>WNFJ01252197.1_pt1 | contig 107643 bp, 115 predicted proteins | sample 5400461 | NCBI WGS metagenome assembly WNFJ01 (sample SAMN13153349, study PRJNA577476) | soil metagenome | isolation source: 115 cm saprolite on Douglas fir-dominated hillslope | place: USA:California | collected 2013-09-17
AGCTCCCAGTCGGTCACGGTCTGGTCGAACGCCTGCTGCTCGAGCCGCGCGGTGTGGAGGTAGTGCTCGACGACGCGCTCGCCGAACGCCGCGCGCGCCGCCCGCGAGCGCTCGAGCTCGGCGATCGCCTCACGGAGCGTCTTGGGCACCTGCGGGAGCGTCGCGTCCTCGTAGGCGTTGCCCTCGTAGAGCTTCGGCGCCTTGAGCTTGGCCGCGATGCCGTGGAGCCCCGCCGCGATCGTCGCGGCGAAGGCGAGGTAGGGGTTCGCGTCCGCCCCGGGGATGCGGTTCTCGACGCGGAAGCCCGCGCCCTCGCCGCAGAGGCGGAACCCGCAGGTGCGGTTGTCCCAGCCGGCGACGATGCGGGTGGGCGCGAACGAGCCCGCCTGGTAGCGCTTGTAGGCGTTGACGCTCGGCGCGTAGAACCAGGCGAGCTCGCGCGCCATCGCGAGCTGGCCGGCGAGCCACGGGCCGAAGAGCACGCTCGACGTCCGCTGCGCCGCGCCGTGGCCCGTCGTCGCGAAGAGCGCCTTGCGGCCGCCCTTGTCCCAGAGCGAGGAGTGGAGGTGGAACGACGAGCCCGCGGCGCCCATGTCGTACTTCGCCATGAACGTCACGGAGCAGCCGTGGAGGTGCGCGATCTCCTTCGCGCCGTGCTTGTAGAGGGCGGCGCGGTCCGCCATCTCCAGCGCCTCCGCGTAGCGGAGGTTGATCTCCTCCTGGCCGCGCCCCCACTCGCCCTTCGACGTCTCGACGGGGACGCCGGCGCCCTCCATGCCGTTCCGGATCGCACGGATCAGCGGCTCCTCCTTCGTCGTCTGGAGGATGTGATAGTCCTCGAGATAGGACGCCGCGGGCGTCAAGTTCTTGTAGCGCTTCGCCCGCGCCTCGTCGAACGATTCCTTGAAGACGTAGAGCTCGAGCTCCGCCGCGGTCTTGACGACGAAGCCCAGCCGCGCCGCGCGCTCGACCTGGCGCTTGAGCACCCAGCGCGGCGCCTCCTCGATCGGCTCGCCCTCCTCCGTGTACACGTCGCAGAAGACGAGCGCCGTCTTCGGGAGCCACGGCACGAGCCGGAGCGTCGCGAGGTCGGGCACCACCTTCATGTCGCCGTAGCCGCGCTCCCACGAGGTGAGCTTGAAGCCCGGCAGCGGCTCCATCTCCATGTCCACCGTGAAGAGGTAGATGCAGGCGTGCGCGCCTTCCGTCGCGACGTGGTCGAGGAAGTAGCTCCCGACGACGCGCTTGCCCATGAGGCGGCCGAAGGTGTCGGGGAAGACCGCGAGGACGGTGTCGATCTCGCCCCGCTTGATCAGCTGCTCGAGCTGCCTCGGGTCGAGCCGGCCCGGCATGACGCGGATAGTAGCGCAGCCGGGCCGCCTGTGTCATCCTCCCGCGGACGGCGGGCACCGCGTGAGCGATCGCCGCGAACGGATCGGTTGGTACTTCTACGACTGGGCGAACTCCGCCTTCCCCACGACGGTGGTGACGGTGTTCCTCGGCCCGTGGCTGACGACCGTGACGCGCGCGGCCGCCGACGCCGATGGCTTCGTCCACCCGCTCGGCGTTCCCGTCCGCGCGGGCGCCTTCTTCCCGTACGTGGTGTCGCTCTCCGTCCTCGGGCAGGTCGTGCTCCTGCCGGTCCTCGGCGCCATCGCCGACTACTCGCACCGGCGGAAGGAGATGCTCGCGCTCTTCGCTTATGTCGGCGCCGGCGCGACGGCCGCCCTCTATGTCGTCCACGGCACGAGCTATCTCCTGGGCGGCGCCCTCTTCCTCGTGGCCAACATCGCCTTCGGCGCGTCGATCGTCTTCTACAACGCGTTCCTCCCCGACCTCGCGCCGCCCCACCGCCGCGACGCCGTGTCGTCGTACGGCTGGGCTCTCGGTTACCTCGGGGGCGGGCTCCTCCTCGCCCTGAACCTCGCCCTCTTCGCGCGGGCCGAGGCGCTCGGCCTCTCGACCGGCCTCGTCGTGCGGATCAACCTCGCCTCCGCGGGCGTGTGGTGGGCGCTCTTCACGCTGATCCCGCTCGCCGCGCTCCGCAACCGCGGGCCCGAGCGCCGGCTCGGGCCGGACGAGCACTACCTGACCGTCGGGCTCCGGCAGCTCCGGCGCACGCTCGGCCGCGCGCGCCGGTACCCGCAGACCGTGCTGTTCCTCGCCGCGTACCTCCTCTACAACGACGGCATCCAGACGGTGATCGCGCTCGCGTCGCAGTTCGGCCAGGAGGAGCTGGGGCTGCCGATCTCGACGCTGACCGCGGTCATCCTCATGGTCCAGTTCGTCGCGTTCGGAGGCGCGCTCCTCTTCAACCGGGTGGCCGCCGCGGTCGGCGCGAAGCGCGCGATCGCGATGAGCCTCGTGATCTGGACGGGCACCGTGACCTACGCGTACGGCTGGCTCCGGACGGGCGGCGAGTTCGTCGCCCTCGCGGCCGTGATCGCGCTGGTCCTGGGCGGCAGCCAGGCGCTCAGCCGCTCGCTCTACTCCCTCATGATCCCGCGCGGGCAGGAGGCGGAGTACTTCGGCCTCTACGAGATCAGCGAGCGGGGGACGAGCTGGGTGGGGCCGCTCCTGTTCGGCCTGGCGCTGCAGTTCACCGGGAGCTACCGGATCGCGATCCTGTCGCTCGCGCTCTTCTTCGTCCTCGGCCTGGCGCTCCTCGCGTTCGTGGACGTCGCGAAGGCCGCGCGCGAGGCCGGGCGGGGGTCCTGAGCTACTGGACGCGGATGATGAACGGCGGCATCAGGACGACGATGAGCAGCAGGCAGACGATCCCGAGCGCGCGCCGGCCCGGCGTGAGCGGGGTGATGTCGTCGAGCGGCGGGCTGTGGTGGAAACCGACGACGAAGGCGATCAGCCCGGCCCAGACGAACCAGTTGAGCGATGACGCGAGGTCGCCGTCCCCCGCGCGGAGGCTCCAGAGCGCCGACGCGAGGCCGACCAGGACGAGCCCGGCGACCGTCGCCCGTCCGATCGCGCGGTGGCGGCGGCCGAAGAGCGCGTAGGAGATACGGCCGCCGTCGAGCTGGCCCGCCGGGAACAGGTTCAGCGCCGTCACGAGGAAGCCCGCCCACGCGGCGTCGGCCATCGGGTGCGTGAAGACCATGAACCCGTCGGGGATCGCGCCGAAGCGGAGCTGGACGAGCAGGCGCGTCAGGAGCGAGTCGCCGAACGCGACGTGCCCGGCCGGCGGCAGGGGCACGACCGCGGACCACGCGAGGCCGAGGACCATCGCCGGCACCGCGACCGCGAGCCCGGCGAGCGGCCCGGCGGCCGCGATGTCGAACAGCGCGTTCTTGTCGCGCCCCGGCGAGCGCATCCGGATGATCGCGCCGAGGGTCCCGAGGAAGCTGATCGGCAGCGGGATGAAGTAGGGCAGGCTGACGGCCGCCTTGTAGTGGCGCGCGGTGAAGTAGTGGCCGAGCTCGTGGACGAGCAGGATCGCCATGAGCGTCGCGGCGAACGGCAGCCCGGCGAGGAACCGCAGAGCGGAGGGCGAGGCCCGGAGCGCGTCGAAGGTGGGCGAGCCGCTGTACCCGAGGCCGGCGATGAGCGTCGAGGCGCACGTCAGCACGAAGAGCAGCGTCGTCACGCCCAGCCGCTGCGGCACCGTCGTGTCGGCGAGCGGCCACGCCTGGACGACGACGCCGTGGCCGTCGCTGCGCAGGAACGGCGTGTAGCCGAAGGCGCGGAAGCGCTCGCTCAGCACGTCGCGCGCGCGCGCCGGCGGCACGAGCAGCTCGCCGCGGAAGCTGACGACGCCCCCGCGCGTCACGCGGTCGCGCACCACGAGCAGATCGTCGACGTTCTCGCGCAGGAGGTCTTCGGTCACCGGCGGGACGCTCGAGGGCGGCGCGGCGGCGGGAGCACGGCCGCGGCGAAGCCAGAACCGCATGCGTAGAGCCTACCACAGCGCGAGGCGCGCGACGACCGTGCGCACCCCGGCGATCCCGTCCTCGAGATAGACGACGCCGAGGATCGCCTCGAGCGCCGTCGCGAGGATCGACTCGCGCTCGCGGCCGCCCGTCTGCGCCTCGCCGCGCCCGAGCCGGACGAGCGCGCCGAGGGCGAGCTCCGCCGCCCAGCGCGCGAGGCGCTCGCCCGAGACCAGCGCCGCGCGCCGCGGCGTCAGGACGCCGACGGGCGCCGCGGGATCCTCGGCGAGCAGGTGCTCGGCGACGACGAGGGCGAGGGCCGCGTCGCCCAGGAGCGCCAGGCCCTCCTGGCTCGCCGCGGGCGGGTGCTCGTTCGCGTACGAGGCGTGCGTGCAGGCGCGCTCGAGGAGGTCCGGGTCGCGGAAGCGGTGACCGAGCCGCCGTTCGAGCTCGGCGACGCGGGCGGGGTCCACCTACGGCAGGTACTTGCGGAAGGCCAGCGTCGCGTTCGTGCCGCCGAACCCGAAGGCGTTCGAGAGGCCGAACTCGACGTCCTGCTTGCGCGCCTGGTTGGGGACGTAGTCGAGGTCGCAGTCGGGGTCGGGGGTGTCGTAGTTGATCGTCGGCGGCAGCACCCCGTGGTGGAGCGCCAGCACCGTCGCGATCGCCTCGACGCCGCCCGCCGCGCCCAGGAGGTGGCCGGTCATGGACTTCGTGGACGACACCGCGAGGCGCCGGGCGTGGTCGCCGAAGACGCGCTTGATCGCGAGCGTCTCGAACTTGTCGTTGTACGGCGTGGACGTGCCGTGCGCGTTGATGTAGCCGACCTCGGGACCGCGGAGCCCGGCGTCGGCGAGCGCCGCCGCCATCGCGCGCGCCGCGCCGTCGCCCTCCGGATCGGGCGCCGTCATGTGGTGCGCGTCGCCCGTCATGCCGTAGCCGACGACCTCGGCGTAGATGCGCGCGTCGCGGCGGCGGGCGTGCTCGAGCGACTCGAGCACCAGGATGCCGCCGCCCTCGCCGCAGACGAACCCGTCGCGGCCCGCGTCGAACGGCCGCGAGGCCTTCGTCGGCTCGTCGTTGCGGGTGGACATCGCCTTCATCGCGCAGAAGCCCGCGATGGTCAGCGGGATGATGATCGCCTCGGCGCCGCCCGCGATCATCACGTCGGCCTCGCTGCGCTGGATGATCCGGAAGGCGTCGCCGATCGCGTGGTTGCCCGTCGCGCAGGCGGTGATCACCGCCGAGTTCGGCCCCTTCGCGCCGAAGCGCATGGAGACGAGGCCCGACGCCATGTTGACGATCATCATCGGGATGAAGAAGGGCGAGACCCGGTCCGGCCCCTTCTCGTTCAGCGTATCGTGGGTCGCGAGCAGGGTCTGGATGCCGCCGATCCCCGAGCCGATCAGCACGCCGAAGCGCGTGCCGTCCACCTTCGTCGTGTCCAGGCCGGCGTCCTCGACCGCCATCACGCCGCAGGCCATCGCGTATTGCAGGAACGGGTCGAGCCGCCGCGCCTCCTTCTTGTCCACGTACTGCAGCGGGTCGAAGTTCTTCACCTCGCCCGCGATCCGCGTCGGGTACGCGTACTCGCCCTGGGCGTTCTTGACGGACGCGTCGAACTTCGTGATCGGGCCCACGCCCGACCGCGCCTGCTTGAGGGCCGACCAGAACTCCTCGGCCGTGTTGCCGACCGGCGTGAGCGCCCCGAGCCCGGTGACGACGACCCGCCGCGTGTCCATCTATCGGGTGCCGCGAGGCCGGCGTGGCGGTGCGAGGCCGCAGGGCGTTCGACGCCCGAGGCGAGCCTGAGTGAGTCCGTGGGTGGCCTGCGACAGGCGCGCTATCACGAATTGTCCTTGATGTACTGGACCGCGTCGCCGACGGTCACGATCTTCTCGGCGTCCTCGTCGGGGATCTGGATGTCGAAGTGCTCCTCGAGAGCCATGACGAGCTCCACCGTGTCCAGCGAGTCCGCGCCCAGGTCCTCGATGAACTTCGCGTTCGGAGTGACCTCGTCCTCTTCCACCCCGAGCTGCTCGACGATGATCTCCTTCACCTTCTCCTCCACCGACTTCGCCATGAACTCGTCACCTCCGCTCGTTGGGATGCGCTACATGTACAGCCCGCCGTTGACGTGGAAGACCTGGCCCGTGACGTAGGCCGCCCCGTCCCCGGCGAGGAATCGTACCATTTCGGCCACCTCGCGCGCGGTGCCGATGCGCTTGAGCGGCACCTGCGCCAGCAGCGCCTCGCGCGCCTCCGCCGGCAGCGCCGCCGCCATGTCGGTCTCGATCAGGCCCGGCGCGACGGCGTTGACGAGGATCGCCCAGTGGGCGAGCTCGCGCGCCGCCGCCTTGGTGAAGCCGATGAGCCCCGCCTTCGCCGCGGAGTAGTTCGCCTGTCCCGCGTTGCCCATCGCGCCCGCCGCCGAGGTGATGTTGATGACCCGCCCGCCGCTCTTCTGCCGGACCATCGCCTTGGTCACCGCGCGCGTCATGTGGAACGCGCCGCGGAGGTTCACGTCCAGGACGCGGTCCCAGTCCTCGTCCTTCATGCGTACGAGGAGCCCGTCGCGCGTGATGCCGGCGTTGTTCACGAGGATGTCGACGCGCCCGAACCGCTCGCGGGCCGCGTCGACCAGCCGGTCGCACTCCGCGCGGCTCGCCGCGTCTGCGACGACCGCGAGCGCCGCGCGCCCCTGCGCCTCCAGATCCTTCACCGCGCGCTGCAGCCGGTCGGCGTCGCGGCCCGAGACTACCACGGCCGCGCCGTCCTCGGCCAGCAACGCGGCGATCGCCAGGCCGATGCCGCGGCTCCCACCGGTGACGATGGCGACCTTGCCGTCGAGCGGGGGCGTCACCGCGCGGCCTCGAGGGCCGCGAGGGCCTTGTCCAGGCCCGCGGGATCCTCGACCGAGAGCCCCCGCGACCCGTCCAGGACACGCTTGAGCAGCGCGGTGAGGACGCGCCCGGGTCCCACCTCGACGAAGGCCGTCGCCCCCTCCGCCGCCAGCCGCCCGACGCACTCGGTCCACCGCACCGGGCTCGCGACCTGGCGCACGAGGAACGGCCGCACCTCCGCGGCCGTCCGCGTCACACCCGCGTCCGCGTTCCGGACGACGGGGATCTTCGGGTCGGCCACGGCGATCGACTCGAGCTCGCCCGAGAGACGCGCCGCGGCGGGGCTCATGAGCGCGCAGTGGAAGGGCGCGCTCACGGGAAGCACGACGCTCTTCCTGCCGCCGCGCTCCCCGGCGAGGGCCACCGCGCGCTCGACCGCCGCGCGGTGGCCGGCGACGACGATCTGCTGCGCGGAGTTCACGTTCGCGACCTCGACGACCTCGCCCCTCGCGGCCTCGGCGCAGAGACGCTCGACGTCGCCGAGCTCGAGCCCCATGATGGCGGCCATCGCGCCGGTCCCGACCGGCACCACCTCCTGCATGAACTGACCGCGCTTGCGCACGACGCGCACGGCGTCGGCGAACCTGAGCCCGCCGGCGGCGACCAGCGCCGAGTATTCGCCGAGGCTGTGGCCCGCCGCGATCGCCGGCCGGAGCCCGCGCTCGGCGCACGCCACGGCCGCCGCGACCGACGCCGCGAGCACGGCGGGCTGGGTGTTGGCGGTGAGCGCGAGCTCGGCCTCGGGGCCCTCGAACGCGAGCCTCCTCAGGTCGAAGCCGAGCGCGTCGTTCGCCTCCTCGAAGACGGCCTTCGCCCCCGGCGACGAATCGTAGAACGCGCGGCCCATGCCGACCGCCTGTGACCCCTGACCGGGGAACAGGAACGCGATGCTCATGACGCCGCGGGCGTCACCAGCGAACGAGGGTTGCGCCCCAGGCGAAGCCGCCGCCGAAGGCCGCGAGCAGGATCAGGTCGCCCCGCTTCACGCGCCCGGCGGCCAGCGCCTCCTCGAGCGCGACGTAGACGGACGCGGCGCCCGTGTTGCCGTAGCGGTCCACGTTGATGAACACGCGCTCCATCGGGAGCCCCACGCGCTTGGCCGCGGCCTCGATGATCCGGAGATTGGCCTGGTGGGGGATGAAGAGGCTCACGTCGTCGGTCGTGAAGCCGTTGCGCTCGAGGATGCGCTCCGTGCAGTCCACGAACATGCGGACGGCGACCTTGAAGACCTCGCTCCCCTTCATCTTCGCGTAGTGCATCCGCGCGTCCACCGTCTCCCGCGTCGCGGGGTGGCGCGAGCCGCCGCCCGGCATGTAGAGGAGGTCCCAGTACTGGCCGTCGGAGTAGAGGTCGAAGTCGAGGACCCCGCTGTCGCCGTCGTGGCCCTCGAGCACCGCGGCGCCGGCGGCGTCGGCGAGGAGCACGCAGGTGCCGCGGTCCGTCCAGTCGGTGATCCGCGAGAGCGTCTCGGCGCCGATGCAGAGGACGCGGCGGTACTTGCCCGTCTGGATCAGCTGGGAGCCGAAGGACAGGCTGTAGATGGAGCCGGCGCAGGCCGCGAGCAGGTCGACCGAGCCCGCCCGGCCGCAGCCGAGCCGGTGCTGGACGATGTTGCCGACGGCCGGGAAGTACATGTCCGGCGTCGTCGTGCCGACCGCGATGAACTCGATGTCCTCGGGCACGAGGTTGGCGCGCTCGAGCGCCTGCTGGGCGGCCTTGATCGCGAGGTCGGACGTCGCCTCGGTCTCGTCGGCGATGCGGCGCTCGCGGATGCCGCTGCGCTGCCGGATCCACTCGTCGCTCGTGTCGATCATTTTCGCGAGGTCGGCGTTCGTGAGAATCCGCTTGGGCGCGTACGCGCCGACCCCGATGATTCTCGCCCGTGTCATTCGCGGCCCCCCTCCCCGCCCCCGCGCGCCACCTCGGCCTCGATCGCGGCCTTGATGTGCTCGTTCAGCCCGGCGCTGGCCCACTCGCGCGCCACGCGCACGGCGTTCTTGATCGCCTTCACCGGCGAAGCACCGTGACAGATGATGGCGGCGCCGTCAATGCCGAGCAGCGGCGCGCCGCCCACCTCCGTGTAGTCGATCCGGCGACGGAACCGCTCGAAGGCGGGCATCGCCAGGGCCGCGGCGAGCTTCGAGCGCACGTCGCGGAAGAGCTCCTCCTTGATCATGTTGCCCAGCATCTCGGCGAGGCTCTCGGAGATCTTGAGCGCCACGTTGCCCGTGAAGCCGTCGGTGACGACCACGTCGCAGCGGCCGTTGTAGATGTCGCGGCCCTCGACGTTGCCCAGGAAGTTGAGCGACGAGTCCTTCAGGAGGTCGTAAGCCTCCTTCGTGAGCTCGTTGCCCTTCCCCTCCTCCTCGCCGACCGAGAGGATCCCCACGCGCGGGCTGTCGAGGCCGAGGATGTCGCGCGCGTAGACGTGGCCCATGACCGCGAACTGGAGCAGGTGCCACGGCTTCGGGTCGACGTTGGCGCCGGCGTCGACGAGGATCGTGAACTTGCGGAGGTTCGGGAGGACCGCGGCGATCGCGGGACGGTCCACACCCGGCAGCACGCCGATCACGAACATCGAGATCGCCATGGCCGCGCCCGTGTTGCCCGCCGAGATGAACCCCGCCGCCTTGCCGTCCTTCACGAGCTCGGCGGCGACCTTCAGCGAGGAGTCGCGCTTGCGGCGGAGCGCGTGCGACGGGCTCTCGCCCATCCCGACCACCTGCGACGCGTGCGCGATCTCGATGCCGAGGCTCTGCGCGCCGAGGCGCACGACCTCGCGCTCGATGGCGGCCCGGTCGCCGACCAGGACGACGGAGGCGGCGAACTCCCGCACGGCGGCGACCGCGCCCTCCACGACGACGGCGGGGCCGCGGTCGCCTCCCATGGCGTCGACGGCGATCTTCATCGCGCTTGGCGCCGGAGCCGCTTAGGTCCCTTCGACGGCGACGATCTCCCGGCCCTTGTAGTAGCCGCAGTGCGGGCAGACCCGGTGCGGCGGCTTCACCTCGCGGCACTGCGGGCACAGCGAGCGCGTCGGCGCCGCGAGCTTGTAGTGCGTCCGGCGCTTGCGCCCGCGCGTCTTCGAGTGGCGTCGCTTCGGCAGCGGCATGGGCGGGTTCCCTTCTAGTGTGAGAGTCGCGCGCCCAGGTCCTTGAGGACGGCCAGGCGCGGGTCGGGCGCCCGCTCACTGCACGCGCAGGCGGCCACGTTCCGGTTGCCGCCGCACACGGGGCAGAGCCCGCGGCAGTCGTCGCGGCACAGGGGCTTCATCGGCAGCGCGAGCGTCGTCTCCGCCTCGACCAGCGCGGACAGATCCAGCTCGTCGTTCTGGTAGAAGTCCACGTCGAGGTCGTCGGAGGCGAGCTCCACGCTGTCCGACGTCGCGCGCCGCGGGATCACGCGCACGTCGACGGCCGCGCGCACGGGCGCCCCGAACGGCTCGAGGCAGCGCCCGCAGACCTGGGGCACGGTCGCCCGGATTTCGCCCGAGACGAGGACGTCGAAGTCGTCGCGCTCGAGACGCAGCGCGACGCCGTCGAGCCGCCAGGCGGGATCGGAGAACGGGCCCACGGCGGTCATGTCGTCGACCGTCAGGCCGTCTTCCTGGATGTCGGAGACCCGGATGAGCATCGACGCTAACTCGCTGTCAACAAAAGATTTTTTCACTAAACGCGGTCAGTATATCGACGGCCATTCCGCAAGTCAAGGCATTTGACCGCCCCCCACCCCTCTGCTAGGCTCTGGGCATGTCGAACATCTTCAAAACCGGGTTGCTCCTCGCGGTCCTCACCGCGATGCTGGTCCTTCTCGGGGGCGCGTTCGGGGGCCGCCAGGGCATGCTGGTCGCCTTCGTGCTGGCGCTCCTGATGAACTTCTTCAGCTACTGGTTCTCCGACAAGATCGTGCTGTCCATGTACGGCGCCCAGCGCCTCGACGAGGCGCAGGCGCCGAACCTCCACGCGATCCTCCGGCGGCTCACCACCCGCGCGGGCCTCCCGATGCCGCCGGTCTATCTCATCCCGAGCGACACGCCGAACGCCTTCGCCACGGGCCGCAACCCGCAGCACGCCGCGGTGGCCGTGACCCAGGGCATCCTCCGCGTCCTGGACGACGAGGAGCTCGAGGGCGTGCTCGCCCACGAGCTCTCGCACGTGAAGAACCGCGACGTCCTCGTCTCGACGATCGCCGCGACGCTCGCGGGCGCCATCACCTACCTCGCGCACATGGCGCAGTGGGCCGCGTTCTGGGGCGGCGGGCGGAGCGACGACGAGGAGGGCGGGGGGAATCCGATCGCGTTGATCCTGATGGCGGTGCTCGCCCCGATCGCCGCGCTGCTCGTGCAGCTCGCGGTCTCGCGCGCGCGCGAGTTCCAGGCCGACGCGACCGGCGCCCGGATCGCCGGCAAGCCGTGGGGCCTCGCGAAGGCGCTCGAGAAGCTCGAGATGGCGAACGCGACGGCGCCGCTCGCGGCCAATCCTTCGACGGCGCACCTCTTCATCGTCAACCCGCTGAGCGGTCAGTCGCTGATGCGCCTCTTCTCGACGCACCCGCCGATCGAGGAGCGCATCGCGCGGCTCCGCGCGATGCGGGCGTAGCGCCCCGCGCGTCCCGGCGAGCCGTTTCCTTGACCGCTCGTCGCCGCTAGGCGAGAATCGAGCGGTTCAGCATGACCGCAGAGCCCGTCGTTCGTGTCACCGGTCTCCGCAAGGCCTTCGGCGCCCATCGAGTGCTCGACGGCGTCACGCTCGACGTGCGCGGCGGTGAGGCGGTGGCGCTCCTCGGCGCGAACGGCGCCGGCAAGACGACGCTCCTGCGGATCCTGGCGACTCTCACGCGCCCCTCGCGCGGCACCGCCACCGTCCTCGGCCACGACTGCGCCGCGGCGCCCGAGCGCGTGCGGCCGCACATCGGCCTGCTCGGGCACGGTGCCTGCGTGTACGAGGACCTCACCGCCCTCGAGAACCTCAGGTTCTGGACCGCGCTCCAGGGCCTCCGGACCGACGGCGCCGCGCTCGCGGGGGCCCTCGCGGCGGTCGAGCTCGAGCGGTTCGCGGGCGAGCGCGTGCGCACGCTCTCGGCGGGCATGAAGCGCCGGCTCGCGATCGCCCGCTTGGTGCTGGCCCGCCCGCGCGTCCTCCTGCTCGACGAGCCCTTCGCGGGGCTCGACCAGCGGGCGAAGAAGTGGCTCGAGGGGTTCCTCGAGGGCCTCAAGGTGGCCGGCGCCGCGATGCTGATGGCCGGCCATAGCTTCGGCCGCGAGCTGGCCGTCGCCGACCGGATCGTCGTCCTCGCCGCGGGCGCGATCGCCCTCGACACGCCGCGCGGCGCGCTCGACGCCGACGAGATCGCGCGCCTCTACCGGCAGCACGCGGAGGAGGGCGCGTGAGCTTCGCCAGGCGCGCGTGGGTGGTCCTCTGGAAGGATCTGCTCGTCGAGCGCCGCTCGAAGGAGACGCTCAACGGGCTCGCCTTCTTCGCGCTCCTGCTGCTCTTCGTGTTCCAGTTCACCCTCGGGGCCGACCGCGAGCGGCTCGCCGCGACGCTCCCCGGCCTCCTCTGGCTGGGCTTCGTCCTCGCCGGGCTCCTCGGGCTCGGGCGCACGTTCGTGCTCGAGCGCGAGAACGATTGCTGGGACGCGCTGCTCCTCGCCCCCGGCGACAAGTCGGCGATCTACGCCGGGAAGCTCGCGGGTAACGTGCTCCTGATGCTTGCCGTCGAGGCGATGCTGCTCGGCCTCTTCACCGTCTTCTTCAACGTGGACCTCACGGCGGCGCTGCCCGCGCTGTCCGTCGTCGTAGCGCTCGGCACGCTCGGGCTCGCCGCCGTCGGCACGCTCTTCGCGGCGATGACCGCGCAGGTGCGCGCGCGCGAGCTGCTCTTCCCCGTGCTGCTGCTGCCCGTCCAGGTGCCCGTCCTGCTCGGCTCGGTCAAGGCCACCGAGGCCATCCTCCTCGGCGAGCCCCTGTCCGCCGTCGCCCACTGGCTCAAGCTCCTCGCCGCGGCCGACGTCGTGTACGTCGTGGCGGGGCTGCTCACGTTCGACTTCCTGCTCGAGTCATGACCACGGCGCTCGGGTGGCTCGCCGCGGCGGGAATCCTCGCGGGTCTCGTGATGGGCTTCGCCGTCGCGCCGCGCGAGGCGACGCAGGGCAACGTGCAGCGCATCATGTACCTGCACGTGCCGAGCGTCTGGGTCGCCTACGTCGCGTTCGCCGTCGTGTTCGCGGCCTCGATCGTATACCTGGCCCGGCGCTCGGCCGCCGCCGACCGCGTCGCGCACGCCTCGGCCGAGCTCGGCGTCCTCTTCACGGGCCTCACGATCGCGACGGGCTCGATCTGGGGCAAGCCGACGTGGGGCACCTGGTGGACGTGGGACGCGCGCCTCACGAGCGTGGCGATCCTGTTCGTGATGTACGTCGGCTATCTCCTGCTCCGCGGCACGCTCGAGGAGCCCGAGCGCGCCGCGCGCTCGGCCGCCGTCCTCGGCATCGTCGCGGCGCTCAACATCCCGCTCGTCCACTTCTCGGTCTACTGGTGGCGCACGCTGCACCAGCCGCCGTCGCTGATGAAGCCCGGCGGGAGCAGCATGCCGCGGGCGATCGTCGCCGCGCTCCTCGTGAACTTCGCGGCGTTCTCGCTCCTCTACCTCTACTTCCTCGCCAGGCGTGTGCGCGTGCTCCGGCTCGAGGCGGAGGCGGCGGCCTGATGCCGGACAACTGGGGCTTCGTCCTCGCCGCCTACGTCCTCGCCGCGGCGGTGCTCCTCGCCTACTGGCGGCGCCTCGTCCGCAAGGAACGGGCGCTTGCCACCCACCGACCGCCGCCCGCCTCGCGGAGCTCGATGGAATGAATCGTGCCATGCCGAACGCAGCCACCACGCACCTTGGCCAGGGCACGCCCCGAGTGCCTCCGGCCTCGCGGATCCCGCTACAATGACCCGGAAGGCGAAATTCGTCGCCGGCGGCGCGGTCATCGCCGCGGCGCTCGGGTACATGATCTACGCCGGCGTGACCCAGTCGGCGGTCTACTTCGTCACGCCGAGCGAGCTCGTCGCGGCGCCCGTCGTCGGCAAGGCCTACCGGCTCGGCGGGATGGTTGAGGCCGGCTCGCTCAGGTGGGAGCCGCGGGCGCTCGACCTCTCCTTCACCCTCGGCGACGGCAAGGCGACGGTGCCCGTGCGCCACAAGGGCACGCCCCCCGACCTGTTCGGCGAGGGCCGCGGCGCCGTCGTCGAGGGAAGCTGGACCGCCGACGGCTACTTCAGGGCGAGCCTCATCCTCGCCAAGCACTCCGAAGAGTACAAGGCGCCTCACGACGGCGACGGGACGAAGTACCAGGAGCTGATGCGGACCCTCAAGGGGGCGGAGCGGTGATCCCCGAGCTCGGCAGCGCGGCGGCGATCGTCGCGCTCGCCCTGGCGCTCTGGGGCGCCGCGGCCGCCGCCGCGGGCGCCGGCACCGGGCGGCCCGCGCTCGTGCTCTCGGCGCAGCACGCGGCGCTCGGCGTCTTCGTCCTCGTGACGGCGTGCTTCGCGCTCCTGAGCTACGCCTTCCTCGCCTTCGACTTCTCGGTGCGCTACGTCGCCATGAACACGAACCTCGGCACGCCGTTCTACTACCGGATCACGGGCGTGTGGGGAGCGCTCGAGGGCTCGATCATCCTGTGGACCTGGCTGCTCGCGCTCTACACGCTCGTCGTGATCCTCCGCCACCGCGAGAGCGCGCGCGAGCTCTATCCCTGGGTCCTCGCGGTGATGCTCTCGGTCATGGCCTTCTTCCTCCTCGTCATCACGGTGGCCGCGCCGCCCTTCGCGCGCCTCACCCCGGCGCCCGCCGACGGCCGCGGCCTCAACCCGCTGCTCGAGGACACGGGCATGATCACCCACCCCGTGGCGCTCTACCTGGGCTTCACGGGCGTGACGGTGCCGTTCGCCTTCGCGCTGGCCGCGCTCATCACCGGACGCGTCGGCGACACGTGGATCACGCTGACCCGGCGCTGGACCATCGTCGCGTGGTACTTCCTCTCGCTCGGGCTCCTCATCGGCGGCTGGTGGAGCTATCACGTCCTCGGCTGGGGCGGGTACTGGGCCTGGGATCCGGTGGAGAACGCCGCCTTCATGCCGTGGCTCACCGCGACCGCGTTCCTGCACTCGGTGATGGTCCAGGAGCGCCGGCGGATGCTGAAGCTCTGGAACCTCGCGCTCGTGATCCTCACGTTCGGGCTCACCCTCTTCGGCACGTTCCTCACGCGCTCGGGCGTGATCGCCTCGGTCCACGCGTTCACCCAGGGCACGATCGGCGCCTTCTTCCTCGGCTTCCTGGCGCTCGTCCTGCTCACCGCGCTCGGCCTCCTCGCGTGGCGCTGGGACGCGCTCGGCGCGCAGGGCGAGCTCGACTCGGTCGTCTCGCGCGAGTCGGCGTTCCTCCTGAACAACGTGCTGCTCGTCGCGGCCGCGTTCACCGTCTTCTTCGGCACCGTGTTTCCGCTCCTCGCCGAGGCGGTACGCGGCGTGAAGGTCTCGGTCGGCGCCCCGTTCTTCAACCAGGTCAACGTGCCGCTCTTCCTCGCGCTCATCTTCCTCATGGGCGTCGGGCCGCTCATCGCCTGGCGGCGCGCCTCGCCCGACAACCTGCGGCGGAACTTCCTCTGGCCCGTCGCGGCGGGCGTCGCGGCGGCCGCGTTCTTCTGGGCGCTCGGCGTACGGTCGGCGCTCGCCGTGCTGACCCTGACGCTCACCGTCTTCGTCGCCGCCACGATCGCCGTGGACTTCTCCCGCGCCACGCGCGCGCGCCTCCGCACGGGCGAGCGGCTCCTGCCGGCGATGGGCGGGCTCCTGCGCCGGCACAACCGCCGGTACGGCGGCTTCGTCGTCCACCTCGGCGTCCTGCTCGTCACGCTGGGCGTGACCGGCTCGCAGGCGTGGTCCGTGCAGACCGAGACGACGCTCCGGCGCGGCGAGCACGCCGAGCTTGCGGGCTACCGCGTGCGCTTCGACGGGCTCAGCGCCAGCGAGGAGTCGAACCACTTCAAGGTGGCGGGCGCGTTCACGGTCTCGAACGGGCGCGTGCTGGGCGTCCTGCGGCCCGCGAAGAAGTTCTACCCCCAGGAGCAGTCGCCGATCGCCGGCGTGGATTACCGTCTCGGGCTCCGCGAGGACGTCTACCTCGTCCTCGGCGATTTCGCGCGGGACGGCTCGCACGCGACGGTGAAGCTCCAGGTCAATCGCCTCGTCAGCTGGATCTGGATCGGCGGCGGCGTGCTCACGCTGGGGGCCGGGCTCGCGATCCTCCCGGAGCGGAAGAAGCCGGCGTGACGCCGCGGCTCCTGCGCTGGCTGATTCCGCTCTCCGCGGTGCCCGTCCTCGCCCTGCTCGCGTACGGCTTCCGCGTGAACCCGCGCGAGGCTCCGTCGCCGCTCGTCGGCCGGCCGGCGGCCGTCTTCGCGCTCCAGACCTTCGAGGGCGCGCCGCTCGCGCTCGAGGCCCAGCGCGGCAAGGTCGTCGTCCTCAACTTCTGGGCGTCGTGGTGCTACCCCGCGTGCTACGAGGAGGCGCCGGTGCTCGAGAGGAACTGGCGCGCCTATCGTGACCGCGGCGTCGTCGTGATCGGCGTGGACATCCAGGACACGCCCGAGGCGGCGCGGAAGTTCGTGCGCGACTTCAGCCTGAGCTTCCCCAACGCCCGCGACACGACCGGCCGGGTCTCGGTCGACTACGGCGTCTACGGCGTGCCGGAGACTTTCTTCATCGACCGGCGCGGCCGGATCCGCGCGAAGCACGTGGGCGGCGTCACCGACGAGACCTTCCGCACGAACGTCGAGACGCTCCTGGCGGAGCCGACGGGATGAGCGCACGGGGAGCGGCGCTCGGGCTCGCGCTCGCCCTCGCCGTCGCCGTCGCCGTCGCCGCCGGCGCGGCGGCGCAGGCGCCGACGCGCCGGGTCACCGAGCAGCAGGTCCACGACGTGGCGGCGCAGCTCCGCTGCGTCGTCTGCCAGACCCTCTCGGTGGCCGACTCGCCCTCGGAGATGGCGAGCCAGATGCGCGCGATCGTCCGCGAGCGCCTCGAGGCGGGCGAGCCACCGGAGCGGGTCGTCCAGTTCTTCGTCGACCGCTACGGCGAGTGGATCCTCCTCGCGCCGCCGCGGCGCGGGTTCACGCTGCTCGTGTGGGCGGCGCCCGTGGTCGCCGTCGCCGCCGGCCTCCTGCTGGCAGCGGTGCTCCTCGCGCGCTGGACGCGCAGGCGGCGGGCGGCGCCGGCGGCGCCCCCCGTCGTGGACCCAGCGATGCGGGAGCGGATCCGCCGCGAGCTCGAGTCCGGGCCGTGACGGCGACGCTCGTCGCGATCGTCGCGATCGGCCTGCCGGCGGTGGCCTTCACGCTCTGGCCGCTCGTCGGCCGGCGCGGGCGGACGCGCGGGCTCCTGCCGCTGCCGCCGGACCGCCGCCAGGAGCTCCTGGAGGAGAAGCGCGCCGCGCTCGCGGCGCTGCGCGAGCTCGGCTTCGAGCACGAGTCGGGGCACATCGGGGACGACGACTACGCCGGGCTGCGCGCGCGGTACGAGAGCGAGGCGGCCCGCGTCCTCACCGAGCTCGACCGTCTCGGGCCCGGCGAGCCGGCCCGGCCTCCCGTTCACGCGGACGGGCCCGCCCGGCGCTCGGCGTGGCGCCGTCCCGCCGCCCTCGGCGCGGCGGGCGTCCTGCTGCTGGCGTTCGGGATCGTGCTCGGCGCGGGCATCGCGCGCCACACCGAGCCCGACCAGGCGGTGAGCGTCGCCATGCCGGGCTCGCGCCCGCTCGCCACGCTCGGACCCGAGCCGAGCCCCGGCCCGGGCGCGCCCGGCGGGGGCGCGGCGCGCGGGCTGACGCCCGAGATGCTGCAGGGCATGCTGAGCGCGGCGCGCCAGAGCCTCTTCGCCGGACGCTACGGGGAGGCGATCGCCGCGTACCAGGCGATCCTCAAGCGCGACCCGAAGAACGTGGACGCGATGACCCACCTCGGGCTGATCGTCGCGATCGGCGGCCACGCGGACACCGCGCTCGAGACGTTCGACAAGGCGCTCGCGATCGATCCGAGCTACCCGCCCGCGCTGCTCTACCGCGGCCAGGTGCTCTACGAGGCCAAGAAGGACACGGCCGGCGCCATCAAGGCGTGGGAGAAGTTCCTCGCGGTCTCCCCGCCCGGCGAGGATCGCGAGCGCGGCGCCAGGCTGATCCAGGACGCCCGAGCCAAGCGCTGACGGGTCGGGGCGGCCCCGAACACCTCGCCCCGCCGCGTCAGCGCCCGGGGGGAACCTCGAAGGCCTTGTCGTACGAGATCGGGATCGAGATGAGCGCGTCGCCCCTGAACACGAGGAAGCGATAGGACCAGCGGATCAGCACGCGCAGGATCCGGTTCTCCTCGATCACGCGCACGTCGCGCTCGTCGAGCGTGACGCCGACGGCGGGCGTCTTCTTGAGGATGTCGTCCCTGACGCGCCCGGAGCGCTCGAACTTGTCGAGCCTCCAGCGCTCCTGCACCGTCTCCTCGACGATGTCCTTGACCTGCATGTACTGATAGGCCGCGATCGCGCCCGAATAGAAGGCGTAGACGAAGGCCAGCGCGACGAAGAGCCAGAAGATGATCTTCATGCGGTCGGCACGTACACCCAGATCTTCGCGGCCGCGCGCAACCCCAGCGTGATCGTCTGGCCGTCGCTCGCGGCCGTGATCGTCTCCGCCGGCAGCGCCACCTCGGTGATCTTGAGCCGGCGGCCCGGACGCACGTCGTGCTTCCAGAGGTGCTCGAGGAGTTTCTTGTCCGCCTCCGCCTCCTCGGTGATCCGTTCGACGACGACCGTCGTCCCCTCGCGCGCCTGGGCGAGCGGGAACGGCTCGACGCGCGTCGGCTTCGCCATGCCCGGGATCGGGTTGCCGTGCGGGCACGTCGACGGCATGCCGAGGAGCTCCGCCAGACGGTCCTCGACGCGCGGGGAGAGCGCGTGCTCGAGCCGGTGCGCCTCCTCGTGGGCATCCGTCCAGTTGAGCCCGAGCGTGTCGGTGAGCCAGCGCTCGAGGAGGCGGTGGCGGCGCGCCATCACCTCGGCGATCTGCCGGCCCTTCGTCGTGAGCGTGAGCTCCTTGCCACGGCCGACGCGGACGTAGCCGGCCCGCGTGAGGCGCTGGACCGATTCGGTCACCGCGGGGGCGGACACGGCCATGTGCTTCGCGAGTCGCGCGCCGATCACGGGCCGGCCGCTCGACGCCAGGTCGTAGATCGCCGCGAGGTAATCCTGGACCGAGGCCGTGGTGCCCGGCGCGCCGCGCTTGCCTCGTACGCTCGACGATGTCCGCATCTCAGACGTCCGACGGGTCCGCGACCCGCCCAGAGTATAGCGTCAGTCCGCGGCCGGGCCGCAAGGATTCGCTCCGCCGGGATGATATTCTGCTCCCGATGACACGGGCCGAGGCGGCGCAGCGGATCGCCGAGCTGCGCGAGCGGATCCACCACCACGACTACCTCTACTACGTCGAGGCGCGTCCGGAGGTCTCCGACGCCGAATACGACCGGCTCATGCGGGAGCTCCGCGAGCTGGAGGCGGCATTCCCCGACCTCGTCACCGACGACAGCCCGACCCAGCGCGTCGCGGGCGTGCCGACGGACGTGTTCAAGCCGGTGGAGCACCAGCTCGCGATGCTCTCGCTCGACAACGCGACCGACCCCGAGGACCTCCGCGAGTTCGAGGCGCGCCTGCAGCGCGCGCTGCCGGGCACGCGCTTCGCGTACGTGTGCGAGCCGAAGATCGACGGGCTCGGCGTCGCGCTGCTCTACGAGCGCGGTCGCTTCGTGCGCGGCGCCACCCGCGGCGACGGGCGCGTCGGCGAGGACGTCACGCCGAACCTCAAGACGATCCGCAGCATCCCGATGGTGCTCCGCGGCGCGCTCGCGGAGGTGGACCGGCTCGAGGTCCGCGGCGAGGTCTTCATGCCACGCGCCGAGTTCGCGAAGCTGAACCGGGCGCTGGAGGAGGCCGGCGAGTCGACCTTCGCGAACCCGCGCAACGCCGCGGCGGGCGCGGTCCGCCAGAAGGACCCCGCGGTCACCGCGCGGCGCCCGCTCGACATCTTCCTCTATCACGTGAGCCGCGCCGACGCGCTGGGCTTCCAGACGTACCGGGACACGCTCGAGGCGATGCGCGCCGCCGGGCTCAAGACGAACCCGCGCGCCGAGCGGCGGGAGACCCTCGACGAGGTGATCGAGTACTGCGCCCGGCTCGAGCGGGACCGCGACGCGCTCGGGTACGACGCCGACGGCGTCGTGGTCAAGGTGGACGCGCTCGACCACCAGCGCCGGCTGGGCTCGACCACACACCACCCGCGCTGGGCGATCGCGTTCAAGTTCGCGGCCCGGCAGGCCACGACGGTGGTCGAGGCGATCGAGGTCGGCGTGGGCAAGACCGGCATCCTGACGCCCGTCGCCAAGCTCCAGCCCGTCGAGCTCGCCGGCGTCGTGATCAGGAACGTCAGCCTCCACAACGAGGACGAGATCCGGAAGAAGGACGTCCGCGTCGGCGACACGGTCCTGATCGAGCGCGCCGGCGACGTGATCCCCTACGTCGTCCAGGTGGTGACCGCCAAGCGCCCCCCGGGCGCCGCGCCGTACGCGTTCCCGACGCGGTGCCCGAAGTGCGGCGGGGTCGCCTTCCGCCCCGAGGGCGAGGCGTACTGGCGCTGCATGAACAGCGCCTGCCCGGCGCAGCTGAAGGAGCGCCTCCGCCACTTCGGCTCCCGCCGGGCGATGGACATCGAGCACCTCGGCGAGCGGGTCGTCGAGCAGCTGGTGGAGAAAGGACTGGTGAGCGACTTCGCCGACCTCTACACTCTCACCGTCGCCGAGGTCAGCGAGCTCGAGCGCCAGGGCGAGAAGTCGGCCGAGAACCTGATCCGGGCGATCGCCGCGTCCCGCGACCAGGGCCTCGCACGGCTCCTGAACGCGCTCGGCATCCGCCTGGTCGGCGAGCGGGTCGCGCAGCTCCTCGCGGCGCGCTTCGGCAGCCTCGAGCGGATCGCGGCGGCGGAGGAGGCGGAGCTCGCCGAGGTCCACGGGATCGGCGAGACGATCGCGGGATCGGTCCGCGCGTTCTTCGAGGACCCGACGAACCGCGAGCTGATCAAGACGCTGAAGGAGCGCGGCGTCGTGACGGACGCGCCCCAGGCGCCGGCAGGACCGAAGCCGCTCGCCGGCAAGACCTTCGTCCTCACCGGCACGCTCGCGGCGCTCAGCCGGGAGGCCGCGCGCGAGCTGATCGAGCAGCGCGGCGGTCAGGTGAAGGGCTCGGTGTCGAAGAAGATCGATTACGTCGTCGTCGGGGAGGTGCCCGGGAACAAGGCCGACGACGCCCGGCGTCTGGGGGTGACGGTGCTCGACGAGCGGCAGTTCCTCGACCTGGTGAGTCGACAATGACCAAACACGACACGGTGACTGGACGGACGGAGCCGGGTCACGCCTGGATCAGGCCACCCACGAAGTGTCGCGGCCCCGCGGTCCCCGCTACAATCATCCTCGCGGCCCTCGCGACGATGGGTTGCTTCGGCCGGACCGTCGACTCGTCGGCGCCGCTCGACATCCGGAGCCCGGGCAAGTGGACCGCGGTCGCGCCGATGCCCACGGCTCGGCAGGAGGTCGCGGCGGCGGCGCTCGGCGGGCGCCTCTTCGTGATCGGCGGCTTCGGCGGGGGTGCGGAGGCGGTCGGGACCGTCGAGGTCTACGACCCCGCCGCCGACCGCTGGGAGGCGCGTGCGCCCCTGCCCGCGCCGACGCATCACGCGGCCGCGGCCGTCCTCGACGGGCGCCTCTTCGTCGCCGGCGGGTACACGGGCCGCGCGAGCTGGACCGCGCTCAGCACCGTCTACGAGTACGACGAGGCGCGTAACTCCTGGTCCACGCGCGCGCCCCTGCGGGCGCCGCGCGGCGGGCTCGCGCTCGTCGCCCTCGCGGGCAGGCTCCACGCGGTCGGCGGGAGCGGCGACAAGGTGACCGGCGCGCACGACATCTACGACCCGGCGACCGACCGCTGGTCGGAGGCGCCGCCGCTGCCGACGCCGCGCGACCACCTCGCGGCGGTGGTGTTCCAGGGACGCCTCTGGGCCATCGGCGGGCGCGAGTCCTTCGTCGGCACGCAGCACGCGGCGGTCGAGATCTACGACCCCGCGACGGGCGGCTGGTCCACCGGCGTCCCGCTCCCCACCAGGCGCGGCGGCCTGGCCGCCGCCGTCGTCGGCGACCGGATCTTCGTCTTCGGCGGCGAGGCGCCGCTCCGCATCTTCAGCGCCAACGAGATGTTCGAGATCGCGGGCAGCCGGTGGATCGGCAAGGACGCGATGCGGACGCCGCGCCACGGCATGGGCGCGGCCACGATCGGCGGCCGGATCTACGTCGCGGGCGGCGCGACGGCGCCCGGCTTCGCGCGGACGGACGTGACCGAGGCGTACGCGCCGTGAGGGCCGCCGCGCTCGCCCTGGCGGCGGCGCTCCTCGCCGCGGCGGGCGCGCCGCCGGGCGCCGACGCCGACACCGCGCGCGAGGAGGCGCTCCGCGCGCTCGCCACGGCGCGCAACGCCGAGGCCCGCCGCCAGGCGGCGCGCTGGCTCGGCGACCACGGGCTCATGGACGACGCGCCCACCCTCGTCACGGCGCTGCGCGACGCGGACCCGCTCGTCCGCGCGCTCGCCGAGAGCGCGCTCTGGCGGGTGTGGAGCCGCTCGGGCGACGAGGCGGTGGACCGGCTCCTGGCGGTCGGCATCGAACAGATGAACGCGCAGCAGGGCGACGCCGCGGTCGAGACCTTCAGCCGCGTCATCGCGCTCAAGCCGGAGTTCGCCGAGGGGTGGAACAAGCGCGCGACGGTCTACTACCTGATGGGCGAGTACGCGAAGTCGCTCGCCGACTGCGACGAGGTGATGAAGCGCAACCCCTACCACTTCGGGGCCCTCTCGGGGTACGGCATGATCTACCTGCAGCTCGAGCGGCCCGAGCGCGCCCTCGAGTACTTCGAGCGCGCCCTCGCCGTCGACCCGAACCTCCCGTCGGTCCGCGAGACCATCGAGATGCTCAAGCAGCTCCTGATCCAGCGTCGAAAGGACACGACCTGATGGACCTGATCGAGTCGCTCCGGAAGATCTCCAGCCCGAGCGTGGCCAACGGGATCGAGACGTTCAACGTCCGGCCGCGGAGCCAGGGGTTCACGTCCTCGGAGCTCCGCGCCCTGTTCCCCGAGCTCGGTCCGCTCGTGGGCTACGCGGTGCCGGCGCTGATCCGTGCCGAGCCCGCGCCGCTGCAGGGTCACCGCGCGTCCACCTTCGCCTGGTGGGACTACGTGCTCTCGATCCCCGCCCCGCGCGTGATCGTGGTCCACGACCTCGACGACCCGCGCGGCCAGGGGGCCCAGTGGGGCGAGGTCCAGGCCAACATCCACCGGGCGCTCGGCTGCGCGGGCGTCGTCACCGACGGCTCAGTGCGCGACCTCGACGAGGTGCGCGGGCTGGGGTTCCAGTTCGCGGCGGCGCACGTGTCGGTCTCGCACGCCTACGTGCACATGGTGGACTTCGGCCTCCCCGTGAAGGTCGGCGGGCTCTGGGTGAAGCCCGGCGACCTCATCCACTGCGACCAGCACGGCGCGGTGACGATCCCCGCGGAGATCGCCGACCGCATCCCCGATGCGGTCCACAAGGTCGAGGCCGACGAGCGCAAGATCATCGGGCTCTGCCAGTCGCCGACGTTCTCCGCCGACGCGCTGAAGGAGCTCTACAAGCAGATCCGCCCCGGGACCTACTAGGAGCCCCGGCGTGCAGCGGGTGAACACCGACGGCGTGGGCCTCGCGGTTCACGAGTGGCCCGGGCGCGGCCCCGCGATCGTCGCGGTCCACGGCCTCACGTCGAACCACACCGTGTGGTACCCGATCGCCGACGCTCTCGATGGCCGCCGGCGGCTGCTCGCGTACGACCTCCGCGGGCGCGGCGACAGCGACAAGCCGGCGAAGGGCTACAGCCTCGCCGAGCACGCCGCCGACCTCCTCGGGCTGCTCGACCACTTCCGCCTGCCCCGCGCGGTCGTCATGGGCCACTCGCTCGGGGCCCACATCGCGGTCCGCTTCGCGTCGCTCCACCCGGACCGCGTCGAGCGGCTGGTCCTCTTCGACGGCGGGCTCGACGTGCGCGCCGAGATCCTGGATTCGCTGGCGCCCGCGATCGGCCGGCTCGGCGTCGAGTTCCCCTCGCTCGACGCATTCCTCGAGATGCTCCGGGGCCTGCCGATGTTCGCGGGCCGCTGGAACGACCACCTCGCCCGCCACTACACCTACGACGTCGAGCCGGGGCCGGGCGGCGGCGTGCGCTCCAAGGTGGCGCGCCACGCGATCGAGGAGGAGGTGGCGAACCTCCAGCGCACGCGCCTCTGGGTCTGGCACCACCGGGTCACGGCCCCCACCCTCCTCTTCCGCGCCCCGGACGGCCTCCTGCGCGCCGACGACTGCCTCATGACCCAGGAGGAGGCGGAGGCGATGGCCCACGCGATCCCGGACTGCCGGCTGGTGGTCGTCCCGGACACGAACCACTACACGGTCGTCCTCGGCGAGAACCCGGTCGTCGGGCGTGAGCTCCGCGCCTTCCTCGGCGGATGAACGTCCGGCACGCGGAAGCGTCCGACCTCGCGGGGCTCATGGCCCTCGCGACGGAGACCCTCGGCCCCGGGCGCGCCGGGCCGCTCGTCCGCTCCCACGCCGAGCGCCATCACCTCCTGGTCGCGGAGGAGGCGGGTGACGTCGTGGGCGTCCTCGGCTACCGCACCGACTGGTTCCAGTGCACGCTCGTCGGGCTCGTCTGCGTGCGCGACGACCGCCGGCGGCGCGGCATCGCCCGCGCCCTCTTCAAGATGCTCGAGGCCGTCTCGCCCGGCCCGCGGCTCTACTCATCCGCCGAGGAGACCAACACGGCCGCGATCCGGATGCACGCGGCGCTCGGCTTCGCGCCCTCGGGCCACATCGACAACCTCCCGCAGGGCTATCGCGAGCTCCTGTTCTACAAGCGCCTCCACCCGTAGCCGCACGAGGGAGACGACCCGATGAGCACCGTACCGGTGACGAAGGCGGAGCTGCTGAGCGCCGCGGAGCACGAGTACACGCTGTTCCAGGAGGCGCTCGAGGGGCTGGACGAGCGCCGGTTCGACGAGGTGTGGCTGGGCGTCTGGTGCGTCAAGGACATCGTCGCGCACATCTCCGCATGGCACCGCGAGCTGGCGCCGGCCCTCGGGCGGCTGGCGCGCGGCGAGCGGCCGATTCCCGAGGGCGTGAGCTACGAGGACGTGGACGCCTGGAACGCGAAGTTCGTCGCGGCGAAGAAGGCCGCGCCCCTGCCGGAGGTCATGCGCGACCTCGAGCGCTCGCACACGGACTTCATGCGCGCCGCGGCCGCCGTCCCGGCGGCGCGCTTCGAGCCCGGCCGGACGGCGTGGAAGATCGTGGACCAGAACTCGGCCCACCATTACAAGGAGCACGGCGACCAGATCCGCGCCTGGCGCGCGGAGAAGGGCCTCTGAGGGGACGCTCAGCGAGGAAGAATCGAGGACGAGGCGCGACCCGTTACTAGCCTCCGGAGACCGTTGGCCGAAGGCGCCGCACCAGTTCGTACAGGGCGCTCTTCCCCCCGGGGTAGCCGATGAGGCGCACCCGTCTCAGCACCTCGGCGCCCGACAGCATGGGCTCGGCTTGGAGCCACTGACTGATCTGCGGCGCGAAGGGCGCCACCGTCGAGGGGCGTCCCACGCTGCGCCGCTCGGTCCAACCCACTGGATGGCCGGCGTTCGCCGGTTCGGTGATCGCTTCTCTGAACGTCATGTCCAGGTCCTCCATGCCCCATGGAGAGAGCAAAAGCGATACCGGAGGCATATTTCCAGAAATTTCAGCATGTTGCGAGACGCCGTCCACAAATGCCTGGTAAATTTGCGGCCAGCAGATCAATCTCCGTCCGGGTAATTTCTGGACACGGGCCCGGCGATTTCCGGAGATCCTTGGACGCACGAGCGTACCGCTGCGGGTTGACAATGTCGGGCCGGGCATGGTCGGCTGCTGGCGTGATCGGGCTCGGCCGAGCGATCCTCGCGGCTCTCCTGGCGCTGGCGCTCCTCTCACCCGCCGTCGCCCAGCAGGCGAGCTACAACTACGAGATCCCCTCCGGCCAGTTCAAGCGGGTCAGGATCATCAACGTGTCCGAGGGCACCGTGCTGGCGGTTCTCGTGAAGCTCGACGGCCAGATGGACGTCCTCGTCGCCTACGGCGAGGCGGGCGACCGAGCCGACCAGGACGAGAAGGCCCCGGCGCCCGCGCGGCCTCTCCTCCACGTCCAGGCCGTGAAGCAGCTTTCCTTCTCGGTGAGGGCCCCGATCGCCGGCCAGTACTTCGCCGTGCTCGACAACCGGAAGGGGACGGAGCCACAGGTGGTGGAGGTCACGATCGCGGTGCAGCGCCCCGCGGCACCCAGGGAGCCGAGCAAGGAGCCGGACAAGGAAAAGAAGGAGGAGCCGCGGCCATTCCCGCGCTCCTAGGGCGGCGACCTACTCCTCGAGGACCTTCTTGATCCCCTGGGTGAGCTCGGCAGGGGTGAAGGGCTTCAGGACGAGCCCGTGGACGCCCGTCTCGGCCGCCTCGCCGAGGAGCTCGCGGGTCCCGTGGGCGGTGATCATGACCACGCGCAGCTTCGGGCGGAGATCCCACGCGCGCTGGATGAACTCGAGACCGTTCAGCTCCGGCATCTTGTAGTCGACCACGAGGAGGTCGGGTTTCGGGGCCGCGGCAAGGTACCGGAGCGCCTCGCCCGTGCTCGTGAAGCCCTGGACGGTGTGGCCCTGCTTCGTGAGCACGCTCTCGCACATCTTCACGATCATCGGATCATCGTCGACGACGACGATGTTCATGCCCGGGCCCGCTCGTCCCGGCGGAGCTTGTACTCGATCGAGTCCACGAGGGCCTGCCAGGACGCCTCGATGATGTTGTCGGCCACGCCGACCGTCCCCCACGTCTCCTCGCCGTCGCCCGACGTGATGAGCACGCGCGTCTTGGCCGCGGTGCCCTTCGTCTCGTCGAGGATGCGCACCTTGTAGTCGAGGAGCCGCATCGTCTTGAGGTTCGGGTAGAACTCCTCGAGCGCCTTCCGGAGGGCGTGGTCGAGCGCGTTGACCGGGCCGTTGCCCGACGCGGCCGTGTGCTCGAGGATGCCCTTCACGCGCACGCGGACGGTCGCCTCGGCGACGGGCTCCTGCTCATGGTTCTGCTCCTCGACGATCACGCGGTAGGCCTCGAGCTCGAACCAGGGCTTGTGAGGCCGGAGCGCGCGCTCCATGAGGAGCTCGAACGACGCCTCCGCGCCCTCGAACTGGAACCCCTGATCCTCGAGCGCCTTGAGCTGGTCGAGGATCCGGCGCGTGTCCGGCGTCTCCTGGTCGAGATCGATCCCGTACTCCCGCGCCTTCCAGAGGATGTTCGACCTGCCGGCGAGCTCGGAGACGAGCACGCGCCGGTGGTTGCCCACCGCCTCGGGCTCGATGTGCTCGTAGGTCTCGGGATGCTTCTGGACCGCCGAGACGTGCATGCCCCCCTTGTGGGCGAAGGCCGAGTCCCCCACGTAGGGCTGCGACGACCAGGGCTTGCGGTTCGCCAGCTCGGAGACGAAGCGCGAGGCGTCGCGGAGCTCGCGCAGGTGCGGCTCCGGGATGCAGTCGAGCCCGAGCTTCAAGATCAGGTTCGGGATGATCGAGACCAGGTTCGCGTTCCCGCACCGCTCGCCGAAGCCGTTCATGGTCCCCTGCACCTGGCCCACGCCCTCCAGCACGGCGGCGACCGAGTTCGCCACCGCGCACTCGGCGTCGTTGTGGACGTGGATGCCGAGCGGCGTCTTCACGTGCTTCTTCACGATCTGGAGGATCGCGACGAGGTCGTGCGGCAGCGTGCCGCCGTTCGTGTCGCAGAGGACGAGCCAGTGGGCGCCGGCCTCCTCCGCGGCCTTGAGCGTGCGGAGCGCGTAGTCACGGTTTTTCCGGAAGCCGTCGAAGAAGTGCTCGGCGTCGAACATCACCTCGTCCATCCGCGGACGCAGGAACGCGATCGTGTCCGCGATCATCGCGAGGTTCTCGTCGAGCGTGGTCCCGAGCGCGTGCGTCACGTGGAAGTCCCACGACTTGCCGACGATCGTCGCCACGGGCGCGCCCGCGTCGAGGAGCGCCTGCATGTTGGCGTCGGACTCGGCGGCGCCGCCGGCGCGGCGGGTCATGCTGAAGGCGGCGAGCTTGGCGTGCTTGAGCGTGACGTCCTGCATGCGGCGGAAGAAGCGCAGGTCCTTGGGGTTCGAGCCCGGCCACCCGCCCTCGATGTAGTGGATGCCGAGGGCGTCGAAGCGCGACGTCAGGCGGACCTTGTCCTCCATCGAGAAGGACACCCCTTCCCCCTGGGTGCCGTCGCGGAGCGTCGTGTCATAGATCTTGATCAGGCGGCGCATGCGGTACCTGTCATGATGCGCCCCAACGCCGCGGAGTGTCAAGATTCGCCGTCAGATCGCGCCCTTCCGCCTGAGCCCGACGATCTCCGCCCGCGAGAGCCCGACGAGCGTCCGGAGCACGAGGTCGGTGTGCTGGCCGAGCACCGGGGGCGCCGCCCCGGCGCGGCCGGGCGTGCCGTGGAGGCGGATCGGCACCCCCATGACGGTCACGCGGCTCGCCTTCGGATGGGGCAGCGTGACGACCATGCCGCGCGCCTTGAGGTGCTCGCTCTCGCAGACCTCGGCCACCGTCTTGATCCGCCCGGCCGGGATGCCCGCGGCCTCGAAGCGCTTCAGCCACTCCTCGACCGTGCGCGCGCCGAGGATCTCGTTGAGCAGCGGGATCAGCGTGTCGCGGTTCTGCACGCGCTTGGCCTCGGTGTCGAAGCGCCCGTCGCGCGCGAGGTCGGGCCGGTCGAGGGCCGCGCAGCACTTCGTCCACAGGGAGTTGTTGGCGACGCCGAGCGTCAGGTAGGCGTCGGCGGCCTTGAAGACCTCGTACGGAACGATGGACGGGTGGGCGTTCCCGCGGCGCGTGGGCCGCTGGCCCGTGGCGAAGTAGATGCCGGCCTGGTAGGTGAGCAGCGCGGCCATGGCGTCGAGCATCGCGATCTCGACCTTCTGGCCGCGGCGCGTCCGGGCGCGCGCGAGCAGGGCGAGCGTCACGCCGTGGGCCGCCGACATCCCGGCGACGAGGTCGGCGATCGAGGTGCCCACCTTGACCGGGGGGCCGTCGGCGAAGCCGGTAATGTCCATGAGCCCCGACTCGGCCTGCACGATCAGGTCGTAGCCGGCGCGGTGCGCCTCCGGCCCGGACTCGCCGAAGCCGGAGATGGAGCAGTAGACGAGCCGCGGATTCACCTTCGCGAGCGCCCGGTAGCCGAAGCCGAGCTTCTCCATCGTCCCGGGGCGGAAGTTCTCGAGGAGGACGTCGCTCCGCTTGACGAGCGCTCTCAGGATGCGCCGGCCCTCGGGGGCCTTGAGGTTCAGCGTGACGCTCTTCTTGTTGCGGTTGACCGACATGAAGTACGTGGCCTCGCCGCCGACGAAGGGCGGCCAACTCCGCGTATCGTCGCCCTTGCCGGGCTCCTCGATCTTGACGACCTCCGCGCCCATGTCGCCGAGGAGCATGGCGCAGAAGGGGCCCGCGAGGACACGGGTGAGGTCGAGGACGCGGACGCCGGCCAGCGGTCCCTTAGCTCGAGGCACGCGCTCGTCCTTTGAAGACGCGCTTGGCGAGGCTCCGCGCGATCGCGCTCACGCGGTCGCCGGCGCGGCCGGCGCGGTGCCAGAAAAGCCGCGCGCGGTCCACGGCGCCCAGGTGGGAGAAGTAATAGACGCTGTCCACCGCCTCGATGGCGACGCGCGAGCCGATCCTGAGCCCGCGCGTGTCGGCGCCGTGGCAGACGAACCGCGCACCCCCTTCGAGCTCGACGAGCGCGATGTGCAGCGGCGCGCGAAAGCCCGCCGGCGGCGCGTGGAGCGTGGTGAACGAGACGATCTCGCCGGCGCCCGGCAGCAACACGGGCTCCATCGCCACGGGATGGCGCGGGCAGTAGCTCGCGGGAGGCGCGACGATCGCGCGGCACGCGGGGCAGCGGGAGGCCTCGATCCCCTCGATCACGCCGCCTCGAGGAGCGTCACCCAGTTGTTCGTCGCGAGCCCGCCGATGGACTGGGCGAGCGCGACGCGCGCCTGCGTCTGGCACCCCTCCGCGCGCCCGGTGAGCTGCCAGACGCACTCGACGATCTGGGCGAGCCCCGTGGCCGCCAGCGGATGGCCGCGCGCCTTGAGCCCGCCCGACGGGTTCACCGGCAGCCGGCCGTCGAGGGCGGTCTCGCCGTCGAGCGTCACGCGCCCGGCCTTGCCCGGCGGCACGAGGCCCAGGTCCTCGAGCGAGATCAGCTCGAACGGGGCGAACGCGTCGTGGAGCTCGGCCACGTCCACCCGCTCCGGGCCGAAGCCCGCCATCGCGAAGGCCTCGCCCGCCGCCGCCTGCGTGGCCCGGAAGCTCGTGAGGATCTGGCGGTGACGGAGCGCGAGCGTGTCGTTCCCCTGCCCGATGCCGGCCACGCGCACGCCCGCGCGATCGGCCGTCAGGACGACCGCGGCGGCGCCGTCCGAGATGGGGCAGCAGTGGAGCAGGCGGAGCGGGTCGGCCACCATGCGGCTCTCGAGCACCTCCTCGGGCGTGACCGCGCGGCGGAAGTGCGCGTACGGGTTCCGGAGCGCGTTGGCGTGGTTCTTCACGGCCACCTGGGCGAGCTCGCGCGCGCCCACGCCGCGCGCCATCAGCGCGCGCGTGACGAGGGCCGCGAGGGCGGGCATCGTGGCGCCGTAGGAGCGCTCGTAGGGATCGAGCGAGCGGCCGATCAGCTCGGACACCCGGGGCGTGGCGAGGTGGGTCATCTTCTCGCCGCCGACGACCAGCACCGCGCGCCGCAGGCCGGCCGCGACCAGCGCGAACCCGGCGTAGAAGGCGGCCGCGCCCGAGGAGGTCGCGGTCTCGACCCTGAGCGCCGGCGCCTGGGCGAAGCCCAGGTGGGCGGCGGCGTTCGAGGCGAAGTTGCCGTCGCCGACGAACTCCTCGGGGTTCATGGCGGCGACGACGATCGCGTCTGGCGCGTCCACGCCGGCCGACCGCAAGGCGCCGTGCGCGGCCTCGGCCATGAGGTCTTGAAGCCGCTCGCTCCGCCGTCCGACGCGCGTCATCGCCGCGCCCGCCACCCACACGTCACGCATGACGTGTCCAGCTTGACGGCAGAGCCGGAAAACGTCAACCGGTCACGGCGCGCCGTTCCTCCGGCGCGAGGGCGGCGGCGGCGCGGCGACGCGGAGATCGCGGATGAGCCGCAGGAGGTACGTGCGCTGGAGCCCGAGCGCTTTCGCGGCGTGGGTGCGGTTGCCGCACGCTCGACGGAGGGTCGCCTCGATCAGGCGGCGCTTGAACTCGGAGACGGCGCCGTGGTACCCGAACGGTGGCGGCGGCAGGGGCATTGAGCTCATGCCGATTCACAGAGGCAACGACGATGCCACGGCCGGGACGCCGGTCTCCCGAAGAAAAAGCCCGCGGCATTCGGTCGAATGCACAGCGGGCCTGGCGGTGTGCCGTGTGGCCTGTGCAGCTACTTCTTGGTCGTCGGCTTCACCCCGGGGTTGTCCTTGAAGAACTGCTTGTTCAGCTCGATGTAGTTCTTCCACTGCTCGGGGGTCTCGTCCTCGGCGAAGATCGCCTTCACCGGGCAGACGGGCTCGCAGGCGCCACAGTCGATGCACTCGTCGGGGTGGATATAGAGCATCGTCTCACCCTCGTAGATGCAATCGACCGGGCAGACCTCGACGCACGCCTTGTCTTTGACGTTGATGCACGGCTCGGCGATTATGTACGGCATTGGGGCCTCCCGATGTGCCGCCTAGTTGGGTGCGCTCGGACCAACGATTCTTGTACCCGAATCATCATAGAGTGTCAAGCTTTCCGCGCGGTTGAACACCGACACGCCGGGCGTCACTGCGTCTTCAGGCGCGGATCGAGGGCGTCGCGCAGCGAGTCGCCGAAGAGGTTGAAGGCGAAGACGGCGAGGCTGATCGCGAGGCCCGGGAAGACGGCCATCCACGGCGCCCGCTCGGCGAACTCGATGGCCGCACCGCTCAGCATCAGGCCCCACGCGGGCGTCGGCTCCTGCACGCCGAGCCCGAGGAACGAGAGCGACGACTCCAGCAGGATCGCCTGCCCGACGAACGCGGTGAGCATGATCAGGAAGGGCGCCATGACGTTCGGCAGCATGTGTCGCAGGATGATGCGCGCGTGGCGGAAGCCCGCGGCGCGCGCCGCGTCCACGTACGCCGTCTCGCGGATCGAGAGCGCGGAGGAGCGGATGACGAGGGCGCAGCGCGGGATCATCGGCACCGTGATCGCCATGATGAGGTTCGGGATCGAGTTCCCGAGGATGGCGACCAGCGCCAGCGCCAGGATGATGAGCGGGAAGGCCAGGAAGATGTCCATCACGCGCTGGACGTAGAGGTCGGTCCGACCCCCGAAGTACGCGCTCCCCACGCCGAGCACGGCGCCCAGCGCCGCGCCCAGGACCGACGCGCCGAAGCCCACGAGCAGCGCCGTGCGCGAGCCGTGGATGAGCCGCGAGAGCACGTCGCGACCGAACGAGTCCGTCCCGAGCCAGTGCGCCGGGGACGGCCGCGCCAGCATGCCGCCGAAGTCGATCGCCACGGGATCGTAGGGCGCGATCACCGGCGCCAGCACCGCGGCCAGCAGCATGAGCACGATCACGGCGGCGCCGATCGCGCCGAGCGGACGGCGCCGGCAGAACTCGCCGGCCGCCGCGGTCCAGCGGCTCGCGGCGCCCGGGGTCTCGAGCTCGGCGGCTTCGACCGGTCGCGCGACGGCCATCACCGGTACCGGATGCGCGGGTCGAGCCACGCGTACGCGACGTCCATGGCGAAGTTCACGACGATGAAGAAGCCCGCGACCAGCATCACCAGCGCCTGGAGGAGCGTGTAGTCGCGGTGGGCGACGGCCTGGACGAAGAGCAGCCCGATGCCGTTCAGGTTGAAAACCTGCTCGGTGACGACGAGGCCGCCGATGAGGAATGCGAACTCGATGGCGATGACCGTCACCACCGGCAGCATCGCGTTCTTGAGCGCGTGGCGCGAGAGGATCAGGTTCTGCATGAGCCCCTTCGCGCGCGCCGTGCGGATGTAGTCCTCGCGCAACACCTCGAGCATCGCCGAGCGCGTCATCCGGGTCGCGACCGCGGAGTAGCGATAGCCCACGGCGAGCGCCGGCCAGATCAGCTGGGCCATGTTCTGCCAGGGGCTCACCCAGAACGGCGTGTAGACCATGGGCGGCAGCCATCGGAAGACGATGAGAAGCATCAAGATCAGGACGATGCCCAGCCAGAACGACGGCACGGCCAGCCCGGCGATCGAGAAGATCCGTACGGCATAGTCCACCCAGGTATCCTGCCTCAGCGCGGCGAGCACGCCGAGCGGAAGCGCCAGCAGCACGGCCACGACCGTGGCCATGACGGCCACCTGGAGCGAGAGCGCGAAGCGCAGCCTGACCTCCTGCCAGATGGGCGCGCCGGTCCACATCGACTCGCCGAAATCGAGGCGCGCGACGCCCCAGATCCACGCGGCGAACTGCCGCCAGACGGGCTGGTCGAGGCCGATCCGCGCTCGCTCCTTGTCGAGCAGCTCCTGCGAGACCGCGCCGCGGTCGCCGGAATAGCGGAGCTCGACGACGTCACCCGGGATGACGCGGATGAGCAGAAACGCCACCAGCGCCACCCCGAAGAGGGTGGGAAACATCAGCAGAAACCGCTTCAGCAGGAACTTGGACACCCGCTACTCTGTGAGCCACACCGTATCGAGCTGGTTGTTCAAGTAGTGACTCGGCGTGATGGTCCAGCCCCTCACCCTGGAGTTGTGCGGAATGATCCGGTGCCACTGGAGCGTGTACATCACGTGGACTTCCTCGTCGAGGAGCCGCCTCTCGAGGGTCCTCAAGATCTTCTTCCGCTCCTCCAGATCGGTCGCCCGCGCCTGCCGCTGGTAGAGGTCGTCGATGACGACGTCCTTGTGCTTGCCGTAGTTGGCGTCGGAGGTGCTGAGGAACCGGCCAAGGTCCAGGTCGGGCTCGACGATGAAGCCGCACTGGAAGTCCATCGCCACCTCGAAATCGCCGCGCTTGAGCATCGGGTGATAGGCGGACGCCTCGATGGTTTCCTGCTTGACGTTCAGGCCGATCTGGCGCCACTGGTCGATGAGCCAGATGCCGAGGGGCTCGTAGGGTTGCGGGATCCCGCGGTTCTTGAAGGTGAAGGCGAAGCCGTCGGGGACGCCCGCCTCCTTGAGGAGGCGCCTGGCCTCGGCGCGGCTGGCGTTGATGTCGGGCCAGTACCCGGCGAGCTTCTTCAGCTCCTCGGGCGGCGTCGCGTACGGGGTGCCGGGCACCTGGATGCCGGCCACGTCGCGCACGATAGCGATCCGCGACAGGCTCTTCGAGGCCTCCCAGCGGTCGAGCGCGAGCGTCAGCGCCCGGCGAACCCGCTTGTCGTCGAACGGCTTCTTCTCGTGGTGCATGGCCACCATCAGCGCGCAGTCCCACGGGCTCTCCTGCACCGTGATCTTCGGCCCGAGCGCGGCGACGAGGCTGTCGCGGTCGGCGGGGGTGAAGCCGCGGAACTGGATCATCGCCCGTTCACCGCGGACGGCGGCGACCTGCGCGGACGAGTTGCTGATGAAGATGGCGCGGTACCCATCGAGGTAGGGCTTGCCCTTGTCCCAGTAGTCCGGGTTCTTCTTGCCGACCCAGTGCGAGCCCCTCACGTGCTCGACGAACTTGAAGGGGCCCGTGCCCATGACGTGCGTCTCGTACCAGTGCGGGTCCTTGGCCAGGATGTCGGCCTTGTAGATCCAGTTCCACGGCGAGGCGAGGTTGAGGAGGATGGACGTCTCCGGGTACTTCAGCCTGACGACGATCGTGCTCGGGTCGGGCGCGTCCACCGCCTTCACCGCCTCGTAGGCCGAGGCCCGGAGGGACTTCACCCCGGCCGGCGGATGAAGGATCTTGTCGTAGGAGGCCTTGACGTCCTTCGACGTCAGCTCGCTGCCGTCGTGGAACTTCACACCCTTGCGGATCTTGAAGGTGTAGACGAGGCCGTCCCTGGAGATGGTCCACGACTCCGCGAGGTCGCCGACCGGCCTGGTCCCCGTCTTGTCGAAGGGGTCGACCCGCAGCAGCGTGCTGTAATGCGGCGCCATCGGATGAACGACGCCGAACGTCTCCTCCTGGTGCAGGTCGTATGACGGGGGCTCGGACGGCACCACGAAGACGAGCTCACCGCCGGAGCGCGGCTTCTCCTGCGCCCACGCGGGCAGTGCCTGAGCCAGGACCAGCAGCCCGATGAACGTGCTGGTGAAGCGTCGCATGAGCTTACCTCCGCGGGCGCGGCACGCCCGGGTTCGTGTTCGGTCCAGCAGCGGCGCGACTATTCGGAAAACCAGGGACACTCACCGAAGGTTTCAGCATTTAAGCACGGGGGGCCCTTCTGTCAAGCCAGGAGGCAGGCCGCCCCGTGGCCGGGCTTGACCTCGCGGAGCCCGGGGACCTCGCTCCGGCAGCGGTCCACGGCGATGGGGCACCGCGGGTGGAACACGCAGCCCGTGGGCGGCTTGAGCGGGCTCGGGACCTCGCCGCCGAGGACGATATGCTCGCGGCGCGCCTCGAGCTCCGGGTCCGGGATCGGCACGGCGGCGAGGAGGGCGCGTGTGTAGGGGTGGAGTGGATCGTCGTAGAGCGCCTTCCGGTCGGCCAGCTCGACGACCTTCCCGAGGTACATCACGGCCACGCGGTCGGAGATGTGGCGCACGACCGAGAGATCGTGGGCGATGAAGAGGTAGGTCAGGCCGAACTCGGCCTGGAGGTCCTCGAGCAGGTTGATGATCTGCGCCTGGATCGAGACGTCGAGGGCCGAGACCGGCTCATCGCAGACGATCAGCGCGGGCTCGAGGGCGAGCGCGCGCGCGATCCCGACGCGCTGCCGCTGGCCCCCCGAGAGCTGGTGCGGGTAGCGGTCGGCGTGCTGGGGCAGGAGCCCGACGTGGCGCAGCAGCTCGGCGACGCGCGCCGCCCGCGCGGCCCGCTCGGGCACGAGCCCGTGCACGGCGATCGGCTCGGCGAGGATCTGGCCGATCGTCATCCGGGGGTTGAGCGAGCTGTACGGGTCCTGGAAGATCACCTGGATGCGGCGACGCACGCGTCGCAGGGCGGCGTCCTCGAGCCTCGCCAGATCCTGGCCCTCGAAGATGATCTCGCCGCTCGTCGGGCGCTCGAGCTGCAGGATGCACCGGCCCGTCGTGGTCTTCCCGCAGCCGGACTCGCCGACGAGCCCGAGCGTCTCGCCGCGCCGGATCGCGAAGCTGACCCCGTCCACCGCCCGGACGATGCCGGGCTCGCCGCCGAAGAGGCCGCCGCCGACGCGGAAGTGCTTGACGAGGTTCCGGACCTCGAGGAGCGGCGCGCCGCCCGTCATCGCAGAGCCGGCGCCTGCTCCAGGCGCGCGGCCTCCCAGCACGCGCTCACGTGGCCCTCCCCACCCGCCGGCGCCAGGACGGGCCGCTCAGCCAGGCAGCGCTCCACGCGGAAGGCGCACCGCGGGGCGAACGCGCATCCGTGCGGCAGGCGGGTGAGGTCGGGCGGCTGGCCCTCGATCGGGTCGAGCCGCGCGCGCCGCGGCTCGTCGAGGCGCGGCACCGAGCGCAGGAGCCCGAGCGTGTAGGGATGGCGCGGACGCCGGTAGAGCTCGCGCGCGGTCCCCCGCTCGACGATGCGCCCCGCGTACATGACGTTCACGCGGTCGGCGTAGCGCGCGACGACGCCGAGGTTGTGGGTGATGATCAGCATGGCGACGCCGAACCGGCGCGAGAGGTCGCGCATGAGCTCGAGGATCTGCGCCTGGATCGTCACGTCGAGCGCCGTCGTGGGCTCGTCGGCGAGGATCAGCGAGGGGTGGCAGGCGAGCGCCGTCGCGATCACCATCCGTTGCCGCATCCCGCCCGAGAACTGGTGGGGGTACTGCGCGAGGCGCCGCGCCGGATCGGGGATGCCGACCGTCGCCAGGAGCTCCGCGGCGCGCTGCCGCGCCTGCTCGCGCGTCATCCCGAGGTGGATCTCGAGCCCCTCGGTGAGCTGGCGCCCGATCGTGAGCACGGGATTCAGCGAGGTCATCGGCTCCTGGAACACCATCGCGATCTCGCGCCCGCGCACGCGACGCATCTCCTCCTCGGAGAGGGCCAGGAGGTCGCGGCCCTTGAAGCGGACCTGGCCGCCCACGATGCGCCCGGCGGGCGCCTCGACCAGCCGCATCACCGAGAGCGCGCTCACGCTCTTGCCGCAGCCCGACTCGCCCACCAGCGCGACCGTCTCGCCTTCCGCGACGTCCCACGACACGCCGTCCACGGCGCGGACGACGCCGCCGCGCGTCAGGAACTCGGTCGTTAGATTGCGGACTTCGAGGAGCGTCGCCACGACGCGCCAGTCTAGCACACGCCGCGTGACGGCACGCAGCACCTGTCAGCCGATCTGCCGAGCGGGCGACGCACGGCGGCACCCGGGGGACGGGCCGCGCCCTTCGAGACCCGTAGCTTCTACGCGGCGGCCGACGCAGCGCGAAGGACACGCGCTGGCGCGTCGGTGGCTAGCGTGGTCGAGAAGGGCGCGGCCTGGCCTCCGGTGCCGGCCGAGCGGCGAGGCGCTAGTCGTGGCAGCGCGCGGCGGCGAGGTGCGGGGTGGCGATCGGCTCGAGCGAGGCGTACTCGCGGCACACGGCCTCGGCGACGCAGGGCCAGCGGTGCTGCGCCGCCCAGCGCACGCCCTCCCGGCCGATCCGCCAGCCGAGGTCGGGATCGGCCACGAGCGCGGCGATGCGCTCGGCGAGCGCGGCGACGTCGCTTTCCGGAACGAGGAAGCCCGTGACGCCGTCGCGCACGGTCGTGACGAGCCCGCCCACGCGCGAGGCGATCACGGGGCTCCCGCAGGCCATGGCCTCGAGGGCCACCATGCCGAACGACTCGTAATACGAGGGCACGACGGTGACGTCGGCCGCGGCGTAGTAGATCGGGAGCCGCTCCTGGGGCTGCGGGCCGACGAAGCTCACGGCGCCGTCGAGGCGGAGCCGGCGGATCTGGGCGCGGAGCGAGGCCTCGTGGCCGTTCGGCGGATCGTCGGCATCGCCGCCGACGATCAGGAGCCTCGCCTCGGTCCCGGCCGCGCAGAGCCGTCCCACCGCGGCGAGCAGCGTGTCGAGCCCTTTGATCGGCGCCATGCGCCCGACCCACAGGAGCACCGGACGCGCGTCGAGCCCGAGCTCGCGCCGCGCGGCGGCCCGGTCGCCCGGCGTGAAGAGCTCCGTGTCCACGCCGCACGGGATCGTCGCGATACGTTGCGCGCCGGCGCCGTAGGCGCGCAGGAGCTCCGCGCGCTCGACGTCGTTCGCCGCCACGATGCGGTCCGCCGCGCCGACGATGCGCGTCTCCTCGCGGAGCCGGATCGCGGGCTCGAGCTCGCCCGCGCTCCGCGCCGCGCGGTTCTTCGGCCGGCCGAGGGTGTGGAACATCTGGAGCACGGGGACCCCCCAGCGGTCGCGGAGCGCAAGCGCGGCGACGCCCGAGAGCCAGTAGTGGGCGTGGATCAGGTCGTACTCGACGCCGCGCGTGAGCCGCCACGCCTCGATCCCGTCCACGAACTCGTCGAGGTGGCCGTGGATCTCGGCGCGCGCCATCGGGGCCTCGGGTCCCGCCGGCAAGTGGATCACCTGCACCTGCTCGCCCATCCGGACGACGCGCGGGATCGCCGCGTTCTGCGAGCGGGTGAAGACGTCCACCTCGACGCCCATCCGCCCGAGCTCGCGCGAGAGCTCGCGCACGTAGACGTTCATGCCGCCCGTCTCTTTCGCGCCGAGCGCGGCGAGCGGGCAGGTGTGGATGCTGAGCATCGCGACGCGGAGGTTCACGGCCGCCGCCCGACTTTCACCCCGTAGACCTCTTCGGGGACGGGCTCGAACTCGTACTTGTAGCGCTCCTCGCCGCGGAGGAAGTCGAACCGGCGCCGGCCGCGCTCGATCGCGTCGCGGATCAGGTGGCCCAGGAGCACGACGCCGGGCGAGAGCGCGGCGCCGTCGGGGTGGAATCCGGAATTGTAGAGCCCGACCGTGTCGCCCCACTCGAGCACGACGAACGAGGCGATCGGACCCGAGGCGGTGTCGAGGAACCAGAGGCGCGCGGCGCCCCGCTCGGCCAGCGCCGTCACGGCCTCGCGGAAGAAGGCCTCCATGCGGGGGTCCATGAAGCGCGCCTTGCCCGCGCGCGAGCGCCGGTGGAGGTCGAAGAAGTCGCCGAGCCGCGCCGTCACGTCGGCGGGGCGGTGGGCGCAGGACGCGCGCGCCTCCGGCGCCTCGCGCTCGAGGCGCCGCATCTTGCGGCCGAGCTCGTGGCGGTGCTTGCCGCCGAGCCCCGCGAGGTACGCGTCCCACGTGGCGGGCAGCGTCAGCACGGGACATCGATCCTCGACGACCGCCTCGGCGGCGAGCCCGCAGGCGCGCGCGAGGCGCGGCAGGGCGGTGACCGTCGGCGAGTCCGCCGGGACGGCGTGGAGACGCCACTCGACCGGCTCCGCGCCCCGCGCCTCGAGCAGCGCGGTCCACGCCTCCTCCTCGCGCCCCGCGACCGCCACGAGGTCGAGGTAGTCCGACACGTCGGCGCCGCCGATCGTCTCGAAGACGCCGGGCGACGCCTCGTAGAGCGGAAGCGCGGCGACCAGGCCCCCCTCGCCGTCCATGACGCGATGGACCTCGACCCGGCGATCCGCGACGAAGGCCCGCGCCCAGTGGGACTGCCAGGTCCACGTGAGGAAGGGCGAGCGCAGGCGCGTGGCGGCGTGGAGCCGCTCCCACGTCGCGGCGCCGACCGCCTCGAGACGGTCCGCGACCTCGACTTTCATGCGACGAGCCTCGGGCGGCCCATCACAGATCGTCGGATGCGCCGTCGGCGTCCACGGACTCCGACGCGCCGGGGGCGGGCGCCTCTCCCTGCCCTCCCGGTTCACCCTCTGCGAGCGCCTCGTCCACGGCGGATTCGAAGTCGTCGCCGAGGTCGTCACCGAACTCCTTGCCCATCTTCTTCATGAAGCGGGCGACGCTCGCGGGGTCCTCCTCGTTCAGGTCGCCGAAGCTCGACGCGTCGGCCAGCGACTCGAGGCGCTCGTCTTCCGAGCGCACGGTGGCGAAGCGCGACATCACGCGGGCGAGGTTGGATCCGTGACAGCGGGGGCAGGTCGGGACGGGGGCGGCCGACGGCCGGAGCACGAGGAGGCTCACCCGGCGGCGACAGTCGTGGCACTCGTACTCGTAAATCGGCATGCCGCAACCAATCTTAGCACGCGCGACCGAGTCCGCCCGGAGCGAGCGTGTCACGGTGGCGGGCGGGCGCGCGGCGGGTGTCAGGCTGCTCGCGAGGCGGCGCGGTGAAAGTGGCGTCACCCAACGCGTCGGGCCTCCGGCATTCTTCTTGCTCATCTGCCAGGGGCATGAACGCCACGATCATCGCCGAGCCCGAGCGCCGGCTCCTCGAGCACGTGGCGTCGCTCGCCCGAACCCTCAACGAGGAGCGCGAGCGCCTGGCGGCGCGGCTCACCGAGCTGGAGCGCGAGCTCTGCGTGCTCGCGACCACGCTCGACGGCCGCCCGGCCGTCATCGCCCTCGGCGGCGACCGGCCGCCCCGCGGCTGACCGCGGCGCCACACCCGCCTCCCTCAGCGCCGCGCGCCGGCGAAGATCGCTTCCATCCGCGCGACCGCGCGGTCCCAGTCGAACGCCGTCGTGACGAGCCGCTGGCCCGCCGCGGCGAGCCTCCCGCGCAGCCCGGCGTCGGTCACGAGCCGCTCGAGCTTCGCGGCGAGGTCGGCGACGTCGCGCCGGCGGGCGACCAGGGCCGTCTCGCCGTCGCGCGCGTAGTCGCGGCAGCCGCCGTTGTCGTAGGTCACCAGGGCCGCGCCGCAGGCCATCGCCTCCATCGGCGGCATGCCGAGCCCTTCGTCCCAGGACGGGCAGAGGTAGACCTCGCAGCCCGAGTAGACCGCGGCGAGCCGGTCCTGGGGCGGGTTCGCGTGGAACTCGTCGTACGGCGAGGCATCACGCGGCGCCTTCAGGCCGAAGCCGACCAGGACGAGCCCGGGGACGCGCGCCTTCACGCGGCGCGCCGCCTCCACGCCGTCGGCCACGCCCTTCCACGCGTACTCGTGGTGGAGCATCAGCACGCGCGGCCGCGAGGTTCCCACGGCGACGGGCACGCGATGGAAGAGGGCGGGGTCCACGGGCGTCACGAGGACCTCGGCGTCGCCCGCGAACTTCTCGCGCACGACGTCGCGGAGCCACGTGGAGATGACGAGCTTCCGGAGCGGAAGCCGGTAGGTCACGTCCACGGTCTCGGGCGACCCGTGGTAGAGGCTCTCGTAGTGCTGGACGAAGTAGAAGCCGGCGCCGCAGCGCGCGGGCGCCTCCGCGGCCGCGGCCGCGGACTGCCACGCCGTCGCGACGACGATGTCGCCGTCGGGCAGACGCGCCGGCTCCCAGCGCCGGACCCAGCGGACGCGCGGGCGGAAGCCCGGGATCCAGTCGGGCCCGGCGGATCTCGCGTTGAGCCAGGCGGCGCGGAGCCGGCCCTTGGCCGGCACGACCAGCGTCACGTCGTGGCCCCGCCCGGCCAGGCGGTCGGCGTACGTGAGGATCGCCCGGACGCCGCCGGCGATCCTCACGTGGGGGCAGAGGAACGTGATCGTCAGAGCTAGATCGCCATCGAGACCGTACCCGTCTTCTTGTAGGCCTCGGGATCGAGGACGACGTTGACGCACCAGACCTCGTCGGACCCGAGCGCCCGCGTGAGCGCGGGACCGATCGCGCGCGGGTCGGTGACGAGGACGCCGCGGCCGCCGAGGGCCTCCACCATCAGGTCGAAGCGCGTCCGCGGCAGGGACGTCGCGACGGCGCGCGCCTCGCCGTAGAACGAGAGCTGCGGGTTCCGGATCTGGCCCCAGCCCCCGTCGTTGCCGATCACGCACGTGAGCGGCAGGCCGAAGCGGACCGCGGTCTCGATCTCCATCGCGTTCAGGCCGAAGGCGCCGTCCCCCGCGATGAGCAGGACGGGCGCCTCCGGGTGGAGCAGCTTCGCCGTCAGCGCGAACGGGGGGCCGATGCCGAGGCAGCCGAGCGGCCCGGGATCGAGCCACTGCCCCGGGCGGTGGAGCGGCACCACCTTCGAGGCGCAGCCGACGACGTCGCCGCCATCGCCGACGACGATCGTCTCGGGCGTCACGACGTGCGCGATCTCGGCGGCGAGCCGGTAGTGCGAGATCGGGACGTCGGCGGAGGCGCAGAAGCCCTCGAGCGTCTTCTTGCTCTCCGTCTCGCGCCCCCGCACCGTCGCGAGCCACGGCTCGAGCCGGGCCGCGTGGCCCGCGGGCGTCGCGTCGGCGAGCTGGCGCAGGAGCACGTCGAGGTCGGCCGTGAGCCCGAGCTCGAGCGGGCGGTTCCTGCCGAGCTCGGCCGGGTCCACGTCCACCAGGACGACCTTCGCGTGTTCGGCGAAGACCGGCGGCCGGCCGTAGCCCAGCCGGAAATCGAGCTGGGCGCCGAGGACGAGCACGAGGTCGGCGTGGCCGAGGGCGAAGCCCCGGGCCTGGGCGAAGGCGTTCGGGTGGGCCGTCGGGAGCGCGCCGCGCCCCGCGCCGCTCATGAAGACCGGCACGCCGGCGCGCTCGGCGAACGCGGCGAGCGACTTGGCGGCGTCGTCCCAGTAGACGCCGCTGCCCGCGATCACCACGGGACGCTCGGCGCCGGCGAGCAGGCGCTCGAGCCTCGCCACGGCCTCCGGCTCGGCGGCGGGACGCGGCCGGTGGACGTACCGCCGGGGGATCGGCGCCAGGCGGTCCTCGAGCGTCGTCATCAGGAGGTCCACGGGGATCTCGACGAAGACGGGCCCGGGACGCCCCGACAGCGCGGTGCGGATCGCGGTCGTCAGCACCTCGGGGATCTGGCGCGTCTCGGGCACCGTGAAGGCGCCCTTGGTGATCGAGCGCATCAGCGCCAGCTGGTCCATCTCCTGGAGCGCGCCGAGCCCCCGGAGGGCGAGCGGCGCCGCGCCGCCGAGGAGGAGCACCGGGCTCCGCGCGGCGTAGGCGTTGGCAACGCCGGTGACCGCATCGGTGACGCCCGGCCCCGGCGCGACGATCGCCACGCCGACGTTCTTCCGGAGCCGCGCGTACGCGTCGGCCGCGTGGGCCGCGGCCTGCTCGTGGCGGAAGTCCACGAGCCTGATGCCCTCGGTGAGACAGCCGTCGTAGATCGGCAGGACGTGCCCGCCGCAGAGCGTGAACGCGTGGGTGACGCCGGCCTCTCTGAGCGTGCGCGCGACGAGCTCCCCGCCCGTGAGCTCCGCCATCGCGTCTCTCCCCGCCCGTCCGGTCAGCGCGCGGCCGCGAGCTCGCGGCAGCGGTCGGGCCGATGGACGCGCTCGCGCGACGCCGGGTGCCTGCGCAGCCCCTCCGGCGGGCGGACCGGCCGCCGGACGAGCTCGCCCCCGCAGTTGGGGCACCGTCCGCCGAGCACGCCCTCGGCGCACGCTCGGCAGAACGTGCACTCGAACGAGCAGATCAGCATCGGCGCCTCCATCACCAGAACTTCTCCCACTTCACCGCCTTGCGGTCCAGGCCTTTGGCGACGAGCACGTCGCGGACGCGGTGGATCATCTGCTCGCCTCCCGAGACGTAGGCGACCAGGCCCGTCACGTCCTGCACGCGCCGGCCGATCACCTCGGCGAGCCCGCTCGCGCCGTCGCGCCACGCGCCTGCCGCGCTCGCCACCACCGGATGATACGAGAACCCGGGGTAGCGCCGCGCGAGCGAGCGAAACTCCGCGTCGTACGCGAGCCAGCCCGGGTCGCGGCCCCAGTAGACGAGCGTGGCCGGCCGGCCAAACCCGGTCTCGTAGAGCTCGGTCACGATCGAGCGGATCGGCACGATGCCGATCTCCTCGGCGACGAAGAGCGGCCGCCGCGGATCGGCGCGTGAGAAGAGGAAGCCGCCGAGCGGCCCCTTGAAGCCGACCTCGGCCCCCGGCGTGAGCTCCTCGAACCACTTCGAGCCGAGGCCGCCCGGCGCCACGTCGGCGCAGAGCGTGAGCCGCCGCGGCGAGCGCGGCGTGGACGCGAGCGAGTACGCGCGCACGAGCTTCGGGCCGAAGGGCACCGACACCCACTGGCCGGCCTCGAACCGGAGCTCCGCCGGCTCGACCATCGCGAGGTCCACCTCGAGGATCGCGGCCGTGAGCCGCCGCACCGCGACGACGCGGGCGCGGCACTCGACGGGTTTCACCGGCGGGGCTCAGCGCGGCGCGAACCGCGGGAGCAGGTCCGCGGCGAGCGCCTCGATCTGCTCCCGGTCGTCCCGCGGGTCGCCGATCGGGCTCAGGATGACGCAGGCGCAGCCGGCGTCGCGGAACTCGGCGAGCTGCTCGGCGCACTGCGCGGGCGTGCCGATGATCCCGTACTTCTTGGCGAGGGGCTCCCAGTCCTGCGCGTACCGCCGGGAGAGGTGGGCGACCCAGGCGGCCTTCGCCTTCTCGTAGTCCCGCCCGACGGTGACGAACGCGAGGTGCGCGGCGGTGAAGCCGTCGAGCGAGCGGCCGGCGGCGTCGGCGGCGGCGCGGATCTTCTCGAGGCTCTTCGCGTAGCGGTCGGGATCGACGACGTAGGAGACCCAGCCGTCGCCCTGCCTGCCGGCGCGGACCAGGGCCGCATCCGACCGCCCGCCGACCCAGATGGGCGGGAGCTGCTGCACGGGCTTCGGGTCGATCGAGACCCCCTGGAACCGGGTGAACCGGCCCTCGAACGACGCGGGCGAGTCGCGCCAGAGGGTCCGCACGGCGTCGATCGCCTCGCTGACGCGCGCCCCGCGCTCGCGGTGCGGGACACCGCAGAGCTCGAACTCCTTGGGGTTCTCGCCGCCGACGCCCACCCCGAAGACGAGCCGCCCGCCCGACAGGACGTCGAGGGTCGCCGTGATCTTGGCGGCGACCGCGGGCGCGCGCAGGGCCAGGAGGTAGACCGCGCTGCCGAGCCGGATCCGCCGCGTGATCGGCGCATAGGTCGCCAGCAGCGTCAGCGACTCGTAGAGCGGGTTGTGGAAGGAGACGTGGTCGCCGGTCCACACGGAGTCGAAGCCGAGCTCCTCGACGCGCCGGACGAGCGCCCACTGCTCTTCCGGCGGATGCAGCGAGAGCTGGACCCCGAACCGCATCACGCCCTCACCGCGGGAACGCGTCCTTCACGCCGCCGTCCACCGTGAGCGTGCAGCCCGTGGTCTTGGACGCACGGTCCCCCGCGAGGAAGAGGACGGCCTCCGCGACGTCCTCCGGCAGGATGCGGGCGCCGAGCAGGTTGCGCGTGCGGTAGAACTCCTCGAGCTGGTCCACGCCGATCCCCTGGGCCGTGGCGCGCTCGCGCCGGACGTCCTCCGACCAGAGCTTGGAGTCCTGGAAGACCGCGTCCGGGTTCACGATGTTCGAGCGGATCCCGTGGGGCGCGCCCTCGAGCGCCAGCACCTTCGCCAGCTGCGCCTCGGCGGCCTTCGCGGCGGAGTACGCGGCGAAGTCCTTGCCGGGCGACATCACGTTCTTGGTCGCGACGAAGACGAGCGCGCCCCCGAGCCCCTGCGCGATGAGCACCCGCATCGCCTCGCGGGCCACCAGGAAGTGGCCGGTCGCGTTCACCGCGAACGAGCGCTCCCAGTCGGCGAGCCGCATCCGGTCCACCGGCGCCGAGTGGGCGATGCCGGCGTTCGAGACCAGGACGTCGAGGCCGCCGTACGCGAGCACGGCCTCCTCGAACGCCACGCGCACCGAGTCCTCGCGCGTGACGTCCATCGGGAGCGCGAGCGCCCGGCCCGCGCCCGCCGACGCCGCGATCTCGTCCGCGGTCTTCTTCGCCCCCGCCTCGTCGAGGTCGGCGACGACGACGTGGCAGCCCTCGGCCGCGAGCCGCCGCGCCACGGCGCGGCCGATCCCGGAGGCGCCGCCGGTCACGAGCGCCACGCGGCGCGCGAGCTCCTTCTCCGGCGGGGCGAGCGTCAGCTTGTAGAGCTCGAGGGGCCAGTACTCGACGTCGAAGGCGTCCTTGGCCGAGAGCGAGACGTACTGGCCGAAGGCCGAGGCGCCGCCGATGACGTCGATCGTGTGGCGATAAATGTCGTTCACGATCCCGGCCGTGCGCCGGTCCTTGCCCGCCGTGAACATGCCGAGCCCGGGCACCAGCACGACGCGCGGCAGCGGGTCCGTCAGCTCGGCGCCCTCGAAGCGGTTCGCGTCGAAGTAGCGCGTGTACGCCGCCACGAACCCGCCGACCGCGCGCTCGATCGCCGCGGCGAGCGCGGCGCCCGTCGCCGGGCCGTCGAGGGCGACGAAGCACGGCAGGCGCTTCGTGTAGATCGTGTGGTCCGGCGTCGCCGGCCCGATCTGTGAGAGCCTTGGCGCGTCGGCGGACGAGACGAACTCGGTGACCGCGGGCGAGTCGTCGAAGCCGACGACCACGCGCCGCGAGCGTCCCAGGAACCCGCGGAGCTTCGGCGCCACGGCCAGCGCCGCCGCACGTCGCGCCTCGGGAGGGAGCACGGCCACGCGCGGGCCGCCGAAGAGGCGGCGGCCGCCCGCCCTCGAAGCGATCGCCTCCTCGGCCCGCGAGATCAGCTCGAGCGTCGCCTCGTAGGCCTCCCGGACGGTAGCACCCCAGGTGATCGTCCCGTGACGCTCGAGCACGAGCGCCTTGACTCCCGGGTCGGCGGCGATCGCGTCGGCGACCTCGCGCGAGATGCGGAAGCCCGGCCTGAGGTACCGGAGCGTGATCACGTCCTTGCCGTAGACCGACGCGAAGGCGTCCCGGTGACGGTCGTTGTTGGTGAGCGCGACGATCGCGTCGGCGTGGGTGTGGACGACGGCCCGCGCGGCGAGGAAGCCATGGAGCAGCGTCTCGATCGACGGCCGGACGCCGCCCGGGTCTTGGAGGGCGTGGGCGAGGTAGCCCACCATCTCCTGGTCGCCCATGTCCTCGCGCGGGAGGAGCGCGCGGATGTCGTCCATGCGCACGCCGGGGAAGTCCTTGCGCTGGACCGACTTGAGGTCGGAGCCGCTCCCCTTCACCCGGAGCACGTCGACCTCGCGGCCACGATGATCGTGCTCGACGGTCTTGATGGAGGTGTTGCCGCCGCCCCAGACGACGAGCGAGGTCTCGGCGCCGATCAGCCGCGACGCGTAGACGAGGAGGTCGAGCTCGTCGAGCCGCGCGGCGTCGGCGTCGTTCCAGCGGGAGCGCATCGCGGGACCACGATAGCACGATCGCGACGGTCGCCGAGGCGGCGCGGGCGCGGCGCCTCAGAGCCCGAACAGCCGCGGCAGGACGAGGGTGAACCAGGGCACGAGGATGACGATCAGGAGGCCGACGCAGAGGAACAGCACGTACGGCAGCATGGGCCGGACGACGCGGTCCACCGTGATGTTCGCGATCCCGCACGCGATGAACAGCCCGACGCCGATCGGCGGCAGGAACAGTCCGATGCCGGTCGCCGCGACGACGACGATGCAGTAGTGCACGAGATCGATGTCGAGCTGCTTGACGACCGGCAGGAAGGTCGGCAGCACGATGACCACCGCCGGCAGGCCCTCGAGGACCGCGCCCAGCAGGATGAACAGGACCGCCGTCAGGACGAGGAAGAGCGTGGGTCCCGCCGAGGCGGCGCTCATCCACGTGAGGAGCAGCGCGGGCACCTGCTGGACCACGAGGACCCACGCCACCACCGCGGCCGTCGCGAGGATGAAGCACACGTTCGCGGTGACGACGGCGCTCTGGACGAGGATCTCGGGGACCTGCGACCAGCGGATCTCGCGGTACACGAAGAGGCCGACGATGGCGGCGTAGAAGACCGCGACCGCCGCCGCTTCGGTCGGCGTCATCACACCGCCCAGGATCCCGCCGAAGATGATGAGCGGCAGCCCGAGCGGGATCAGGGCGCCGACGAACGCCCGCCAGAGCTCCCGCGGGCCGGTCGGCCGAGGCGGCGCCATGTTCCCCCGCCGCGCCTGCAGGTAGATGTAGACCATGATCGCCGCGGCGAGGACGAGTGCCGGAATCAGCCCGCCGACGAAGAGCGCGGCGACCGACACGTTGGCGATGGCGCCGATGACGATCATCAGGATGCAGGGCGGCACCAGGATGCCCATCGCCGAGGCCGCCGCCACCACGCTGACGGCCTCCTCGGGGCGGTAGCCGGCCCGCGTCATCGGAGGGATCATGGTGGAGCCGATCGCCGACACGTCGGCGATCGTCGAGCCCGAGATGCCGGAGAAGATGTACTCGGCGATGACGACCGCCATCGCCAGTCCCCCGCGGATCCACCCGACCAGCGCCTGCGCGAAGCGCACGAGCCGGATGGCGATGCCGCCGGTCTCCATGAGAGCCCCGGCCAGGATGAAGAGCGGGATCGCGAGCAGCACGAACGAATCGACCGCCAGGAACATCTGCTGGATGATGATCGACAGCGGGTAGGCGCCGCTCCACCAGAGCCCCAGGAACCCCGCCGCGCCGACGGTGAACGCGACCGGCACCGCCAGCAGCAGCAGGACGACGAACGCGAGGGCGGTGAGCGCGATCATCGCCCGCCGGGCGGGCGGAGGTCGCGCCAGAGCGGCCCCAGGCTGTAGAGGATGATCAGCGCGCCCCCGACCGGCATCGCGAGGTAGACCCAGGACTTCGGCAGCCCCATCACCGGCGTCTGCTGGAATCGGCCGAGCTCCACGAACGCCCAGCCCTGCTGCACGAGCGCCGCCGCGAAGCCGATCACCACCAGCCGCCCGAACAGCCCCACCACCCACCGGGCGCGGGGCCACAGCGCATCGACGACGAGGTGGAGGCGGAAATGGGCCTGACGCTTCACGCCCACCGCCGCCCCCAGGAACACGAGCCACACGAAGCAGATCCGCGCGATCTCGTCGTACCACGTGAAGGTGCTGAACAGGACGTAGCGCGAGAAGACCCCGAGCATGAGGTCCAGGCAGAGCGCCACCATCAGGGCCAGGCAGACCCACTCCACGCCGCGGCCCAGGATCACTTCGCGGCCTTCACCGCGGCGAGGACGCGATCCATCCACTCCTTGCCGACCTTCGTGGTAACCAGATCGTAGGCGGGACCCATCCGGTCCTGGAACGCCTTGAGGTCCTTCACCTCGTTGACCTGCACGCCGGCCTTGCGGATGGACTCCAGGTCGCCCTTCTCCTTGTCGACCTCGGCCTTGCGGTCCAGCGCGCAGGTGGCCCTGGCCGCCTCGTCCACGGCCTGGCGGAGATCGGCCGGCAGCGACTGGTAGCGCTTGAGGTTCATGAACCAGGAGATTGGCGGGTAGGTGTGGTTGGTGAGCGAGTAGTACTTGGTGACCTCGTAGAACTTATCCGAGATCATCGTGACCACGGGGATCTCCATGCCGTCCACGGTCCCCTGCTTCATGGCGAGGTACACCTCGCCCCACGGCATCGGCACCGGGTTGGCGCCGAGCTGCTTCATCATCGAGACGTAGATCGGCGACTCCTGGACGCGGATGGTCTGGCCCTTCATGTCGTCCGGCGTGTTGATGGCGCGCTTGTTGGACAGCATGTGGCGGAAGCCCCACCCGCCGCCGAAGCAGAGGCCCTTGACGCCCTTGGCCTCCATCTTCTTGAACAGCTCCTGGCCGACGGGCCCGTCCATGACCTTCCACACCTGCGCGCGGCTCTCCCAGAGGAAGGGCAGGTCGAGCGGCAGGTAGGCGGGCTCGAAGATCCCGCCGATCGGCGCGCTGCCGACCGGGGCGACGTCGATCGTCCCGAGCTGGACGCCCTCGAGCGTCGCGCCCTCGCCGCGCGCGAGCTGGTTGTTGATGTAGACCTCGACCCTGATCCGCCCCTTCGACTTCTCGGCCGCCACGCGGGCGAACTCGTAGGCCGCGAGGTTCCGCGGACTCTCGCCCGGGTTGACCGTGCCGAGCTTCAGCACGAGCGGGGCCTGGGCCTCCACCGGGAGCCGGGGTCCCCAGAGCAGGACCGCGGCGCAGGCGAGCACGACGGCGCACACGGAAACGGCACGCACGTGACTTCTCATCGCTGTTCTCCTCCTGGGCTGTCTGCCTGGTGTTTCGCCACTTCCTCGACGTCGCCGGGGAGATAGTAGGTCCGCCCGCAGTCCCCGTCCATCCCGGAAAACGTCCGCGAGTGGACGTGGACGGTCGTCCGAGCCTATCCTTATACTTCCGGTGACGGACTTGGGGGGCCGATGACGATGGGCGCCGAGATCCACGACCTCATGATGGATTATCCGCTGACGCTCACCCACTTCTTCGAGCGCAGCCGCCGCCTCTGGCCGAAGAAGCAGCTCGCCACCCGGGTGCCCGGCCGGCCGCTCTTCCGCTACACGTACGCCGACTTCGCCGAGCGCACGCGGCGCCTGGCCACGGTGCTGCGCGAGCTCGGGATCACGCCGGGGGACCGCGTGGCGACGCTCGCCTGGAACAGCCACCGCCACCTCGAGATCTACTGGGCGGCGCCCTGCGCGGGCGCCGTGCTCCACACGCTCAACCTCCGCCTCTCCGCGCAGGACCTGACGTTCATCGTCAACCACGCCGCCGACTCGGTCATCTTCGCCGACGCGAGCCTCTGGCCGATCCTCGAGGGCATCCGCGACCGGATCCCGACCGTGCGGACGATCGTGCTCATGCGCGACGCCCCCGAGGCGGGCGTCGCCGCGGGGCTCCCCGACTACGAGACGCTCCTCGCCGCCGCCCGGCCCCTCGACCGCTGGCCCGCCCTCGACGAGACCGACGCCGCGGGCATGTGCTACACCTCCGGCACGACGGGCAACCCGAAGGGCGTCGTCTACACGCACCGGGCCATGTTCCTGCACTGCCTCGCCCAGGCGATGACCGACTCGTTCGGGATCTCCGAGGACGACACGCTGCTGCACATCGTGCCGATGTTCCACGCGAACTCCTGGTGCCTGCCGTTCACGGGCGTGATGGTGGGCGCGAACCAGATCTTCGCCGGACCGAACCCGCAGCCGCGCGACATCTGCGAGCTCGTCCAGACGGAGAAGGTGACGTTCACCGGCGCGGTGCCGACCGTGTGGATCGCGGTCAAGGACCTCTGCGAGAAGGAGGGCTGGGACATCTCCTCGCTGCGGACGATCGCGATCGGCGGCTCGGCGGCGCCGAAGGCGATGCAGCTCGCGTTCCGCAAGCAGTTCGGCGTCACCATGTCGCACGCCTGGGGCATGACGGAGATGACGCCCCTCGGCACGATCGCCCGGCTGAAGAGCTACATGCACGGGTGGTCCGAGGACGCGCAGTACGACGTGCGGGCGCGCGTCGGCTACCCGTCCGTCGGCGTGGACGCGCGCATCGTGGACGAGGCGGGCGAGGAACTCCCCTGGGACGGCGAGAGCATGGGCGAGCTGCAGGTCCGCGGGCCCTGGGTCCTCGGCGCCTACTACGACAACCCCGCGTCCACCGACCGCTTCACCCGGGACGGCTGGTTCAGGACGGGCGACGTGGCGACGATCGACGCCGAGGGCTACGTCCAGATCACCGACCGGACGAAGGACCTCATCAAGTCCGGCGGCGAGTGGATCTCGAGCGTGGACGTCGAGAACATGATCATGTCCCACCCGAAGGTCCTCGAGGCCGCGGTCATCGCGGTGCCCCATCCGAAGTGGGTCGAGCGCCCGCTCGCGTGCGTCGTCCCGAAGCCCGGCCAGACGCTCGCGCCCGCCGAGATCGTGGACTTCCTCCGCCCCCGGCTGGCGAAGTGGGCGCTCCCCGACGCGGTCGAGATCATCGCGGCGGTGCCGAAGACGAGCGTCGGCAAGTTCGACAAGAAGGTGCTGCGCGAGCGCTACAAGAACTGGGCGGCGAAGGATGCGTGACCTCCGTCGCGCCGGGGCGCTGCTCACGGGGGCGCTCCTCGTGCTCCAGGTCGGCGGTCCCACCGTGACGTCGCGGGCCGTGGAGAAAATGAACGCGATGAGCCGCGCCCCGGTTCCCACGGTCGTCCCCGTCCGGCCCGCGCGATCCGATGCCGTCTGGGTCCCCGACCGCTTCATCCCCGTGCCGGCGGGGGGCCAGGCGCTCGTCCCGGGGCACTGGGAGCGCCGGCTCTCCGAGCACGAGGTCTACGCCCCGCCGCTGACGGCGATCAACCCGGCCGACGGCAGCCGGACCGTGTACCCGGCGGGCGTGCGGCCGCCGGCGGAGGAGCGCCGCGACCCCTGACCGGACCGCCCGCCCCGGATGGTATGATCTGCGGCTGATGGCCTTCCTCCGGCGCGCCTTGACAGCCCCCGCGCCTTCTCTACACTCCCTCAGCTAAGGAGGAGTCATGGAATCCTTCAACCGTCGCCGTTTCCTCGCCACGACCGGCGGAGGCCTCGCCGGGATCCTGGCGACGCGCATTCCCCCGGCCCGCGGCCAGCAACGCGAGATCTCGTACCTCTGCTGGAACAATTTCGCCCCGAACTCCGACAAGAAGCTCGCCGAGATCGGCCAGCGCTTCACCAGGGACACGGGGATCAAGCTCCGGATCGACCACGTCTCGCACATGGGCCCGCAGCAGGCCAAGTACGCCGCCGAGGTCCAGACCCAGGCCGGCCACGATCTGGTCGAGATGCGCATGCACTTCCCGTGGCTCTACGAGCCCCAGCTCGTCGACGTCTCGGATGTCGTGGGCGAGCTCGAGAAGAAGTACGGCAAGGCGCTCGGCTCGTCGTACGAGGGCGCCCACGTCAACGGCGTCTGGCGCGCGGTGCCCCAGTATCACGGCATGTTCGTCGCGACCTATCGGGAGGACCTCTTCAAGCAGGCGGGCCTCAAGGTCCCCGACACCTGGGAGGACCTCTACGTCGTCGGCAAGGAGCTGAAGAAGATGGGGCACCCGGTCGGGATCCCCATCAGCCAGAACTACGACTCGATCTCGACCGCAGGCCCCGTGCTGTGGTCGTTCGGCGGCATGGAGGTGGACAAGGACGGCAAGACGGTTCGCATCAACGCGCCGGCGACCGCGCAGATGATCGAGTGGTACAGGAAGATGTTCCGGGACTGCATGGAGCCGGAGGTGCTCTCCTGGTCGGACGCGAGCAACAACGAGTCCATCCAGCAGGGCAAGGCCGGCTGGATCCACAATCCGGTATCCGCCTACATCGTCGCGAAACAGCGCAAGCTGGTCACCGCCGACGGCATCAACCACCATCGAAGCCTCGCCGGCCCCCACGGCCGTCACGAGACCGACACGCCTCGGCACATCGGCATCTGGAAGTTTTCGAAGAACGTCGAAGCCTCCAAGGAATGGATCCGCTACCTCCTCGGCAAGCGCGAGGTCTACGACGAGTACATCATGTCGGGCGATGCCTTCAACCTGCCGACCTACGAGAAGCTCCAGGACCATCCGGTGCTGCGCACGGACCCGAAGTACGCCGCGCTGAGGGGCGAGGGAGTCCAGTACCACACCTACGGCTGGCCGGCGCCGCCCTCGGACAAGGTCCAGCTCATCACCAACACCTACCTGCTGCCCAACATGATCGCCAAGGCGGTCACGGGCACATCCACGAAGGACGCGATGGCCTGGGCCGAGACCGAGATGAAGAAGATCCTCGCCGGCTAGAGGCCGAACGCCCATGGCCGTCAGAGCCAACGAGATCACCGTGCCGCGCGGCCGCCCGGGGGCGGCCGCACGGGTGCGTCAATGGCTCGACGGCGAATCGGTGCTCGGGCCGGTCTTCGTGACGCCGGCCCTCCTCCTCCTCCTGCTGCTCGTCGCCTACCCGTTCGTGATGGCGGTCTACTTCGCCATGTCGAACGCGTTCATCGGCCGCCCGAGCCACTGGGTGGGCCTCCGTAACTTCATCGCGCTGTGGGATAGCGATATCTTCCGCCAGACCTTCCAGAACGCGTTCGTGTTCACGGGCATCTCGGTGGCGTTCAAGGTGGTGCTGGGCATCACGCTGGCGCTGCTGCTCAACGAGCAGCTCTGGTTCAAGCGGATGATCCGCGGCGCCGTGCTGCTGCCGTGGGTCATCCCCACCGCGCTCAGCACGCTCGGCTGGTGGTGGATGTTCAACTCGCTCTACAGCGTGGTGAACTGGACCGGCATCGCGATGGGGCTCATGGACCCACCGGGGCCGAACTGGCTCGGCCAGAAGTACTACGCCATGGCCGCCGTCATCACGGTGAACGTCTGGCGCGGGCTCCCGTTCTTCGCCATCACGATCCTCGCGGGCCTCGTGTCGATCCCGCGCGAGCTCTACGAGGCCGCCGAGGCCGACGGCGCGGGGGCGAACGCCCGCTTCTGGCACGTCACCCTGCCCCTGCTGAAGCCGGTGCTGGCGGTGGTCGTGCTGTTCTCCACCATCTTCACGTTCAGCGACTTCAACATCGTGTACGTGCTGACCCGCGGCGGGCCCATCAACTCCACCCACCTCTTCGCCACGCTGTCGCGTGTGGTGGGGATCGACACCGGGCGCATCGGCGAGGGCGCGGCGATCTCCCTCTACCTCTTCCCGCTGCTGGTCTTCGTCGTCTGGGCACAGCTCCGCTTCGTGCGCAAGCAGGTGTACTGATGGCGGTGAGCAAGCGACCGCGGCTCCGGAAGGCGACGCAGCATCTCCTGCTCGTCCCCTTCCTCGTCTTCGCGCTGTTTCCGTTCTACCACATGACGCTGACCTCGCTGAAGCAGGACCGCGAGCTCTACGACCGGCACGCGGTGCCGCTCATCATCCGCGAAGCGCCGACGCTCGAGCACTACGGCAAGCTCCTCTGGGAGACGGAGTTCCTCACCTGGACCAAGAACAGCTTGCTCGTGACCGTGCTGGCCACGAGCGTGTCCGTCGTGATCGGGACCGTCGCGGCCTACGCGCTGGCGCGGCTCAGGTTCTTCGGCGTGGGCCCCTTCGGCACCGGGATCTTCGTGACCTACCTCGTGCCCACCACGCTCCTGTTCCTGCCGCTCGCCCAGGTCGTGAACTGGCTGGGGCTGGGTGACTCGAAGTGGGCCCTCGTGCTCACGTACCCGACCTTCCTCGTGCCGTTCTGCACGTGGCTCCTCATGGGCTACTTCCGCACCGTGCCGAAGGAGGTCGAGGAGTGCGCGATGGTGGACGGCGCCACACGCATCCAGGCGCTGTGGCGCATCGTGCTGCCCATCGCCATCCCCGGGCTGGTCTGCGCCGTGCTCTTCGCCTTCACGCTGTCGTGGAACGAGTTCATCTACGCCCTCACGTTCACCTCGTCGTCGGACCAGATCACGGCCAGCGTCGGGGTGACCAGCGAGCTGATCCGGGGCGACATCTATTTCTGGGGCGAGCTGATGGCGGGCGCCATCCTGGGCTCGGTCCCGATCGTGATCCTCTACGTCTTCTTCCTCGACTACTACGTCTCCGGCCTCACGGCAGGCGCGATCAAGTAGGCCCGGAGCGGTCCGCGCGGAGCCCCCCATGGCGACGGAAGAGAAGGTCGGCGTCGTCACCGACTACTACGCGAAGATCGGTGTGGCCGCGATCACGCTGGCCGACGGCGCGCTCCGGGTCGGCGATCGCATCCGGATCCACGGCCACACGACCGACCTCACACAGACCGTCGAGTCGCTCCACGTCGAGCACCGGCCGGTGCAGACGGCCGAGCGCGGGAGCGAGGTCGCGCTGAAGGTCCGCGATCGCGTCCGGAAGCACGACGCGGTCCTCCGCGTCACCGGCGACTGAGCGCGCGCCTACACGACGCGCTCGCGCGCGAGCCCCCAGAGGATCAGCAGGATCGGGAGCAGGTACATGTGGCTGCCGCTCCACATGAGCCCCGCGCCGAGCATCTGGTCCTCCACCGCGCTGATGCCGAGAGACGGGGCGAGCCGCACGTAGTGCGGGTAGAACGCGCGCTCCGGCACCGCCAGGAGCACCCCGAGCGCCGTGTTCTGCGCCGTCGCGAGGAGCAGGTAGAGGATCTGGAACCCCGGATGGGGCCGCGGGTGGAGCCGCGGCGCGGGCAGGACGATCGGCCACCAGAAGAAGACGGCCGTCGCGACGAACGACGCGTGCTCGGCGGCGTGGACCAGCGCGTGCTCCGCCGCCGCGTCGTACAGGACCGGCAGGTGCCAGACCCACACGGTGGCGACGTGGAGGGCGCCGGCCACCGGCAGGAGCGTGAGCGCCGCCAGCGCGGTCCGGAGCGGCGCGCCCCGCCTGAGGGTGGAGCCCAGCGCGCGCCGGGCGCGCGCCGGCAGCCCCCAGAGCACGAGCGCGAACGGGTTGCCGAGGACCAGGAGCGGCGCCGCGACGGTGATGAGCAGGAGGTGCTGGGCCATGTGGGCCGAGAACCGCACCTCCGCGAGCTCGTCGAGGGGCGAGAGGAGCGCGCCGGCGAGCGTCGCGAGGCCGAGCGCGTAGACGGCGAACCGCCAGCCCGGCGGCGCGTGGCCCGCCGCCCGGAGGCGCCACCAGCCGCGCGCGTACGCGGCCGCCGCGGCGGCGACCATCGAGGCGAGGAGCGCCTTGAGCAGGACCTCGAGCACCGGGCGTGGCCCCCGTCAGGCGGGCCGCCGCTCGAAGCGCCGGGCGACGACCGACATCGAGTACGTGCAGAGCCAGTACACGACCGCGATGAAGAGGTAGAGCTCGAACGGCTTGATCTCGCGGTTATTGACGATCTGCGCGGCCTTCGTGAGGTCCACGTAGCCGATGATCGAGGCGAGCGAGGTGTCCTTGAAGAGGACGATCATCTGCGTGACCAGCGAGGGTACCATGTTGCGGATCGCCTGCGGCAGCACCACGTACCGCATCGTCTTCGCGCGGGTGAGCCCCAGCGCCGTGGCGGCCTCGACCTGGCCGCGGGGCACCGACTGGATGCCCGCGCGCACGATCTCGCCGAAGTAGGCCGCCTCGAAGATCACGAACGCCGTGAGGGCGACGCCGTACTCCGGGATCGGCACGCGCAGGAGCTGCGGGATGACGAACCAGATCCAGAAGATCACCATGACGAGCGGCACGCCGCGGAAGAACTCGACGTAGAGCATCGCCGGCACGGCGATCCAGCGCGAGCGCGCCAGGCGGGCGAGCCCGACGCAGATGCCGAGCGCGAAGCCCAGCACGATCGCCGGGATCGCGAGCCGGAGCGTCCCGCCGGTGAAGCCGCCGAGGCCCAGGAGCCCCTGGACGACCAGGAACTTGAAGTTGGCGACAACGACCCCGAGGTCGAGCACCGCCTAGCCCCCCCGCGCGATGAGGCCCGGGATCGCGAAGCGCCGCTCCACGCGCGCCATGATCGTGGCGATCCCCACGCAGAGGACGAGGTAGATCAGCGTGCCGGCGGTGAGCGCCTCGATGGCCCGCGCGGTGTACGTCTCGATCTGGCGCGTCTGGAACGTGAGCTCGGCGACGCTGATCGTCAGCGCGACCGACGAGTTCTTGAGGAGGTTCAGGGATTCGCTGGTCGCCGGCGGCACGATGAGCCGGAGCGCGATGGGCACGATGACCAGCCGGTACGCCTGGAACGTCGTGAGGCCCATGGCCACGGACGCCTCGAACTGGGTCCGGGGAATCGACTGGATGCCGGAGCGGATGACCTCCGACATGCGCGCGCCGTGGTAGACGCCGAGCGCGAACATCCCCGCCCAGAACTCGGCGCCGTGGTCGAAGAGCCACTCGCGGACCGCCTCGGGCAGGAGCGGCGGCACGCCGAAGTACCAGAAGAACATCCAGACGAGCAGCGGCACGTTGCGGAAGAACTCGACGTAGAACGTCGCGAGCGTGCGGAGGAGCCGCCACGGGACCGTGCGCATGGCGCCCGAGACGATGCCGAGCAGGGCGGCGAGCAGCCACGCGAGGGCCGACAGCTCGAGCGTCGTGATCAGGCCCTGGAGCAGCCAGCCGCCCGACTGGCCGCTCCAGAGCACGCTCCACTGGAAGGTGTAGTTCAACCTCGCACGACTACTTCGGGACCACCTGCATGATCAGGAATCGCTTGTTCTCGGGCGTCAGCGGGTACGGCGTCTCGCCCCTCGGCCCGAACCACTTGTCGTAGAGCTCGAAGTACTTGCCCGACTCGATCAGCTCCATGAGGCCGTTGTTGACGACGGCGCGGAAGTCCGAGTCGTTCTTCCGCATCGCCATGCCGTACGGCTCGTACGAGAAGAACTCGCCGACCACCTTCCAGTCGTCGGGCTTCGGCGCCTTGGCCCGGAGCCCGTAGAGCTGGATGCCGTCGTTCGTGTAGGCGTCCACCTGCCCCTGCACGAGGGCCTGGAAGGCCGCCGGCTGGTCCGGGAACTCCTGGAGCTTCGCGGTCGGCACGCGCTCGCGGATGATCTTCGCGTTGGTCGAGCCCTGCTGGGCGGCGATGCGCCGGGCGGCGATGGACTCGATGCCCTTGATCGGGCTCGACTTCTTGACGAGGAACTGGGCGCCGGTCACGAAGAACGTGAGGCTGAAGTCCACCGAGTCGCGGCGGGCGCGCGTGTCGGTCATGGTGCCCGCGATGAGGTCCACGGCGTTCGACGTCAGGAGCGGGATCCGCGTGGGCGGCGTGGACTCCTTCTTCTCGAGCTTGATCGGCTTGCCGAGCTTTTTCGAGAGCGCGGGCAGGATCCCCTGCTCGACGAGGTCGATCGAGAAGCCGACCCACTCGTTGTTCTTGTTGACGAACGCGAAGGGCGGCGACGCCGTACGGGTGCCGATGACCAGGACGCCGCTCTGGTTGACCTTCTCGAGCGTGCCCTCGGCGCGCGCGGGCGCCGCCGCGCCGAGCCCGAGGGCCAGGGTGAGGACGGGGACGAGCAGTCGCTTCATCGTGACCTCCGTTCAGTGGGTGAGGATCTTCGAGAGGAACTCCCGGGCGCGCTCGGATCGCGCGGAGGCGAAGAACGCCTCGGGCGCCGCCTCCTCGACCACCTGCCCCGCGTCCATGAAGACGACGCGGTGGGCGACGCGCCGGGCGAAGCCCATCTCGTGGGTGACGCACATCATCGTCATGCCCTCCTTCGCGAGGTCGGTCATGACGTCGAGCACCTCGTTGATCATCTCGGGGTCGAGCGCGGAGGTGGGCTCGTCGAAGAGCATGATCCGCGGCTGCATCGCGAGCGCCCGCGCGATCGCCACCCGCTGCTGCTGCCCGCCGGAGAGGTTCGCCGGGTACACGCCCGCCTTGTCGGGGATGCGCACGCGCTCGAGGAGGGCGCGCGCCAGCTTCTCGGCCTCGGCGCGCGCGAGGCCGCGCACCTTGATCGGCGCCAGCATGATGTTCTCGAGGACGGTCATGTGCGGAAAGAGGTTGAACGACTGGAACACCATGCCGACGCGCGTGCGGAGGGCCGAGAGGTTGACGCCCGGCTTCGTGAGCGACTCGCCGAGGACGGCGAGCTCGCCCTCCTGGATCGGCTCGAGCGCGTTCACGCAGCGGATCAGCGTGCTCTTCCCCGAGCCCGACGGGCCGCACACGACGACGACCTCACCGGCGCGCACCGCCAGGTCGATGTCGCGGAGAACCTGGAGCTTGCCGAACCACTTATTGACGCGCTTGAACTCGATCACCGTCTCGGCCATGCGCTCGCCCTCGGTCCGGGGACTGGCGACGCCCATTCTAGTCAATGATGAGCAGGACGTCGCCCGCGTTCACGGTCTGGCCGGCCCGGACGCGCACCTCGGCGACGGTGCCCGGCGCGCCGGCGCGGAGCTCGTTCTCCATCTTCATGGCCTCGATGACAAGGAGCGTGTCCCCCGCCGCGACCGTGTCGCCCGGCCGGACGGCGACGTGGGTGATCTTGCCGGGCAGCGGCGCGACCAGCGTCTGGTGGGCGCGGCCGCCCGCGGCGCCGCCCCGGGTGCGGATCACGTATCGGGTCTGCTCCTCGACCCGGATCACGTACGTCTCGTCCCCGACGTCCACGACGCACGCGCCGTCGCGGTCCGTCACGTCGGCGACGTGGGAGACGCCGGCGATCAGCAGCGAGTAGATGCCCTGCGCGGTGAGCCGCGCGTCGACCTCCCAGACCTCGCCGCCGAGGGTCACCCGGTAGCGCCCGCGCTCGCCGGTGACCTCGACGATCTCGACCGCGTCGCCGAGCGTCGCCGCGAATTTCATTTAACGGAGCCGCGAGGCCGGGGGCACTCGGGACGTGCCCTGGGTGAGATGCGTGGCGGCTCCGTTCCGCACGACGCGGTCCATTCCACTGGAACGATGCTTCATCGCGTCCGCTCCCGCCACACGGTGAGCGGCGGGCTCGAGCGCCAGGCGTCGCGCGGCGCGACGGACTCGGCGATGGTCGCGTGGCCGAGGCGCTCGTACTCGGCGAGGACCGCGGCGATCACGGCGACGGACCGGAACCGGCCCGCGGCCGTCCGGATGGCGGGCAGGATCCGGTCGAGGAAGCCCGTGGAGAGACGGCCCGCCCGGAAGTCCGGGTGCGCGACGATCTGGGCGAGGATCGGGATCGTCGTGCGCACGCCGACCACCTTGTACTCGGCGAGGGCGCGCGCCATGCGATCGATCGCGGCCGCGCGGTCGGCGCCCCAGACGATCAGCTTGGCGAGGAGCGTGTCGTAGACGCCGGGCACCGTGTAGCCCTCGTAGACGCCGGAGTCGTCGCGCACCCACGGGCCCGTGGCCGCGCGGAGCGCGGTGAGCGTGCCGGGCGACGGCAGCCACCCGCCGAACGGGTCCTCGGCGTTGATGCGGCACTCGATCGCGGCGCCGCGCCAGGCGACGTCGGCCTGCGTCACGCGGAGGGGCTCGCCGGCGGCGATGCGGAGCTGCTCGCGGACGAGGTCGATCCCGGTGACCATCTCGGTCACGGGGTGCTCGACCTGGAGCCGCGTGTTCATCTCGAGGAAGTAGAAGTTCAGCTCGGCGTCCACGAGGAACTCGACGGTGCCCGCGTTCACGTAGCCGGCGGCCCTGGCGATCCGGCAGGCCGCCTCGCCCATCCGTGAGCGCATCGCCGCGTCCACCACGGGCGAGGGACACTCTTCCACGAGCTTCTGGTGGCGCCGCTGGATCGAGCACTCCCGTTCCCCGAGGTGGATCACGTGCCCGTGGTCGTCGGCGAGCACCTGGATCTCGATGTGGCGCGGCTCGGCCACGTAGCGCTCGAGGTAGATGGCGCTGTCGCCGAAGGCCGCGGCGGCCTCGTTGCGCGCCATCCTGAGCGCCGACTCGAGCTCGCCCTCCTGCCGGACCAGGCGCATCCCCTTGCCGCCCCCGCCCCGCACGGCCTTGAGCATCAGCGGATAGCCGATCCCGCGCGCCGCCACGCGCGCATCGGCGTCCGGCGCCAGCGGCTCGATGGTGCCCGCCACCATCGGCACGCCCAGGTCGCGCGCGATCCGGCGCGCGGAGGTCTTGTCCCCCATCGCGCGGATCGCCGCGGGCGGCGGGCCGATGAACGCGAGGCCGGCGGCGGCGCACGCCTCGGCGAAGGCCGCGTTCTCGGCGAGGAAGCCGTAGCCCGGGTGGACCGCGTCGGCGCCGGCCTCCTTGGCGGCCGCGACGAGCCGGTCGATCGCGAGGTAGCTCTCGGCCGGGGCCGGGGGCCCGATCGGGTAGGCCTCGTCGGCCATCTGGACGTGGAGCGCCTCCCGGTCGGCCTCGGAGAAGACCGCCACGGACGCGATCCCCGCCTCGCGGCAGGCGCGGATGACCCGGACCGCGATCTCCCCGCGGTTCGCGACGAGGACCTTGCGGATCCGCCGCGCCGTCATTTCATTCCTCGGTCCGCAGGCGGAAGCGCTGGACCTTGCCCGTCGCCGTCTTGGGAAGCTCCGCGACGAACTCGATCGCGTGGGGCACCTTGTAGCCCGGCGCGCGGCCGGCGACGAAGCCCCTGAGCTCCTCGGCGAGCCCGGGCGACGCCCGGGCGCCCTCCGTGAGAACGACCGCCGCGTGGATCCGCGTGAGCCCGTCGGCGCCCGAGCGCCCGACCACGCCCGCCTCCAGCACGGCGGGATGCTCGGCGAGGTACGCCTCCACCTCCGCGGGCGCGACCCACCGCCCGCCTACCTTCACCATGTCGTCCGCCCGGCCTGCGAACGTGAACCAGCCGTCCTCGTCCTGGACGAACACGTCGCCCGTCCGGAGCCACTCGCCGAGCATCGTCGCGCGCGTCCGGTCGAGGCGGTTCCAGTAGAAGGGCGACGTCGTCGGCCCCTTGACGAGGAGGTGGCCGGCGACGCCGGGCCCGACGGGCCGGCCCGCGTCGTCCACGAGCCTCGCCTCGAACCCCGGGACGACCTGGCCGGCGGAGCCGCGCCGCGCCTTGCCCGGCCGGTTCGCGATGAAGTCGTGGAGCGCCTCGGTGGAGCCGACGACCTCGACGAGCTCGAGGCCGAACCGATCGGCCCAGGCGTCGAAGATCGCCGGCGGCAGCGCCTCGCCCGAGGAGACGCAGAAGCGCAGCGAGGAGAGGTCGAAGCGGAGCTCCGCCTCGGCCACCTGGAGCATCCGCGCGTAGAGGGTCGGGACGGCGAAGAAGATCGTGGGCCGCTCGGCGGCGATCACCTCGAACGCGCGCTCGGGCGTCGTCCGCTCCGGTACCAGGACCGACGCCGCCCCCGCGAGCGCGGGGAAGTAGAGCGCGTTGCCGAGGCCGAAGGCGAAGTAGAGCTTCGAGGCGGAGTACGTGAGGTCGTCGGGGCCGATGCCGAAGACGCCCGAGCCGACGAGCTCCGCGGCGCGGACGAAGTTCTGATGGGTATGGACGGCCGCCTTCGGCCGGCCCGTCGAGCCCGAGGTGTAGCCCCAGTACATGACGTCCTCGCGCGACGTGGCCGCCGGCTCGACACGCGCGCCGGCCTCGCGCTCGAGGTCGCCCGGTGCGAGGACCGCGCGGAGCCACGGGCACCGTCCGCCCAGCGCGCGGAGCCGCGCGGCGATCGCGTCCTCCGCCAGCACCGCCCTCGCGCGGCTGTCGTTCAGGAGGAACTCGTACTCGGCGTCCGTCATCAGCGTGTTGACCGGCACCGCCACGGCACCGAGCTTCACGGCCCCCCAGAACGCCGCGGCGAACGCCGGCGTGTCGTCGAGGACCAGGAGCACGCGGTGCTCGAGCTCGACGCCCCGGCTCGCGAGCGCGGCCGCCGCGTGATCGACGCGCTCGGCGAGCTCCGCGTAGCCGATCGAGCGCCCGGCGGCGCGGAAGGCGGTGCGGCCGCCGCGGCCCTCGGCGATGTGGCGGTCCACGAAGAAGACGGCGGCGTTGAAGCGCTCCGGCAGGTCCCTCACGCCGGAGATTCTATCGGAATCGCCGCGCCGGCGTCGCGGCGCGTCAACGCCCCGGTTGACGTGGCGGGCGGCGGCGCATAGCATCGCGTCTCACGGCCCGTCGGCCGAGCGCGACCATCCCGACATCACCTGGAGGGAACGACCATGCAGCCTTCACGCGCGACGTGGCTCACCGCGGCGCTCCTGCTCGTGTGCTCGCTCACGTTCGCCTCCTGGGCGGCCGGCCAGCTGATGATCGTCGGCAACGACGAGAAGGTGGGCTGGGACGACGCCGGGAAGGTGGTGGTCCGGGCCCCCGGGAAGGACACGATCTCGATCGTGGACATCGGCAACCGCGAGTCGCCGCGGATCGTCGCGAGCCTGTCCCTGATGAACTCGGTCTTCGGCCCGCCGACCAACCTCCAGATCACGCCGGACGGCAGGCTCGCCCTCGTCGCCAACTCGTTCGACGTCGTCCAGGACGGGGGCGCCTGGAAGAACGTGCCCGACAACAAGCTCTACGTCATCGACCTCACGACCAGCCCGCCCGCGCACATCGCGACCGTCGAGGTCGGCAAGCAGCCGTCCGGTCTCGCGATCAACCGGGCCGGCGACCTGGCCCTGGTCACGAACCGCGCCGACAACTCGATCAGCGTGCTCTCGATCCAGGGCAAGGAGGTGAAGCTGATCGACACGGTGCCGATGGGCGAGATGGTCGCGGCCGTCGCCATCACGCCCGACGGCAAGCGCGCGTTCGCGGTCAAGTTCCCGGGCCACAAGGTCGCGATGCTCGAGATCGAGGGCCAGAAGGTGACCTACACGAAGTACGACATGCCCGTCGGCCTCTGGCCCTACAACATCGACATCACGCCGAACGGCAAGCTCGCGCTCACCGCGGACAACGGCAACGCCGGCAGCTCCGACGGCCACGTGGACACGGTGAGTGTGATCGACCTCGAGGCGAGCCCGCCGCGCGTGATCGACCGCGTCGTCGTCGGGGACGCGCCCGAAGGATTCGCGATCAGCCCGACGGGCGAGATCGCGGTCGCGATCCTGCTGAACGGGAGCGCCGCCGTGCCGAAGAACGCCTGGTTCGCCAACAAGGCGGGCAAGGTCGCCGTGCTGAAGATCGACGGCAAGAAGGTCACGAAGGTCGGCGAGGTCGAGGTGGGCGGCCTGCCCGAGGGCGTCGTCTTCAGCCCGGACGGGAAGTACATCTACGTCGGCAACTACACCGACCGCGACGTGTCGATCCTGAAGGTGGACGGCACGAGGGTGACGAACACGGGCAGGCGGTTCACCCTGCCGGGCCAGCCCGCCTCCATGCGCGGCGCCGCGCGCTGAGGCGCTACCGGGGGAAGATCTCGAGGCCTGCGAAGAAGTACGCGAGCTCGACCGCCGCGGTCGCGCGCGAGTCGGAGCCGTGGACCGCGTTGGCCTCGATGGACGAGGCGAAGTCCTTGCGGATCGTTCCGGGCGCCGCCTTGGTGAAGTCCGTCGCGCCCATGAGGTCGCGCCAGCGCTGGATCGCGTTCTCCCCCTCGAGCACCATCGCGATGCAGGGCCCCTGGGTCATGTACGCGCAGAGGCTCGCATAGAACGGGCGGTCCTTGTGGACGGCGTAGAAGCCCCGCGCCTGGTCGAGCGTCATGTGGAGCATCTTCGCCGCGAGGACCTTGAAGCCGGCGTTCTCGATGCGCGCGAGGATCTGGCCGGCGACGCCCTTGACGACGGCGTCGGGCTTGATGATCGCGAGCGTGCGCTCGATCGTCATTGTAACGGGAGCCGCGAGGCCGGCGGCACTCGGGACGTGCCCTGTTCAAGATCCGTGGCGGCTGCGTTCCGCATGACGCCGCTCATTTCCCGAGGACTTTGGCGACGGTCGCGCCCATGTCGGCCGGGCTCCGGACCAGCGTGGCGCCCGCCTTCTCGAGCGCGGCCATCTTCTCGGCCGCGGTGCCCTTCCCCCCCGCGATGATCGCGCCCGCGTGGCCCATGCGGCGTCCGGGCGGCGCCGTCTGGCCGCAGATGAACGCGACGACGGGCTTCTTGACGTGGCTCCGGATGAAGGCGGCCGCCTCCTCCTCGGCGGTCCCGCCGATCTCGCCGATCAGCATGATCGCCTCCGTGCCGGGGTCGTCGGTGAAAAGGCCGAGCACGTTGACGAAGGTCGTGCCGTTCACGGGATCGCCCCCGATCCCCACGCACGAGGACTGGCCGATCCCACGGCGCGTGAGCTGGCCGACGACCTCGTAGGTGAGGGTGCCGCTGCGCGAGACGACGCCGACCGGGCCCGGCCTGTGGATGTGGCCCGGCATGATGCCCACCTTCGCCTCGCCCGGCGTGATGACGCCCGGGCAGTTCGGCCCGACCAGGCGCGTCGGCTTCTCGGCGAGGTAGTGCTTCACGCGGACCATGTCGGCGACCGGGATGCCCTCGGTGATGCACACGACGAGGGGCACGCCGGCGGCGGCGGCCTCCATGATCGCGTCGGCGGCCGCGGCGGGCGGCACGAAGATGAGGGCGCAGTTGGCGCCCTCGCTCCGCACCGCCTCCTCGACCGTGTTCCAGACGGGAAACCCCTCGTGGGTCGTCCCGCCCTTCCCCGGCGTCACGCCGCCCACGACCGTCGTGCCGTACTCCTTGCAGCGCGCGGCGTGGAACGCCCCCTCGCGGCCCGTGATGCCCTGGACGACCACGCGCGTGGCCTTCGAGACGAGGACGCTCACCGCGCCCCCTTCGCGAGCGCCACGACCTTCCGGGCGCCGTCGCCCATGTCGTCGGCCATCACGAGCGGCAGGCCCGAGTCGGCGAGCATCTTCTTGCCGAGCTCCACGTTCGTCCCCTCCGCGCGGAGCACGACGGGCAGCGTGAGCCCGAGCTTCCGGATCGCGGCGATCACGCCCTCGGCGAGGCGGTCCACGCGGAGGATCCCGCCGAACACGTTGATGAACACGGCCTTCACGCTCGGATCGGAGGCGAGGATCCGAAACGCGTTCTCGATCTGCTCGGGCGAGGCGCCGCCGCCGACGTCCAGGAAGTTCGCCGGCTCGCCGCCCGCGAGCTTGATGATGTCCATCGTCGCCATCGCGAGGCCGGCGCCGTTGACCATGCAGCCGACGTTGCCGTCGAGCTTGATGTAGTTGAGGCCGTGCTTCGACGCCTCGACGTCGAGTGGGTCCTCCTCGCGGACGTCGCGGAGCTCGACCAGCTCCTTGTGGCGGGAGAGCGCGTTGTCGTCGAAGTCGAGCTTCGCGTCGAGGGCGAGGACGCGGCCGTCCTTGGTGACGACGAGCGGGTTGATCTCGGCGAGCGAGCAGTCCTTCGCGAGGTAGAGCGTGAAGAGGCTCTTGATCAGCCCGACGCCCTGCTTGAAGGAGTCGCCCGCGAGCCCGAGGCCGAACGCGAGGCGCCGCGCCTGGAAGTCGGCGAGGCCGAGCGCCGGGTGGGCCCACTCACGGAGGATCTTCTCGGGCGTCCGCGCGGCCACCTCCTCGATCTCCATGCCGCCGGCCTGGGAGGCCATCACCACGTGCGCGGCCCGCCCGCGGTCGAGGGTGATCGACAGGTAGAGCTCGCGCTCGATCGCCGACGCCTCCTCGACCAGCACCGCGCGCACCTCGATGCCCTCGGGCGGCGTCTGGGGCGTCTTGAGCCGCATGCCGAGGATCTGCTTCGCCGCGGCCTCGGCGGCGCCGGCGCCGTCGCAGAGCTTGATCCCGCCCGCCTTGCCGCGCCCACCCGCGTGCACCTGCGCCTTCACGACGACCTTCCCGCCGATCCGCGCGGCGGCGATCTTCGCGTCGGCCGGCGAGGTCGCGACCTCGCCGTTCGGCACCGGCACGCCGAACTCGCGCAGCAGCGCCTTCGCCTGGTGCTCGTGGATCTTCATCGCCAGTGCCTTCCCGATTCGTGCCGCACGCTTCGTATGGGCGGCTACTCCAGCGGTGGTTCCGAGCGATCCTCCGGGCCACGCTGGAGATGCGGGTTGCGCATCAGGATGCGGGCGCACGTGTTCCACCGGAGCAGCGCGTCGTCGTTGCCCGGAGGTCGGAGGGCCTCGGCCTTCTCGTACCAGGTCATCGCCTCCCGCAACCACTCGTACGCGACGAACTCGGACCCGCGGCCGCCATGCTGGAGCTTGGCCCTGGCCCGCCGCTCGGCGATGATCCCGGCGTAGTAGAGGCGCTCGTACTCGTCAGCGAGACGGGTCAACACCTCCCGGGCCCGGGTGACGGCGTCGGCCACCCCCTGCTCGAACTCGTCGGTGACGGCCAGGAGCAGCATCACGAGCGCCTGCTGGTGCTCCGGGTCGATTCGCAGCACGTCGAGGCAGATGCTCTCGGCCTGCGCGGGCTCATTGAGGAGCCGGTACCGCTCCGCCTTCTCGAGCGCCTTGGGGATCGCCTCCCTGGTGAGCGGCTTGAGCTCGAACATCACGCCCTCCCCCGCCCCCCGCGTGCTACGGGATGGTCCACAAGATGTACGCGGCCATGACGGTCGCCGCGAGAGCCGTGCCGTAGCACAGGACGACGATGAGCGGGGTCAGGTGTTTGACCTGCAGGCCATCGTAGAGCGTGTAGCGAAAGCGATGGGCCCAGTGGAAGAGGGGCAGGGCGATGAAGACGAAGAGGTAGAGCCGCGCCACCGGGTGCCTGACCAGGCCGCGGACCGACTCGTAGCTCGGGGCGTCCAGCCATCCGAGCGGAACGGCCAAGCCGGTCAGCAAGACATGGATTGGGAAAAGGAGCGCGGCGACCGTTCCACCCGCGCTGAACAGGAGCCACAGAAACGGCGTGATCGACCTCGGCATCTATCGCCCCCGCAGCATGATCACGGCCACGGCCCCGGAGAGAGCCAGCCAGGCCGCGTAGTTCAGGCCGACGATAACCCAATCTGGCACGCGCTTGCCCCTGAGCCGCACCACCATGGCCGTGGGAGCCAGGTTGAACCACGTGATGGAATGGAGGAGGACGAAGACAAACACGACGCCGTGCAGGGCGATGAAGAGGGGCGTTCCCAGGCGAGCGAGGAATCGCGCGTACGCGTGAGGGCCCTGGGCGACGGCCCAGAGCTGCCAGAGTGAGACCGCGGCGAAGATCGCGACGAAGACGCAGGTGAGCTCGCGCAGCACGAAGCCGGTGTAGGCGCGGTTCTGGAGCCACCACCAGACCGAGACGCGACGACGGTACCACCGCGGATGGTACGGGGTGTAGCGAGCCTCGGCCTTCATCCCGCTCCCCGGGGGAGGAGGAGCGACTTGAGCCAGTGAATGGCCCCCGTGAGCTTGTACTGTTGGATGGCGCCCGCGGGATCCACGTGCTTGGGGCACACCTTCGTGCACTCCCCGACGAACGTGCACTGCCAGATGCCGTCGGGCTCGGAGAGGATCTCGAGCCGCTCCGGCGCCCCCTCGTCCCGCGAGTCCATGTTGTAGCGTTGGGCCAGGGCGATGGCCGCCGGACCGATGAAACCGGGTTCGAGCCCATAGATGGGACACGCCGAGTAGCAGAGCATGCAGTTGATGCACATGCTGAACTGCTTGTAGGCGTCGAGCTCGTCGGGCGTCTGTAAGTACTCGCCCTCCGCGAGCGGCCGCTCGTCCTTTCGGACGATCCAGGGCTTCACCTTCTTGAGCTTGCGCATGAAGTCGGAGAGGTCCACGACCAGGTCGCGCACGATCGGGAAGTAGTCCAGCGGCTCCACGCGGATGGGGCCGGGGAGGGCCTCCGACAGGAACGACGCGCAGGTGAGCTTCGGCGAGCCGTTCACCTTCATCCCGCAACTGCCGCAGACACCCATCCGGCAGGACCACCTGAACGACAGGGAGCCGTCCAGCCGGTCCTTGATGTAGTTGAGGGCGTCGAGGACGACCCAGTCCTTCCGAAACGGAACCTCATAGGTCTGGAAGGTGGGCTCCGACTCCTGCTCCGGGCGATAGCGCGCCACCGTGAGGGCGACTGTTGACAGCATTCGTCTCTACCTCCCGTACACGCGTTGGCCCGGCGGCCAGCGCGTGATGGTCACCGGCAGGTATTCGATGCGGGGAGGGCCGTCCACCGTCCGGTAGGCCAGGGAGTGCCCGAGGAACTCCTTGTCGTCTCTCTTCGGGTAGTCGGTGCGTTGGTGGGAGCCGCGGGACTCCCGGCGGCGCAGCGCGGACTGAACGATCGCCTCGGCGACATCCAGCATGTAGGAGAGCTCGAGGGCCGCGGTCAACTCCGTGTTGAAGGTGTAGCTCCTATCGTCGAGTGCCAGGTCGCGGAACCGCTCCTGGAGGCTCTGGAGCTTTTCCGCCGCCTTTTCGAGCGTGGCGCCCGTCCGATAGATGCCCGTACCCTCCTCCATGGTTTCGTGCATCTCCGCCCGCAGCGTGGCGATCCGTTCCCGCCCGCCCGTCTTGCGCAGAAACTTCTCCTCGAGCCGCCTCTCTTCGTCGTGGGCCTGGGCGAGGACCGACGGGCTCGGTGCCCGTTGCGCGACGGCGAAGGCGGCGGCCGCCTTGCCGGCCCGCGCACCGAAGACCAGGATTTCGGTGAGCGAGTTCGACCCGAGCCGGTTCGCGCCGTTGATGCTCACGCACGCGGCCTCGCCGGCCGCGTAGAGCCCCGGCAGCGGCGTGGCCCCGTGGATGTCGGTCGAGATGCCGCCCATCATGTAGTGGACGACGGGGCGGACGGGGATCATCTCCTTGACCGGATCGATGTTCTGGTACTTGAGACACAGCTCCCGGACGAAGGGGAGCTTCGTGTCGATCAGCTGCGCTCCCAGGTGGCGGAGATCGAGGTGGACGTAGTGGCCGTACGGTCCTTCGAGCGTGCGCCCCTTCTCCTGCTCCTTGACGAACGCCTGCGAGAGCCGGTCGCGAGGGCCGAGCTCCATGGAACGCAGCACCGGCTTGGGCTCGGGCTTCCCGAGGTCGTAGTCCTGGAGGTAGCGGTAGCCGTCCTTGTTGAGGAGCCAGCCTCCTTCGGAGCGGGCGGCCTCGGTGATCAGGATCCCGGTGAAGGGCAACCCGGTGGGATGGTACTGGACGAACTCCATGTCTTTGAGGGGCGCCCCCGCGCGATAGGCGAGGGCCATGCCGTCGCCGTTCTTGATGCTGGCGTTCGTGGTGAAAGGGAAGACCTTGCCGCAGCCGCCCGTGCAGAGAATGACCGCCTTGGCGGTGATGGCCTGGATCTTCCCGGTGCCGAGCTCGATGGCCACGACCCCCTGGCAGCGCCCCTCGTCCACCAGGAGCTGCGTGACGAACCACTCGTCGTATCGCTCGATCGCGTCGTACTTCAGGGTGGTCTGGAAGAGCGTGTGGAGCATGTGAAAGCCGGTCTTGTCCGCGGCGAACCAGGTCCGCTCGATCTTCATGCCTCCGAAGGCACGCACGGCGATGTGGCCGTCGGGCTCCCGGCTCCAGGGACAGCCCCAGTGCTCCAGCCGCAGCATCTCCTCGGGGGCCTCCCTGACGAAGGCCTCCACCGCGTCCTGGTCGCAGAGCCAATCGCCCCCGGAGATGGTGTCGTACGCGTGCGCGTCCAGGCTATCGCCGGCCTTGATCACCGCGGCGGCGCCACCTTCCGCCGACACCGTGTGGCTTCGCATGGGATAGACTTTGGAGATCACCGCGACGCGGAGGTTCGGATGCGTCTCGGCGACGTTGATGACGGCGCGCAGGCCAGCTCCCCCGCCGCCCACCACGAGCACGTCGCAAGCGAACAGATCCATGGGTCAGAAGGACACTACGCTGCCGGCCCCACCGCCGTCAAGGCATGAAGGCCCTCAGGCCTCGGAGGCTCGCCGCGATCAGGTCGCGGTTCATTCGCGCGATGAAGGAGAGGTCGATCTCCTTGGGGCACACGGCCTCGCACTCGCCGATGTTCGTGCAGCTCCCGAACATCTCCCGGTCCATCGCGGCCACCATGTTGCGCGCGCGCTCGTGGCGCTCGGGCTGCCCCTGCGGCAGGAGCCCGAGGTGCGACACCTTCGCCGCCGTGAACAGCATGGCGGCGGCGTTCGGGCACGCGGCGACGCAGGCGCCACAGCCGATGCAGGCGGCCGCGTCGAAGGCGAGGTCCGCATTCTCTTTGCGGACCAGGATCGCGTTGGCGTCGGGCGCCGAGCCCGTCGGCGCGCTGATGAAGCCGCCGGCCTGGATGATCCGGTCGAAGGCGTTCCGATCGACGATCAAATCCTTGATGACCGGGAACGCCCTGGCGCGCCACGGCTCGACGGTCAGGCGGTCGCCGTCCCGGAAGCTCCGCATGTGGAGCTGGCAGACGGTGGTGGAGCGCTTGGGTCCGTGCGCGACGCCATTGATCATGAAGCCGCAGGCGCCGCAGACGCCCTCGCGGCAGTCGTGCTCGAACGCGATCGGCGCGTCGCCGCGATCGATCAGCTCCTCGTTGACGACGTCGAGCATCTCGAGAAAGGACATGTCCGGAGTGATGTTCTTCGCCGCGTAGGTGACGAAGCGGCCACGGTCGTTCGCGTTCTTCTGCCGCCACACCCTGAGGGTCAGGTTCATTGAATCCGTAGGTGGCGTGCCCGAGGCGCGCGGGGCTTCATTTGTAGCTTCGCTGGGTCAGGTGGACGTACTCGAAGTGCAACGGCTCCTTATGGAGATTCGGCCGGGCGAGCGTGCCGGTGTGCTCCCAGGCCGCCACGTAGGCGAAGTGCTCGTCGTCGCGCAGGGCCTCCCCGTCCGGGGTCTGGCTCTCCTCGCGGAAGTGGCCGCCGCACGATTCCGCGCGATGGAGCGCGTCGATGCACATGAGCTCGCCCAGCTCGAGGAAGTCCGCCACCCGACCCGCCTTCTCGAGCGACTGGTTCAGCTCCTCGTTCCGTTCGAGCACGCGTACGTTCTCCCAGAACTCGGCACGCAGTTCCGGGATCTTCCTGAGCGCGTGGTGGAGCCCGGCCTCATTGCGCGCCATGCCGCAGTAGTCCCACAAGAGCTGCCCGAGCTCCCGGTGAAACGAGTCGACCGTGCGCTTGCCGCCGACGCTCAGCACTCGCCGCACGCGCGCCGAGACTTCGACCTCGGTCGCCCTGAATGCGGGATGGCCCGCGTCGATCGTGTCCGGCCTGACGCGCGCCAGGTAGTCACCGAGCGTGCCGGGCAGGATGAAGTAGCCGTCGGCCAGCCCCTGCATCAAGGCGCTCGCGCCGAGGCGGTTCGCGCCGTGGTCGGAGAAGTTCGCCTCCCCGGCGACGAACAGCCCCGGAATGGTCGACATCAAGTCATAATCGACCCACAGGCCGCCCATCGTGTAGTGGACGGCGGGGTAGATCCGCATCGGGACCCGGTACGCGTTCTCCCCGGTGATGCGCTCGTACATCTCGAAGAGGTTGCCGTACTTCTCGCGGATCACCGGCTCGCCGAAACGCTCGATGGCGTCGGCGAAGTCGAGGTAGACCCCGCGCCCGCCGGGGCCGACGCCGCGTTTCTCGTCGCTCACTTCCTTGGCCGCGCGTGAGGCGATGTCGCGCGGCGCCAGATTGCCGTAGCTCGGGTACTTCCGCTCCAGGTAGTAGTCGCGCTCGCTGACCGGGATCCGGTCCGGCGGCCGCGTGTCACCGACCTTCTTCGGCACCCACACGCGCCCGTCGTTTCGCAGCGACTCGCTCATCAGCGTGAGCTTCGATTGATGCTCGCCGCTCACCGGGATACACGTCGGGTGGATCTGCGTGAAGCACGGGTTGGCGAAGAAGGCGCCGCGCTTGTGCGCGCGCCAGATCGCCGTCGCGTTCGACGCCTTCGCGTTGGTCGAGAGGTAGAACACGTTCCCGTAGCCACCGGTGGCCAGGACCACGGCGTCGCCGGCGTGCGACTCGACGGCGCCGGTGACGAGGTCGCGCGTCACGATGCCACGGGCGCGCCCGTCGACGACGACGAGGTCGAGCATCTCCGCCCGCGTGTCCATGGTCACCGTGCCGAGGCCGACCTGCCGCTCCAGGGCCTGATACGCCCCCAGCAACAGCTGCTGTCCCGTCTGGCCCCTGGCGTAGAAGGTGCGGGAGACCTGCGCGCCGCCGAAGGAGCGGGTGTCGAGGAGCCCGCCGTACTCGCGGGCAAAGGGGACTCCCTGCGCGACGCACTGGTCGATGATGTTCAGGCTGAGCTCGGCCAGCCGGTAGACGTTGGCCTCGCGCGCCCGAAAGTCGCCGCCCTTCACCGTGTCGTAGAAGAGCCGGAACACGCTGTCGCCGTCGTTCCGGTAGTTCTTCGCCGCGTTGATGCCGCCCTGGGCGGCGATCGAGTGGGCGCGGCGCGGGCTGTCGTGATAGGAGAAGCACTTGACGTTGTAGCCCAGCTCGCCGAGCGAGGCCGCCGCGGCGCCTCCCGCGAGGCCCGAGCCCACGACGAGGACCGTGTAGCGGCGCCGGTTGGCCGGACTCACCAGCTTCATGTCGAAGCGGTGGCGCTCCCACTTCTGCTCGATCGGCCCCGGCGGGATCTTCGCGTCGAGCCTGCCGTCGACGAGGTTCGGTGACGTCGAGCCGATCATCGCCGGGTCATCTGACCACACGGGTGAGCACGGCGACGGGGACCGAGACGTTGCCGAGCACGACCGCCAGCGACGAGACGGTGGCGAGCGCCCGGTAGACGCGATCCGCCCTGGAGGTGTTCAGGCCGAGCGTTTGAAACACGCTCCACACGCCATGGTAGATGTGGAGCCCGAGCGCGATCATCGCGGCGAGATAGAAGGCCGACACGTACCAGACCGAGAACCCGATCACGACGTTGCGGTAGACCGACGTCGTCGTGTATTGCCCGGGCGCGAAGCCGACCGCTCCGAAGGTGAAGTGGAGGAGGTGGTAGATCACGAAGAGCGTGATGATCAGGCCGCCCCAGCGCATCGTCCGCGACGCGTACGTCGAGCCGATCGCCTCCTTCCTGTCGTAGCTCACCGGCCGTGCGGCATAGCTCATCCGGGTCAGCTGGACGGCGGCGACGATGTGGAGCACGGTCGCCGTGAGGAGAACGAGGCGGGCCAGCCAGAGGGCCTGCGCGTGACCGAGCGCGGGGCTGCCGATCTCCCGCAGCCAGGCGGCGTAGGCATTGAACTTCTCCTCGCCCTGGAAGACCTTGAGGTTCCCCAGCATGTGGCCGATGACGAAGCCGACCAGGATCACGCCGGTGACCGCCATCACCGCCTTCTTCCCGATCGAGGTGCTCCAGAGGGTCATCACCGCGCTGGCGTTCATCGTCGGGGGGCACACGTTCCCCGAGCACGCAGGAGTCCGTCGTGATCCATGTCGATCGACACTCACCGCACAGGCTGGTGGAGGACGGTCAGGCGGGGCGGCACAACGAGTGGAACGGCGGGACCATGTGACCGATCATGGTTCCTCCCGCGCGTACGCCTTCATCCCGTCCTGATAGAGGTCGCCGCCGTGACAGTCGTTGACGACGATGGCCGGAAAAGCCTCGACCTCGAGGCGACGGATGGCCTCGGTGCCGAGGTCTTCGTAGGCGATTATCGAAAGCTTCTTCACGAACTGCGAGAGCACCGCGCCGGCGCCGCCGATGGCGCCGAAGTAGACACCCTTGTGCTGGCGGAGCGCGTCCTTCACCGCTTGCCCGCGGTAACCCTTCCCGATCGTCCCCTTGAGCCCGAGCTGGAGAAGCGCGGGCGTGAACTTGTCCATCCGGCTCGCCGTCGTCGGGCCGATCGAGCCCACGACGTCGCCCGGGCGCGCCGGCGACGGCCCCGTGTAATAGATGATCTGGCCGCGCAGGTCGAATGGGAGCTTCTCGCCCTTCTCGATCAGCGGGAAGAGCCGGCCGTGCGCGGCGTCGCGCGCCGTATAGAGGACGCCCGTGATCCGCACGCGATCGCCCGCCTTCAGCGACTCGACGTCGGCGTCGCTGAGCGGCGTCCTCACCTCCTTGATCCCGTCGGCCCCCGTCGTGACGCTCACAGCGTCGCCTCCTTGTGCCGGTGCGCGTGGCACTCGACTTCCTCGGAGGGGGGCGGCGCCCCCCTTCCGAACCTCCCCCCACCCGGTTGCGCCGGCAAAGCCGGCGCTCGAACCACGCAGCTCACAGCGTCGCCTCCTTGTGCCGGTGCGCGTGGCACTCGATGGTGACGGCGACGGGGAGCGAGGTGATGTGGCAGGGATACGTGAGGATGTGGATGCCGAAGGCGGTCGTGTCGCCGCCGTACCCCTGTGGGCCGATCCCGAGGCGGTTGGCGCGGTCGAGCAGCTCCTTCTCGAGCACGTCGAGCTGCGGGTCGGGGTTCGACGAGCCGAGCTCTCGGAAGAGGGCCTTCTTGGAGAGGATCGCCGATTTTTCAAAGGTCCCGCCGACGCCGACGCCCAGGATGAGCGGCGGGCACGCGTCGGGCCCCGCCGTCTTGACGCACTCGATGATCCACTCCTTGACGCCGGCGACACCCTCGGCGGGCGTGAGCATCTTGTACTTCGACCGGTTCTCGCACCCGCCCCCCTTGGCCATGACCATGATCTTCAGGGTGGCTCCGGGGACGACGTCCACGTGGATGACGGCCGGTGTGTTATCGCCGGTGTTCACGCGATCGAACGGCGAGCGGACGATCGAGGCGCGGAGGTAGCCCTCCGTGTAGCCCTGCCTGACGCCCTCGTTGATGGCCTCATCGAGGCCGCCCCCCGTCACGTGAACGTCCTGGCCCAGCTCGACGAAGCAGACGACGAAGCCCGTGTCCTGGCAGTACGCGATGCGCCGGGTCCGGGCCATCTCGGCGTTCTGCTTCAGGATCTGGAGCACCTGCTTTCCCGCGGGCGATCGCTCGGTCGAGAGCGCGCGGTCGAAGGCGCGGAGCATGTCAGGCTCCAGCTCCAGATTGGCGTTCATGCAGAGCTTCTTGACCGCGTCGGTGATCGCGCTCGTGTGGATGTCGCGCATGCCCTACGTCTTCCCGCTCTCTGTCTGCGCGAAGGCCGCCCGGGCGCGCCTGGCGATCTCGTCGGGCGCGAGATCCTCCGTGTGGGTCGCGAGGCCCCACTGGTTGCCGAAGGGATCCTCGACCTGGCCGTAGCGGTCGCCCCAGAACATGTCGGCCGGCGGCCGGGTCGCCTTGCACCCGGCGTCCACCGCCTGCCTGAAGGCCTTGTCCACATCGGGCACGTAGAGGAAGAGCAGGCAGGTCGTGCCGCCCAGCGACTGCGGCGCCCGGCACGTGCTCCGCCCCGGGATCTCGTCGCTCAGCATGATCACGGAATCGCCGATCCTGAGCTCGCCGTGCATCACGTACTTGCCGTCCGGGCTCGTCATGCGCTCGATTTCCTGGGCGCCCAGCGCCCGCTTGTAGAACTCCATCGCCTGGGCGGCGCCGCGAACCGTGAGATAGGGCGTGACCGTGTGGTAGCCGTCCGGCATGTATTTCGCCATGCTCGCCTCCTACAGCTTGAGCTTGTCGACCAGCTCGCGCACGGCGGCGGCCGACTTGTCGAACGCGGCCTGCTCGTCCGGCCTGAGCGTGATCTCGATCACCTGCTCCACGCCCGCGCGGCCGAGCTTCACCGGCACGCCGACGTAGAGGCCCCGCACCCCGTATTGGCCGTCCAGGTACGCCGCGCACGGCAGGATCTTCTTCTTGTCTTTCAGGATGGCCTCGACCATCTCGACCACCGAGGCCGCCGGCGCGTAGTAGGCGCTGCCGGTCTTCAGGTAATTCACGATCTCGGCCCCGCCGTTGGCCGTGCGCTGCACCAGCGCGTCGATCTTGTCCTTCGGCAGGAGGTCGGTGATCGGGATGCCGGCGACCGTGGAGTAGCGCGGCAGCGGCACCATGCTGTCGCCGTGGCCCCCCAGCACGAACGCGTGCACGTTCTCCACGGACACGCGGAGCTCCTGCGCGATGAAGGTGCGGAAGCGCGCCGAGTCGAGCACCCCGGCCATGCCGATCACCCGCCGGTGGGGAAAGCCCGATCGCTTCCACGCCAGCTGGACCATCGCGTCGAGCGGGTTCGTGACGAGGATCAGGATCGCGTTCCTCGAGCGCCCGACGACCTGGTCCACGACGCTCCCGACGATCTCGGCGTTCTTCGCGAGGAGGTCGTCGCGGGTCATGCCGGGCTTCCGCGCCAGCCCCGCGGTGATGACGACGATGTCCGAGTCTCCCGTCTCCTCGTAGGTGTTCGAGCCGATCAGCCTCGCGTCGTAGCCGTGGATGGGCCCCGCCTGCGCGAGGTCGAGCGCCTTGCCCTGGGGCACGCCCTCGATGACGTCCACGAGGACGACGTCGCCCAGCTCGCGCTCGACGGCGTACTGCGCGACGGAGGCGCCGACGTTGCCGGCGCCCACCACCGTGATCTTGGGCCTCGGGTGCTCCGTGCTCAGGATCTCCGCCTTGCCGAGTTGCATGCCCGTCTCCCCGTCCCGGCTAGAGCTTCGCCATGTTCTGGATGATGGCCGTCCCGAACTCCGAGCACTTCACCTCCGTCGCGCCGTCCATCAGGCGCGCGAAGTCGTAGGTGACGACCTTGGACTGGATCGTCTTCTCGAGGCCCGCGATGATCCGGTCGGCCGCGTCGGTCCAGCCCATGTAGCGCAGCATCATCTCGCCCGAGAGGATCACCGAGCCCGGGTTGACCTTGTCCTGGCCGGCGTACTTCGGCGCGGTGCCGTGCGTCGCCTCGAAGAGCGCGTGGCCGGTGTCGTAGTTGATGTTGGCGCCGGGCGCGATCCCGATCCCGCCCACCTGCGCGGCGAGGGCGTCCGAGATCAGGTCGCCCGTGAGGTTCGGGGCCGGGATCACGTCGAACTCGTCGGGCCGGGTGAGGATCTGCTGGAGGAACGCGTCCGTGATCGCGTCCTTGATGAGGATCTTGCCGGCCGGCGGCTTGCCGCCGCAGTCGTCCCACGACACGGTCTTGTCGCCGAACTCGCGCTTGGCGAGCGCGTACCCCCACTTCATGAACATCCCTTCCGTGTACTTCTGGATGTTCCCCTTGTGGACGAGGGTCACGTTCTTCCTGTTGTTCTCGATCGCGTAGCGGATCGCGGCGCGGATCAGCCGCTCGGAGCCCTCCTTGGAGACGGGCTTGACGCCGATGGACGAGGTATTGGGGAAGCGGATCTTGGTGACCTTCATCTCCTTCTGGAGGAAGTCCACCACCTTCTTCGCCTCGGGCGTCCCCTGCTCCCACTCGATGCCCGCGTAGATGTCCTCGGTGTTCTCGCGGAAGATCACCATGTCCACCTTGTCGGGCCGCTTCACCGGCGACGGCACGCCCTTGAAGTACTTGACCGGGCGGAGGCAGACGTAGAGATCGAGCACCTGGCGGAGCGTGACGTTCAGCGAGCGGAAGCCCTCGCCGACGGGCGTCGTCAGCGGGCCCTTGATCGCCACGAGAAACTCGCGGATGACGTCGAGCGTCTCCTCCGGCAGGAGGTTCGGCGGGCAGTCCTTGCCGTAGACCGCCTGGGCCTTCTCGCCCGCGTACACCTCGGCCCACGCGATCTTCTTCTTCCCGCGGTAGCTCTGCTCGACCGCCGCGTCGAGCACGCGCACCGAGGCGCGCCAGATGTCGGGGCCGGTGCCGTCGCCCTCGATGAACGCGATGATCGGGTCGTCCGGGACGCGGAGCTTCCCGTGCTCGATCGTGATCTTGCCACCCTTCGGGATCTTGACCCTGCCCGCCATCACGTCCGCTCCCCCTGGGCGGCGTTGAGCGCCGACCCGGCCTTGAACCAGGTGATGTGCTCGTCGGTGAGGCTGTGGAGCGCCTCGATGGTCTCGCCGCGGCCGTCGGGCTTCTTGATCGTCACGCTCACCGGCTGGCCGGGCCGAAGCGCCGCGAGGCCGGTCACGCTGACGCGGTCCTGCGCCTCGAAGCGGTCGTAGTCGTTCGGGTCCTTGAACGTGAGCGGCAGGACGCCCTGCTTCTTGAGATTGGTCTCGTGGATGCGCGCGAAGCTCTTGACGAGCACCACCGCGCACCCGAGATAGCGCGGCGACATCGCCGCGTGCTCGCGGCTGCTGCCCTCGCCGTAGTTCTCGCCGCCGATGACCACCCACCGGACGCCCTTGGCCTTGAGCTCGCGCGCGATCTTCGCGAACGGCTGCGGCGCGCCGCCCGTCAGGGGGTTGACGCCCTTCCCGGCCTCGCCGGTGAACGCGTTCACGGCGCCGAGGAACATGTTGTCGCTGATCTTGGCGAGGTGGCCGCGATAGCGGAGCCAGGGCCCGGCCGGCGATATATGGTCGGTCGTCGTCTTGCCCTTGGTCTTCACGAGGATCGGCAGGTCCACGAAGTCTTTGCCGTCCCACGGCGCGAAGGGCTCGAGAATCTGCAGCCTCTCGCTGTCCGGGCGGACGATCACCTGGATTGCGTCGCCGTCGGCCGCGGGCTCCTCGTAGCCCTCGGCGCCGCCGGCGAAGCCGTCGCGCGGCAGCTCCTCGGCCTCGGGCGGCGTGAGGCGGAACGCGCGACCCTGCCCGTCGGGGATCGTGCCGTGCACAGGGTCGAACTCGAGCGTGCCCGCGAAGGCGAGCGCGGTGACGATCTCGGGGCTCGTGAGGAAGGAAAGCGTCGCGGCGCTCCCGTCGTTGCGGCCGGGGAAGTTCCGGTTGAACGACGAGACGATCGTGTTCGTCTCGCCGGTCTTGACGTCGCCCCGCTTCCACTGGCCGATGCACGGCCCGCATGCGTTCGCGAGCACGGTGCCGCCGATCTTCTGGAAGGTCTCGATGATCCCGTCGCGCTTGATCGTCTGGTAGATCCGCTCGGAGCCCGGCGTGATCCAGAACGGGACCCTCGCGCGGAGCCCGGCCTTGATCCCCTGCGCCGCGATGTGCGCGGCGCGGCGCATGTCCTCGTAGGAGGAGTTGGTGCACGAGCCGATCAGCGCGTTGGTGATCTTCGCCGGCCAGCCGTTCGCCTTCACCTCGTCGGCCAGCGTCGAGATGGGCCGCCCGCGGTCGGGCGAGTGCGGCCCGACGACGTGCGGCTCGAGCGTGTCGAGATTGATCTCGACCAGCTCGTCGTAGAACTTCTGCGGCTCCGCGAGGACCTCCGGGTCGGGCCGCAGGTGCTCCGCGACCTCCTCGGCGAGCGTCGCGAGGTCGGCGCGGTCGGTCGCGCGCAGGTACGCCGCCATGCGCGCGTCGAACGGGAAGACCGACGTGGTCGCGCCGAGCTCGGCGCCCATGTTGCAGATCGTCCCCTTGCCGGTCGCGCTGATGGAGTCCGCCCCGGGACCGATGTACTCGACGATCTTGTTGGTGCCGCCCTTGACGGTCAGGAGCGTGCAGAGGTACGTGATGACGTCCTTCGGCGCCGTCCAGCCCGCGAGCTTCCCCGTGAGGTGCACGCCGACGAGCTTCGGGTCGAGCACCTCCCACGGGAGCCCCGCCATCACCTCGCCGCAGTCGGCGCCGCCCACGCCGATCGCAAGCATGCCGAGGCCGCCGCCGTTGGGCGTGTGGGAATCGGCGCCGATCATGAGCCCGCCCGGGAACGCGTAGTTCTCGAGGACGACCTGGTGGATGATGCCCGCGCCCGGCTTCCAGAACCCGATGCCGTACTTCTTCGCCGCCGAGTGGAGGAAGTCGTAGACTTCCTGATTCTCGCGGATCGCGCGCGCGAGGTCGTCCGCGCTGCCGCTCTCGGCGCGGATCAGGTGGTCGCAGTGGAGCGTCGTCGGGACCGCGACGCGCTTGCGCCCCGAGTGCATGAACTGGAGCAGCGCCATCTGGCCGGTGACGTCCTGCAGGCCGACGCGGTCGACGCGCAGTCGCAGGATCGCCTTGCCGCGCGCCCACGTCTGGCCCTCGAAATCCCAGCAGTGGGCGACGAGGATCTTCTCGGAGAGCGTGAGCGGCCGCCCGAACGCCGCGCGCGCGCGGGCCAGGCGGCCCGGCATCGACGCGTACAGGGAGCGGACCTGCTCCGCGGACATCAACGCCTCCTCAAGGTGATTCTGACACCTGGCGACGCGGGCTGCGAGCGAAGGCGCGCCGGCCGAACGACATGCAATTTAACGCGCCGCGCCGTCAGCGTCAAGGACGGCGCGGCGCGCCGAGCGCGAGCGCCTTCGTGAAATCCACCCAGGCCGCGACGTCAGCTCGGCGAGCCGGATCACAGGCCGACGAGCCGGCGGACGGCGAGGCGGCGGAGGCGGGCGATGGACGCCGACGGCTCGAGGCCCATCGGGCAGACCTCGGTGCAGCCGCCCTGGCCGTGGCAGCGGGCGAGGGCGTCGTCGGAGAGGAGCACCGACCAGCGGGCGGCGGCCCCGCCGTCGCGCGAGTCGAGCTCGAGCGTGAGCAGGCGGTTGAGCGCCGCGGGCCCGGGGAACCGCGCGTTGTGCGCGACGACCGTGCACGCGGACACGCACATGCCGCAGCCGATGCACTCGATCGCGGCGTCGACGTCGCGCCGCTCGCGCGACGTGCCGGACACGGCCGCGTACGGCTCGGCCGCCGGCCGCGGGGTGAACGCCGCGCCCGCGGCGCGGAGCCGCGCGTCGAAGGGCCGCATGTCCACGACGAGGTCGCGGAGCAGGGGGAAGTGGTACAGCGGCCGCACGCTCACGGCGCCGTCGGCGAGCGCGGCGAGCCGCGTGCGGCACGCCCAGCGCTCGCGCCCGTTGACGACCACGGCGCACGAGCCGCACATCCCCACGCGGCACGCGTAGCGGAAGGCGAGCGTCGGATCCTCGCCGCGCTGGACCTCGACGAGCGCGTCGAGCACCGTCGTGTCGGCCGCGGCCGTCACGCGGTACTCCTGCACGCGCTCGGCCTCGCCCGGCGACCAGCGGAAGACCCGGAGCGTCCGCAGCATCGGCGCTATACTACCGCCACTCGTATGTCGCTTCCCCACGGCCGTCCGGCGCTCGTCGCGCCGCGCCCGGCGTAACGCCGTGACGACGGCCGTCCTGCTGGCGATCCTGGCGGCCGAGCTCGCGGGCGCGGCGGTCGGTTACGCGTTTCTCCGGGAGGCCCTCGATCTCGTCGCGTCGCTCGCCAAGGCGTGGCGCACGCCGGGCGCGATGGATGCCGCCTTCTTCGGTGGCCCCTTCGTGCTGCTCCTGGCCGCGCTCCTCGCCGCGATCTTCCTCGCGCTGGCGCTCGGCGCGACCGCCGCGGCCGCGACACTCGGTCGCTGGCTCCTCCGCTGGCGCGGGCTCGACGTCGGCCGGCGCGACGTCGTCTACCTGGCGCTCCTGCTCGTCTCGGTGAACGTGGGCCTGTTCCTCGGCCTCACGTGGCTCGAGCCCGCCACGACGCTTCCACCGCTCCTTCGCGAGCGCGAGGTCGCGCTGGCGCTGGCGGGGTTCCTCGGGCTCGTGGCGCTCACCGCCGCGTTGATCGCGGGCTCGATCCTGCGTCGGCGCCCGACGCCGTCCCCGCCCCCCAAGCCGCCGCCGCTCCCGGCGCCGGCGCCGCCCGTGACCTAGTACCACCTCCACGCCCACACCGCGGCGAAGATCGCCGCGGCGAGCGCGAGCGCCCCGACGAAGAGCGCCCGGTAACGGATCCCGCGTCCCCAGGTGGAGCCCAGCCACAACGGGGCCGCGCACGCGTGCCGCGTGGTCCCGCGACCCCTGCCGCGCGCGCCCGTCGGCGCCGGCGCCGCCCGTGACCTAGTACCACCTCCACGCCCACACCGCGGCGAAGATCGCCGCGGCGAGCGCGAGCGCCCCGACGAAGAGCGCCCGGTCGAAGCGCACGGGCAGCCCCAGGTCGAGGAGCAGGCCGCGCACGCCGAGGAGCGCGTGGACGAGGACGAGGGCGAGCAGCGCCGCCTGGACGCCGCGCCGGAAGGGGTTCGCGAGGTGGACCGCGACCACGGCGAGGAGCGCGACCGCGGCCGCGCGCTGGAGGAGCCACGCCCACATCCCGGCCTTGGTGTCGCGCCAGCCCTCGGCCGTCGTCCACTCGCGCCGGAGGATGCGGCTCACCGCGCGGCCCCGGCGACCCGATTCACGACGGTCCGGCCGCCGGCCATGACGAGACGCACCTCGCCGAGCGCCTCGAGGCGCTCTGCCGGGTTCCCCTCGACGGCGATCAGATCGGCGGCGAGGCCCGGGGCGATCGTGCCGGTCTCCTGCTCGAGGCCGAGGAGCCGGGCGGCGGTCGCGGTCGCGGCGCGGATCGTCTCGAGCGGCGTCATCCCGGCCTTCGCCATCAGGGCGAGCTCGGGCACGAGCGAGCCGTGCGGGTTGAGCGGCGTCCCCGCGTCGGTGCCCGCCGCGATCGGCGCGCCGGCGCGCAGCGCCATCTGGAAGCTCTCGAAGTGTCGGCTCCGCACCGCCTCGGACTTGCGGACGGCGTACTCGGGGATGCCGGCGGCGATGCCGTGGACGACGATCTGCTCGGGGGCCGCGAGCGTCGCGACGAGCGCGATGCCCTCCTTCGCCATCCTCTGGGCGATCGCCTCGGTCAGGAAGATGCCGTGCTCGATGGACGTGATGCCCGCCTCGACGCAGGCGGCGATGCCGTCCGTCGCCTGGGCGTGGGCCGCCGTGCGGCGCCCGGCCTTCCTCGCCTCCTCGATCGCCGCGCGGATCTCCTCGGGCGTGAGCTGCGGCGAGCCGGGCTCCACGCCCGGCGTCATCACGCCGCCCGTCGCGAAGATCTTGATGACGTCGGCGCCGGCCTTGAGCTGCTCGCGGACCGCCTGGCGCACGTCGTCGGGGCCGTCGGCCTCGCGCCCGAATCGCCAGCCGTGGCCGCCGGTCATGCAGACGCCGCGGGCGGCGGCCAGCACGCGCGGGCCGGGGATGAGCCCGGCGCGCGCGGCGTCGCGGACCGCGAGGGCGATCCCGTCGGGGCCGCCGAGGTCGCGCACGGTGGTGACGCCCGCCTCGACGGTCTGGCGCGCGCGGAGGACGGCCTTGATGACGCGCGTCGCGGGCGCGTCCTCGAACAGCACCTTCGCCGGGTCCGGCTCGCCGCCGAGGCAGAAGTGGACGTGGCAGTTGATGAGCCCGGGGAGGAGCGTTAGGCCGCCGAGCGGAAGGACCGTCGCGTCGGCGGGATGGCGGCCCTCGGGGATGACGGCCTTGATGCGACCATCCTCGACCACCACCGCACGGCCCTTCACCGGCTCGGCGCCGGTGCCGTAGATGAGCGTTGCGCCGCTCAGGATCAGTCGTTCCATGGTCTCCTCGCTCGGTGTCGTGCGCTCACGGCTTCAGTCGCCGATCTCCACGGCCACGGTCGCCGGCGCCGTCGAGTCGGGCGCGGCGCGCGTGAGCGCCACGGGCTCGGTCCAGACCGCCGGCGCGCCGTCGCGGCGCTCGACGCGCACCGAGAAGAGGGGCCCCGGCGCGGGCTCGGGGCAGTCGCGGCGGTGGTGGGCGCCGCGGCTCTCGCGCCGGGCTTCGGCGCTCGCCGCGATCAGGCGCGCCACCGTCGCCTGGCTCCGGACGTTGAGCCAGTCTTGCCAGGCGAGGTTGAACGCGGGCCCGCCGGGGACGGCGACCGTCTCGAGCCGCTCGGCGACGCGGTCGATCGCCGCGAGCGCCTGGCGCAAGCCGTCGGCGTCGCGCACGAGCCCGACCTTCTCCCACATGACGTCGCGGAGCTCGCGCTGGAGCCCGTAGAGGTCGCCCGCCGCGCGGGCCAGCGGCGCCGTGAGGGCGCGGGCCGTGCCGTCGAGCGCGCCGGGATCGACCGCCGGCAGCGGCCGCGACGCGACGAACTCGGCCATCACGTCGCCCGCGATGCCCCCGAACACCGTGGACTCGGCCACGCCGTTGCCGCCGAGGCGGTTGGCGCCGTGGACGCCGCCCGTGTCCTCACCGGCGGCGAAGAGGCCCTCGATCGCGGTGCGGCAAGCGGTGTCGATGACGACGCCACCCATCATGAAGTGGGTCGTCGGCCCGACCTCGACCGGCTCGCGCGCGAGGTCGCGGCCGAAGTCGCGGCAGCGCTTCACCATGCCGCGGAAGTTCCTCTCGACGACGTCAACACCCAAATGCGAGACGTCGATCCAGACGCCGCCGTTCGGCGTGCCGCGCCCCGCCGCGATCTCGAGAAACGACGCGCGGGCGACGAGGTCGCGGGTCGAGCGCTCGAGGCGCTTGGGATCGTAGCGCGCCATGAACCGCTCGCCGGGCCCGTTGCGCAGGTGTCCGCCCGCGCCCCGCAGCCCCTCCTCGAGCAAGGCGCCGGTCATGAGCGAGCCGGGAATCACGAGGCCGGTCGGGTGGAACTGGACCATCTCCATGTCGCGGAGCGGCAGGCCCGCGCGCCAGGCGAGCGCGATGCCGTCGGCGGCCTTGTCGGCCGAGCACGCGATCACCCGGTACATCGTCGGCCCGCCGCCCATCGCGAGGAGCGTCGCCCGCGCGCGGACCGCGACGAAGCCGCCGGTGCGGACGTCGAGGACGAGCGCGCCCGCCGCGCGCCCCGCGGCGTCGCGCAGGAGCTCGACGGCGCGGCACTCCTCGAGCGCCTCGATGTTGGGGCGCGCCAGCGCCTGCTCGGCGAGGCGGTTCATGATCTCGATGCCGGTGAGGTCGCCCTTGTGGATCGTCCGGTCGTGGCTCTGGCCCGCGAAGGGCTTCTGGTGGATCCGGCCCTCCGGCGTCCGGTCGAACAGGCAGCCGTAGCGCGATTCGAGCTCGAGCACCCGCCCCGGCGCCTCGCGCACGAGGACCCAGACCAGCTCCTGGTCGTTGATCCAGCCGCCGCCCGCGAGCGTGTCGGTGAGATGCGCGTCGAGCGAGTCGGGCGCGGTGAGCACCGCGTTGTAGCCCCCCTGCACCATGCGCGTGCAGCCAGCGCGCCCGAGGAGGCCCTTGACGATCACCGTCACGCGGAGCTTCGGCGACGCGTCGGCGGCGTGGAGCGCGGCGCAGAGGCCGGCGCCGCCCGCGCCGAGCACCAGGACGTCGGTCTCGACGACGTCGGTCACCGGGCGACGAGCGCCTCGAGGAAGGCGCGGCCCTCGGCGCCGGTCCACTCCCTGGGGCTGAGCGCCTTGGCGACCAGCATGCCGTCGCGGGCGACGACGAACACCGTCGGCGTGCCCGTCACACGGTAGGCGGTGTTCACCGCCCCGGACGGATCCAGCAGCACCGTCGAGGTCAGCTTCTTCTCACGCGCGTACCGCGCCACGGTCGCCCGGTCCTCCTCGATGTTGATCGCGAGGAGGGCGAGGCCGCGCGCGCGGTACCGGGCGAGGACCTGCTCCATCGTCGAGGGCAACTCCCTCGCGCAGTAGGGTCAGGTCGAGTGCCAGAAGTAGAGGATGACCGGCCGGTCGCGGAAGTCGGCGAGCGCGACGCGCTTGCCCTCGAGCGACTCGAGGGCGAACGGCGGCGCGGGCCGGGGATCGAGCGGGAGGATCTGGAAGTCGAGTGCCAGATCCGCGAGCCGCTCGCGCGCCGCAAGGGCCGGCGACGCCGCGAGCAACGCACCGGCCAGGAGCAGGGCGAGCGAGGGGGCCACCGCGCGCGTCACGGTGGCCCTATCTTAACCGAGCCGCGCCCCGGGTTTCCCGGGGCGTGTGCGAGCGTCCGGGGGGCTTGGGGGGCCCGTCGCGGCCCCCCATCACCTCAGGAGCGCGCGGCGTGCTGCTCGCCGAAGCCGGCCGAGCCCTTCAGGCGCGCGTCGGTCCCGGGGATGTACTTCTGCTCGAGCTCCTGGAAGTGCGCGACGCGCGCCATCACGTGGTGGCTCTCGGTCGGGTGGCCGACCTTGACCTTCTCGAGCCGCCACTGCGCCTGCTCCTGATCGCGCACGAGCTCCTCCATCGCGTTCCACACGGCGTACGTCGCCGCGTGCGCCGCGAAGAGCGTGATGAAGATGAACTTGTAGCCGAGCTCCCCGAGCTCCTTGAACGTGAGCGGGTTCGGGTCCTGGTGCCACCGGAAGGACGAGGAGTAGTTGAACGCGAGCGGCAAGGTCGGATGCGTCGCGCGCATCGCCCGCGCGAACGCGATCGCGGGCTCACGCGACGCGTTGCTGAGCTCGGCCCACACGAGGTCCACGCCCGCGTCCGCATACGCGCGGCCCCGGCGGATCGCCTCCTCCAGGCTCCCCCCGACGGCGCCGTAGGCGTCCGTGCGCGCGATGATGACGAAGTCGCGGTCGAGGCGGTTCCGGGTGTCGACCGCCGCGCGGTACTTGCCGACCGCCTCCTCGAAGGGGACGACCGTCTTGCCGGCGATGTGGCCGCAGCGCTTCGGGAAGTGCTGGTCCTCGAGGTGGATGCCCGCGACGCCCGTCTTCACGTACTCCTGCACCGTCCGGATCGTGGAGAGCGCGTTGCCGTAGCCATCGTCCGCGTCCGCGATGACCGGCAAGCTCGTCCCGCTGGCGATCATCGAGGCGATGCGGGTGACCTCGGTCTGCGTGAGGAAGCCCATGTCCGGCCAGCCGTTGGCCATGGCCATCGAGTAGCCGCTGAGATAGATGGATTTCATCCCCACGCGCTCGGCGAGCTGGGCCCCGAGCGGGTCGTAGACGCCGCCGGTGAACAGGTACGGCTCGGCCTGCAGCAGCTGGCGGAACGTGCGCCCCATGTTCTCCACGGTCCGATCTCCTCAGGCCGCCTGGCCGAGCGCGAGCGACGTCGCGCACCAGCGGCAGTAGTGGGTGGCCTCCACCTCGATCGAGCAGCTCCGGCAGCCGAGGGTCCCGCACTCCGCGCAGCCCGTCCGCTGCGACGGCCGCTCGAGCGTCATCCCGCACTCGCACGTCGCGTGCATGGCGTCTCCTCCTCCGCGCGTCGCGCGTTCCCTCGTCCGTTCCACGCCGCGCGCCTCGCGTGCCTTCACTCTCGCGCCCGCCGGGCAGCAAAGCAACGTTATTGTTTTTATATCCGAGATAAAATATCTTTATCTATCAGGCAAACCCCGCGGTCACGGGCATGGAGATCCCTCAAGTCGAGGCGTTCCTCGCGGTCGGCACCTTCGGCGGCTTCCGCCGTGCGGCCGACGCGCTGCGGCTCACTCAGCCGGCGGTGAGCGCGCGCATCCGGGGGCTCGAGACCTCGCTCGGCGTGAAGCTCTTCGAGCGCGGCAAGCACGGCTTCGCGCTCTCGGCGGCCGGGCGCGCCTTCCGCCCCCACGCCGAGCAGCTCCTCCAGACCGTGGCGCTCGCCCGCCAGGCCGTCCACGACCTCCGGCCGGCCGCCGGCGGCGCGCTCCAGATCGCGGCCGTGCTCTCGATCTGCACGTACCTCCTGCCCGACGTCCTGAAGCGCTTCCAGAGCGCCTCGCCGAAGACGCTCATGACCGTCCGCTCGGGGCACTCGAAGGAGGTCCTCGAGATGGTCCTGCGGGGGGACGCGGAGGTCGGGCTCGCGCGCTCCCTCCACCACCCCGAGGTCGAGACGCTCTCGCTGCGCGACGACCCGCTCATCCTGGTCGCGCGTCCGGCCGCGTGGCCGGCGGGGGAGCGCCGCGCGCGGCTCGCGGAGGTGGCCGACCGGCCGCTCATCTTCTTCGACCGCGGCTCGAGCGACTGGACGCTCACCCACGGCCTCTTCCGCCGGGCGGGGCTCGTGCCGAACGTGGCGCTGGAGGTCGAGACGATCGAGACCGCGAAGAAGATGGTCGAGCGGGATGTGGGCTTCGCCTTCCTGCCGCACCTCGCGGTCGGCCGCGAGCTCCGGCGCCGCTCGCTGGTCGCGATCGACATCGTGGACGCCGAGCCGATCAGCCGGAGCCTCGACGTGATCCACCCGCGCCAGCGGCCGCTCTCGCCCGAGGCGCGGACCCTCCTCGGCGTGCTGCGCGCGGCGCTCTCCGACGCGGGCGGCCCGCCCCGCGGGCGGCGCCGCTAGCGTCTGCGGCGAGGAGTGCTCAGCCCAGCGCCAGCGCCCGGCTCACAGGACGCGGACGCGCGGCCGCGGGTCGAGGCGCACGCGCTTCTCCGCGCGCAGGTGGCCGGCGACGACGTCCCACGCCGGCGGGCCCGCCGCCTCGCCGACGCTCGCCCAGCCGGCGGCCTTGTAGCGCCGCGCCGGCTCGAGCGGCCGGCCGCCGACGGCGACGTCACGGATCCGCCGGCCCAGCGTCCGGGCCGGCTCGATCGTGTACGTGAGCCCGCCGACCCGCAGCATGTCCCCGCCCTGGCGGTAGTAAGGGTCAGGGTGGAAGAGGTTGTCGGCGATGTCCTCCATGAGCGCCACGATCTCGCGCCCCGTCATCTCGCGGACCCACGTGTTGGGATAGGTCAGCGCCGTGTGAGCGTAGACGTCCTCGAGCGTGATCGTCTGGCCGGGCACGATCGTCGGCCCCCAGCGGAAGCCCGGCGAGAACGCGACCTGGGCGTCGAAGCGCTTGAGGAGCGCGTCGAGGATCAGCTCGTCGAAGGTGCCGTTGAAGTTGCCGCGGCGCCAGAGGAGCGACTCCGAGACCGCGAGAGGCTCCGCGAGCGTCGCCTCGTGAGGGCGGCGGAGGTCCGCGACGAGCCGCGCCATGTCCGGATCCTCGGGGACCGCGCCCGAGAGCACCGGGAGCAGGCGGTAGCGCCAGCCGGCGACGCGGCCCTGCCGCACGTCGAGGTCGAGGCGCGAGAGGAACTTGCCGTGCGAGCCCGAGTTCACGACGAGCGTCCGGCCCACGACGATGGGCTCGGGCAGCGCGTCGTGGGTGTGGCCGCCGAGGACGACGTCGAGCCCGTGGACGCGCGCGGCGAGCTTCAGGTCCACCGCGATGCCGTTGTGCGAGAGGAGGACGACGAGGTCCACGCGCCGGTCGTCGCGCAGCTCCTGCGCGAGCGCCTGGACCTGATCCTCGCGGATGCCGAACGTGAGGTCCGGCACGAAGCGCCGCGGGTGCGAGACCGGCACGTACGGAAACGCCTGACCGATCACGCCGACGCGGACGCCGCCGACCTCGCGAATCGTGTAGGGCCGGAACACCCGGTCCCCCCAGCCCGTCTGAGCGACGTTGTGCGCGACGAAGTCGCCGGCGAAGAGCCCGCGCCGCTCACGGTCGCCGAAGAGCTCGCGCACGCGGTCCATCCCGTAGATGAATTCCCAGTGCGGCGTCATCACCTCGACGCCCAGCGCGTTCGAGGCCCGCACCATGTCCTCGCCGCGGCTCCAGAGGGCGGTCGCGGAGCCCTGGCACGTGTCGCCGCCGTCGAGGAGGAGCGTCTTTCCGGGCCGCTCCGCGCGCGCGCGCTTGACGAGCGTCGCGAGGTGCGCGTAGCCGCCCATCCGGCCGTACCGCGCCGCCAGCGCCGCGAAGTCGAGGTAGGTCGTGGCGTACGCCTCGGCGCTGCCCGGCGCCAGGCGGTAGGCCTGGAGGAACTCGGCGCCGGTGAGGAACGGCGGCTTGCCGCGCTCGGCGCCGACGCCGATGAGCGTGTCGGGCTCGCGGTAGTAGAGGGGGCGGAGCGTGCCGTGCGGGTCGGTGAGGTGGAGCAGCGTCACGTTGCCGAGCGGCTCGAACGCGAGGAGCCGCTCGGGGCCGTCGGCCGCCTCGAGCCGGCGCGGGTCGAGCCCCGCCGCCGCGGCCACCGTGAGGAGCTTCAGGAGGTCCCGGCGCCCGAGCATTTTAGCGAAGCACCGGCTCAGATCGCGGGAACGGATCAGCAGCGCGCGCATTCGCGGCGGGGCACGGGCGTGGCGACAGCCCGGGGGCCCGTGCCCTGTTCAATGTCGGATCCCGGGGACCGACAGGGGCTTGCCGTTGTCGAAGGTCGTGAGGTAGAGCTCGAGCTCCGCGTACTCGATCGAGTCGGCCGGGAGCATGTTGGCCCCGAGCGGCGTCATGCACCACTGGAAGCGCTTGCGCATGTCCCAGACCTCACCCACGCTCGTGCGCCACGTCGGGAAATGGCGGGTGAGCCCAACGCTCACGTCGGCGAGGTAGCGGCCGCCGAGGAACCGGTCGGCGCCGCGCTCGGGCGTGTGGCAGTCGGCGCACGCGTGGTTGCGCTCGCCGACGCGCCGGTAGAAGCTCGCCTTGCCGCGGAGGATTGCCGCGCGCGCTTCGGGGCTCGTCGTGTCCACCTGGACCGGCAGGCCGTTCGACGCCATCTTGAGGAGGACGGTCAGCGTGAGGTTCTCGCTCGACTCGGCGGCGTAGGCGCGGCCCGTCGTCTCGGGACCGTGCACCTCGAGGAAGTCCTCCAGGCTCATCACGCGGCCCCAGGCCTTCACGTGCTTCGGGTAGCGCGTGGCCGCGCCACGCATCGCCGGGAAGGGCCCGCCCTCGTGGCAGCCGGCGCACGCCTTCCCCGCCGGGCCGGGCCGGCTCCAGAGCGCCTCGGCGTCCTCGGCGAGCACGAGCGCGGGGTTGTTGGTGGGATCGAGGTTGTCGCCGAAGCCCTCGGACTTCTTGCGCGTCAGCGGGTTCCGGTCGAGGTCGCGCTCCGGCCGCACGGGTCCCTTGAGCGTTTGGAGATACGCGACGACGTCCACGATCTCAGGGGGCGTCAGGATCCCGGCGGCGCCCCACGGCGGCATGGTGGAGCCGGCGAGCATGGCGCGCGGGTCGTAGAGCTGCTGATAGAGGTACGCGTCGGGAAGCCGGCGGTCGCCGAGCGTGGAGAGATCGGGGCCCACGCTGCCCGCCGGCCACACGTCGTCGCCCGGCACCAGGTGACAACCCGTGCACGGCCCTTTCGCGCGCGCGAGGAAGAGCCGCCGTCCCTTGGCCGGATCGCCCGTCATGCCCGCGGGCATCGCGGCGCGCCCGACCCCCGGCTCCGGGCGCGTGTCGCCGTACGCGTAGGTGCGGAACGCGCCGAAGTCGCGCGCCGTCCAACCCTTGTAGCGGAACGCGACGCGCCTGCCGTCGGGCCCGACGCGAACGTCGCCGCGAGCCTCGGGGATCGCGCGGGAGGTCCAGGCGGGGAGGCCGTGGTCGTCGGGGAGGTCGGCGGCGGCGCCGGCACAGCCGAGCGCCAGCGCGGCGAGCGCGAGGGAGGGAAGTGCGCGCGCCCTGACGGACGTCATCCGCTCTCCCTCAGGAGAACTTGATGTCGACCGTGCCCTCGTACTTGCCGCCCGTGGTGTCGAGGAACTGGACCTTCAGCTGGCCGGGATCGGTCGCCCGGAACGTAAACGAGAAGAACGGGTTCTCGCTCACGGCCTGGGTGGTGTCCAGGGTGACGATCGTCTTGCCGAGGTAGGTGACGATCACCTTGTTGATGTAGCTGTAGTTCCGCTGGACGAGCTTGCCCTGGGCGTCGCGCTCGACGCGCTCCATCGGGTGGATCACGAGCGTCCGCGCCTGCACGATGTCGCCGGGCCGGATGCTCGAGGGGATCCGGATCCTGACCTTGCCGACGTCGGACACGGGGCCCTAGCCTCCGCAGCCGCCGACGGTGACCTTGACCTCGCGGCGGACCGCGAGGAGCGTGCCGTCGTTCTGCTCGACGATCGCCCGCACGTCGCCCGTCTCGCCGAGCCGGATCGTCGCGCCCACGTAGGCGCGGCCCGCCTCGGGCACGAGCGTCGCGCGGAAGACGACCGGGATCCGGTTCTTGTCCGCGACGAGCCAGACGTGCTTCACATAGTTCTGCGGCGTCATCGGCGACTCGACCGTCACCGAGGTCTGGACGAGCGAGCCGTTCTCGGCGATCGCCGGGATGTCGAGCTTGATCACGCCCGAGCCGTCCTTCATCGGCCGGCCGCCGAAGACGCGCCGGAGCGCCTCCTCGCCGGTCTCCTGGAGGCCGAGCGGCTGCGCGCCGGCGCTGCCGGGCGCAGCCAGCCCTCCCGTGATCGCCGCCACGCCAAGGAAGCCCAGCGTGCCGAGCATCGTGCGCCGGGTGATCTCCGACGACCTTTCCATCGCAGCTTCACTATACATGCTCAGCCGTCGATCCTGTAGGCCGAGGCGTCGGGCTTGAAGGCCCGCGGGAGCCACAGCGGGCGGCGGAGCCCGCCCGGACCCGGCGCGGGCCGCGCCAGCGCGAGCCACTGGCGATAGATCTCGAAGGACTTGTTCGTGTCCACGAAGATGTCGCCGTAGCGGTCGTCGGGTCCCGCCCTCGTCACGGTCACCTTCTGGTGCCAGCAGTGCTGGCCGCTCACCGGATCCGGCTGGACGGGAAAGGTGAGGTTCTGATGGACGCCGGCGTCCTCCCACCAGATGCGCTCCGAATCGGGATCCTCGCTCGCGAAGGGCCGCACGCCGTGGATCTGGCGCATGAACCAGCGGCCCGGCTCCGTCTGCTTCAGATCCACGAGCGCCGTGGACCACCGCTCGCCGCCGGCCGCGTCCGCGAGCCGCCAGCGGCCGAGGTGGTGCGAGCAGGCGACGACGCCCGGCCGGATGGACTCGGTCACCCAGACCTTGTCCACGAAGTAGCCGATCGCCGTCTGGACCTTGAGGAGGTCGCCCGTCGTCACGCCGAGCCTCGCGGCGTCCTCTCCGTGGAGCCAGAGCGGGTTCGTGTGGGAGATCTCGTAGAGCCACTTCGCGTTGCCCGACCGCGTGTGGATGAGGGTCGGCAGCCGGAACGTGGGCAGGAGCACCATTTCTCCCCTGGTTCGATCGATCTGGGACCAATGAACATGGCTCCGGATGTAGCCGGGCACGGATTGCTCGGGCCACTTCCAGTCCTTGAGCGTCTTCGAGAAGAACTCGAGCTTCCGCGACGGCGTCGGGAACCCCAGGCACGCGTGCCCGTCCACCTCGACGCCGACCGCCTCCCCGCCCTTGACGATGACCTTCGTCACCGGGTCCACGGCGGCGCCCTCGAGGTCCCCGGCGGAGGGTACCTGCTCGTGGGTCCGGTAGACGCCGTCCTCGATGAGGAAGGCGCCGTACTTACGCATGTACGCGAGCGGCGTCAGCCCCTCGCGCCGGGCCGCCTCGGGGAGCCCGGGCACGCTGTGCTCGAAGATCCAGCGATAGAGCTCCTCGATGCGGAGCTTCGCCCCGGGCCGGTACGGCGACTCGAAGTACTTCCGGATCCCGAGCGCGCCGTCGGGATCGATGCGCCAGGAGAGCTCGATCCAGAACTCGTCCTCCTCCCAGACCTGGCCGAGCCCCGCGGCCTCGTGCGCCTGCCACGTGGAGTCGAAGGTCCGCCCCCGCTTCTCGAGGGCGACGCGGAGCACCGGCTGGCGGAAGCCGATCCAGCGCGCGGCGTGGGTCTCCTGAGACATGAGATCGTGGCGCTCGGAGGCGTGGCCCATCGGCAAGACAAAATCGGCGAACCACGCCGTCTCGCTCCAGATCGGCGTGAGACACGCGTGGCGCTCGACCTTCGTCTCGTCGCTCAACACTTCGATCCACGACATGCCGTCCGGGTTCGTCCACACGGGGTTGTAGACGCGGGTGAAGTACATCGCGAGCTTCCCACGGCCCTCCTTCAGGAAGTGGGGCAGCAGGTAGCTCATCTCGAAGAACGCGAGCGGGTACTCGCGGGGCATCAAGAGCTCGCTCCACACCTTCGCCGGCGGCGGCATCAGCGGCGGCGCCGGGACCGCCTTGTGCCAGGCGCTCGGCGCGGTGCCGCCGGGCGTGCCGACGGCGCCCATGAGGACGACGAGCAGCTCGAGTGCCCGCGCCACCTGCCAGCCGCCGAGGTTGCCCGCCGCCGTGTTGCGCCAGACGTGGGTGGCGAGCGCCGAGCCCGCGCGGCCGAGAGCGCGCGCCACCTCGACGATCGTCGCCGCGTCCACGCCGCTCTCGCGGGCGGCGAACTCGGGCGTGTAGCGAGCGTAGAGCTCCGCGAGCGCCCGCTCGAACCCCTCGAACGTCGGCGGCAGGTCCCGGCGCTCCTCGCGCAGGTACTCCTCCCAGTTCACCCAGCGGCGAACGAACTCGCGATCGTAGAGCTTCTCGCGGATCAGGACGGCCGCCATCGCGAGGAGGAGCGCCGACTCCGACCCCGGCCACGGCGCGAGCCACCAGTCGGCCATCGACGCGGTGTTGGACAGGCGCGAGTCGATCACGCAGACCTTCGCCCCGCGCTCCTTGGCCTCGATGATGCGCTGGGCGTGGGGGTTGAAGTAGTGGCCGGTCTCGAGGTGCGAGGAGAGCAGCAGGATGAACCGCGCGTTCGCGTGGTCGGGCGACGGGCGGTCCATGCCGTGCCAGAAGGCGTAGCCCGCGCGCGCGCTCGACGAGCACACGTTGGTGTGGCTGTTGTGGCCGTCGATGCCCCAGGCGTGGAAGACGCGCTGCAGATAGACCAGCTCGTGGCCCGCGCGTCCGAGGTGGTACATGACCTCCGTGTGACGGCCTTCGACCAGAGCTAGACGGATTCGCCCGGCGATATCGTCGAGGACCTCGTCCCACGTGACGCGCTGCCATCGACCGCCGCCCCGCGGCCCCACGCGGCGCAGCGGGTAGCGGATGCGCTCGGGGTCGTTCACCTGGTTGAGCGTCGCGGGGCCCTTGGCGCAGTTCCGGCCGCGGCTCCCCGGATGGACCGGGTTCCCCTCGAACTTCTGGATCCGGAGCGTCTCCCGGTCCACGTAGGCGAGGAGACCGCACGCGGCCTCGCAGTTGAAGCAGATCGTCGGGATCAAGGAGTAGCGGCGCGCGACCTTCCGCGGCCAGGCGACGGGATCGTACTCCTCCCAGTCCTCCCAGCGCTCGACGGGCGGGTAGCTCGCGAGCCCGCCGGCGGGCGGCGCGAGCTCCCGCGCGACGGGGTGGAGGGGCTCGCTCATGACAGGGGGACGGCCTGGCCCGCCTTCACCCACAGATCCTCGTAGATCCACAGGCCGGCCAGCGCGAGCAGCGCGCCGAGGACCGCGGTGTACGGGTTCGGCCAGACGAGGACGATCGGGAGCAGGGTGCCGGCGGCGACGACGCCCGCCCAGAACGGCGTCCGCCACGGGCCGCGCGTGATGAGACGCGCCGCCCGTGCCGCGTCGGCGGTCGGGTGGGCGGATACGAGCTCGGCGACGAGGACGACCGCCTGGAGGGCGAGCGCGCCGACCATGATGACGCCGAGCGACCAGAGGCTCTGGACGTCCACGCGGCCGAAGAAGCCCACGACGAGGAGGGCCGCGGAGCCCGCCACGAGCGCGCCGACGAGGAGCTGCGGGAGCAGGAGCGGGCTCTGCCAGAAATCGCGACCCTCGGCCTGGCCGAAGAGGAACGCGCTGTAGCCCGCGGTCGCCGCCGCCAGCAGGAACGCAGGCAGCGCGACGATCTTCACGAGCGTCGCGGCGCCCGCGAGAGCGGCGAGGAGCCAGAGCCCGGCCGCCGCGCCGTAGGCGATGAGGATGAAGGCCCCCCAGACGAGCCACGAGCGGAGGTTCGGCTTCACGAGGATATAAAGGAAGCGCTCGGGGCGCTTCAAGTCGAGGACGAGGAGCGCGGTCGTCGCGAGCAGGAAGACGAGCGCCAGGAGGGGCGCGGCGCGGCCCAGCAGGAATCCGGTCGGCAGCCCGCCCGAGAGGATGCCGAGCGCGCCGACGAGGAGCGCGCCGGCCGCGAGCGACTTGGTCCAGAGATACGCCGCGACCTTCCCGCCCCACGGCCGCGGCGGGTGCGGGACGTCGTAGACCACGCGCGTCGGCGCGGCGCCGTGGTCCGCCGCCTCGGCGGCGGCGACCATCCTCACGAGGTCGAGCTCGCCCCGAGGCCGCTCGGCCCAGAGGTAGTGCTCGGCCGGCGCCTGGAGCTCGGGCTGGAGGGCCGCCGCGTCGGCCCCGAGGTAGAACACCTTCGGCCGGGTCCCCTGCTCCGCCTTCCTCACCTGCACCGGCTCGCGCGCCACGAGCCGGGCGATCCGCGAGGACGGGTCATCGAGGTCGCCCGCGACGATCGCCTGCTCGGGGCACACGATCACGCAGGCGGGCTCGAGCCCGACCTCCACGCGGTGGGCGCAGTAGTTGCACTTCGCGGCCGTCTGCGTGGTGGGGTCGATGTACAGCGCGTCGTAGGGACAGGCCTGCATGCACGACTTGCAGCCGATGCAGCGCGCGCCGTCGAAGTCCACGATCCCGTCCGGCCGCCGGTAGAGGGCGACCGTCGGGCAGATCGTCACGCAGGGGGCCGCGTCGCAGTGATTGCAGCGCAGGACGGCGAAGTACCGCCGGGTGTGCGGGAAGGTCCCGCGCTCGACGTACTTCACCCAGGTGCGGAACGCGCCGAGTGGGACCTGGTTCTCTTCCTTGCACGCGACGGTACAGGCGTGGCAGCCGATACACCGGCGCTGGTCGATCACGAAGCCGTAGCGCACGTCAGGCGCCCCTGGCGCGCCAGAGCGCCTCGACGACCATCCGCAGCCCGACCAGGGCGAGCGCGCCGGCGAGGACGCCGCGGATGAGCGTCGCGCCGGCCCGCAGCGACGCGCGCGCGCCGAGCTGCGCGCCGACGAGGATGCCCGCGCCCATGAGCGCGGTGATCCGGAGATCGACGTGGCCGAGGAGCAGGAACGTCAGCGCGCCGACGAACGCCGAGATGCTGAGGACGAAGTGCGACGTGGCCGTGGCCACGTGGACCGGCAGGCTCAGCGCGACGATGAGGAAGGGCACGTGGATGATGCCGCCGCCGATTCCGAGGACGCTCGACACGAAGCCCACAACGAAGCTGACGACGACCCCCTTCCAGGCGTCCACGTGGTAGGCGTGGGCCTGGCCGCCCGCGTCCACGATCTGCCGCCGGTCCGCGCGCTCCGAGGGAGTCACCGTGACGCCGGAGAAGAGCAGCGCGGCGATGGCGAGCAGGACGAGGCCGAACAGGAGGTTGAACGTGGCGGACGACAGCGAGCGCGTGAGGTAGGCGCCGCCGATCGCGCCGGGGATCGTCGCGGCGGCGAACTTCCAGCCGAGCGCGAGGTCGACGCGGCGCTGCCAGAGGTAGGCCGCGCTGCCCGACGCCGCGTTGAGGAACACGAGCGAGAGCGAGGTGCCGACGGCGGTCGCCGGCGGGAAGTGGTAGCCGAGCACCAGGACGGGGACCAGCAGGAACCCGCCGCCGGCACCGATGAGCGTGCCGAAGCTACCGATCGCGAGGCCGAGCGCGACCAGCACGCCCCCATCGACGAACGCCACTACCTCAGGCTCGAATAGTAGGCCGCCAGGTCGGCGAGCTGCTCGTCGGGGATCGTCTTGAACAGGGCCTTCAGCGCCTTGAGCGCGTCGTCGCCCGGGTTCCGCCGGTCCGATTTGAACAGCGCCATCTGCGCCCGGAGATAGCCGGGCGGCTGGCCCGTGATGTCGGGAATGCCCTTGGCCTCATCGCCCTTGCCCGCGGCGCCGTGGCAGACGACGCACTGGACCGCGACCGCGCGGCCGCGCTCGACGGCGGCCGCGTCGGGCCTGACCGCCGACGGCCGCCGCGGCTGCGCCCCGAAGTATGCGGCGATGTCGTCGAGGCCGAACTGGAGCACCTGCTTCGCGTACGGCTCCATCTCCGGCGACGGCCGCCGGCCCGCGGCGTAGTCCTGGACGGCCTTCCTGAAGTACCAGGACGGCATGCCCGCGAGCACGGGCATCGTGTTGGACGGGCTCTGGCCGCCCGGCCCGTGGCAGGCGCTGCAGACGAGCGCCTTGGGGGCGCCCGGCATGTCCAGCGGACCCGCCCAGGCGGCGCCCGCGAGCGTGAGCACGAGGATCAGCGTCAGGATGGTCGGCATCGCGCGCTCCCTTCCGCCGGCCTAGCCGAGCACGTCGTTCCAGATGCTGGTCGCCCACCCGATCGCGTTCTGCGCCCACTGCTCCGACTGGCCGGGGGTGAGCTTCTGCTCGATCTGCACGACCTTGCCGCCCTCGATCTTGTACGCGTTGACGACCGCGATCGCTTCCCGGTCGCTGACCCAGCTGTAGCACGTGTTGCCCGGCGCGAGCTGCAGCGGCTCCTTGCCGTTCAGGAGGTGCACCACGGCGAGCGCCGAGATCTTGCCCATCGCGTTGGCGATGTTGCCCGACTTCGGCACCGGCAGCCCGATCGTCGAGTCGCCGATGACGTGGATGCCCTTGTGCTTCGCCGACTCGTACGTGACGTGGTTGACCTCGCACCACCGCTTGTCGGCGCCGACGAGGTCGGCCTGGACGGCGATCGTCCCCGCGCGCTGGGGCGGGATGAGGTTCACGACGTCGTACCTCACCTTGTCGCCGAACTCCGTCGTGACCTCGCGCGCGCCCGGGTCCACCTTCACGACCTTGTTCGACGCGCGGTACTCGATGTTCGGGTACGCCTGCCACGCCGCGCGGAAGAGCCCCGTCTTCGAGACGATGTTCGGGTTGGCGTCGAGCACGATCAGCTTCGACCGGGGCTTCTTGTTCTTCAGGTACCAGGCGACCTGGCAGACGCGCTCGTAGGGGCCCGGCGGGCAGCGGTAGGCCACGGGCGGCACCGTCAGGACGAACACGCCGCCGTCGGCCATCGACTGGAGCCGGTCGGCCAGCATGGCCGTCTGCGGCCCCGCCTTCCACGCGTGGAGGACCTGGTCGCCCGCCTGGGCGAGGCCGTCCACCTGCTCGGTCTGGAACTCGACGCCCGGCGACACGATCAGGCGGTCGTACTCGAGGTAGCCCTCGCCCACGCGCACGCGCCGGGCCGCGGGCTCGATCGCCGCGGCCGTTTCGTGGAGGATCCTGACGCCGTGGGCGCGCAGCCCGCCGTAGCCGAAGGTGAGGCTGCCGAGCGTGCGGACGCCTGAGAGGACGAGGTTGCTGAACGGGCACGACACGAATTGTCGGTTCGGCTCGAGCAGGACGACCTCGATCGACGGATCCGCGAGGCGCACGTACTTCGCCGCCGTCGCCCCGCCCCAGCCGCCGCCGATCACGACCACGCGGCGCGCCGTCTTCGGCGCGAAGTCGCCCTTGAGCGCGGGCGCGCAGCCCGCCGCGAGCAGCCCGAGCCCGGTTCCCGACGTCGCGAGGAACTCTCTGCGCGTGAACCGTTTCATCGCACCCTCCGCTGACTGCGGCCCGACCGCCCGCTCACACCGCGCTGAGCTTCCGCGTCTCCTCGTTCCAGGTCGCAAGCATAGCCCAGGCGAGGGCCACCGCAACCACCAATCCGATCGCGCCGCCCCAGCCGAGCGGCGACGGCAGGAAGACCGCCGCGCCGAGCTTTCCGAGGAGCCCGGTCTGCGCCAGGGCGAGCCGTGCGAGCGATGCGCTCGCCGCGAAGCAGGCGACCGTGACCCAGAGCTTCACCTGCCCCTCGCCGGCGCGCCAGATCGAGCCGACCCCGCAGCCGCCGGCGAGCGTCATCCCGGCGCCGAACGCGAGCCCGCCCGCGAGCGAGCCGAGCCCCGCGGCGGGAAACACCCACTCGCTCTTGTCCTTGAGGTCGGCGTATTTCAGGATGGCGAAGCCGAGCGTGGACACGACGAGCGCCAGCGCCGCGGCGCGCGTGTGCTCGGCGTCGCCCGTCATGAAGGGCTCGCGGAACGCGCGCACGAGGCAGAAGCGCGAGCGCTGGAAGAGCAGGCCGAGCGCGGCCCCGAAGACGAGGAACACGCCCCGCGCCGCGTAGCCGGCGCCGGCGTAGAGGAACGGCGCCGCGAGGACGAGCAGGGCGAGCAGCGCGCCTGCCCAGGGCTGGCGGCTCGCGGGGCCGTCCGCCGCGCGGAGGTAGACGCGCGTGCGGCCCTCGGACCAGCCCGGCCGGCGCTCGGTCTCCCACAGGAGATAGCGCAGGCCGAGGAACGCGCCCGCCGCGAGGCCCAGCATCATGCCGAGCCCCGAGAGGGACAGGGCGCTCGTCGCCGAGAGGAAGCCGCCGATGTTGCAGCCGAAGGCGAGGACGGCGCCCACCCCCATGAAGACGCCGCCGGCGGCGCCCTTGACGAGCTCGCCGCGCGGTGGGACGCGGATCGCGAACTCGCGCGCGAGCAGCGCCGCGGCCGCGGCGCCCACGAGCACGCCCGCGTTCAGCAGCGAGCCCGAGTAGAGCCACGGCGGCAGGAGGTCGGGACGGCGCACGACGCCGAGCGGTGTGAAGAGCCAGTCGCCCCAGTTGCGCAGGCCGTCGGAGGCCGTCAGCGGACGGTCGAAGGCGAAGAGGAAGACGTTCAGCGTGGCGAGGAGGACGGCCGAGCCCCAGACGGCCCAGGGGCGGCCGAAGAGCGCGGCGTACTGCTGGGCGAAGGTCACGCGCGTGCGCTGCCCGGGTCCGAGGCGGAGCGCACGACCGGGTGACCGGCTTTCATCCAGGCCGTCATGCCGCCGGTGACGTTGTACCAGCCCTGGAGGCCGTGACGCTTGAGCGCGCTGATCACCGTGCTCGAGCGGAGGCCGCCCGCGCAGAGCACCGCCTTCGGCCGGTCGGCGGGCACCTCGGCGCGCCGCTCCGCCGCTTCGAGCATCGGCAGGTGGAGCGCGCCCTCGATGTGGCCCTCGAGCCACTCGAAGTGCTCGCGCACGTCGATCACCGCGACGTCGCGTCCCTCGACCAGCCAGTCCGCGAGCTCGTAGACGGAGATCTGCGGCACCGACTCGACGGGGAAGCCCTCGCTCTTCCACTCGATCATTCCCCAGTGCAAGAACCCGAGGACGTCGTCGACGCCGACGCGCGAGAGCGCGGCGACCGCGCGCTCGAGGTCCGACGGGCCCTGCGCGAGCAGGAGGAGCGGCACCGCGGCCGGGACCATCCCGGCGACGCGCTCGGCGAACTGGGGGCTTTCGATCCACACGTTGACGGCGCCGGGGATGTGCATCTCGCCGTAGGTCCCCGGATCGCGCAGGTCGACCACGACCTCGCCGCGCTGGACAGCCTCCCAGGCCTCGCGCGCGGTGTACGGCCGCGGCTTCGCCGACACGAGCGGGACGAGCCCGCGGTTCTTGCCGACGATCTTCTCGAATGACGGCGGCTTGGGCGGCAGGTCCCGCATGATGAAGTCCACGAACGCCGCGCGGTCCCGGAGCTGCAAGGCCGGGTTGAAGCGCCGCTCGAAGCCGATCGTCGAGCCCGTCTTGGCCGACATCGCGCGCCCGCACGCCGAGCCCGCGCCGTGCGCGGGGTAGACCTCGACGCTGTCGTCGAGCGGGAGGAGCACGCGCCGGAGGCTCTCCCACGCGTCCTCGGCCGCCCGCGCGCCGCCGAGGTCCGGGCGCCCGACCGAGCCGACGAAGAGCAAGTCGCCCGTGAGCGCGAACCACGGCTCGCCGCCGCGCTCGAGGTCGGTCACGAGCAGGCAGATCGAGTCGGGCGTGTGGCCGGGCGTGTGCGCGATTTTCAAGCGGACGTTGCCGACGCGGATCTCGTCGCCGTCCGTCACGTCCTCGTGGCCGAAGGCGACGCCCGCCGCGCGGTGCACGAGGATCGGCGCGCGCGTGGCCTCGGCGAGGTCGCGGTTGCCCGAGATGTGGTCGGCGTGCGTGTGAGTCTCGACGATGTGGCTGATCGTGAGGCCCTTCTTCCGGGCGAGGCGGAGGTACTCGCCGACGCGGTCCCGCCCGGGATCCACGATGACCGCCTTCCCCGCCTGGCCGCAGCCGATCAGGTAGGAGAGACAGCCGGACTCCTCGTTCAGGATCTGCTGGAAAATCATCCCCGCCTATTCTACGTCAGGGAGCGTCGGGACGGCTACCGCGGGGCGAACTCCGCCACGCCCGCCGCTCGCGCGGCGGCTCGGAGGCCCCGATCGCGGCTCGCCAGCGCCGCGTGCTCCCGGAGCGCCAGGCGCAGATAGGCGGCATCGTAGGCCGAGAGGCGCCGCTCGCGCGCGAGTGCCAGCAGGAATCCGAGGTCGCCGACCTCGATGGACGGCTCGACGACGATCGGCAGCGCGCCGAGCAGCTCGAGGAACCGGGCGGCGTCGGCCCGTGTGATTCGTCGATGTCGCTCGGCGACGAGCAGGACGTTGGCGACCTCGAGCGGCCAGATCGCCGGCACCAGGGCGGTCGCGCGCGGCATCGCACGGAGCACGGCGTCCGTGTAGACGTCGGCCTCCGACTCGAAGCACCAGCCCATGCAGACCGAGCAGTCGAGGACGACCCGGCTCACCGCCGCCCCGCCGCCACCGCCTTGCGCAGCGACAGGCGACCGAGGCGACGGCCTCGGCGGAACTCCAGCAGGCCCCGGATCGCGTCCTCGACGGCCCGGGCGCGAGGGCGCGAGGCCGGGACCAGCCGGGCGATCGGCGTTCCGTGCTTCGTGATCGTGATCTCGTCACCCCGGGCCACCCGCGACAGCAGCCTCGGCAGCTGCGTCTTCGCCTCGTACACTCCGACGCTCGGCATCCGGTGCCCTCCGTTCAGACCAGAACTTGACCAGATTATCCAAACGGCCTGCCGATCCAGATTGTCGCACGCGCGCCGACGCGGATCAACGTCGCGGATGGGATACGGTGGGACTCGAGGACGCTCCTGTCCCGTCGCGCAGCGGACCCCGAGGTTCGGGATCCGGACGCCCGGCGAGCTGCGGCGGCGGAGCGCCGAACGCACGAAGTCCGGGGCGGCGTACCGGGGCCCGCCGCGCAGAATCTTCACCTCGCCGCTTTCCGGGCCCGCCACGCTACAATGACGCCATGAGCGCAGCGGCGGACGCATCCTCTCCAGCCGTGGCGCGCGTGGTCGCGCGCGCAAAGAACGATCCTGACGCGCTCGCGGTCATGCTGTTCGGGAGCCGCGCGCGCGGCGAGGCGGGCCCCGGGTCGGACTTCGACGTGTGCCTCGTCCTCGCGAACGGCCCCACGTCCGACGCCGCGCGGACGCAGAAGCGCCTCGACTACCTGGCGCAGGCCGACGTCGACCTGGCGATCTTCCAGCAGCTTCCCCTCCACGTCAGGAGCCGCGTGCTGAAGGAGGGCCGCGTGCTCTTCGTGCGCGACGAGGACGCGCTCTACGACGTCGCGATCCGCACGGCGAAGGCCTGGGAGGATTTCCGCCACATCCACCGCATGTACCTGGACGCCGTCGCGCGTGATTGACCGCGAGCGCGTCCTCTCACGCCTCGACGCGCTGGATGGTGTCCTCCGCGAGCTGCGCTCGATCGCGCCCAAGAACCTCGACGCGTATCTCGCGACCGAGAAGAAGCGGGCGTGCGAGCGGCTCGTTCAGGTCGCGGTCGAAGCCCTGATCGACGCCTGCGCGCTGCTGGTCACGGGGCTCCGCCTCGGGCTGCCCGGGGAAGAAGACGACCTGTTCGAGCGCCTGGCGCGCGCCGGCGCGCTCACACCGGCCACGGCCCAGACGCTCAGGCGGATGAAGGGGCTGCGGAATCTGCTCGTCCACGAGTACGGACGGATCAGCGACCAGATCGTGTTCGAGACGATCCGGGACCGTCTCGGCGACTTCGACGCCTGCAAGCGCGAGATCCTCGACTTCCTGCAGCGCGGGTAGCGCGCCCCGGCAGAAGCTTCAGGAGCAGGGCCGGCGGTGGGTCCGAAGGCTTACTCGGGGCCAGAGAACCTGGAACTCACGATTCAACAGATCTACTGCCCCCTCGCGCAGCCGGCGGGGCCTCAGTGCTTCTCGGCCTTCTCCTTCTCCGCCTTCGCGTCCTTGATGACCTTGTCGGCGATGAAGGCCGGCACTTCCTCGTAGTGGGAGAACTCCATCGAGTAGCCGCCGCGGCCGCCCGTCATCGAGCGCAGCGCGGGCTCGTAGGTCAGCATCTCCGCCATCGGCACCGAGGCGCGCACGACGGCGGTCTCGCCGGCGGGCTCCATGCCCAGGATGCGGCCGCGCCGCGAGTTCAGGTCGCCGATCACGTCGCCCGCGTGGTCGGCGGGGGTCGTCACCTCGACGGTCATGATCGGCTCGAGCAGGATCGGGTGGGCATCCACGAACACCCTCTGGAGGCCCAGCGAGGCGGCGATCTGGAACGCCATGTCCGACGAGTCCACCTCGTGGTAGGAGCCGTCGTAGAGGGTGACCTTCGTGTCCACGACCGGATAGCCGGCGACGATCCCCTTCTTCATGCAGTCGCGGACGCCCTTCTCGGCCGAGGGGATGTAGTTCCGCGGCACGGCGCCGCCGAAGATGTCGTCCACGAACTCGAAGCCGCCGCCGCGCGGGAGCGGCTCGACGCGGAGCCACACGTCGCCGTACTGACCGCGCCCGCCCGTCTGCTTCTTGTACTTCCCCTGGCCCTCCGCGCGTCCCTTCACCGTCTCCTTGTACGGGATGCGCGGGGGCAGCAGGTTCACGTCCACGTTGTACTTGCGCTTCATGCGCTCGACGACCATCTCGACGTGGAGGCTCCCGACGCCCGCCACGAGGAGCTGTTTCGTCTCCGGGTCGAAGTGATAGTGGACCGTCGGATCCTCCTCGGCGATCCGCGCGAGCGCGTTCGAGATCTTGTCCTCGTCGCCCCGCGTCTTGGGCTGGATCGCGAACGAGATCGCGGCCTCCGGGAACGTGATGCGCGGCAGCTCGAAGGGCTGGGCCTCGTCCGAGAGCGTGTCGCCCGTCTGGGTCTCCTTGAGCTTCTGCGCGACGCCGATCTCGCCCGCGCCGAGCGCCTCGACGTTCTTCTGCGTCTTGCCCATGAGCCACGAGACGTGGCCCATGCGCTCCCGCGCGCCGCGCGCCGGGTTCAGGAGCGTCGAGTCGGACTTGAGCGTGCCGCTCATGACGCGGAGGAGCGAGAGCTTGCCGATGTGCGGGTCGGCGAGCGTCTTGAAGACGAGCGCCGTCACGGGCGCCTTCGGGTCCGGCTGGCGCACGCCCGGCTGCTTGCTCTTCGCGTCGGTCCCCGCGACCTCGCCACGATCCGCCGGCGTCGGGAGCGACTCGACGATGAGGTCGAGCAGCGGCGCGGCGCCCATGGTCTTCGACGCCGACGCGCAGACGACCGGCACGATCTTCCCCGCGGCGATGCCGGCCCGGAGCGCCTTCAGCATCTCGGGCTCGCCGAGCGAGCCCTCCTCGAGGTACTTGCTCAGGAGCTCGTCGTCCGTCTCGGCCGCGGCCTCGACGAGCTTCTCGCGGTACTCCTTCACGCGGTCCGAGAGGTCGCCCGGGATCTCGCCCTCGGCGGGCTTGCCGCCCGCGTACGTGATCGCCCGGAGCTTCACGAGGTCCACCGCGCCCTTGAAGCCCGCCTCCTCGCCGACCGGGATCTGGAGCGCGACGAGGCGCCCCTTGAGGCGGCGCGCCAGCGACTCGAGGGTCCGGTAGAAGTCGGCGCGCTCGCGGTCGAGCCGGTTCACGACGACCACGCGCGGCAGGCTGTACTCGTTGGCGAACTTCCAGACCTTCTCGGTCTGCACCTGGACGCCCGCGACGGCGTCGACGACGACGACGGCCGCCTCGACGACGCGGAGGCCCGCGCGCGCGTCGGCGATGAAATCGCCGTATCCCGGCGTGTCGACGAGGTTGACCCGGTGGCCCTTCCAGTCGCAGTACGCGATCGACGTGTTGATCGAGATCTTCCGCTTGATCTCGTCGGGGTCGAAGTCGGTCGTGGTCGAGCCGTCGTCCACCTTCCCGAGACGGTTGAGGGCGCCGGCCGTGAACAGGAGGGCTTCGACGAGGGACGTCTTGCCGACCCCCCCGTGACCGACGACGCCGACGTTGCGGAGCTTGCCGACTTCGATCGTCATTGACCGGCCTCCTCGCGACGGGCCTCTCGCGGTGGCCGAAATCCTACCACAGGAGCCTAGGCGTGGACGGCGCGCCGCACCCGCGCGAGGATCTCCTCCTCCGTGCCCTCCAGGTGGGTCGGCGGCGGCAGCGGCGGCGGCGCGTACTTGAGCCCCGCTCCCGTGAACACGAGCATGACCTCGGCCTCGCGCGCGACCTCGCCGCGGTCCGTCAGCACGGTCAGCGCCGCGACGAGAGCGGCGGACTCGGGCGCGGTCCAGATGCCCTCGACGCGGGCGACGAGGCGCTGCGCCTCCTCGATCCGGCCCTCGCTCACGGCGACCGCGCCGCCGCGCGTGTCGCGGAGCACCCTCAGCATCTGGCGCCCGGCGAACGGGGACGGGACGCGTAGGCCGGCCGCGTGAGTCGCCGGGTTCTCCCACGCGCTCGTGTTCTCGGCGCCGGCCTGGAACGCCTTCACGACGGGGGCGCAGCCCTCGGCCTGGACGGCGAAGAAGCGGGGCAGTGGCCCCCCGAGCCAGCCCATCGCGCGGAGCTCCTCGTAGCCTTTCGGGATCCCGACGAGCCCGGTGCCGCCGCCCGTCGGGTAGAGCAGCACGTCGGGCATGCGCCAGCCGAGGTCGGCGGCAAGCTCGAGGCCGATCGTCTTCTTGCCCTCGAGGCGGTACGGCTCCTTGAGCGTCGAGAGGTCGAACCAGCCGAGGGCCGGCGCCGCCTTGGCGACGACGCGCCCCGCGGTCGCGATGGAGCCCTCGATCGTGAAGACGTGGGCGCCGGCGATGAGCGCCTCGGCGATCGCCGCCTCGGGCGTCCCCCGCGGGACGATGACGACGCACGGCAGCCCGCAGCGCGCCGCGTACGCAGCCGCCGCACCGCCGGCGTTGCCCGCCGACGGGATCACGAAGCCCTTCGCGCCGAGCGTCCGCGAGCGCGTGATCGCCATGCCGAGGCCGCGGGCCTTGAACGAGCCCGTCGGATTCTGGCCCTCGTCCTTGGCCCAGAGGCGCCGCAGGCCGAGGTGAGCCGCGAGGCGGGGGAGGGCGAGCAGCGGGGTGCCCCCCTCGCCGAGCGTGACGGGCTCCTCGCCGTCGTCGAGCGGCGTCAGCTCGCGGA
>WNFJ01396339.1_pt1 | contig 106986 bp, 95 predicted proteins | sample 5400461 | NCBI WGS metagenome assembly WNFJ01 (sample SAMN13153349, study PRJNA577476) | soil metagenome | isolation source: 115 cm saprolite on Douglas fir-dominated hillslope | place: USA:California | collected 2013-09-17
GGGCGTTCAAATGCTACTGGGGTTCGCTCTTTTGATCCTGCAATCCCTGGACCTGGACCCCGTTGTGATGATCGTCGCGACAACGGCTCACGCAGCCACAGGAGCCTTCACACTGGCAGCCGTGGCCATAATGTCGATCCTAGCCGGGCGCCTCATCTGGCAATCGCCTCTCTAACAGGCGCTGAAAAAGTCCTCACAGGCTTAAAGCCCAATGCCATTAAGTTTTCGCAGACTCGCACAGTTATTGATTCTGGTCTGCTGAGGTGTGGCGCGGACACTCGTGTCTGCAGCGCCGAGACTCATCTCGGCGCTCCGGGGACTGTTGTGCTGCCCTTGATATTTCAGTCACAAACATAACCTCTGTGAAATGTTTGACTTGAGACGCGCCCGGAAAACTTAGCGGCATTGAGTTCCAGTGCCCTGCGGATAATTTTCGCCTGCGGCGTCCCCTTCATCCGCTTGAGATCGGTCTCGGTTAACGGCTGCGCGTCACGATCCGCGCGCGCGGCCCGCTCGACGGCTTCGGCGCTCATCGGCCGGGGCGGTTTAGGCGTTCTGCCGGAAGTAGTCGTCTTGCTCATGTTGGGTTACCCTGCGGGCTGAAATGATCCAGAAGGTTTTTCGCCCGCTCAACACGGAGCGTTCATGCCGGTCTTCGCTTCGCAGACTGACGCTGCTGGCGAAGCACTGGGGCAAGGGCGCGCAGCGCCTCATTTACCGCCACACCGTCCGGAAATACATCCAGTACATCTGGATCGATGACGACAACATTGGTCCCCTGAGCGTATCTCGGCGCGGTCACACCTCGAACGGCCGTAGAGAAGTCATACTCGCGCCGCATTGTGTCCACATCGTTCTTCCGGCCACGATCTTTAGCGTTCTTCTTCATAGCGTCTGCGCTCACCTCGCGTTGCCGGCCTCGCTGAGATCAGACGGGTGCGAGGCGATCTTTCGGCAAAGGCCACCACCAGCAGCCGTTGCTGATTCGAAAACCCAAGCAAGACGTATCTCTCCTCGTCAAGAGAATGATCCGGATCGGGCAAAGTAGCGATAGCCCGTCTCCGAATACAGTAGATACCTTGCAGTTCAGACCAGACGGTCATAGTCGGAGTGACTGCCGATCCAGTACCAAACGATCCGATCTTTCTTCATGACCGCCAAAGCGCTATTCAAGTCCGATGCGAACCGAATAGATATTGTCCTCGCCTTCCAGCTTCTTGAACTGCAAACCGGGGTGCGCCGGATTGCCCTGGTACAGACGATAGGCGCGCTTGGCATCCCTCTGAGTGCCGATAGGTAGATCTGAAAATAAACGCCAGAACTGCCGTGTGGTCCGCGACTGCATCAAAGCAGATCGTCTAACGGCAGAGTCTCGCCCCGCTCGTCTTCCTCAAGGGCTTCGTGTGCCATTCGACGGATCACATCGCGTTTCTCGGCAAAGCGCGACTTCCAGGCGTCCTCGTCGGCTAGCGATGCAAGGATCTGGGAAGCAATCGCATCCTGCTCATCCTGGGGCAGGGCGATGACTTTTTCCAGCGCCTTCTCCAACAGCGTCGGCACGATTCAATTCTATCAGCGGCCACCATGCGCCGCCATGTCACGCCCTCAACGCAGGGTGTTTTCAAGCTACCGAGACTGGTCAATTTTGCGCCGGAAACTAGCTCGGACGGAAGCCGGCGGTGAGGTGAGCGCAAAGCTACGTTTGATTTCCGCGCGCCGGGCCGACCGGAGAGAAGCCGCGCAGTACCAGGGGACTTGAACCATGAAATCACATCACGACTTTTCCAACGCAGAGCGAGGCAAGTTTTACCGAAAGGGAGCACGCCTTCGTAACGTGACCGGAAACAGCCTGAAATAAGACGCCGCATGTAGGCCCGCCTGCTTCCAATCCTGCAATTCGCAATCCGTCGGAGCCAAGGGCTTCGGGGACCTGTGTCGTAATGAGCCCTACCACCACGTCGGGCCGGTATCGGTGGTAGTCCTCCGTCGAGAGTACGAACGCGGGACGCGCCTTAGTCAACTGGGCGCCAGGAAATGCGCCCACGATGACATCCCGGGCTTCAATGCCGCTCCTGCTCTTCGAAGCGTTGCATCGCGGCCGCCGTCGCTTCGGCAAGATCCTCATCGCTCCAGGAATCGGACCACTCGATCGTGCGCGAGCCCGCAAGATCGGCAAGTTGACGAGCCCAATTCAGGACCTTCCCAGCTTCTTCCGGTGGGAGTGCCCGGACCACACTGATGAGCGACTCTTCCTGTGCGTTGAGCACCATATTCCCATTTTATCCTCACTGAAATGACCTGGCGTGACACGGATCAGCGTTTCCGATTTAGACCGGTCCTGTAATCCAATGCGATCAAATCAAATGGCCGCGAGTTGCTGCACCAACATGTCCGCCGACACTTGGCTCAAGTCGGTCAGTACGACACTGGACGGAGATCAAAACCGCACGCCTGGAGGTTAGAACCCTGACCCGGATTTCACAGCCCGCGCGCGTCCAGCTCATTTCGGAGATGAGCCGCGATCTGCTCGCGCCATGTCACTACTAGCTGGGCCAGTGGGGCCATATCGGGCAAGTATATTTCCAGTTCCCGTAGTGCATGCTCCAAGTTGTGATATCCCTTTGGCTGAAGCCCAAGTTTCGACATCACATGGATGGTCTTTAGCGAATGTTTTGGGCCAGTCCAGTCTTCCCACCATTCGTGACGGTGCTTGAAGTAATTGGCTACGGCATTGATGATGACGATTTTCCTAAGCCCGGTGCCCACATGGACGGGCGACTCCAGCGCCATGATGTCTGCCTTGTCAGCGGGAATCCATGCGGGTTCTCCCGCGACTTCACGCATTCTCTTGACGAGGGAAACGGCCTGCGTAATCGCAGCCTGTCCGAGCACAAATACAGAGCCGATCAGCAGTTCCACAACTTCGATGTCATGCTCGTCTTCTACCGTGTAGTTCTTGGGGGACACGCCATACCAGTCTGAACGTCCAAAGCGCCGCTCCTCCTGTTCCTTTGCGGACTCAGCTAGAGAGCGCGCGACGGATTGCATGGGGAACAGCTCAAACGGGTCTTCGAGGCGGCCCAGCCAGTAGTGGAGCATCTTCAATATCGTAACGTCAGACGGCCCCGTCACTTGGACGTATCACGCCCAAACCACCGATGTGGCGCCGAAACACGCGGACTAATTCAGGTCTACGTGAGCCGACGATACGGCTACTTAGCGTTACTTCTTTATAGCAGCATTTCTCTAGGTTCCACGTTGCATAGCACCAAACCTTTGGTTTTGCTCGTCCGTTAGGCACTGTCTCGGTGGGTTCGACCATCCAAAGTTGGCGTAGATTTCTAAAGCAACCTCGAGAGCGAACTCGCGCCTTCGCGCTTGGAGTTCGGCGGCATCCACAATTCTATCTACGCTGACGATTTCGCCTTGACACCAGCAGTTTTGCCCAACGGCGTCGTTGTCACCAAACACGTCCTGCGGCCAAGCCAGCACGCGGCCATCTACTTGATACAGTTCGAACGTGATCCTGGCTTTGGGGGACAAGATGCCCCGATTTGCCATTCGCGCCGCAAACTCAAGGGTTGCTGTTGCGGTATCGAGGATTTCAAGTGCATGGACGTGACCTACCAATTGCGGAATCTCGCGCAGGGCGCGATTTTCAACGAACTGGCCGCTCCTAGAAAGAGCCCAGCGTTCCGCAGGAGTAACCCCACCGTCAGGCGTGTCAATCTCGCCAACAATCCATTCCTCAGCGCTCTCGAACGCGTCTCCAGAAAGCCAGGGGTACGGAAAAGATACGGGAGCGCTTGCAGCAAACGAATGAACAAACTGTCGGCACTGGTCCAAACTTTGAAAACGGGCTTTCCTGAACTCTAGCGGACGAATCCAAATGCGCCAGCGGGGCTTGGACCAGATCTTTCTTAGAATGTCTGTCTCCTGTAATCTCTTCCGCTGGTCCCAATACTCGGTTGGATCGGGTACCGTGACTGGATCTCTTACGTCTACGTCAGTTTTATCGTGCTCCGAAGATAGTCTCGGATCTTCGATAAATTGAGGTTCTTCTCCCGGTGTCCACCTAAGAAACAGCGTCTCCTTGCGACTCCTTCCGTCCCCTTCAACAGTAATATCGGCCAGCCATATCCCGGCCGCCCGGAACTCAATAGGGTCATTGGATACAGTGAGGAATTGATTGTCAACGTCGCTACAGCGGACCAGCGCGGCGGCCTCGCCAGTTGCACGACCCGCATTGACCGTCTGGGGCCCAATCAACAATATTGGTGTGAACGGGTTGCGGTGGAAGCCCCGCCTTTTCTCTGAATACTGCTGCAAGCTATTAAGCGTAATGCTGCAGCGGTCCATGGGGTCGAGGGTCTCGTTCTTAAGCCAGACCACGAGAGAAGAGCCCCGTTTGTCAGAAATCAGGGGCATCTCCTCTACTGGAAGTAGTATGACCTCGGAAACAGGGAGGATTGACACCGGCTGATCAGTCTGGCCCTCCACCTTTGCTGGGCTCGTGTTAAGCCATTCTGGCGGTGGGCCGACTGGCCGAATATCGGTGATGCCATGTAAATGCTTAACAAGCCGCCGGTACTCTTCGGGTGAATCATTGCGAAGATCGACGCCATGTGTTCCTGATAAGGCGGTCGGCATGGCGCTTTTCCAGTCTCCGCTTCGGAGCACCGGGATGAACTTGTTCTCGCCGACTTCGTTTACGATCTCGCCGGTGATGATGTGGCCCTCGTAACCGGCTCCTCCTTCCCGATTGTCAAAACGTTGCTTGTATGTCTCCGTGGAGACAACGAGCACGCAACGGCTCTCCCGGACGGAGCGCTCCATAAACTCAGGACTGCGAGCACCAAGTGGCAGGTGGGTCTGATCGAGGATAGCATCGATCCCGTCGTCTCTCAGCCGCGTGGCGAGCTTGAGCACCCATTCCTTGTGTTCTTTGCTGTCCCATGAATACGAAATGAAGACACCAGCGGAGTTCCCTGGGACTACTGCTTCAACCACCGAATGCTGTGAATGGCGGACATGATCGATTGCCTCCGACGTCCAATGGCGGTAACGAGCTTCAAAGCGAGTCTCGATCCGACTTAAAATTTGATTCCTCCAACTACGCCAAGCCACTGCTTCTTTCATCACGTCGCAACGAATCTTCTCAACCGCAGCGCGGATCTCGGCCTCTTGCTCTTCGAGCGTAAGCGAGCGCCTCCGCTGAATGTACTCCGCGCTTGACTCAGCTTTTCTGCGGAGGCGGTCATCACTGTAGGGGTCCGCGAGGAAACTACGCTTCTCTGCGTTTTGTATCAGTGCCGCTCCGACCAGCCGCAGTGCATTCGTATATTCGGGTATAAGGCTGTCGCAGTCTACTTGGTCCAGGTAAGCGCGCGCATGAGCGTCCAGTGTATCGACCAGAGTCGTAACAATCCTGGAGTCGAGATCTCCTTCTGTGGGTTCGACGCTCCATTCGAGCAGCCCCGATTGAATTCGTAAGACATCCGCCGCTATGCGAGCCTGAATCGAAGGGTGGTGGAAAGGACCGTCTGCCATCGCTTCCTAGCCTCGAATTGAAGCAGCCCAAGCAGTAGCGTTCCCGCCTATGGCTTGGGCGGCTGAATGGAGTTTAACAAAAGACTGGAGAAATCTTCGGCCATTCATCATCCTGTGTAGTTGCGATCCCAGTGTCCTCTTAATTCCACCATGGCCCAACAGCTTTATTCTGGCGCATTTCGGACGGTGCAGGGCAAACCCAAAACTCAGTCACCACCAACGTGAAAAAATATCTTCGGCGTCCAGTCAGCTACTTACAGCCGATGTGCATCCCAGCACGCACCTCTGCGAGCTATGATCGTCATAGAGCGGATCGCTACGGCTCGGCCATTGAACCGAGCTCAATGCGCGTCCTTGAGCCGGGTGGCGCTAACCCATCGTTTTATCGCCACCCGAGGCAGTTTTGAACGAATAACTAGCTACAAATCAACAACATATGAGCTGTACACCACACGCGATAGGCAAACGCACCGATCGCCGGACTCCGAAACACGCCCGGCATGACGCTAGACCCAAGTTCTACCGTCATGAAATGCCATTCTCGAGCCGTAACCACTTGAAAGTAAATAACATATGACATGTACACCACACGACGCAGGCTTGAGACGAACAACACCGCCCGGCCATCCCTCGTATTCTGTATTCTTCCCTCGAATGCTACCCTGAAATCAGATGCCCCTCTCCGCCTCCTTCTTCGGCCAAAAATTCGGCCTCACCGAACACGACCTCCAGTCCTACCTCTCCGAAGCCCTCTCCGCCGGCGGCGACTACGCCGATCTCTACTTCGAATACCTCGCCACCAGCAGCCTCAGCATCGATGAATCCATCGTCAAGAGCGCGGTGCAGGGCGTCTCCCTTGGCATCGGCGTGCGCGTGATCTCGGGCGACCGTACCGGCTACGCCTACAGCGACGATCTCAGTCCGGAAAAAATCCGCAAAGCCGCGCGCGTCGCAGCTTGCATCGCCAAGGGTCCTTCGAAAGTGGGCAAGACCGGATTCGACGAAGCAGGCAAGCGAAATCTTTACCCCGTGCTCACGGCCCCGAACGAGACCAGTCTTATCGAGCGCGTCGAGCTGGTGAAGCGCGCCGATACAGCCGCCCGCGCTTACGACGCCCGCGTCTTTCAGGTTCAAGCCAGCTATGTCGACAGCCTTCGCCAGGTGCTGGTCGCCACGAGCGACGGCGTTCTCAGTTTCGACCGCCAACCGCTCGCGCGCCTGGGCGTCTCCGTGCTCGCCCGCGAGCCCAACGGCGACCCGCAGCGTGGTTCATCCGGCGGCGGCGGACGCGTCTCGCTCGACTTTTTCCAGAACGAGAAAACACCGGAGCATTTCGCGCGCGAAGCCGCCCGCCAGGCGATCGTGCAGCTCGACGCCGTGCCCGCGCCCGCCGGCGAAATGACGGTAGTGCTCGGTCCCGGCTGGCCCGGAATTCTGCTGCACGAAGCCGTCGGCCACGGACTCGAAGCCGACTTCAATCGCAAGAAAGTTTCGGCCTTCAGCGATCGCATCGGCCAGCAGGTCGCCAGCCCGCTTTGCACCGTCGTAGACGACGGCACCATTCGCGATCGCCGCGGATCGCTCAATGTCGACGACGAAGGCGTACCCACGCAACAGAACGTACTTATCGAAAAGGGCGTGCTGCGCGGCTATCTGTTCGACAAGCTCTCCAGCCGGCTGTTGCGCGCCGGAACCACCGGCAACGGCCGCCGTGAAAGTTACCAGCACATTCCCATGCCGCGCATGACCAACACCTTCATGCCATCCGGCGACAGCGATCCGGCGGACATCATCCGTTCCACGCCGCGCGGCCTCTATTGCGCCAATTTCGGCGGCGGCCAGGTGGATATCACCAGCGGCAATTTTGTGTTCAGCGCATCCGAGAGCTATCTGATCGAAGACGGACGCATCACGCGGCCGGTGCGCGGAGCCACGTTGATCGGCAACGGCCCGGAAGCGCTCAAATACGTCAGCATGGTGGGCAACGATCTGAAGCTCGACGAAGGCGTCGGCATCTGCGGCAAGGAAGGCCAGAACGTCCCGGTCGGCGTCGGCATCCCGACCCTCAAGATCGATCGCATGACCGTGGGCGGCACGGCGGGATGATCGACGCGGAGTTGGCCACGCAGGCCGTTCAATCCGCTCTCGACAGCGGCGCCAGGGACGCTGAGTGCACGCTCGCGGAAGGCGAAGAATTCTCCGCGCGCGTCCGCATGCGGGCGCTCGAAACCGTCACGGATGCAGGATCCCGAGCAGCGGGCTTGCGCGTGTTGGTGGGCCGCAACGTCGGCTGCTCCTACACTTCCGATCTCTCGAGCGAAGGCATCCGCAAACTGGTCGCCTCCGCCCTCGAGATCGCGGCTATCTCTTCGGAGGACCCGCACGCCGGCCTCCCCGAACCATCCGAACTCGGCTCGCTCACAACCGACCTCGCGCTTTATTCGGACGACATCAACACCATCGACGCTTCCCGCCGAATCGAGCAGGCGCTCGAAACCGAGGAGGCCGCGCTCTCCGCCGACCCCCGCATCACCAATTCCAACGGCGCGTCGTTCGATGCGGTAAACGGCGAGCGCGTCTTCGCAAACTCGCGCGGATTCGTAGGCTCCTACCGCGTCAGCACCTGTGCGCTCAGCACGTCGCCCGTCGCGCGCGAGGGCGATTCGATGGAGCGCGACTACTGGTTTTCCTACGCCCGCAGCCACGCGAAGCTCGAGAGCCCCGCCGCTATCGGCAGGCGCGCCGCCGAACGAACGCTGCGCCGGCTCGGCGCGCGCAAGGTGCCTACCCAGAAGGTCCCGGTGGTATTCGATCCGATGACCGCCCGCACGCTGCTCGGCAACATTTTCGAAGCCGTCGAGGGCGAAGCCATCTATCGCAATGCGTCGTTCCTGGCTGGAAAAGCCGGCCAGCGCGTGGCGTCTGAAAACGTGACCATCATCGACGACGGAACCATTCCCGGATTGTTCGGCACGTCGCCCTTCGATGACGAAGGCGTCCCCACGCGCCGCACCGTCGTGATCGACCGCGGTGTGCTGCGCAGCTACTTGCTGAACAGCTACACCGCCCGCAAATTGGGCCTTCGCACCACCGGCAACGCCGCGCGAGCGATCACCGGCAATGCCAGCATCGGTCACGGGAATCTTTTTCTCGAAAAGGGCGAGCGCTCTCCCGAAGAGATCGTGAAGAGCGTCCGCCGCGGGCTCTACGTCACCGAATTGATCGGAACCGGCGTGAACATCGTCACCGGCGATTATTCGCGCGGCGCAGCCGGCCTGTGGATTGAGAACGGTGAGTTCGCGTATCCTGTATCCGAGATCACCATTGCGTCCAATCTGCGGCAGATGCTCATGGACATCGAATCCGCCGGCTCGGACCTCGAGTTCCGGGGATCCGTCGCGGCGCCGACATTGTTGATCCGGGAGATGACCGTCAGTGGGCAATAGAATCGCAGTTTTCACGCTAGCCGCGTTGTTGGCCATGGGTGGCGCCCTGGCCTGGTTCGTCAGCCATCGCGCCTCGGCGTCCGCGTCGCTGCAGCCACTCACGCCGGAAGCGAAATCCTACGTCCGCAATCTGCAGCTTTCCGAAGTTTCGCTCAAAGCCACGGAAAGCTACGTCAAGCAGATGGTCACCGAAATCGAGGGTAAGATCACGAATTCCGGCGACCGCACGGTGAAAAGCGCCGAAGTCTTCTGTATCTTCTACAACGTTTACGGCGAGGTGGTGCTGCGCGATCGCAAGTCCATCGTCACCGCCCCGCTGAAGCCCGGTGAAACACGCGCGTTCCGATTGCCCTTCGACGACATCCCCGGGAGCTGGAACAATCAGATGCCGCAACTCGTCATCGCGCACATCGAATTCGCCTGATGGCACGCATTCTGGTTGTGGAAGACGACGCCGGTCAATTGGAGATCCGCAAGCTGATCCTCGAACACGCGGGCTACGAGGTCGCTACCGCGCAGACGGCAGCCGAGGCGATCGATCGCCTTCCGGGCTCTCAATTGGTATTGATGGATTTGCGAATTCCAACTCCCGAGGACGGCTTGCGCTTGATCGATGCCGTTAGAGGCGTAGCGCGCATCGTGGTGCTCTCCGGCGCCGAACCGGATGGCGCACCGCCCGTGGACGAGTTTCTGATCAAGCCCTGCTCGTCCAGAAAACTGCTCGAAGTGATCGCCCGGCTCTGCGTGCTGCTGCTCTGCGTCACGATGCTGCACGCGGAAACCTTCAAAGTCCGCACCGCCGGCGAAGTGGTCGCCGACCTCGATCTCCGCGCGCCCGGCACCGATTGGAGCCACGAAGGCCACGAAGCCGCTCTCGCCACCGTGTTTGTAGACGGCCGCGCGCAACAGCAAATTATGCTGTATTCCGGCGCAACACAGTTCACTTATCCGGTCTTCCTCGGCGCGCTGGCTGCCGGCGAGCACCACGTGGACGTCCGCGGCGAAGGCGTTGAATTCAAGGCCGCGCGGTTCCGTGAAGATCCCTCCGATGTGCTGGTGAACGCGCCCATCCTCTACGCGCGCGCCAACACCATCGGAAAATACACCGACATCCCGCTGATCGTTTATTGCGAACGCCTGTCCGAGAACGGCGACCCGTTTCTGCAGTACGCCGTGATCTTCTCCAACGAAGACGGCGGCACGTCCACGCGCGCGCTGATGGCTCGCTGGGGACGAACTACCGACGTCGAGTACGTTTATCGAGTTTTTCTTGCTCCGAATGGCGCCGTGCGCCGCGCCACCATCCAGGTGAAGGATCACAAGGAACTCGAATTCCGCGGGAAGCGAGATGGATCGCATCCGCTCCTGATGCCCATCACCGATAACAACATGATCGGTGAGGTCGAAACTCCCGGACCCATCCGCTATCAGATCGCGCCGATTCTCGTGGATCTCACAGGCCACTCGCGCGAAGAGGTGATGGACCGCAATCCTATCGCGTACAAGCTGATGGCCAAAGAGTTGCAGCGCGAACGAAAACTGCGGCCGTTCGGAACCGTGGACGGCGAAAAGGTGAGCGATCCGTTGAATTATCTCTACTTCGAGATGCAGCTCGCGCGCAGCGAGACTGCCGTCGGCACGCTGGTGCGCCTCAAAGGCGACCCGCGTTGGTACAGCTCACACCTGGGTCACGCAGATTATGCCGTCCGCACCTGGCGCCGCAATTCCGCCGAGAGTCCCAACGGTTTTGTCCGAACAACCGTGGAACTGCCACCCGGAACAAAGCCCGAACAGATCTCCGAAATCGCATTCGAATGCCTGGTTCCCGACAAAGCGGCCGACTCTCCTTGCCGCGTGGAAGCCGTAACCAAGTGTTTCTTTCTTGATCGCGACTACGTGCCCGGTCCGAACGTCTGGACGCTCGCGGCGCCGAAGGAAATCCCGGCCGGTACGACATGGACATCCGCGTTAAAGTAATCCCCAAAAGCTCGAAGACGGAACTGACCGGCTACTTGCCCGACGGAACCTGGAAGGTCAAAGTAGCCGCCGCGCCGGAAAAAGGCAAAGCGAACCGCGCCCTCTGCGAGTTCCTGGCCGAGAAGTTAGGCGTGGCCAAAAGCAAAGTCCGCATCGTCTCGGGCGAGACCTCGCATCTAAAACGAATCCACGTCGATGACTGATCGTGGCGCAGGCACTCTTCCCTGCCGGGTCGAGACTCGTCTCGACCCTCCCTACGTGCTTACCGCCAACTTCGGCGCACCCCGCCGCGCCACCAACAACCAAACGCCCGCCGCCAGAGTCGCCAGCGAAATCCACTGCGTTAAAGACAGCCCCGCATGCAATCCCTGTTCATGAAACCGGAAAAACTCAATGACAAATCGCGCGCTCGAATACAGCGCCAGATACCAGCCCAGAATCGCGCCCGCCGCATGCGGTTTGGCGATCAGGCGATACAGCAAGTAAAAAATCGCCGCGTCTGCCACCGACTCGTAGAGCTGCGTGGGATGCAGCGGCACTCCGAGCGCAACGCCGGTCAGGTTCTGCGCTTCGAGATTGCGAAAAGTAACCGCCCACGGCAGGTGGCATTCGGTTCCCCAGCAGCAGCCCGCCGCAAGACAACCGATGCGGCCCACTGCCTGGCCGAGCGCGACTCCCGGCGCAAACACGTCGCACGTCAACAGCGCCGGAAGATGATTGCGCCGCATGTAAAGAATTGCCGTCAGAAGCGCCAGCAGAAAACCGCCCTGGTAAACTCCGGCGGCCTGCAGCGTATTGAGCGAAAACAACGTGAGCGTGCCGTCCAAATAAGATTTCCAATCGAACAGAATCATGAACAGCTTGGCGCCGGCCAGTCCCGCCAGCGCGCAATAGATCGCCAGGTTGGTGATCGGCTCGGCCGGCAGCTTGGCGCGCCTTGCCAGGCGAATCGTGATCCACAATCCCAGCAGAAATCCCGCCGCCACCAGCACGCCATAGGTGGGAATGAAAAACTTTCCGATCGATATCAGCTTGGGAAACATTAGAGTGTTGGCGGCACGCCCGCGGGCTCGCTCTTCCTTTCTCTGGACCGCCACATGTCCAGCAGCAGCAGACACGCGCCCGTCGTGATGGCGCTGTCCGCAACATTGAATGCCGGGAAGAAATACGATTGGCCCGCGTGCACTTCAAAAAAATCCGTGACCGTCCCGTTCAGAGTGCGGTCATAAAGGTTACCCAGTGCGCCACCCATCACCAGCGCCAACCCGGTCCGCAAGAAATGGCTGTGCACGCTGCGGTTCGCGCGCACCAGAATCGTCGAAATCCCAGCCAGCACGGCGATCGAAAATCCGATCAGCAAAACATCCCGCCACGCGCTCGGACTATTCGCCAGCAACCCGAACGCGATGCCCGGATTCTCCGTGTGAACGATGTTGATGGAGCCCGGAATCAGCGTGAGCGTGTCCCACAAAGAAAGGTGCGTCTTGATGATCCACTTCGAGGCGCGATCCAGCAGGAACACCGCAGCCGCGATGGCGAAAGGAGCAAGGCGCTGACCCATTGGATACTTTCATCGTACTAAAGTGGCATAGGCATTCTTGCCTGTGTTGGTTTTTCAGCCTTGTGGGGCAAGCATTCTTGCCTGCCGCCGGCTTTCCAGCCGGCGTGCCCGGGATCGAGAAATCGTAGCGGCTTACGAACTATTGCTGCTTATCCGGCGGCTTCGATATAGCAGTCCCATCCTCATTCACCGCCACGCGCTTCCGCTTGGCCGGCGTAGTATCGGGGCTCGCAGCCTCCGCAGCCCGATCGGCGGGCGCACGCGTTACCTTCACCTGCGACGCGTCAACATTACCGTTGGACGTCATGTATACGCGCCGGTAGCGTACTTCCGCGTCCGGGAAACGCCGCCGCACCGCACTCGCCAGATCCACTTCGATATTGCGCTCCTGCCCCGGTTGCACGCCCTCCGGCAGATTGAAGTACAACGCATAGCGCTGGCGGATGCGCGACAGAGTGTCCTCCAGCGCGGAAGCATCGTCCACGGGCATGCTGTCGCCACCGGAATCGCGCGCGATCTGCGCGGTCCCGGCCGATTGCGTTCTCGACCTGCCCATTCCTCCGCCGCCCGGAATCGGACTCCTCCCGGATGGCCCTCTGGGACCCCAAATTACGCCGCCTAACGGTCCGCCGCCGCCCAATCCTCCGCGGCTACGCCCGCCACCCCCGGGGTAACGTCCGTATTGCATCGCATCCGGCGCAATCAACGCGAACATCACCGCATCCGCCCGCGTCAGCGCACGCGACACGGCCGCTTCGTTCCGATCCATCTCCGTCTCATCGTCCGTCAGGATCACGATCGCGCGCTTGGCGTCCCGCCGTCCCTCGCGCCGCATGTAATCCGCTGCGTCCAGCATCCCGCGCGTGATGTCCGTACCGCCGTTGAATCCCTCATGGTGCAGCAGCCGGTCGAATTCGCGCTGCACTTCCTGCCGATCGCTGCGAAATGGAAGACGCAGGCGCGTGGAGCGATCGAACACCATGATGCCCATGCGGTCGTCTTTGCGCAGCACCGTCAACGCCTGCCCCGATGCATCCGCGATCCGCTGGACGTGTGGCAGCATGCTGGCGCTGACATCCAGCAGAAACAGCACATCCACGGGCATGTTCTCGCTGGCAAATCCGCGGATCGGTTGCACGCGGCCTCCCTCGCGCAAAACGAAATCGTCCTGCTGGAGCCGGCCGATGGCGCGGTTCGCGGCGTCCACCACCTGAGCGTCCACGCGAACCAGGGAAACATCGCTCCGGAAGACCACCTCGTCGTCAGCGATCGAAGCAAGGCTCCCTACAGAAAAGGCCAGTACAGTTAGGAAAACAGCTCGGATCATCTCGCTTACTGTGATACGTGGCCCGCGCGATCCGCGTTTCAGGCGGAAGCTTCCAACTTCTCGGCAATCTCGAGCAGTTTCGTAACCGTGTTCCAGTTCCTGCCCGTCCCAGTCACCTGCAGCGTCTTCTCGATGAGCGCCATCGGCAGCTTCGAGCGTCCGCTGCCGTTGGGGTAATAGACATAAACCTCGCTGCCCTGGATGCGCAATTCCTCGGGATCGGTCCTGATCTTCAGAACCTGCGCGCGAGCCTCGGGACCCGGGTCGCTGGCGAGAAACGTCACCAACAGTTTGCCCGGATGGATGTCGCGCCGCGCCCCGAACGGATTCTTCGCAATTACCTTGCGTAGCTCAGCCGGCGTGCGAAGAATCACCGCAGGGCGAAATCCGGCTGTGCGCTCGATCGCATCCTCGATCCGCTTGCGCAACGGAACCAGGTCCCGCGCAGCGCTCTTAAAAACGACGTTGCCGCTCTGCACGTACGTTTGCGCATCTCGCAGCCCGAGCGACTCATACAGCGCCCGCAGCGCGTCCATCCGGATCTGGTTGCGGCCTCCAACGTTGACCGCGCGAAGCAGCGAGACGATTACAGCCATATACGAGTCCGAACGTCCATGATCTGTTTGGCGTGCCGCGTGGGATGAATCGAAATCATCAAGAGTATTTCATAGCAGTTCACCGGCCCTGGGATCAAGGGATGATCGGTGGTCCAGAATCTGGGGTCGCCGCTGAATCGCTCTACAAACTGAACCGTCTGGGCTCGCACCGAGTCGAAGGCTGGGAGGGCCTCGCTCAAGCTTGCGAAACGGTTGCGTGGTTGTCCCACTTCCGGCGACTGTACAGGCCGGGCCCGGTCCGAGCCTCGATCTCGAATCATAGTTTCTCTCATCCGGTTCTCGTGGGAACGGTCCGACTGCGAGGCGCAGCGTAACCTGGAAAGCAGGAACTCTTCGGACACGGCCAGGTGTTCGACACATTCCAAGATCGACCAACTGCCGGCCTCCGGTTTGCGAATCGCAAGCTGTTCGTCGACTCCCGCGAGGGCTTCGCGAAGCGCATCGTGCCCGGTCTTCAAGGCGTGCAGTATCTCCTGTCTTTCCGACTCTTGCATCCAGATGCAAAGAGTAGCATTTCAACGAGAGCCCTGATCGGCAAGAACAGGCCGAAGCCGATCCATCCAGTAAGCCCACGCCACCATCAGCGAGAACAAAATCAATCCGCCGATCCCAGCCCGCACCGGGTTGGGATCCACACCCGCGGTGATGTTATTGTTCCACGCCAGAGTCAGCAGAACGACTCCAATCCAAAATGCATAAATCCCCACGCGTTTTTTCGCGCCCGTGGCCCGAACATAGACCACCAGCGCGAGCAGCCAAAAACCGCCTTCTATCAACCACGTCGCCGGCCGTGAATTCCAGAGTCCGAGCCCAAAAGCCGCGTCAACTCCAGGACCGAGTTGCATGTCCGGCCTGTGACTAACAAAATCCAGCAACCAGTGGCTCAAAACAGCCGCGAAAAGCAGCCACGCACCGCGCGGATAGCGCCGCCGAATGAAATAGACGCCTGCGAACAAAGCCGCCCAAATCGCGACCATCAACAGGCTATGACTGTAAGGGATGTCGCCCACGAATCGATTCTGTGCGACCCCAGGCACCGCACAAAAACGTTCGATTTCCGCAATGATCAAACAAAAAGCGATCAGGTCGGCGAGCAGCGCGGCCAGCATCCACGTCCCCAGCGACACCTTCGGCTCGATGCGCTTCGCAATCAAACCCACACCTAAATGTCCGACGAACATTTCGAGCCTGGCGCAGCTTTCAACCTCAGAGTTCCGGATAGAACTCGAAGAACGCGTCCAGCGACTGCATCAACTGCCCGCGAATCTCGTCCTCGCCGCCTTCGATCAGGTGCATCGTGACATGCGCCTTGTTGCCGCTTTTGAGCGCGATTTCCGCATCCTTCAACTTCTCGATTTCATCTGCAGGAAGTAGGCGCATGCCATATACGAGAGCCAGTTTTGCCATGCTCCATTCTAACGGGCCGGTGCACGCCGTGAAGAATTCGGGGGCAAAATTTGGGGACACGCCTGCGCCGGTATACAAATGGAGCAGCTTGCGGATCCGAGCCCGGAGTGTCCCCAAATTTTGCGGGGAGTGTCCCCGAATTCTTGCAGATCCAATCAGCGCTAAAATAGAGGAACAACCGGAGCCGCTTGAGCGTAGCTAACCGCAAGCGGGGTGTGGGTAATCATGAAATCGGCAGCCGAGTCCAGCGAACGCGATGCCAACGCCGCTGGTTCGCCCGCCCCTGAGATAACGCCCGACTCCATTCGAGCCGCACTCGGCAAAATCCTCGCCAGTCCTGGCTTCGTCAACGCCGATCGCTTGAGTCGCTTCCTCCGCTACGCCGTCGAAGAAACCCTAAACGGCCAGACCGACAAACTCAAGGAATCGCTCCTCGGCATCGACGTCTTCGGGCGCAAGCCGACCTACGATCCGCGCGTCGACGCCGTGGTTCGCACCGAGGCCGTGAAACTCCGCGCGCGCATGCGGGACTATTACGAATCCGAAGGCCGCGAGGACGAAATCGTAATCGATTTGCCCAAGGGCGGCTATGTTCCGGCGTTTCGTCATCGCGACCGGCTCCCCAACGGCGCTGCGGCCGCCCCGGCGGAACCCCAAGAGAAACCCAGCCGTCCGGATTGGAAACCACTGTTCGCGGGCGCGCTGATCGTCGCGATCCTGGGCGTTTCCATCTACCTGACCACGCGAAACCGTGGGCGCGCGGCCGACGCGAACGGCCCGGAACTCGCATCCATCGCCGTTCTGCCCTTCGCCGATTTGAGCGCCGCGAAGGACCAGGAGTACTTCTGCGACGGCATGACCGAAGAGATCATCGACGCTCTGTCCAAGATGGGCGGCTTCCGCGTAGTCGCCCGTACGTCGTCTTTCGCGTTCAAGGGCCGGCAGCAGGACATCCGCAAAATCGGAAAAGAGCTGAACGTCACCGCTGTTCTGGAAGGCAGCGTCCGCAAGGACGGCAATCGCCTGCGAGTCACCGCGCAGTTGAACAGCGTGGCCGACGGTTACCACCTGTGGTCGGAAACCTACGAGCGCGAACTCAAGGACGTGTTTGCCGTTCAGGACGAGATTTCGCGCGCCATCGTCAACACGCTGCAAGTGAAACTGGCGAATCGGATCAAGCAGCCGAGCGCTTCTCCCGAGAACATGGAAACGTACGAGCTCTACCTTCAGGGCCGCTATCACTGGAGCCGCTGGAGGACCGAGGGCGCGGAACAAGCCATCCATTTTTTCCAATCCGCCATTCAGAAAGATCCGAAGTACGCGGCGGCCTACGCCGGACTCGCCGAGTCTTATTGCTGGCTGGGGTTCTTTGGCGCGCTGCCGCCTAATGAAGCCATGCCGAAGGCGATGCAGGCGGCGCAGAAAGCCATCCTGTACGATGATTCGCTCGCAGTAGCTCACTCCGCGCTAGCCTACGTCAAAACGCTGCATGAATTCGATTGGCCCGGCGCTGAGCGCGAATTCAAGCGTGCCATCCAGCTCAATTCGGGAGATGCCGACGCGCACTTCGGTTACGGAATCACCTACATGGCGCCGCTGGGACGCGCGGATGAAGCGGTCCGGGAAATGGAGCTTGCGCGCGACCTGGATCCGCTGTCGCCCATCGAGATTACGTACCTGGGCTTGGCCTACCAATTTGCGGGTAGACGCGCGGAAGCGATTGCGCAATATAAGAAGGCCCTGGAGTTGGATCCGAATTTTGTGGAAGCGCGGCTGAACCTGGCGAGCAGTGATCTCGATCAAGGCTTGCTCAAAGATTTTCACGCGGAACTCGACCGCGCCGCCGGCCTGGCGCCGGAGAGCCGGATCGCCCTGATGCGCGCATTCGGCTATGCGGTGGAAGGCAGCAAGGCCGAAGCGCTCCGGCTGGTGCACAAATGGGAGAAGCCGGAGAGCGGAGCCTTCGTGCGGTCCACATCAATCGCCAATGTGTACGCCGCGCTGGCTGACAGGGAGCAGATGTACGCCTGGCTCGACAGAGCCTACGCCGATCGCGATGGCATGCTCGCGTATCTGAACAAGCAGGGTTGCTACCGGCCGTATCGCTCCGAGCCGCGTTTTGTCGCGCTGCAGCAGAAGCTGGGACTACCGACGCACTGAAGTGGTGCGCTATTTCATGCTCAGATCGATCAGTGCCGCCATTCCGGAGCTGTCACCGGTCTGGAAGCTCTCCAGAGACGCCATGGTGATCCGCTCGCGCGTCGCTCTGCTCCAATCGATCGCGAAACCGGCCCGTATCGCCAGTTCCCTGATGAACTCGCGCTGAGCGCGACCGTTGCCATCCCGGAAGGGATGGATGGCGTTGAGCTCTCCCATGTAAAAGCCGGCGCGCAGCGCGAATGTCCGGGGATCTGACCCTTTCAGGTAATGCTCTCCGGGCAGCTTTCGCAGCACCTCATGCAACGCCGGCTCAACGAATGCAGCAGCTCCGAAAAGGTGGCCGCCCTTGGAGATATTGACCGTCCGGAATTCACCAGCCCACGGATAGACATCCTGAAACATAAACCGGTGGATGGCCTTCAGGTACGCTACATCGAACCAGCCGGCGAGAGGCGCCGCGTCGAGTTCAATGAGCCGGGCCGCTGTTGCGTTCGCCTCGAAGGCGGCCAGTTGCTGGGGATCACGGATGTCCAGGAGGTTCCGAAGGACATCAGTCCCCGGATACGTGTATGGGTCCGAACTGCCGGACATTCAGCGCTCGAATCTCCGCGGCCATCTCGTCGGTGGAGAGGTCACCAGCGACGTAGCGATCGAAGACAGCTTGGGCCGCCTCGGTCGGTTCAAGGCCCTCCAGCCGCACGGACGACACAGCGCGTGCGACGCGAGCCTGGCGTTCGGTTCGTTCTTCGTCCGTAATCGGTTTGGTGATCCCGGCCATGGGTGTTGCCCTCTTAATATTTTACCGTGGTGTGGCGCTCAAGCAGTGGTAGGGGGTAGTAGATTTAGCGGACTACCTGGTAGGGACGGGCAGATTCGAACTGCCGACCTGTCGCTTAGGAGGCGACCGCTCTATCCATCTGAGCTACGTCCCCGAGATGTACATCTCGATTCTACCAGCGCTTCAGCCCTTTCTGTCCGATATCCCGGCGATAGTGCATCCCATCAAAGCGAACCTTCGCGACTTCTTCGTACGTCGTTTGAATCGCTGACGCGAGCGTCGGCCCACTCGCCGTGATTCCCAACACGCGACCGCCGGAGGTTACAAGACCATCTTCGCCAACCTTCGTTCCCGCATGAAACGTGATTGCGTTCTGGACCTGCTCGATCCCCGTGATCCGGTCGCCCGTCCGCACCGAGCCCGGATAGCCCGCCGCCGCCAGCACCACGCAAACCGAGGGATCGGTCCGCCAGTTCAGGCCCCTCTCATCCAGCGTGCCGTGCGCGCAGGCGAATAACGGCTCTACAAAATCCGATTGCATGCGATGCATCAATGCTTGTGTCTCCGGATCGCCCAGGCGCGCGTTGAACTCCAGCACCTTCGGCCCGTCCCGCGTCATCATCAAGCCCGCATACAGAAAGCCGCTGAACGGATGCCCGGCGGCGCGCATGTTCGCAATCGCCGGCCGGATGACTTGCGCCAGGATCATGGCTTTCTGAAAGCCGCCCAGTATCCGGCTATCGCAGTAAGCGCCCATGCCGCCGGTGTTCGGGCCGCTATCGCCGTCGTGCACAGCTTTGTGATCTTGCGTCGGCTCGAGCAGCAGGATGTTCACGCCGTCGCTCAACACCATGAAGCTCACCTCTTCGCCGGTGAGGAATTCCTCGATCACCAAAGTGGATCCGGGCGTGAGAAGCTGCGCGATCGCCTGGTCGGCTTCAGCCGCCGAATTCACAATGATCACGCCCTTGCCGGCAGCCAGCCCGTCCGCCTTCAGCACCACTGGAAAATCAAATGCGCGTAGTGACGCGCGAGCCTGCTCGGCGGAATCCACCGTTGCAAAGCGTGCAGTCGGGATTCCGGCGCGTAGCATGAATTCTTTCGCGAAGGCCTTGCTTGCTTCCAGGCGTGCAGCGGCGGCCGTCGGTCCCACGATGCGCCGTCCCTTCTCGCGGAAGCGATCCACAATCCCGGCCGCGAGCGGCGCTTCCGGGCCCACCACGGTCAGATCCGCGTCAATGGATTCCGCCGCCGCCAGGTAGTCCGCCGTCGCAAGGCAGGTGGCCACTTGAGCTATGCCGGGATTGCCCGGCGCTGCGTACAACGCGGTCGTCTTCGGGCTCTGCGCCAGTTTCCAGCACAGCGCGTGCTCACGGCCTCCCGATCCGATTACGAGGATCTTCACTTCACCTCGAAAACTAACACAGGCACGAATGCCTGTGCCACACTAAAACTGAAGCGTCATGAAGTCTTCGAAGTACGATGTCGTCGTGGTGGGGGCCGGACACGCCGGCTGCGAAGCCGCGCGAGCCTGTGCGCGCATGGGGCTGCGCACCGCGATGATCACCATGAATCTCGATCTGATCGCGCAGATGTCCTGCAACCCGGCGGTCGGCGGCATCGCCAAAGGACATCTGGTGCGCGAGATCGACGCGCTGGGCGGCGTGATGGGCGAGGTGACAGATGCCGTGGGCATTCAATTCCGTTTGCTCAACACCAGCCGCGGGCCCGCCGTCTGGTCGCCGCGCGCGCAGTGCGACAAGAAGCAATATCGCATCCGCATGCGCGAAGTGCTGGAGCGCGAACCGAACCTCCGGATTCTCCAGGCGGAAGTGGCGCAGTTGATCATCGAAGAATCCGCGCCGCGGCGCGTGACTGGGGTTCTCCTCCGCGACGGCCGCACCGTTTCAAGCGAAGCCGTGATCGTCACCACTGGAACTTTCTTGAACGGTCTCGCGCACGTCGGCGAGATGAAATACAGTTGCGGGCGCAACGGCGAAGCGCCTTCGAATCTCCTCGGCGATCAGCTTCGCAGTCTGGGCCTCGCGTGGACGCGACTCAAGACCGGAACACCACCGCGTTTGGATGGCCGCACCATCGACTGGTCGCGCTTCGAGCCGCAGCACGGCGATCCGGAGCCCACGCCGTTCTCCTTCCTTACCGAGAAGATCGAGCGTGATCAGATATGTTGTTATATATCTTACACTTCAGAAGAAACGCTGCGGATTCTTAGAGATAGCATCTCGCGTTCACCGCTCTATAGCGGCCAGATTGAAGGAATCGGACCGAGGTACTGCCCTTCGATTGAAGACAAAGTGGTGAAGTTTCCGGATAAAACGCGACACCAGTTGTTCCTGGAGCCCGAAGGCCTGGATACCTACGAGGTGTATGTGAACGGCATGTCGACCAGTATGCCGATCGACGTCCAAACCGCGATGGTGGCCTCGGTCCCTGGCTTGGAAGACGCCGAGATGATCCGGCCGGGCTACGCAATCGAGTATGACGCGATTGATCCTCGGGAGCTGAGCCATAGCCTAGAGGTCAAGTCCATCGAAGGGCTTTTCCTCGCTGGCCAGATCAACGGCACATCGGGCTATGAAGAGGCAGGCTGTCAGGGCCTTGTCGCAGGCATTAACGCGGCCTGCCGGTTGGGAAAGCTGGCGCCCATGGTGGTTGGCCGGACCGAAGGCTATACGGGCATTCTGATCGACGACCTGGTTAACAAGGGCGCGGATGAGCCATATCGGATGTTTACGTCGAGGGCCGAGTTCCGGCTGCATCTGCGCATCGACAATGCCGACCAGCGGCTGACTCCGCTAGGCCGCAAGGTTGGGCTGGTCACCGATGAGCGCTGGAATCTGTATCTGCGCAAGCAGGAACAAAAGCGCCGCCTGACGAAACTGCTGGAAACGACGCGGCGGGACACGGACGACCGCCCGACGCTGATCCAGTGGCTGCGACGTCCGGAAGCGAAGATTGCGACGCTGGCCGATTGGGCTGAACAACAGCTCGGCGAAACGCCAGTCCACGGGCTGCTCACGACAATTGAGACCGAAGCGAAATATGCCGGCTACATCGCCCAACAGGAGCGGCAGATTGATCGGCTGCGCGATTCGGAGCGGCGCCGCATACCGCCCGAGTTCGAGTTTGCGGAGATCCCAGGCCTCTCCACGGAAGTGAAGCAGAAGCTGCAGCGGGTTCGTCCGGAGACGCTCGGGCAAGCCGGCCGGATTCCCGGCGTGACTCCGGCAGCCGTGGCCGTGCTCGATGTTTACCTGAGCCTTGGCGCACGTGTCTGAGTGGTTTGCGGAGCTTCTGGAGCGGGAGCTGCGCCCGTGGGTGAGGCTGTCGGGCGATCAAGTCACACGGCTACGCGATCACTACGAATTGCTGCTGCGCTGGAATCGAAAGATCAATTTGACATCGGTGGAACCCGGTGTTGAGATGGTTCTCCGGCACTACTGCGAGTCTCTATTCTTCGGTGCGCATTTGACGGGTGAGAGTGCTTCCTTGGTGGATATTGGAAGTGGAGCAGGTTTTCCAGGGATACCAATCGCGGTGCTCAAGCCAGAGTGGAAGATCACTTTGATCGAATCGAACCAACGGAAAGCGGTTTTTTTGAGGGAGGCCACGAGGGGATGGAGCAATATCTCCATTCTCTCAAAACGGGCGGAGGACGTTTCCGAGCGCTTCGACTGGTTGGTTTCGAGAGCCGTGGATCCGAAGGAATTGCTGGGGCTCGTCCCGCGGCTGGCTTCCAGAATCGGCCTGATGCTGGGCGAAGACGATTTTTTCTCGGTGCAGAAGGCTTCCGGCATTGCGTGGTCGGAGCCGATTCGGTTACCTTGGGGAGACCGAAGATTATGCGTATTTGGCGATTGTTCCACGTGAAACATAACCCATGGGCAAAGTCATAGCAATCGCAAATCAAAAGGGCGGTGTCGGCAAGACTACAACCGCCATCAACCTAGGCGCGTCCTTAGCTGCCAATGACTTACGGGTACTTCTGGTCGATTCCGACCCTCAAGGCAACGCCACAACGGGCGTGGGAATCTCGAAAGCGAACGGCCAGGCGACGTTGTACCAAGTCCTTCTGGGAGAAGAGGATATCTCCGCAGCCATCCTGCACACAGAATTTGAGGGCCTGGATGTCATCCCTTCCGACAAGAACCTGGTGGCTGCCAACCTGGAGCTGGTTGATCTGGAAAACCGCGAATCCAGGCTGCGAGAAAAGCTCCAGCCCGTGCGCGATCGCTACCATTTCATCCTCATCGATTGCCCGCCCGCTCTGGATCTGTTGACCGTCAACGCCATGGCTGCCGCCGATTCGATCCTCATCCCGATACAGTGCGAGTTCTTCGCGCTCGAAGGCGTCTCGCAGCTTCTCGATACGATCGAGCGCGTGCGCGAGTCTTTCGGGCGCGATCTGAAGGTGGAGGGTGTTCTGCTCACCATGTACGACGACCGGATGAACCTCACGCGCCAAGTGGAGCAGGATCTACGGCAATTCTTTGAACAGGGAGTCTTCCAAACCGTGATCCCGCGCAGCGTTCGCCTGGCTGAGGCGCCCAGCTTCGGGAAGCCCATTCTGACCTACGACATTCGCTCGCGCGGAGCCGAGAGCTACATTCGACTGGCAAAGGAGATCCTGGCGCATGAACAAACCGCCGGACAAGCAACGCAAAGCCTTGGGTAGGGGCCTCTCGGCACTGCTTCCGAATCGAGGGGCGCAGTCTGCTCAGCCGCCGCAGCAGGAGGCGCAAGGCACGCGCTTAGCCCAACTCCCGATTCTCGAAATCGAACCCAACCCTTTGCAGCCCCGGACGATTTTCGATGCTTCACGTCTCCAGGAGCTAGCTAACTCTATAGAAACAAACGGGATAATTCAACCTCTGATTGTCCGGCGCAAGGGAGACCGTTACGAGCTGATCGCCGGCGAAAGGCGCCTCAGAGCCGCAAGGCTGGCAGGTCTGGCAAATGTTCCCGCAATCGTCCAGGATTATGCCGACGAACGCGTGCTCGAGATTGCTCTCGTCGAGAATCTCCAGCGGGAAGATCTGAACCCAATCGAGACCGCGCAGGCACTCGAGCGCCTCACGCGCGAGATGAACCTCAGCCATGAAGAGATCGCCAACCGCACTGGCAAGGATCGCACCACGATCACCAACATGATCAGGCTGCTGCGCCTCCCGCGGGACGTGCAATTGCTGCTGGCGGAGCGCCGTCTTTCGATGGGCCATGCTCGAGCGATTCTCGGACTTGCTACGCCCGAACTACAGACGCAGATCGCCGAAAAAGCTGCGGCGCAGGGGTATTCGGTGCGCCAGGTAGAGCGCTTGGTGAAGAAGGTAAATGAACCACGCGATCCATCGGAAAAACCGCTGGAAGACCCCAATATCAAGGCTGCCATCCAGGAGCTGGAGAGGGTTCTCGGCACGCGCGTTCGCATCATCGAGAAGACCGACCAGCACGGGCGAATCGAAATCGAGTATTACTCCCTGGAAGATCTTCAGAGGGTATACGAACTCATCACATCGACTGCTCCGCTGACGGAATGATGGTGCCGGCGGCAGGACTCGAACCTGCGACCTGCGGATTATGAGACCGCCGCTCTAACCACCTGAGCTACACCGGCAAACGGGTTCCTTCTCAAGGTTATGCGGACCGTCGGCGGGATGTCAAACCGATCACTGTAAACCATTAAAAAACTTGACAAAACTACTCACATTAGAGTATCTTAATTGTGGGTACTGAGGTGTGAAACATTGACCTCGGCAGCACCGTAAAGTGACCCGTAGGAGGTCTTATCGACTACGAACACCTTACAGGGCGGCTACCGGCTTGCTCGACTTTGCATTGTCCGAAGCGGATCAAAGCAGGGTGAGAAACAATAGCCTCACCGGCTTGCGGCGCCTACGCCGCATCTCAAATTGCTGAGGGACGCAAAGCGGGGGTTGGCGGTCGCCCTGAAACAATAGTAGATTCTAGTAAGTGCCGCAGTCTGTAGTCGAGTTTCGAAGCGTCTCCAAGAGCTATCCCATTTATCCATCGCCGAGCGCGCGCCTGAAAGAACTCGCGTGCTTGAATCGCATTTCGTTTCACCGCGACTTTTGGGCTCTGCGCGATATCACGTTCGAGATCCGCGCCGGTGAAACGTTCTGCATCATCGGAGAAAACGGGTCGGGCAAAAGCACGCTGTTGCAGATGGTCGCCGGAATCCTGCATCCGACACAAGGCGATATCGCCGTGCGCGGGCGCGTCGCGGCGTTGCTCGAACTCGGCGCCGGATTCAACCCCGAGTTCACGGGCCGCGATAACGTATACGTGAACGCGGCCATTCTCGGCTTGTCGCGACGGGAGATCGACGCCAAGTTCCCTGAGATCGAAGCGTTCGCCGAGATCGGAGAGTTCATCGATCAGCCGGTGAAGACCTACTCGAGCGGCATGGCCGTAAGGCTTGCGTTTGCCGTTGCAATCCATGTAGACCCCGAGATTCTGCTGGTGGACGAAGCGCTCGCGGTGGGCGACATTTACTTCCACCAGCGCTGCATGCGCAAAGTACACGAGCTGCGCGAAAAGGGCGTGACTATTCTGTTCGTAACGCACGCCATGGGTGAAGTGAAATCGATTGGCGATCGCACCATGTGGCTGGAAGCGGGACGCATCCAGGACATCGGCAACACCGATCGCGTCGTGACGAAGTACCTGGCGGCGATGTTCGAAAAAGACACCGCTTATCTCACCACTGCGCACCACAAAGCGCAGCGGGCTGAGCACGGACCGGTGATCGCGCCTGAGGTTGTCGAGACGATTCCGAATATCGATCACCGATTCGGCGACGGACGAGCCGAGGTTCTCGGTATCGCGATTCTGGATCAAGCGGGGCAACCGCTGCACATCCTGGAACCGTTGTCGCCCGTCGTGGTCCGCATCAGCGTGCGCGCCAGCCAGGAGATTACGCTGCCCATAGTCGGCTTCATCATGCGGAATCACATGGGTCTGGATTTTGCGGGCACCAACACGGCGCGGGAACGTTTCGAACTTCCGCCCATGGCCGCGGGCGACATCTTCACAGTGGATTTTCATTTGCAGCTTCCGGAGCTATACCCTTCGTCATTTTCGTTCTCACCGGCCATCGCCGACGGCACGCTACACGGATACACGACCTGCGATTGGATCGACAACGCGATCGTTCTGGCGATGACTCCCACCGATGGCGAGATCTACGGACATATGCACCTGCCCTGCCGGGTCGAGTTGAACCGCTCCATGGCGAAGCCGGAGGCCCGCATGTCCCACGCGGAGCGAAACGTTGGTTGAGTTCACCGGCGAGCGCGTCATTCCGGGCCAGGTGGACGACGATCTGTGGAGCGAGCATGTAGCGCGCTATGCATTCGCGCGGCGCTACGCGGAAGGACGGCTGGTGCTGGATGCAGGCTGTGGGACCGGCTACGGCTCGGCGGAGTTGGCGCAATCGGCTACATTCGTGACGGGGATCGATGTGGCGCCGGAAGCCATCGAATTTGCGCGCGCGAACTATCCGATTTCCAACCTCCGCTTTATCGTCGGATCCTGCACTGCGGCACCGTTCGCAGCGGCGAGCTTTGACCTGGTGGTTGCGTTCGAGGTGATCGAGCATCTGAGCGATTTCCGCGCGTTCCTGGACGAGTGCGCGCGGGTTCTCATGCCGCAAGGTCTGTTCATCGTCTCTTCGCCCAACAAGCGTTACTACACGGAGTCGCGCGCGGGAAAAGGGAACATCTATCATGAGCATGAGTTTGAAGCGGCCGAATTTCGGAACGAGCTAGGCCGCGTTTTTCCTCACGTGCAAATGCTGCTGCAGAACCGCACGGAGTGTTTGGCGTTTCACCCCGCGGGCACTTTCTCGCCCGTGGAAGCGCGGCTGGATGGCGGCGGGGGCAACGCAGATGACGCCAATTTCTTCGTGGCGGTCTGCTCGCGCGCCGTGGATCTCGCGCCCCGTTCGTTCGTTTATGTTCCCCGCGCTGTGAATCTTCTGCGGGAGCGCGAACAGCATATCGCGCTTCTCAAGAAACAGCTCGCGCAAACCCAGGAATGGCTCAAGCAAACGCAGGACGAGCGCCAGCAGCTCATCGAGATGTTTCGCAAGCAAAAGGAAGAACTGGAGGTACGCAACCGCTGGGGTGAAAAGCTGAATGCGGAACTCGAGGCCTCCGGCGAGCGCGTGGTCCAACTCCAAGCTGAACTTGCCGCGGAACAGGCGGCGGCGGCAGAGACGGCCGCCGCTTACGAGGCCAAGGTCGCGGAGCTGGATCAGGAGAACCGGGCCAAGACCGACTGGGCCGTCGCAACCGAAGCGCGCCTCACCGAAGAAATGGAAGAGAAGTGCCTCGAACTCGCTGAATGCGTGCGCCTGCTCGACACCGCTGAAGCCACCGTCGCCGAACGGACGCATTGGGCGCAGCGGGCGGAAACGCAGCGCCAGGAACTGAGCGCACAACTGGATATGATCCGTGCTTCGCGCTGGCTAAAGCTTGGCCGTAAGCTGGGTGTCGGGCCAATCGTCCAGTGAGAACGGTTCTGACCATCCTGTGGCGGTTGATAAAGTTTCTTCCACTCCTGCTCGTTTCTCCGCTTCTAATGCTGTTCGCCATTGCGGCAATCGGGGCGGCAGACCTGTTCAGCGCGCTGCGAAGAAAGCAAGCCTTGCCGGCCGCCGAGCGTTGCGCTAACACGTCCGCGACGGTGGTAATTCCGAACTGGAACGGGCGCGACCTGCTCGAAAAATATCTGCCATCGGTTATAGACGCGCTGGCAGGGAATTCCGGCAACGAGATTATCGTCGTCGACAACGGTTCCACCGACGGCAGCGCTGAATTCGTGCGCGAGCGTTTTCCCACGGTGCGGGTCCTGGCGCTCGAGCGCAACCTGGGATTCGGCGGCGGCTCCAATGCGGGCTTCCGCGCCGCGAAGAACGACGTTGTCGTGCTGCTGAATAGCGACATGCGCGTGCAGCCCGATTTTCTCGCCGCCCTACTGGAGCCTTTTGCCGACGAGAAGGTATTCGCGGTGTCGTGCCAGATCTTCTTCACGGATCCGCAAAAGGTACGCGAAGAGACGGGATTGACGCAAGGCTGGTGGGAGAATGGCGGGCTGCGCGTTCGGCACCGTGACGACGCTGCAATCACCGATCCATTCCCGTGCTTCTACGGCGGCGGCGGCTCCTGCGCGTTCGACCGGCGCAAATTTCTCCAGTTGGGCGGCTTCGACGAACTGCTGCGGCCGTTCTATCTGGAAGACACCGACCTGGGCTACCTGGCGTGGAAACGCGGCTGGAAGGTGCTTTACCAGCCGCGCAGCGTCGTGTATCACGAGCATCGGGGGACTATCGGAAAACGATTCTCGCAATCTCAAATCGACGCGGTTCTGAAGAAGAATTTCATCCTGTTCTGCTGGAAGAACACTCACGAATGGCGGCGTCTCTGGGCGCATTTCTTTTTCACCTTTGCCGGCGCGGTGCTCAGTTTGATTTTCGGGGACTCGCCGGAACGAGCCAATCTTTCGGCGCTGTGGCGCGCGTTTTGGCAATTGCCGGGCGCCCTGGGTTCGCGTTCGAGAGCCCGCACTGTGGCCACGGTCACTGACACGGAAGCGTTCCGTAGACCGCTGGGCGGGTATTTCCGCGACCGCTTCGCGGATCTACGGAAGGACCCGGAGAAGCTGAGCGTGCTGTTTGTCTCGCCCTACCCGATCTGCCCGCCGATCCACGGCGGCGGTGTCTTCATGTACCAGGCCGCCCTCGAGCTGGCTCGGCTTTGTTCGCTGCATCTGATCATCCTGCTGGATCACGACTGGGAACGCGGTCCGCACGAGGAACTCGAAAAAAAGGCTGCATCGGTGGAGTACCTGGTGCGACGGGAAGAGTCACCGAAAGAATTCGGATCGATTCTGCCGTACGCGGTGCGCGAGTTCGCCAATGCCAACTTCGAGTGGCTGCTGCATCGCGAGATCTACATGCGTGAGGCGGACGTGGTTCAACTCGAGTACACGGCGCTCGGCCAATACTTCGCGGACTTTCGCCAGATCGCTTGCGTGCTGTTCGAGCATGACGTCTACTTCCAGTCCATCAGCCGAGGCCTGCCAGGGAGCCGCGGGTTGGTGCGGAAAACGAAGGCGGCTTTCGAATATCTGCGCGCGTTGCGCTATGAGATGACGATCCTGCCGCGGTTCGATCGGGTTCAAGTCTGCAGTCCCGAAAACGGAGAGTACCTCTTGTCCTTCGTGCCCGAGCTACGCGGCAAGATCGACGACAACCGCGCGGGCGTGGCAACTTCGCGCTACCAATTCCAGCCGGATGGCCGGGAGCCTTACACGATGCTTTTCCTCGGCAGCTTCCGGCACGTGCCGAACCAGGAGGCGCTGGATTGGTTCGCACGCAAGGTGCTGCCGCACGTGCTGGAGCGCTCGAAGGCAGCGCGGCTGGTGATCGTCGGCTCGGATCCGCCGCCCCGGCATTCATTGCCCGATTTTCAGGACGCGATCGAGATGCGCGGATTGGTGGAAGACGTTCGCGAACCGCTGGGCCGCTACGCCGTATTCGTGTGCCCGATTCTCAGCGGTTCCGGAATGCGCGTCAAGCTGCTGGAGGCATTTTCCGCCGGGATTCCGGTGGTGTCCACGCGGTTAGGCGCCGAGGGTCTGGCGACGAAAGACGGCGAGATCTGCGCGTTGGCGGACGATCCCGTTGAATTCGCGCACAAGATTGTCGAGTTGTTCACGGACCGGGATCGGGCACGAGGACTCGCGCTGCGGGCGAGGGAGCAAGTGGTGGCTACGCGCGACATGGCAGTTCTGACGAGGCGGCTGGTGGATAGCTATCAAGCTGTGCTGCGCGAAAAGAGGGGCTGAGCCTAGCTAAGTACGCAGTTTCACAAATTCGCTAACGTATTCCACGGCCACCGCTCCCTCACGGGTCACGGCTCAGCTACGGAGCCGCGCACGTCAGCAAGCGGTTATCGAATACGTCACAGTAATCACGAAACTGTGCACTAAGTTAGAGAGGTCGGGGGCTGACGCGCAGACTTGGTGGGGCCACCGGCTCATCAGGCGCTCCCTTCCTGTCGCGGCTCGGTTTGGCACACCAAGAAAAACGGTTGGGTGTGAAACGCTTGCGGGCCATTTGGCACGAAGCTTATGAGCGGCGAACTAAACGGAGGGCCGGAGGAGTGAGCTGCCGGAAAGCCACAATCGGCAGGGAACAACGGCAATTTTGAAGGTTGTCCATGACAAGCGAGGCGACAAGCACGCGAATGATCTCGACAAAGGTCACGCCAGGCGTATTGAGCCGTCCGCGCGCATTTAGTACTCTAGCGTTAGTGCACTTAGAACACGCGGAATTCGATGCAGGATATGTATCTCGACTCAAGAGCGGCGATTCTGAGACACAAAAACATTTTACGGCGTATTTCAGTAGCGTTATCTGGTTGAAGCTGAGAAGCCGCGTGCGGGCGCGTCATTTGATCGAGGAGATCCGGCAGGAGACGTTCGCTCGGGTTCTGAAATTTCTGCAATCCGGCAAGACAATCGACTATCCCGAGCGCTTCGGCGGTTTCGTTCTGGCCGTGTGCAACAACGTGATGCTGGAAGTGCTGCGCCAGGAGTCGCAACAACCGCATACATCCAGCCCGGCCGAGGAGCCGCGAGACGAGCGCGTGAAGTTCGACGCCGACATCGTAACGGAAGAACGCAAGCGGATGGTGCGGGAGGTGCTGGCTGAACTCCCCGACAAAGACCGGATGTTGCTCAGGATGGTGTTCCTGGAGGAAGGGGACCGGGCCGCGATTTCGCGCCACTTCAACGTGGGCACGGATTACCTTCGCGTGCTGTTGCATCGGGCCAAGGAAAGATTTCGAGAGGCAGTAAGGAAGAAAGGCACAGCGGCCGGCTTGTCATGACCAGGCCGCGGCAAGGGACAGCAAAAGGGGGAGTGAGATGAATCATACACAGTCAGTTGAAAAGGGGGCTGTCGAGCGCTACCTTTTGAGCGACTTATCGAATTCCGAGTCAGACGAGTTCGAGAGCCACTTTTTCGAATGCGTGGAATGCGCTGAAGAGCTAAGGGCGGGCGCGATCTTTGAAGAGAATGCCAAGGCTGTTTTCCGGGAGCAGAGCCCAGCGGGCGCCGGCGAGCATCGCTCGCACTTGGAGCGGACGCGCGTGTCCTGGTGGACGTGGCTGTGGCAGCGCCCCTGGAACGCGGCGCCTGCATTAGCAGCGATCGCGCTGCTATGCATTTCGGCATACCAGGCCCTGGTGGTGATTCCAGGACTGCGCGGACGACTGCGCGAGGCGTTGTCGCCGCAGCCGGTGGCGAGTTATGTGTTGCCGTCGCTGTCGCGAGGAGAAGACCGCGTGCTCGAGATTGCAAAAGACAATCGCTTTTATGCGCTATATATGGATCCAACTTGGCACGGGCCTTTCCAGGAATATCTCTGCAGCGTGCAGGACGAAGGCGGGGCAACGCGGTTGTCGGTGCGCATTCCCGCACCCGCGCCAGGCAAGCCGATCCAGGTTCTTCTATCCAGAAGTCAACTTCCGTCCGGCCGATACACGGTGATTGTGCGCAACGCCGCCGCGGCGGACAAACCCGAATCCGAACTCGATCGGTATTCACTCATTCTCAAACTCGACTAGATAGGAGCGGCACATGGAAGACAAGACCAGAAAGAAGCGGTATCTGCATCAGGCCAACGCGATTGCGGCGTGGGGCCACATCACGCGGCCCTTCTGCGAACCGATTCCCACGCAGGCGGCCCTGGCGCTGCCGGTCACGGGCGGGTATGGATCCACGCGCGTGGACGGTTTCCGATACAAGGAGATCCTCTCGTTCGGAGCTGCGTACACGGAAGTGATAGGCTCCGAGCACGGCCCGGATGGCCCGTTTGACACGCTCGCGCTGACAGCCGTCGAGAAACTGAACATCCTGGACGTCGTGACCTGCGATCGCCTGGTGGCGCGAATCTCGTCCCGGCGCGACATCGCGAGCGACGAGCCTGAGATCACCACGCTGGGCAGCCGCTTCGAACGGCTTCGCATCGGCAACCACTTTTTCGAGGAGCTGGATCTCGGCGCGGGTATGCTCTGCGACTGCGTCACCTGGAAGAAGTTGCAAGCTGCCCTCCAAGACGGGGCGAAACGGGAGACCTTGGCCAAAGCCGCGATGGCCGCTCCTAACGGGGAGAGGGTTGCAACGCCCGACGGAAAGCAGATGCCCAATTCGATTGGGTTTTCCCTCGCGCCCGGCTGCGGAAGGGCCGCGAGCATAAAGGACGTGCCTTGGAGAATCCCGGTGGAGCAAGTCGGGACGGTGTATCTGGGAGAATTCTTCGTCTCCGAATACTCGCGGCAACTCGTGATGCTGAGAGTGCAGTTGGGCTGTCCGCTGGCGGGTGACGGTGGAGCGGGTGGCGCGGGAGGCGGCGGCGTTCCTTTCCCGTGATCTGGTGCTTCCTTCTCTTGTTTTGTTTGCTCTCAGGATGCAGTCGGTCGCGAAATCAGCCGCCATTGCCTGACTACGCCTCGGCGGAACGCCTGTTGAAGCAGGGCAATCTCAAGGATGCACTCGCTCAGGCGGACGACGGGCTCTCGCGGTGCGGGTCTTCGTCGGAATCGTGCTGGAACTTCCGACTCCTAAAGGCCGAGGCTCTTCTATTATGGGGCCGTGAAAACGACGCTCTTCAGATCCTCAGTGTCCCCGATTCTCCACCAACGATGGACCTCCGGGCGCGACGTCGCATGCACCAAGGCCAAGCTTGGTATGGTCTTTCAGACCTTTCGCAAGCCGATAAACTGTTTGAGGAAGCACGGACTCTCGCAAATGCAAGTGCTTCGCCTCTCCTGGTGGCTGAAGTTGCCCTGCGTCAAGGCGCGGTGCTCGTAAAAAGGGATAGATTTGGCGACGCCGACATAACCCTGCGTTGGGTCCTCGAGAGCGCGATTCGAGGTCGAGACCCATACCTCCAAGCGAATGCCATGGGGAACCTGGGCTATCTCTCTCTTGTAACGTCGCGATTTGGCGAAGCGATCTACTGGCTTCAACGTGCTTATGACCTCTTCGCAGCAATCGGCGCAAACAATTCCGCGGCGAAGGCCGTGGGCAATCTCGGGTGGTGTTACGACCGGCTGGGAGACACCGATAAAGGGCTCGCCGATCTCGATGAGGCCATAACCCGATCCGCCAAAGCCGGAGACCGGCGCAGCGAACAGGTCTGGCTAGGCGACAGTGGCACAGTCTTGCTGGAAAACGGCGCTCTTACCGCGGCTATGGACCGCTACAATCGTGCGCTCGCAATCGCAAGAGAACGCCATGACCATTACTGGAGCGTGTGGTGGCTTAACAATCTTTCTTGGGCCGCACTCAACGGAGGACAGATCGATGCGGCCGAGCGATACATCAATGAGGCTATCAGCCTAAACAAGGCACCCTCGGATGCACGGGAAGACCTCTATATCCGAGTAAATTTGGCCCGAATCGCGGCTGAACGAAACCAGTTCGCGCGGGCCGAGGAGATGTTTCGGTCCTTGGCAAACTCAGTCTCCGAAGATCCCACGCCTACGTTGGAAGCACACGAAGAACTGGCGGAACTGTATGTTCGGACTGGCGAAAACCAGAAAGCCGACTCGCGATTCCGCGCGGCGATTGCTAGCATCGAAGGCCGCCAAGCCGGACTCACCAAGGACGAATACAAGCTTTCCTACCTTTCGAGCCTAGTCCGTTTCTATCGAAACTATGTTGATTTCCTGGCTGAGCGGGGCGATACTGTCAGGGCGCTCGAGGTCGCCGAATCCAGCCGCGCGCGGATTCTCATGGAGCGGGTGAGGTCCCGAATCGCTACTCCACACGGTTTGAGCGCATCCAGCTTGCAGGCCCTGGCGCGATCGTCCCATCGCGTTTTTCTATCCTACTGGCTGGCGCCCAAGCAATCCTATGTGTGGGTAGTGACGCCCACGAAGATCGAAATATTCAAGGTGCCGCCGGAGAAGGAAATTCGCGGACTGGTGGAGAGTTATCGAGCCGCCATCGAGGACTTGCGAGATCCACTCGAGTCGCACCACCCGGCTGGGGAGAAACTGTCGCAAATCCTGCTCGGTCCCATTCGCGAACTCGTGCCGGCGGGATCGCGGGTGACTGTCGTTCCGGATGGCGCGCTGCACTCGCTGAACTTCGAGTCGCTCCCGTCGCTGAGCGATCCAACCAAATACTGGATCGAGGATGTGACGCTCTCGGTTGCGCCCTCGCTCGGGCTGTTGCTGAACTCGCGCTCGGCGAAGGCGCCGAAGCGGCCATCTCTGTTGGCGATTGGCGATCCTGAGCCAGCCGGCCAGGAGTATCCGCGTTTGCCGAACGCCCACAAGGAAGTGGAGCGGATCGCTGCGCTCTTCTCCTCGTCAAACAAGGCCGTGTTTGAAGGCGCTGACTCCCGTCCCTCCACTTACCGCCAAGCGGGTCCGGCACGTTTCTCACTGATTCACTTCGCGGCGCACGCCACGGCCAATCGTGCGAGTCCGTTGGATTCGGCGCTGATCCTTTCGCGAGAGGGAAACACGTACGCGCTTTCGGCTCGCGACATCATGACGGTCCCATTGGACGCCGAACTGGTGACGCTGTCCTCTTGCCGGAGCGCGGGTGCTCGTGCCTACTCGGGTGAAGGACTGGTGGGACTCACGTGGGCCTTCCAGCAGGCCGGGGCGCGGCGGGTCATCGCCGGGCTGTGGGACGTGAACGATGAGTCGACTGCCATGCTGATGGAAAAGCTATACAGCGAGCTGGCTCGCGGAGTCGCGCCGGAGGAGGCTCTGCGGAAAGCCAAACTGACTCTGCTGCACGCCGCGTATCCGTACCGCAAGCCGTATTATTGGGGACCGTTCCAACTGTACAGCGGAACGTAGGATTCGCGGCAGCGCTTCCGGCCGGTCGCGGCTCTGTTACAGGGTGAAACGCTGGCGGGTTGCGGCGTCACTAAAGAAATGTTGGAGTTTTACAAGTTCATTTTGGGGACGCTGGCGGTTTGGCGGGTCACGCACTTGCTGGCCGCGGAAGATGGTCCCTTTCGTCTGCTGGCGCGTCTGCGCAGCCGGGCCGGATCGGGATTCTGGGGCGGGCTGATGGACTGCTTCTATTGCCTGAGCCTGTGGGTGGCCGCTCCGGTGGGTGTGCTGCTGGGCGGCTCGTGGCGGGAAAGGCTTTTTCTTTGGCTGGCTATTTCCGGGGCGGCGATTCTTGTGAACCGGATCGCGGACCGGGTTGCGCCAGATCCGCCGGAGTTTTTCGAGGGACCAATCGAGGAGGAGAAACATGAGTTGCTGCGGAAAAGCTAGAGCGCAGGCCAGCATGGGCAGTGCGCCGCAAGCGAGTACGGTACAAAGGCCCGCCAATGGAACTGTGCTGCTCGAATATACGGGCCCGACGGCATTGTCCGTGGTCGGACCGGTGAGCCGGATCACTTATACCTTTGGACGCCCCGGTGCTCGCGTTGTGGTGGACGCTCGAGACAGCATCTCCTTCGCGACGGTTCGCACGCTGAGGAGAGTTTAGTCGTTCTGAGGACCATCGTGGTGGCGCTCCCTGCCGGTCGCGGCTCAGTTAGTGACACAATTCTTTAGGATGAATCGTCGTCATTTTCTGCATCAGGCGTTGCTCGCGCTGCCGGCGGCGAGGGCGGCATGGGCGCAAGCTCTCAATTTAGAAGAAGCGACACTGGGCGAGTTGGAACAAGGCTTCCGATCCGGACGCTTCACGGCGCGCGCGGTTGCTGAATGGTATCTGGCGCGCATCGATTCGCTGGATAAGCACGGGCCGGCGGTGAACTCGGTGATCGAGATCAATCCCGAGGCGCTGCCCATCGCGGAAGAGCTCGATCGGGAGCGCAGCACGAAAGGACCGCGCGGCCCGCTGCACGGCGTGCCGGTGCTGATCAAAGACAATATCGAGACCGCCGACCGCATGCACACCACCGCCGGGTCGTTGGCCTTGGCAGACTCGATCGCAGCTCGCGACTCCTTCGTCGCGGAGCGTCTGCGCAACGCCGGCGCGGTGATTCTCGGCAAGACCAACCTGAGCGAATGGGCGAATTTCCGCTCCACCCATTCGGTCAGCGGATGGAGCGGGCGCGGCGGGCTCACGCACAATCCGTATGCGCTCGACCGGAATCCGTCGGGATCGAGCTCCGGATCGGGCGCTGCCGTGGCGTCGAATTTCTGCGCGGTTGCGGTTGGGACGGAGACGGATGGATCGGTGACGGCGCCTTCGGCGGTCTGCGGAATCGTGGGGATCAAACCGACGCTGGGATTGGTGGGGCGCTCGGGCATTATTCCGATTGCGCACAGCCAGGATACGGCGGGTCCGATGGCGCGCACGGTTCGGGATGCGGCAATCTTGCTGGGTGCGATGGCGGGGGTGGATCCGCGCGATGCGGCGACGAGCGCGGGAAAAGCTCAGGCGGACTACACGCAGTTCCTGGATCCGCGCGGACTGAAGGGCGCGCGGCTGGGCGTGGAGCGGAAATTCTTTGGCGGCAACGGCGCGATGGATCACATCATGGAAGATTGCCTGGCGGAGATGAAGCGGCAAGGCGCGGAGCTGGTGGATCCGGCGAATCTACCGTCGCACGGCAAGTACGACGACGACGAATTTCAAGTGCTGCTGTACGAATTCAAAGCCGATTTGAACGCATACCTGGCGGGGCTCGGGCCGAACGTGCGCTCGCGATCGCTTGCGGATCTCATCGCGTTCAATCGCGAGCATCGCGCTGAAGAGATGCCGTACTTCGAGCAGGAGATTTTCGAGAAGGCGCAGGAGAAGGGACCATTGAGCGAGAAAGCTTATCGGGATGCGCGCGCGAAGTGCGTGAAGCTCTCGCGGAAGGAGGGGATCGACGCCGTGATCGCGAAGTACAAGGTGTCCGCGATTGTTGCGCCGACGATCACGCCCGCGCCGTTCAACGACTTGGTGCTGGGCGATGGGAATTGGCCGGCATGCACAACGCCAGCGGCAGTGGCCGGGTATCCGCACATCACCGTGCCGGCGGGTTTCGTGCGCGGGTTGCCGGTGGGGATTTCGTTTTTCGGACCGGCGTGGAGCGAGCCGGTGCTGTTGAAGCTGGCGTACAGTTTCGAGCAGGCGAGAAAGGTGCGGCGTCCGCCCGGGTTTGCGCGAACGGAGGAGTTGAGTCGCGGGTAAGCGGCTGGCGCGTCTCGTTGAAAACCATCCGACGATTGACGTCGGCTATTGGGGTTGCACGACTTGAGTGTGAACACGCGAGGAATCTAAATCGCCCACGTTCTATACAGCTTCTTCCTTGAACCTGAACGAGTAGTGTAGAGAATCAGCATCTTTCCGTCTGACCTCGAGCTCAATCGCCGTGACATCGTCAAACGAGAGCGGTATCTGGCTTGGTTCACTCGCTGTTTTGCTCGGCGGTACGCTACCGTCTGAGACCTCTCTGATGAGGGTTTCAATGTCGAGGCCTAGAGCATCTCGAAATCTAGGGAGTTTGTCTACTCCTGGGATGGATTCGCCTTGTTCGTATTTGATGAACATGAGCCGTGTGACTCCGACCTTTGTTGCGGCAGCCCTTTGAGTCAGACCTAGAGCTACTCGCTTCTGCTTAATCCTCTCGCCAACAATCCTTCGAGTCGTGTCCCTAGGCATGTATAGTAATATATACTTTACATCTGAACTGAAGTATAGTACAGTATACCTAGGCGCTTGGCCCGATCCGCAGTGAGCGGTGTCCAGGACCGAGCAAGGCCCTGCTCGGGAGCCGAACGGAGTACAATGCGTGAGTGTTTTGCCTTTCTCCGTCTACGGTCAGTTACTGATGGGAGGACTGCATGACTGCGCCAATCGACACATCGATTCTGCCTGACCATGTCTTGAGTGCGATCCTTACCGTTGCCAAGAGGCGAAAGGTTCCAGCTGGTCGGTTTGCTTTTCGCGGGCACGATTACGCGCTTCAGCGCGTTTTCAACGAACTCCGCCGAGAGTGCAATTCTGCACTTCTCGATGCGTTCGTGTTTTCGGATACGGGTCCTGTACCGTACAGCCCAATCCTGAACGATTCCGTCTCCAAACTTCAGCTTTCAGGATTGATCGGACGTGAAAACCCTGACTATGAGGTTTTGTTTCTGAGGCCAGCGGCGGAGGACTTTTACGATAAGTTCCTGTCTCAGCAGCTTTCCCCAGGGCAGATGACCGAACTCGTACAGATAGCCGACGCCTTCCTGGCCAAAGTCTCTCTCGTTTAGCTCATCTGGAGTTGAGCATGGTCAAGAGCATTCGCGTGCAGAAGCCATTAGCCGATCGTGTCGACGATTTCGTCAAGTGGCTCTTTGCAGACTATAGGACCTTCCTCCCCCGCGAAGCAAACGTCATCAACGACTCTCTACTCGGCAATCAGTACTTCGCTCGGCATGAGGTCGCCGTGATTGACTCGCCATTACTCCAGCGGCTTAAGCGGATAAAGCAGACGGGACTGGTTTTTCAAGTCTTTCCATCTGCAACTCACTCCCGCTTCGAACATTCACTCGGCGTAGCGACTTTGGCTGAGCGGTGCCTGCGCGCAATCGTTGAACGAACCTCAATAGAGCTTCCTCGAACCAGCGTTGCCGATATGGATCACACTAGTGGCGACCTGGCACACCTCCGAATGGCCGCGATGTTACATGATGTCGGTCATGGACTCTGTTCGCACGCTTCGGAGCAGATCTATGAACTACTCTCAGACCTTCGAGCGTTCAAGCAGGAACCAGCCTACGTGAAGAATGCCCCCGGAGAGATACTCTCGTATTTGATCGTGAAGTCCAAGACGTTCCAGGAATGGTTTCACGAGCATGTCGTGAGTGGGTGCCAAGCGCAGTTGGACTTGAACGTCATCGCCGAGCTGATTCTCGGCAAACACGAAGACAAAGACAAGTTCTTTCTGGCCCAGATCGTTAGCAGTCCGTTTGATGCGGATAAGTTGGATTACATCGCAAGGGACAGTTTCTATTGTGGCCTGGCTCTGACCGTGGACTTGCCAAGGTTCTACGGAATGATATCCACGGCTAAAATGAATGATCATCGTATTCTCGTTCTGCGGAACTACGTTCCGCTTGAGCAGATTCTGTTTAGCAAGATGACCCTCTTCGGGTCGGTCTATCACCACCAGAAGGTCAAGTGTCTCGATTCGATGTTGCGTTCACTTCTTCAGCACATCCACGATAACGCGGACCAGTGTCCCTACAAGATCAGAGGTGCGCAAGTAAGCTTTGCCGATCCTGTCGAGTACCTTTATGCGACCGACGATGAATTCTTTGCGTCGCGTTTTGGTGATGACTTCGTTCGGAAGATGTTGACTAGGTTCAGGCGCAGAGATCTTTTCGTACGCTGTTTGGAGATATCACGCAGGACGGTGACAAACTGGAAAGACTATGGGCGCCAGCACTTGATAGACCTTGCCGACCTGCCCGATCAACTTGATCGCGTTGAGAAAGACATACACAAGAACGTGCCGGTGGGTTCGAAGGGATCTTGCAATGTCGGTGATGTGCGGCTGAGTGTCCCCAATCGACCGAAGATGAAAAGCGATTTCGCATTCATCCAAACGTCCCCGGTCGCAGACATTGAGGGGATCGAAGAATTCTTCCCTGTGGAACAATGGACCGAGTCCTATGCTCACAACAAGTGGAGAAGCTACGTGTACGCCCCTCGCGAGCTTGCAAAAGACGTAAGAGACGCAGCCCTTTCAATTCTAAATGACCAGATTGGGCTAAAGATCGATGTCGGGAGATCGAACCAGACCTGCCACTTGACTTGAAAGCAGGTACACGCCGAAGCCATTGACGCGCGGCTCCGCGCAAAGCTATCATCCGAGCATGCGGGAAGCCGTGATTGTGGATGCGGTTCGTACGCCGGTCGGACGGCGGGATGGCGGGCTCAAGGGCTGGCATCCGGTGGATTTGCTGGGCCATACGCTGCGGGCCGTGGTGCAGAGGAACAAGCTCGACCCCGCGCTGGTCGACGATGTCATCGCCGGATGCGTCGGGCAAGTGGGCGAGCAGGCGTATAACGTGGGTCGCAATGCCGTGCTGGCGGCTGGATTTCCGGAGTCCGTTCCGGGCACTACAGTCGACCGGCAGTGCGGATCGAGCCAGCAGGCGGCGCACTTCGCGGCGCAGGGCGTGCTGGCAGGGGCTTACGACATCGCCATCGCGTGCGGCGTGGAGTCCATGACGCGCATTCCGATGGGATCGAATGGCGCGGGGCCCGGACAGCCTTTTGGACCTGCGGTCTTGCGGCGCTACAACAACACCGTCTTTCATCAGGGCATCGGCGCGGAGATGATGGCCGAGCGCTGGAAGATCAGCCGCGCCGAACTGGACTCGTTCAGTTTCCAGAGCCACCAGCGCGCCGCGCGTGCCACCGAGGAAGGCCGCTTCTGCAACGAGATTATTCCAGTGCCAGTGGAAACAGAAAACGGGCCGGCGCATCTGACGCGCGACGAAGGTATTCGCGCGAATACGACTCTGGAAAAAATGGCCACGCTGAAGCCCGCGTTCAAGCCGGATGGCGTGATCACGGCGGGCAATTCGTCACAGATCAGCGACGGCGCCGCGGCGCTATTGATCATGGAACTGGGAACGGCAGAGCGGCTAGGCCTTCGTCCGCTGGCGCGATTTGTGGAGTTTGCGCTGGCGGCGGAAGATCCCGTGATCATGCTCTCGGCGCCGATTCCAGCCACGCGCAAGATTCTGGCTAAAGCCGGCCTCGCGATCGACGATATCGACCGCGTGGAAATCAACGAAGCCTTCGCCAGCGTTGTAGTGGCGTGGCAGCGCGAGACGCACGCGGACCTGGCGACGGTGAACGTCAACGGCGGCGCGGTCGCGTTGGGACATCCACTGGGAGCGAGCGGCGCGCGCCTGATGACCACGTTGGTGCACGAGCTGCAGCGATCCGGCGGACGCTATGGCCTGCAGACCATGTGCGAAGGCGGTGGGATGGCGAACGCCACGCTGATCGAGCGGATGTAGCTGTTATGAGGCCATGCTTCGCGGCCGCGTTGTTCGCTGCAGTCGCGCCGGCGATCGCTTGGGGCCAGGCGCAGGAACTCGCCGCTGGCCGGTTTCTGGTTTCCAGCCGCAGCTTGGGCGACCCGAACTTCGCCGAGACCGTCATCCTATTAGTGCGCTACAGCGAAGACGACGGCACCGTCGGGCTGATCGTCAACCGGCAAACGGACATTCCGCTCTCGCGCGTGTTCCGGGACATCAAAGGTGCGAAGGACCGCAAGGATCCGGTGTACATGGGTGGTCCGGTGGAACCGGGAAGCGTGCTGGCGTTGCTCAAATCGGCCAGCAAACCGGAAGAAGCGACACACCTCTTCGCCGACGTCTATCTGATTTCGAGCCGGGCGCTGCTCGAAAAGTCGCTCAGCGGGGGCGCGGAGGCAAACGCGTTTCGTGTTTATCTCGGATATGCGGGCTGGGGCGCGGGACAGTTGGAGCACGAGATGCAGGTTGGGGCGTGGCATGTGCTGCCGGCCGATGCCGCGACCGTGTTCGATCCGGACCCGGATGCAGTTTGGGCGCGGATGATCCGAAAGATGGAGCTGCGGATCGCTTGGGACGGATACCGTCCCAACTCACCTCACCTACTTGTATGCGGCGACCCCGGTGACGCGCTCGCCGATCACTAGCGCGTGAATGTGGTCCGTGCCTTCGTAGGTCTTCACGGTTTCGAGATTGCACATGTGGCGCATGATGGGGTAATCGTCCACGATGCCGTTGGCGCCCAGCAGATCGCGGCTCAGGCGCGCGCATTCCAGCGCCATGGTGACGTTGTTGCGCTTGAGCATGGAGATGTGCGCGGGCTCGAGTTTTCCTTGATCCTTGATCCGGCCGGCGTGCAATGCGAGGAGCTGGGCCTTGGTGATCTCGGTGATCATGCAGGCCAGCTTTTCCTGCACGAGTTGATGGCTGGCGATCGGCCGGTCGTCGAACTGTCTTCGCAGAATCGAATACTGACGTGCAGTTTCGTAGCAATCCATCGCGGCGCCGATTGTGCCCCAGCCTATGCCGTAGCGGGCTTGCGAGAGGCAACTCAGCGGACCTTTTAGTCCCTTGGCGCCGGGGAGCATGGCGGACGCCGGCACGCGGCAATCCGATAGCGCCAGACTCGACGTGACGGAAACGCGCATCGACAGCTTGCCATGTATGTCGGAGCTGGTGAACCCCGGCGTGCCCTTTTCAACCAGGAAACCGCGGATGCCATCTTCGGCGCGGGCCCAGACGACGGCGACATCGGCCATGGTGCCGTTCGTGATCCAGGTTTTTTCGCCGTTCAAGATCCAGTCGCTGCCTGCCTGCTTGGCGCGCGTCTGCATGCCGGCGGGATTCGAGCCGAAGCCGGGCTCGGTGAGTCCGAAGCATCCGATGGCCTGGCCGGACTGCAATTTTGGAAGCCAGCGCTGCTTCTGGTCGTCGGAGCCGTAGGTGAGGATGGGATACATCACCAGCGCGCCTTGCACGGAAGCGAAACTGCGCAGGCCTGAATCGCCGCGCTCGAGTTCCTGCATCACCAGGCCGTACTCGACGTTGCTCATGCCGGCGCATCCGTAACCTTCCAGATTGGCGCCCAGGAATCCGAGCCGGCCGATTTCCGGGATCAGCTCTTGGGGAAAGCGGCTCTCGCGAAAGCAGTCGCGGACCAGAGGGATGACACGATCTTCGACAAACTGGCGCGTGGTCTGGCGCACGAGCAGTTCCTGTTCGGAGAAGAGAGAGTCGACGAGCAGATAATCAACACCGGAGAAACGGGGCATCGGGAACCATTGTAGCTAGTGGTTGGCGACTGGTGGTTGGTTACGCGATTCGCCGGATCAAACGCGCTGGTAGTGTGACGATTGCCCAGATCAGATTGAGTGCACCGCCGACGGCGATGCCAACCAAGCGGAATGGCAGCAGCAGGAGCCAGACGATCGGGTAGAGCAGCAACGCCGCCAAGGCCAGCGGCCAGCACAGAACGAGAAGGATGCACCACAACAGGAAACTGGCCATCGATAAGTACTCCTTTTCAGAACTCTACGCACGTACCGAAAAACCGCTCGCTTACGCGCGCCGCTCCGTTCCTATGATACGCGCGGCGGGACGAAGATGTTCCGGTTGGGAATGGAGCGGGAGACGGGATTCGAACCCGCGACATCAACCTTGGCAAGGTTGCACTCTACCAGCTGAGTTACTCCCGCTTGGGTGCGACGATTTTCATTGTCGCGCTTCGCGCGCCAGGGTGTCAAATCGAGTACTACAAGCCCCACGGACGCGCCAGTTTACAGAAACGTAATAATGCGAAACTTACGATGTTTCCAACATTTAGAAGCCATACTGTTTTATGTAACGCGTTGAAAACGCTGTGGATAAAGTTGCAAAAGTTAGTAGACACGCGTTTCGGAAACTGTGCTAGACTTACATCTGCCGCTTAGAGGAGTAGCCGGCGAGATCTGATCTTCCGGCGTCGCCTTGAGTCGGTTTCCTTAGAATCGAACGTTGGGATTTTGGGTTTTCCACACCTTGTGGAAAACTTGTGCAAAAAGTGCGGAGTGTGGGTGACGGATGAATACCTGGGACGAGATAAAAGGCCATGTTGCGAGCAAGATTAGCCCTGGGGCCTATGATAACTGGCTGTCGAAAACCGTTTTCCTCAGGTCGGAAGGCCACAAAATCTGGGTAAGCGTCCCCGATCCGGCAACGAAGGACTGGATCGTACAAGAATATGCGTCTGAGATCTGGTCCACGGTCCACGACTTGACGCTGCCGGTGCGTCAGATCGTGTATGAGGTTCAAGACGCAGCGCCGACAGCCGAACGGAAGATCCTCGGAGAAGATAAATCAGAGGTCGTGTTCGCGCCATCGATCAACTTGAATCCGAAATTTACGTTCGACACCTTCGTGGTCGGATCGTGCAACCAGTTTGCGCATGCGGCGGCTCAGGCCGTGGCGACGAATCCTTCCCGAACTTATAATCCGCTGTTCATCTACGGCGGTGTCGGCATGGGGAAGACGCACTTGATGCACGCCATTGGGCGCTCCTTGGTGGATCATCACGCCGGGATGCGGATCATCTACACGTCGAGTGAGCGCTTCATGAACGAGATGATCACGTGCATCAAGAACGAGCGCATGCAGCTCTTTCACCGGCACTACCGCTCCGCCGACGTGCTGCTGATGGATGACATTCAGATCCTGGCGGGCAAAGAACGAACGCAGGAAGAGTTCTTTCACACCTTCAACGACCTGTTCGAGCACCAGAAGCAGATCATCATCTCGAGCGATACGCCGCCGAAGAACACGCCGGGATTAGTGGAGCGGCTGCGATCGCGCTTCGAGTGGGGACTGATGGTCGACGTGCAGCCTCCGGACCTCGAGACTAAGATGGCGATCCTCGATAAGAAGGCTGAGCTGGAAGGCATCAAGCTTCCCGAGGAAGTCCGGATCTTCATTGCGACAAAAACCAAGTCGAACGTTCGTGAGCTGGAAGGCGCGTTGATAAAACTGATTGCATACTCGTCCGTGACCGGGACGCCAGTCACACTCCCAATGGCACAGCAGGTCTTGAAGCATCTAACGCACGGACAGGAGCGCCGAATCACGATTGAGTCGATCATTCGTGCGGTTGCCGAGAAGTTTGCTCTGCAGCCGGCACAACTAAAGCAGAAGACCAACGAGCGCAAGATCGCCTATCCGCGCCAGATCGCGATGTACCTGTCCAAGGAGCTTACTTCGGCGTCTCTTCCTGAGATCGGCCGGTCGTTTAGCGGCAAGCACCACACGACCGTACTCCACTCGATCCAGAAGATTGAACGGTTACGCCAGCACGATCAGGATTTGAACAACCTAATCCACACGCTAGTTGACTCAATCCATTAGGGTTATCTGTGTTTTCCACATTCCATGGACCATCTGACCTGTGAGTACCGTGGATGGAATGCCGGAGGGTCAAGTTCTGCACCTGAGGACACCTAAAGTTCCACAGGTTTCAGTGGCGGGAAGCTTCTGAATTTTGTATAATTTAGAGAGAAATCAACATTCCCACGGTTCCTACTAATACGGTTCTAAAAAGTACCTGTTATTGAAGGGTATAGAGCTATTCACAGGCCGGGGCGAAAGAGACGGAAAGCTGGGCAGGGGGAACGATGGAGTTCACAGTCAGCAAGGTAGATTTGGTTCGTGAGTTGAACCTTTCGCAAGGTGTAGTGGAGAAGAAGACTACGATACCGATTCTGTCGAATGTGCTGGTGGAAGCGGTGGCGGATCGGATCAACCTGACGGCAACGGATCTCGAGCTTGGGATACGGAGTTCGTGTCCGGCGCGTGTGAAGAAACAAGGCGCAAGCACGATACCAGCGAAGCGTCTGCTGGACTATGTTCGGCTGTTGCCGGATGCCGATCTGGATGTAAAGCTTCAAGAGAACCAGTGGGCGAGTTTGGTGTGCGGGCGATCGCGTACACGGATTGCGGGGATGTCGCGCGAGAGCTTTCCGGAATTGCCGCAGATGCCGGATGTGCTAGCGCAGATTCCAGTGGGGCTGCTAGGGTCGATGATTGCAAAGACGATCTTTGCAATCTCGATGGAGGAGTCACGCTTTACGCTGAACGGGTCGCTGCTCCTTCTGAAGAACAACGGACTAACAATGGTGGCAACCGATGGTCACCGGCTGGCGATGATTGAGCATCCAGTGGAGCTTGCCGGAGTAACTTCGCCATTCCGTGCGCTGCTGCCGCGGAAGGCAATGGGCGAGATTCTGAAGCTTGCGCAGGAATCGAGCGCTGAAGCAGTGATCCAGTTCTCCGGTGATGAGAACCATTTGTTCTTCCAATTGGGCGAGCGGCTGCTATTAAGCCGCAAGCTCACCGGCAACTTCCCGGATTTCGAACGTGTGTTGCCGAAGGATCACCCGCACTCAGTGAGTTTGGATCGGCAGGAATTGGGGAAGTCCATTGAGCGCGTATCGCAGTTTTCCGATGAGCGATCGCGGGCCGTGCGGATTGGCATTCAGAAAGACGAGTTTCAGATTCACTCGTCTCTCTCCGAAACGGGTGAGAGCGAGGAGATCCTGCCGGTAGAGTATGACGGCGATGCAGTGGAGATCGGCTTCAACGCAACGTACCTGCTCGACTTCCTACGGGCGACAAACGAGGCGCAGGTCACGTTCCATTTCAAGGATGCGCATAGCGCGGGTGAGCTGCGCCCGGCCGGGGACTCCGCGGCGAATTACAAGTATCGGTATGTAGTGATGCCGATGAGGATTTGAGCGGTTCGAGGATAGAGCATTACAAACATGGCAACTAAAGAAGTAAGTCCAGTAGACGTTTACGATTCCAGTAGCATCAAGGTGCTGGAAGGTCTGGAGGCGGTCCGGTTGCGGCCCGCGATGTATATCGGTTCCACGACTGAGACAGGCCTGCATCACCTGGTCTACGAGGTAGTGGACAACTCCGTGGATGAAGCGCTGGCCGGGTACTGCGACCAGGTCACTGTCACGATTCATATCGACAATTCGGTGACGGTAGTGGATAACGGGCGTGGGATTCCCGTGGGCATTATGGAGGAAGAGGGCGTATCGGCGGCCGAGGTCGTGATGACGAAGCTGCACGCCGGCGGGAAGTTCGACTCGAAGAGCTATAAAGTATCGGGCGGTCTGCATGGCGTAGGCGTAAGCTGCGTAAATGCGCTCTCTGAATTGCTGCAGCTCGAAATCTGGCGCGAAGGTTATACCTGGGAGCAGGAGTTTCAAAAGGGCATTCCGAAAGCGCCGCTGGCCAAGGCCGGCAAGGCCGGCAAGAAGACCGGCACCAAGATCACCTTCAAGCCGGACGCCACCATCATGGACGCGGTGGAGTTCAACTACGACACGCTGGCGCAGCGTCTGCGCGAGTTGGCGTTTTTGAACAAGGGGCTCACCATCACGCTAACCGACGAGCGCGTGGAGCCGGCCAAACAGCACGAGTTCCATTATAGCGGCGGCATCGCGGAGTTCATCAAGCACCTGAATCGCGGTAAGGCCGTCTTGCACGACAAGCCGATTTACTTCGAGGGCGACCGCGAACTGCCCAACGGCGGCACACTGTCGATGGAACTGGCGCTGCAGTACAACGACGGCTATTCCGAGAACGTCTTCAGCTTCGCGAATAACATCAATACCGTCGATGGCGGCGCGCACTTGAGCGGATTCCGCAGCGCGCTCACCCGAACCATCAATTTTTACGGCCAACAGGCGGGCCTGTTCAAGGACGTCAAGGAGAATCTGACCGGAGACGATGTGCGCGAGGGCCTGACCGCGGTGGTGAGCGTTAAGCTGCCGCAGCCGCAGTTCGAAGGACAAACCAAGGGCAAATTGAACAGCGACATCGGCGGGTTTGTGGTGCAGTTCATCAACGAGAAACTGGGCGAGTACTTCGATAAGAACCCGGCTGTGATGCGCAAGATCGTAGGCAAGGCAATCGAAGCGGCGCGCGCGCGGGAAGCGGCGCGAAAGGCGCGCGATCTGACGCGTCGCAAAGGCGCGCTGGATTCGGGCGGACTGCCGGGCAAACTGGCCGACTGCCAGGAGAAGGATCCGGAGCGGTGCGAGCTGTTCCTGGTGGAGGGCGAGTCGGCCGGCGGAACGGCGAAAGGCGGCCGCGACCGGCGCTACCAGGCCATTCTCCCGTTGCGCGGCAAAATCCTCAACGTGGAAAAGGCGCGCTACGACAAGATGCTGGGGCATGAAGAAATCCGGGCGATGATTACGGCCATCGGAACCGGCATCGGCTTGACCGATTTCGATATCACCAAGCTGCGTTACCACAAGATCATCATCATGACCGACGCGGACGTGGATGGCTCGCACATCCGCACCCTGCTGCTCACGTTCTTCTTCCGCCACATGCAGGAATTGATCAAGCGCGGGAATGTGTTCGTCGCGCAGCCGCCGCTGTATCGGATCAAAAAAGGCAAGCAGGAGAAGTACATCAAGGACGACAAGGAGTTTACGCGGGAGATTCTGCGGCGCGCCACCGAAAATCTGGTGGTGGAGACCAAGGGCGGAACGAAGCTGGAAGGAACAGAATTGCGCAGCTTCCTGATGTCGCTGGACGAATATCAGCAGATGTTCCGGCGCGTGGAGCGGCGCCTGCGGGATCCCAGAGTGGTGGAGATTGTGGCCAATGTCGACTACCATATCGACACCAAGGCGGACTTCCACGAGAAACAAAACCTGCAGCCGGTGCTTGCCGCATTGAAAGCCGCGAAGCTCGAAGCCGAGCTGAAAGAGGAAGAAGAGCACGCGGCCTGGGCTGTGGAATATCTGGATCCAACGAAGGCGCCGCGCAGCATCGGCGTGGAGATGGTGGTGCAGCCCGAGTATCGGCGGCTGCGTACGATCGCGCGGCAGGTGGCCAAGTACAATCAACCGCCGTTCGCCGTAATTCGCGAAAGCAAGACGGAAACGCTGCCCGGGTGGCGAGAATTGCTGGAGCACGTCAAGAGCGAGGGCACGCGCGAGGTTTCTATCCAGCGCTACAAGGGTCTGGGCGAGATGAACGCCGAGCAACTGTGGTCGACGACGATGAATGCCGAGACGCGCACGCTGCTCAAGGTGGATCTGCAGGACCTGGCGGAGACCGAGAGAATTTTTTCCACGCTGATGGGCGAGGATGTGGAGAGCCGGCGCAAGTTTATTGAAGAGAACGCGCTGGACGTGCGGAATTTGGACGTGTAGGGCGAAGCCTCCGCGAGCGCTTTCGCCAATTGCCGGGACAGGAGCGTTTCGTCCTCTACTACCAGAACCCTCAATCACACACATTCATAGCGTAGTCCGATGAATGGCAGATGAACGCCCCGTTCAGGCAGCGTTCAGGCGGGATGAGGGAGAATCTTCATGATGTTGTCATCCGCAATTGATTATGGTTATCCGTGGTGGCTCAGCTATGGCCACCTGCCGATCCTGGCCGGCGCTGTCTCGATGCTGCTCCTTGGATATGTACGCAAGTGGTCGCGGTGGGCGATGCTCTTCTTGGGCGTCATCGTTCTCTGGTCCAGCGCCGCATTTCTGGTGACGCGCTTCGTCATCGACGTCAATGGCCGGTCTGCACTGCCCACGCAATGCTTTCTCCGTTCCGGCAAGGGACGAGTGCTGGACATCGGGGCGGGGACGGGTCGATCGTCAATCATGGTGCTCGAATCTCGCCCGGAAGCGACTCTGGTTGCGCTGGATCTTTTCGGTCAGTCTTTCGAACAACACTTCGGGCGCAGCGAGAGTCCGCAGCAGAGGCTGCTCGCGAACTTGAAAGCGGCAGGGGTGGAGCAGCGCGCCACGATCGAGACTGCCGATATGCGCAAGCTTCCCTTCGACGCTGCCGCCTTCGATGCCATCGTGAGCGCGTATGCGATGGATCACCTCGGCCGCAAGGGGATCGATCAATCGTTGGCGGAAGCCGCCCGTGTAATAAAGCCTGGCGGTGATTTTCTACTGATACTAATCGCCAACGAGCCATGGGCCAAATTCACTTATGGGCCGCTGCTCGCGCACGGCGGTACTCGCGGGGCGGAATGGTGGACTGCGCATGTGCAAGGAGCGGGTTTTCAAATTGTCGAGGAAGGAACGCGTCCGTTGACGCTTTACCTTCTTGCACGGCGGTTATAGGCCAGTTCACTGGTCCACATAGATGCGTTTGACGCGGGCGTGGATGCCGCACAGCACGCTGTAGGAAATTGTTCCCGCTACGCGGGCTATCTGCTGGGCGTCGATTGAGACGCTGCCTTCCTTGCCGAGTAACATTACCGAATCGCCGGCCTGTAAGGGCGGGAAATTTGATATGTCGATAGTGGTGAGGTCCATCGAAACCGCGCCGACGATGGGCGCCAGGCGGCCTTTAGCGATCACCTGTCCTTTGTTCGATAGCCGGTGCGGGATGCCATCGGCGTATCCGGCGGCGAGAACGGCGATGCGCATCGGGTGCGGCGCGCGAAACATGCCGCCATAGCCGATCAGAGCGCCGGCGGGAAGATCCTTCACCGCGACCACGGCTGCTTTCCAGGTGAGCGCGGGCCGGACCTTGAACAATTGCGGCGGCGCGGTCCCTTTCGCCACGGGAGAAACGTAACCGTAGATGGCATGGCCCGGGCGGACCATCTTTTGCCAGGCATCGCGGCGTCCGTAGGCGACGGGCGTGCTGCTGGCCAAGTGCAGGAAGGGTGGGTTGACGCCGGCTCGCGCCAGCTCCGCGCAGATGCCGGCGAACGCGCGCATCTGTTCTTCGGTTTGCGAGGTCGCGTAGTTGGCGGCGGAGGCGAAGTGTGTCATCAAGCCTTCGAGCTTGGCGTGCCGCGCGGCGTGGATGGCATTCAGGATCTCGGCTGCCGAAGCGCGCGTTCCCAGACGGCCCATTCCGCTGTCGATCTTCAGATGGTACGCGGCTTGTTCTCCTCGCGAGGCGGCCATTCGGTCCCACTCGCGGATGTCTTCGAGCGAATGAATCACGGGTGTCAAGGAGTATTCCAGTAGCGCGGCGCGTTCGGCAGGCAGAAAATCCGCCATTACCAGGATGCGCGCGGTGATCCCCTGCTCTCGCAGGATTGCGCCTTCTTCCACGTTGCTGACCGCGAGCCAGCGCGCGCCGGCGCTTATCAACGCGCGAGAGACCTCGATAGCACCGTGGCGATAGGCGTCCGCCTTCACCACCGGCATCACTTCTACGCCGAGTCCGACGACGTCGCGGACCGCCTGGAAATTTGCGGCAATCTGCTTGAGGGAGATTTCTACCCAGGATCGATAGGCGAACGGGTCCATACATTCATGGTATGACCGCGACGCCGGGCGGACAGGGATTAGGATGATACGCCTAGCTTTTTGAGGAAAGTCATCATCGGGCACCAGTTGGTGAATGCGGATTGAAAGAGGTTCAATCCGACGAATGCCGTGAACAGGTACCAGAGCGGGTCCACCCAGTAGCCCAAGGCCAGGCTGGCCAGCACCAACGCTCCGGCAATCAACCGAAGGTAGCGATCTACTGTCATGCGAGTCTCCTTTTGTTCGCGATGAAGAATAATACCGGCACGGTCATGCGCGAGAGCAAGAGCGAGGCAACTTCGCCGGCCATGAGCGCGATGGCCAGGCCTTGAAAAATGGGGTCGAACAGGATCACCGACGATCCCACCACGACGGCAGCCGCGGTCAGCATCATCGGCCGGAAGCGCACCGCGCCCGCGTCGATCACGGCCTGAGCCAGCGGCATGCCTTCCTTCAAACGCAGTTTGATGAAGTCCACGAGGATGATCGAATTCCTGACGACGATGCCCGCGCCCGCGATGAATCCGATCATGGAAGTCGCGGTGAAGAACGCGTGCAGCAGACCGTGCGCCGGTAAAATGCCAGCCAAAGAGAACGGTATGGCGGCCATGATCACCACGGGCGTCACGAACGAGCGGAACCAGCCGACCACCAGAATGTAGATCAAAATGAGAACCGCGCCGAACGCCAGGCCGAGGTCGCGGAAGACTTCATACGTGATGTGCCATTCGCCGTCCCACTTGAGCGCATACTTGGAGGTTTCGAGCGGCTGGTGCGCGGTCAACTGCTCGATGGAGTAGCCTTCCGGGATGGGAATTTTCGAGATGCCCGGGCCGAGCTTGAGGATGGCGTAGACCGGACTCTCCATCGCGCCCGCTACGTCGGCGGTGACGTAGGTCACCGGCATCAGGTTCTTGTGGTAGATGCTCTTGTCTTCGATCACCGTGCCGTCGGTTACCAATTCGCGCAAAGGGACGAGCGATCCGGCGTGGTCCGCAATGCGCAGGTTTTCGATGCCGTCGATGGAGGAACGCGACGGGCGGCTCAAGCGCAATTTGATCGCGATGTCTTCCTTCTCAGAATCGACGTGCAGGAGGCCGGCCGATTCGCCGGCGGAAGCGATGCGGACTGCACGCGCCACCTGGTCTTGCGAAATGCCGTGCAGCGCGGCCTTTTCCCGATCGACGCGCAGTTGGTGCTTGGGCCGGTCGTCCTCGACGTACCAGTCGACGTCTACGACGCCATCGGTGGAGCGGAAGAGCTCGCGAACCTGGCGAGCGATGCGAAGCTGGCCCTCCTGCGTGGGCCCGTAAACTTCCGCGACCAGGGTTTCGAGCACCGGAGGCCCTGGCGGGACTTCGGCCACTTTGATGCGAGCGCGGTTGCGGTCGGCGATGGGCTGCAGGCTCGCGCGCACGAGTTTTGCAATTTCGTGGCTCTGCCGTTTTCTGTCGCTCTTGGACAGCAGATTCACCTGGATGTCGGCGGCGTTCGATCCGGCGCGCAGATAATAGTGCCGCACGAGCCCGTTGAAGTTGTACGGCGAGGCTGTACCGACATATGTTTGGAGGTTGACGACTTCGGCCTGCTTCAGAGTTTGCTGCGCCAGTAAACGCGTGACACGCGCGGTTTCTTCTAGCGGCGTGCCTGCGGGCATGTCCACGATTACCTGAAACTCGCTCTTGTTGTCGAAGGGCAGCATCTTCACCTTCACGAAGCCGATATAGACGAGAGCCATGGATCCGAGCAGCAGGAACACGACGCTTCCGAGGAAGCTCCAGCGCAACGTGGGCCGGTGCAGAAGGCTGCCCATCACACGACGGTATAGTCGCGTCAGGCGGTTTTCCGGCCGCACGTCGTGAGCATGAGCGCCGCGGCCCAAGATTCGGATGGCGGCCCAGGGCGTCACAATGAACGCAACCAGCAGCGAGAACAGCATGGCCGCCGATGCGCCGATCGGAATGGGCCGCATGTACGGTCCCATCAGCCCGCCCACGAAGGCCATGGGGAGAATCGCGGCGATGACGGCAAGCGTTGCGAGGATGGTTGGATTGCCGACCTCATCGACCGCTTCGGCCGCGACTTCCCCGATGGGGCGGTCGACATTGCAGGGCATGCACCAGTGGCGGGTGATGTTCTCGACCACTACAATCGCGTCGTCCACCAGGATGCCGATTGAGAAGATCAGCGCGAAAAGCGTGATGCGGTTGAGCGTGTAGCCGTGTAAGTAGAAGATGGTGAGCGTAAGCGCCAGCGTGACTGGAATTGCGGTGAAGACGATGAGCGATTCGCGGAATCCTAGCGCGAGGGCAATCAGCAGACTGACTGAAACCACGGCGATGCCCATGTGCCACAGCAGCTCGTTGGATTTCTCGGCGGCGGTTTCGCCATAGTTGCGCGTAATTGAGAGCCGGACATCGGATGGAATCAGGGCGCCCTTCAGATGCTCGACGCGTTGGAGAACATCGCGGGCGACATCGATCGCGTTGGCGCCCTTGCGCTTCGAGACCGCCAGCGTGACGGCCGGTTGAAAGGCGCCGTTCGCCGCGGCGAACTGGACGTACTGGGCGGGTTCTTCGCCGCCGTCGGTTATGTTGGCGACATCGTGCACGAAAACCGGCTTGCCGTTCGCCACGCCCGCCACGACGTTGGCAACATCGTCCGCGCAGCGGAGAAAGTCGCCGGTTTCGAGCAGGAATTCGCGATTGGCGTTCGAAAACCGGCCGGAGGAGATGCGCTGGTTGGAAGCCGATAGCGCCTGGAACACGTGCAGCGGCGTGAGCGAAAAAGCCGCGAGCTTGGCTTCATCCAGCGTGACCGCGATTTCACGCCGCTGGCCGCCGACGATCGCCACAGCCGAGACGTTGTTCACTTGCTTCACGCTGTCGTGCACCTGGGCGGCCAGGCGGCGCAGTTCCAGGCTGTTATAGCGGCTGCTCGAGAAAGTGATGGCGAGGATGGGAACGTCGTCGATGGATCGCGGCTTGACGAGCGGAGGGGTTGCGCCGGGAGGAATCAGATCGAAGTTCGCCAGCATTTTCTGGTTGAGCTTGACGATACTCCGCTCTTCGTCTTCGCCGACGCGGAAGCGAACCACGGCCATCGACTGCCCGGGGCTGGAGGTCGAATAGATATACTCGACGCCGGGAATCTCCCATAGCAGTTTTTCCATGGGCTTGGTGACGCGCTCTTCCACTTCGCGCGCCGACGCGCCCGGCATTCCGACAAAAACGTCGATCATCGGCACGATGATCTGCGGCTCTTCCTCGCGCGGCAATCGCCAAACCGAGAACAGGCCCAGCAAGAGCGACGCGCCCAAAAACAGCGGCGTCAATTTGGAATCGATCCACGCGCGGGCGATTTTGCCGGCCAAGCCCAGTTTCACGGGCGCGCCTCCACCCGGGCGCCGTCGGCGAGAGCGGCGGGGCGCTGCGACACGATGCGCTCGCCTGGATTGAGTCCCGAAAGTATCTCAACCAGATCGCCTTGCTTCTGGCCGGTGGTGACGATGCGCATGCGCGCGAGTGCATCCTCGACCACCAGTACCGTTTGGACTTGGCCTTGTTCGGCGACGGCCGAGGCAGGCGCCACAATGGTCCGGCGGACGCCGTGCGCGAATTGCGCTCTTCCATAGACGCCGGAACGCAGATGAGCCACGGCCGGAAGATCGATCTTGACGGTAAAGGCGCGCGCCGTGGGGTCGACCGAAGGAACGATATCGGATACTCGCGCGGCGATGGTTTGATCGAGAGAATCCAGCTTGACGGTGACCGCTTGGCCCACGCGGATGGTGGACAGGAAGCTCTCCTCGACCGGAACTTCCAGCCGCAACGCGCCGGCTTGTTCGATGGTGAGCAATGGTGCGGCGGGAGCGGCCAGCGCGCCGGGTTCGACTTGTTTCTCGGTAACTGTCCCCGCGAAGGGCGCGCGAATTTCGGAATAACCGCGCACGACCGCGGCGGCTGCAACTGCTTCATCCGCCTGCTGGAGCTTCGCACCGGCTTGCCCGCGGCGTGACACCACCATGTCGTACGTCGCCTGTGCGACCTTCAACTTGGCGTTCGCCTCGTCGTACTCCTGGTTCGAGACGGATTTTTTTTGAAACAGGTCCGCCATGCGCTGGAAGGTGATTCTTGCGAGATCCAGACTGGCTTGCGCGGATGCCGCGGCGTTGTTCGCCTCCGTGGTTGCCAGGACGGCTTCCTGACGGGCGGCCTGCGCCTGGCGGTAAGTCGCGTCGAGATCCCGCGCATCGAGCACTACGAGAAGCTGTCCGGAGGCCACCTGGTCACCGAGGCGGAATTTGACCTCGCGCACGTAGCCCATCACCTTGCTGGCAATTACGGTGGAGGTTCGGGCTCGCACAGTGCCGGAGGCTTCGGAGATTGCCGGCCAGTCGACCGAGGACACGGTAGCCACCGTTACCGAAACCGGCTCCGAAGAAGACGCTTCCACTTTGCGCGGTCCTTCGCGGCACGCGGTTAGCATCAGGCACGCGAGCAGGGCGGTTGATAATTTACTTGATTGCATCGGAGTCTCCAGAAAGCGTTCCGGCAGCCAACTCGAGCGCGGTCGCGGCCACGCGCTGGTCGTAGATGGCCTCGAGATGCCGCGTTTTGGTCTCGAGAAATGCGGTTTCGTTGCGCAGCAGCTCCGTGATGGTGGTGAGGCCGGCTTCGTAGCGATTGCGCGTGATGCGAAGGCCTTCCTCGGCCATCGAAACCGCGGCTGCAGCAACGCCGATGCGCTCTTGGGCGGACTTCCAATCGGCGTAGGCGCGTCGAACCTGCAGCCGGACTTCGGAATCCGTGCGCTTCTGCTGCGCTCGCGCCGCATCAGCCAAGTGCGCAGTCTCTTGACGTCGCGATTGCGCAGCGAAACCGCTGAACAGGGTCCAGTTCAGCGATGTGCTGAAGAACCAGTTGGCGCCGCCACGAGTCGCGAGAGTCTGGCGGTCTGCTTCGAGTGCGCCGTGCACCGAGATTTTGGGAAACAGAGCGGAGCGGGCCGCCGAGGATTGCGCTTCGGCGACGCGCACGCCCAGCGCGGCTTGCCGGGTCTCGGGCCGGTCCTGGGCGGCCGTCCGGCCTAGTGCTTCCGGGGCAATGTCCTTCAGCGCGGCAGCGGACAGCGGAGTGGAAAGCTCGTGCTGTGTTTCGAGCGGCAAGCCCAGAGCGTCGTTGAGGGCAGCGGCGGCGACATCCAGGGCATAGCGGGCTTGAATCTCCCGTTCGTTCATGGCGGCCAGGTGCACGCGAACCGAGAGAACGTCGGCATCGGTCGACATGCCGGCTGCGCGAACGGTTTCGGCTCTGCTGAGGTCGGCTTGCGCGGACCGGACCGCCTCTTGCGATACAGTCAGGCGCTGTTTGGCGAGCACTGCGCCATAATACGCACGTGCAACTCCAGCGATTACACCCATCCGCGCGCCGCGTTCGTCCTCAGTAGCGACCTGTTGGCCAAGTTCCGCCGAGCGAACCCGCGACTTTGTACTACTAGCGTCGTATATGGTCTGGTCAAATGCTAGAACGGATTGGAAATTATTGAGCGCATCTGGTCTGTTTAGGAGGCCCAAGTCGAAGTTCTGTTGCCTGAACTGGTGCTGCGTAAGCAACGAACCGAAGACAAAAACCGGATTATTACTACGTTCGTAGGATTCAGTGTAATTGACCCTCGGCAAGAAGCCGCTGCGGGCCTCCCGGACCCTGCTTTGCGCCGCTTCTTTCGTGGCAATGCTGGCCTCAACCGCAGGATTGCGCTGTAGTCCCAGGCCGATAGCCTCCGTTAGGCTTATAGAGGACTGCGCCACCAGGCTGGGGACCGCCGCCAGGAGGATTTGAAGCTTCAGGGTCATTCATTAGCCGAGATGCAAACCGATGGCCGCGGTGACAACCCGTAGAATAGGAGCGTGGATTCGCAAACGCATCCCGAAGCCGGTCTCGCGCGCGAGTTGCTGGCCGGCAACGCGGAGGCTTTCGACCGCTTTGTCGAAACCTTCCGGACGCGGATCTTTCAATACAGCTTCCTGATGTGCGGCCAGCGCGAGGACGCCGAGGAAGTATCGCAGGAAACGATGCTGAAGGTTTTCGAGAACATCGATCAACTGAGGGAGCCGGAGCGCGTGAAGCCCTGGGTATTTCAGATCGCAAAGAACGCCTGTTTGATGATGCGCCGGAAAAGCATTTTCGCTCCGCGCGAGGAAGTCTCGCTCGATGAGCCTGCCGTGCAAGTACGCGATTCCGCCGCCTTGCCGGATAGCGAGGCGCTGCGGCGCGAGCTGCACGATCGGCTGCAAGCGGCGATCCAGGCGTTACCGCAGATGTACCGGGCGGTCCTGCTACTGCGCGATGTGGAGGAATTATCGACCGAGGAGACCGCGGCGATTCTGGATCTGAGCGCGGACGCCGTGAAGCAGCGGCTGCATCGCGCGCGCCGTATGATGCGCGGCAAGCTGGACGGCACGCTGCATCCCGTGCGCAGTTTCGCAATGCGAGATCAGCCGCGTCCACTGCCGCAGCCGGTGCGGGAGGACATGCTGGCGTGGTATCGGAGGATGATTGAGGGGCGGAAGAAATGAATCATGGCCAAGCATGGAGGACACTTCAAACGAACCGCAGTCACCATAAAGTAACAGCTAACTTTGCGGCACGTACTCTATTTGATCTTCACCGATTCAGAAGGAATCGAGTCCGAGTTTTTGTGCGATGGCGATGGCGATGTGTGCGAGGGAAGTTCCCGGGCAAGCCGGTATTGTGGCGACCTGAAAGTGATATAGTGTAGGCCGAAGAGGACTAATAAATGCGGAGCGTTAGAGCGTTTCTTGGAATGACTGTTCTTTCCAGCCTGGGGTTGGCCGCCACGATCGTCGACAAGACCCCGGACCTCGGACCCTTCTGGCATCCACTGAGCACCACCGGCACCTATGTCTACACAGACAGCTTTGTGTTCAGTGGAACCACGGGGACCTTAGCGACCGTTCTAGGCGTGTACATGCACCTTACTTAGCGGCAGCGGGCCCGGAAGCCCCTTTTTCTTCGAACTGTTCGCCGACAATGGCAACGCGCCCAATCCCGGTGCGGTGCTGGGTACGACCAGCGTCATGACCGCCAGCAACACGACGCTCCAATTGATAAACAACACTTTGCTATCCCCGGTCAGTCTGACCAACGGCGTACGTTATTGGGTGGCGGCTTCGACCGTGGGACAAAGCGGCGGCAGCGGGTTGGCGTATCAGGTGGGCGGCCACACGCAAGGCGTTGATTTGGGAACCTTCTGGTACTCCAACGACCCAGCGGGCCAAAACTTCGATGGCCGGAGTCAAACGCCGGAAATGGCGATCTTTGTCGGCTCAGGCGTATCCGTGCCCGAACCCGCGACCTATACTCTGCTATTGGCCGGATTCGCCGTCGCCGCTCTGCGGCGCCGGCGGGCTTTATCTTACTGCCCGCTCGGGCCTGCGCGGGCAGACTCGGACTGGTCGCCGTACGAGCTTACAATCTGAATACGAACGATACAGATGGCGCCCACAAACATGAGTGGATTGATTGTGCGGTGGTATTGCAGCGCAAAACAAGGCACGTCCGGTGTGTTCCCGTGCACCGAACTTCTCTGGACGTGACCTTGGTTCCAGATGACCTGCGTGGCGTTGTCGCGCTCGCGATCATGGGCGACTTAGTTACTTTCCGGCGCAAGATTCGATCATCGAGCAGTGTTTGAGACAGTTACCGATTTCGCGCTAACGCAAATGTCTGATCCTGCGCAGGAGAGAAATCGGTTACTGTCCCCAAGCTACCCGCAGCGTTAGTTTTGCGTCGGAAAATAGCTAGGAAGCAATCGTTAAACAGCGCTGCCAAACAGACGGATATTCTCATTCATACCAGGCCGTTCCAGGACCTTGTGCTAGCCGCCAGCATCAGTGCGAGACGCCGGATTTCTTCGCTTCGCTAGTGTGAGCAGGAGGGCTTCGTATTGGTCCGTCACGGCGTTCCAGCTATATCTCTCGGTGACGCGCGCCATGGCCCGGCTGCCCCATTCGGCTCGCTCTGCTTCGGTCATCGCTAGAGCTTGATTCAGCCTCGGCGCGAGTTGGCCGGCTTCGAACGGGATTCCGGCATCGGCTGCGACTTCGGTGTTTTCGGGAGTCTTCAGGTACAGCACCAGCGCTCCGCGGCCCATGGCTTCGATGAGGGCCGGGTGCGTACCGCCGACCTCGGTGGCGTGAATGTAGGCGAAGCAGTGTGAGAGCAACTCGTGGTATTCGCGCCCGTAAATCGCGCCCGGCAGCAGAACGCGCGGATCCCTTGTGGTCTTCACACGCTCGATGTAATCTTGCGCGTAGGGTGCATCGCCCACTAAAGCCAGGTTCATGGGAGTCGACGTTCTTTCAAAAGCTTCGCGCACCAGCAGCGCGTTATTCTCCGGCTCCATGCGGCTGACGTAGAGAAAATATCGGCCAGGTTCCAAGCCGAGCGGCGTCAGAACCTCGGCGCTCTCCAGCTTTCCGGTTTCAGCGCCGTATGGAATGAATTCGGATTGTTTTCCATAGCGCTCGATGTAATATTCGGCGATGTTTTGGGCGTCGGTCACCGTCGCGTTGGGGCAGAACGTCGCCAGCCACTCCGAAACGCGATACCAGCCTTTGGCCAGCCAATTCCATTTTTTTCGCTTGCGCTCCAGGCCATTTACGTTGAGCGCAACCGGAACCCGCGCGATACGCGGCCAGAACGTAAACACGGCGTTGGCAGCGTTGCAATACAGCGCGACGTCCGGGCGGTGAAACATCAAATGAATGGTGGAGAGAAAAGTGTGGACGATGGTGTCGAAGTATTTGTGGCGCCAGGTTGGCAGGTAAACGAGCTTGACGCCGCGGTACGCCGGCTCGGAATGCCGTTCCCGGCAATAGACCGTGACGCGATGGCCGCGCTCAGCCAGGCGCGTGGAAAGCTCTTCGGCGAACGTCTCGAAGCCGCCGTATCGCGCCGGAATTCCCCGTGTACCGAGAATAGCGATGCGCGCCGCTTTCCGCCTCCTGCCGCCGGGTCTAACCCCGCGCCGCCCGGGCGCGAGCGAGCGCCTTGGCAGAAACTTTCTTGCTGGCGGGGCTGCTCACCGGCTTGTAACTGAACCAACTGGCGATATAGTTGTCATCGGCGCGCTTGCGGCTCATGATTTCGCGGCGCTTGGACATCACGCGCTTCCAATTCCGCGTCAGGTACCAGAACGCTTTGAGCGAACTCTGTTCGCGCAGCAGGCAGCAGGATAGCACTACGATGTCGCGCGCGGTGATGGAAAACCAGTTGCGAAAGTATAGATCGCCGGTCATGTTCTTCATGCGCATCAGGAAACGATTCTTCACCGAGTGCATATTGATGACCGGCGGCAGCGCGCGGCGGTTGCCCGGCAGCACGTTGCGTACGTGATAGCCGCGCGCATGCGGCGTGTAGATGCAGCGCCAGCCCATGAGCTGGGCACGCCAGGCCACATCGGCATCTTCGCGATAAACGAAGAAGTCAGGATCGAAGAATTCTTCGCCCACGGCGATGTCGTCGATCATCTGGCGCCGGTACAAGGCCGCGGCGGCCGTGGCGCCGAACACGTATTCGTGATTCAGATAATGGCCGTTATCCACTTCCTGGCTGCCGCGATCGAGATGCCGAAGCATGGGAGTGAAGTAAATCCCAGTCGAATCCACCAGCGGTTTGTCCGGCAGATCGAAGCTGGCGAGGATGGTCAGCAGCTTTCCGCACACGGTTCCGATCTTCGAATCGAACTGGCCGGTGTCCACCAGCGCCTGAATGAAATTGGGGAGCAACAGGACGTCCGGGTTCAAGGTCAGCACCCAGTCGCCCGTGCTGATCCGGATGGCTTGATTCTGCGCGGCCGCGAACCCGATGTTCTCGTCGTTGTAGACGATCTGGCAGCGATCCTCGAACTGCTCCAGGATGTCCACGGTGCCGTCGGTGGAAGCATTGTCGATGACGATGATTTCCTTGTTGGCGTAGCGCTGCACCAAAACAGATTCCAGGCAGCGCTTGATGAACCGGCCGCTGTTGTATGTGACGATTGTGACGGAAACCCGATCGTTAAAGGACATGTATGTGGGTCGTGTCTTTTTTTAAAATCTGCTTCACCCTACTCGCTTGCTATAACCACCCCAACACTCGACTTCATGGACGCGGCCGGAAACCAAACACCGTCCGCCCAGTCGCGCTACGCCGGCGTAGACATTGACCGGCCTCAAACTTCGCCATCGTACCACGCCGACCAAGGCTCGGAAGATGGCGCCCAGCACCACGGTCGCGCTCACCCCCCGGCATGCATACGGCTTAAAGTGCTTGGAGGCGTACTTTAGAAGGCTAGCATACCAACAAAGCTCGCGGCATCTCCAATCCATCCCCGCAATACTATGACCACCCCGATGACGCGCAATCACCTCCGGTACATATTGGATTTTCAGCCCCAGATCGCGCGCGCGCTTGGTGAAATCGACATCTTCGAACCAAAGTGGATCGAAGCGTGTGTCAAAACCACCCAACCGCTGCCACACTTCGCGCCGGAACATCAGGAACGCGCCGGGCGGCTGCTCTACTTCAGCGGGCTGGGAAAGATCGAGATCCACACAACGGTAGCGGCGGTTGACAGCGTTCGAGGGCCACAGACGATTGATGCCAAGCACCTCGAAGGCCAACGTGGTCGCAGTGGGGAAGCGGCGGAGCGTGAATCCGGATTGCGCAACTCCATGCTCATCCACCAATTTTCCGGTCGCCAGTCCGACGCCCTCGCGGGAGCAGGCCTCCGCCAACGAGTCGACTGGCGTGGTCAGCTCGACATCCGGGTTGAGGAGCAGGATCAATTCTGTTTCCAGCGCCGAGACGCCCTGGTTCGCGGCTGCGGCAAAGCCGCGATTGGTGGAGTTGGCTATCAGCTTCACGGCTGGTCTTCGCCGCACCAGTTCGGCCGTGTGGTCCTGGGAAGCGTTGTCGACTACCACGGCGGGCAACTGGGCGCAGGAATCCAGACAGCGTTCGATGACCTCCGCCGAGTTGTACGTCACCACCACCACGCCGGTTCGGTTCATGTCAGGGCAAAGTAGAGCTTCCAATACAGGTCGAAGCCGGTGAGTCGCTGCAATTCGCGGATTTCGGTCTCGCTGCGCTCGACGATGGCAGGCAGTTGGACCGTGGAATTTCCCCTGGTTTTGCGGAATCGCCGGAGACCTTCGAGCTTGCCGGCGAGATACGCGAGCGCGGCCCCGTGGCGTAGAGCGGAGAATCCCCATAAGGTCTGGGCCACAAAGACAGGCCAACCGTACCGTAAGATCCATCGGCGAGGATAGTGTTTCGCGACCAGCAGCAATTGGTTGCGGGCGATCTTGCGCACCGTATCGGGATGCCAGCGGCCTAGTGTGGCGCTGCCTTGATGATATGCGACGGCATCGGGAACATAGACGCCCGCGAGGTCCGCTGCCGCGCAACGGATTCCGAAGTCGATATCTTCGAGATAGGACTCGAACGCTTCGTCCAGCAATCCCACGCGATGGAACAGTTCTGAGCGAAAAATAGCGGCTGTGAACGGAGCGAAGCCGATGGTTCGCGACTGGTTCCACAGCGGAGAATCGGGACGGCCGTGGCCGCATCGCCATGCGCAAGCGCCGCGGCAAATCGCGTCGAAGGCGCCGTCGATGTGGTCGCGCTTCGAGGCGTCCAGCAATTTGCCGGATGCGAACCAGGCGTTGCCTGCTTCGGCGGCGCGCAGCAAGTTGGCGAGCCAATCCGGTTCCGGCGAAACATCGTTGTTCATGACAGCGATCCAGCCGGCGGTCGCAGCTTGGATTCCGCAATTGACTGCATGGCTGAAGCCGGTGTTCGCGCGCAACTGGATGACGCTAGCGCCAGCCTGCTTCGCCACGGCGGCTGAGTCGTCGGTGCTGCCGTTATCTACGATGATCACCTGGTCGACGGCGTGTGTTTGTTCTCGAAGCTGGTTGAGCAGAGTCGACAGCCGCGCGGAGCCATTCCAGTTTGGGATGACGATGGAAACGGAGTGCATCATTGATTCCAAGCGTTCACACGAGTGTGAACGCGGCACGCATGAGTGCGTGCGCCACAAAGTTGGCGCGACATTGCTCTAGAGCCTGTGCCACCTTTTTTCAATGACTGGCGAGTACCTGGTGGCACAGGCTTCAGCCTGTGAGAGCTTTTTTCAGCAAGGTCAGGTCTCATTTGCGGATCCTCGGCGTGAAACGCTTTTTGATCAGGAACCACAGGTTGTAGAGGCCGTCCCGCCATGGGTTCAGCTTAATCTCACCCAGACGCGACGAGTACATGATGGAGATTTCCGCGAAACGAATGGTGGGGCTTTTCAGCGCCTCGATTTTGATTTCTTCGGAGAACGACATACCGTCCGACTCTACGCGCATGTCTTTGAGAATCGACCGGCGGAAGACCCACATGCCGGACTGCGAGTCGCGAACCCAGCGAAAGTAGAGCAGCGACATGGCCAGCGACAGCATCCAGTTTCCGAACTTGTGCTTGAAGCTCATGGCCTTGCGATCGCGCACCGGAAAGCGCGACGCGTTCAGGAAATCCACATCCAGATGCAGGAATGCTTCGATCAGATACGAGATGGCGTCGGGCGGGTAGCTGTGATCGCCGTCGAGGGTGACAATCAGGTCGCCGATGGCCGAGGCGAAGCCGCGTTTGTAACTTCTGCCGTAGCCGCGCACGGGTTCGCGAATCACCTCAGCTCCGAACGTGCGCGCCACTTCGGACGTGCGGTCCGTGGAGCCGTTGTCCACCACGATGACCTGATCCACGAACTCGGGCATGCGGCGCAGCACGCGCTCGATCCCCTGTTCTTCGTTCAGGCAGGGAATGATCACTGTGATGCTTTGCGATTTATACACAATCGAAATGCGGCGCCGGACGTGCGCCGCCACTGGTACCATATTCTCATGAAGCTGTTTTGCGCCCTCGCTCTCTTCGCGGGTTCTCTCGCGGCCGCCGTGAACCCGCAGCTCAAGCAAGTGAACACGGTCTATATTCTGTCGATGGGCAGCAGTATGGATCAATATCTGGCGAATCGGCTGACTACCTTGGGTGTGTTTCAGGTTGTGGCCGATCCCCAAAAAGCGGACGCGATCATCACCGACCGTCTGGGCGAGTCATTCGAAAGCAAGCTCAACGAGTTGTATCCGCCCCCGCCGGCTGCCAAACCCGTTGCCAAAGATGAAAAGAGTGAAAAAGAAAAGGACGGCGTCGATATGGGCGGAGGCGGCGTCAATCGCGTGGGGCCTTCCGGCCGGGGCCGAGGGAATTTCTTCATCGTCGACCGCAAAAGCCGCAATGTGCTTTGGTCCGTTTATGAGCGCCCGAAGGATTCATCCCCTGGCGAGTTGAGCAGAACAGCAGAGCGGATTGTGAAGCGCTTGATAAACGATCTGAGCGGTAAGAAGCAGAGCACGGGAATACAGGCCAGCCGATACGTCAAAAATCCCGGAGCCGAAACTTGGGCGGCTTTGATCATTCACTTAATGACCCACGGGCTTCTGTATTTTTGACCTATCAGCACGGTTACGAGCTCCGAACTCCACATCATGGACCGCATGAGCCGTACCGTGGTTTGGTCCAGCTATGAGCGGGCCGAAGGATTCATCTCCTGGCGAGCTGAGCAAGACCGCGGAGCGGATTGTGAAGCGCTTGAAAACTGAGCTGAGCGAAAAGAAGCCAGCGGGACTAAGTACCCCATTGCTTCATCATCGCGATCAGTTTTTCGCGGCTCGCGATGTCACGCGGGGTGTTCCCCTCCTTATCGCGGACGCTTAAATCGCCGCCGGCATCGAGGACTGCGCGCAGCATCCGCTGATTGCCGCGCGAAGCGGCCTGGTGCACGGCAGTCCAGCCGCGCGCGTCGGCGATGTTCGGGCTTGCTCCATGCGCGAGCAGCCACAGAGTTGACGGTATCTGGCCCCAACGGATGAGGTCGTTCAGCAGCGGTCTTCCGTCTGACGCCGCGCGATCCGGATTTGCTCCGTGAGCCAGCGCCACTTCCGCAAAGTCCGTGCTAGCGTTCCAGCAGGCGGGGGCAAGCGCTTCGGTGGCATCCGCGCCGCGTTCCAGCAGCAGTTCGAATGTCGGCTTGTTCCTGGCGGAGGCCGCGAAGTAGACGGCGTCGACCTCGTGGAGCCACGATTTGGTTCGGGCTTTCACTTCGGCGCCCGCATCGAGAAGAACATGCGCGATTTGAAGCAGGGCTTCCCGATTGAATCGCGAACCAGCGGTGCACTGGAGCGCCGTGAGCCCGCCAGTGTCCCGCTCATGGGCAAAATCCTGATGTTTCCGCAGCGTTCGCTCCACCAAGCTTTTGCGTCCGAGCGCCGCCGCGGCGAACCCGTCGATTTTGGCTCCTGCTCTTTCGAGCCGCTTCACATATTCAGGCGCGCCTACGAATGCCGCGATGATGATTGCGCGCGCCGGCGGCCATGCGCCGGGTTGTTCCGGATCGGCGCCATGCGCAAGCAACCACTCCAGGCATGCCAGCCGCTCGGGCGATGGCTTCCCGGCCGTGGCGTGCGGATCCTCCTGCAGCAGCGAGTGCAGTGGACGATAGCCGCGCCAGATCGCGTTCAGATCCGCGCCATTGCGAACCAGCAGTTCGAATGCTTTCTGGAATGCCAACCGCCCTGCCTCGACAACCGCGCGCGGGGAGCGGGCTTTTTGCGGATCCGCCTGGATTGCGGCGCGGACGCTGGCCAATTTACCGCCGCGCAAGGCTTGAATGATTTCGGGGCTAGCCACAAGTCTAGTGCGCCCGAGCCTTGGCGATGGCATCCAGGAAGCGCCGTGCGCGCTCCTCGAACACATCGTAGTGGCCATCGCGGATGTTGGCCGAGTCGATCAACTCCGCGCCGACGGCGACCGCGCACGCGCCGGCTCGCAGGAAATCGCCGATGGTTTCGAGGCTCACTCCGCCGGTGGGAATCATTTCGATCTGCGGAAAGGGCGCGCGCAGCGCCTTGATGTATTTCGCGCCGCCGACCGCGCTGCACGGGAAGATCTTGATGATGTCGCCGCCGGCTTGCCAGGCCGTCAACACCTCGGTGGGAGTGAGCGCGCCGGGCGTAATCACTTTCGAATAGCGCTTGGCGATCTCGATGGTGGCGAGGTTGAGGCTCGGCGTCACCAGGAACTGTGCGCCGGCCAGCATGCAGGCGCGAGCGGTTTCCGGGTCCAGCACCGTTCCCGCGCCGAGGACAATCTGGTCGCCGAATTTGTCAGCGACTTTCTCAAGCGCCCGAATGGCGCCGGGGACCGTCATGGTAATCTCGGCGGCGCGAATGCCTCCGCGATAAACCGCTTCGATGGCCTTGATGGCGCCCTCGGTGGTGTCGGTGCGGACCACCGGAACGATGCCGATCTCGACGATGGCGGACAGAATTGCGTCTCTCTTCATCGTTTATCAATCGTACGACATGTCGGCTGCCACATGCCGCCGGAGCGGTGAAACTTTTTCGCCTTTCGTGGATAGTGTGTATGTGAGCGGTCAAACGCCAGCCGGGTTCGGCGAAGTTTACGAACGCCACAGCCGCGATGTGTACCGTTTCGCGCTGTATCTCAGCGGCGACCCGAGTCTGGCTGAGGACATCACCGCGGAAGCGTTTCTTCGGGTTTGGAATTCCGCAGCTCCGGTACGCCTCGCCACGGTGAAGGCTTACCTGCTGGCGATTGCCCGCAATGTGTACCTGCATGAACTTCGCCGGCTCAAGCGGCTCGGCGAACTGGAAGAGCAGATGCCGGCTGCTGTTTCGCTGCACGAGGAGACCGAGGCGCGGGCGGAACTCGATCGGGTGTTGGCGGACCTCAAGGAACTTCCCGAAGTCGACCGATCCGCCGTGCTGCTGCGCGCCGAGGACGGTCTTTCGTATGAAGAGATCGCTGTGGTCTTGGGATTACCGGTCGCGACGGTCAAAGTAAAAGTGCATCGCGCGCGGCTGAAGCTTGTAGAACAACGAGGAAGGAGTGTAGTAGCGCCATGTATGTGACTAAGGATGTGATTCAGGATCTGGTGGTTGTTTACCTGTCGGGCGAGGCCAGCGCCGATACTCGCCGACTGGTGGAGGAGTATCTTGCCAAGGATCCGGAGATGCGCGAGCGCGTGAAGGCTTCGCAAACCTTCAGTATGCCGACGGCTACGCCTCCGCCCGATCTGGAGCGGCGCGCTCTCGATCGTACGCGCCGGCTGCTGAGCCGGAAGAGCGTCCTGCTGGGATTTTCGTTGTTGTTCACATACTTGCCGTTATCCTTCGCCTATTCGTTCCCGGAGAAGAGTGTGACCTTTGTAATGTTTCGGGACATGCCTATTGTGGCGGGCATCCTGCTGCAATTTGGAATCTGGGGATGGATGGCTTTTCTTTATACGTGCTGGCGGTTGCGGGCCACGGGGCTGCAGCCGGCGAAGAGCTGGAGGACGCTGGCGCTGTGGGCCATGGGCGGTATTGCGGGAGGCACACCCATTGTGATCTTGCTGAGCGTTTGGACTGGTTGGAGCTACGCGTTCTGGTTGATTGGCGTGTTTGCGGGCATTGCAGTGGCGATCGGAGAATTCATTCGAGCTTATACTGCTCCAGCACATCGCTGAGCTTGGAACTGCTCAAGTCCTTGGTGCGCAAATCGGCGAGGAGTTTCTTGAGTTGCGCCGTGTAGGCGACGATCTTGCGGACGGTGGCGCGGTCGTCGGTGGTCTGGCGCAAGTCGTCCAGCGCGGCGATGCGCTCCTTTTGAAACTGATCGACGGCGGCTTCCAGTTTTTTGCCGGCGTCCACCGCGCTCGCGCCGCGCGCGGCGAAGTATTCCTTGTTTTGATCGAGCAGCTTTTGGAGATCGCCTTGCATCGACGTCGTGGTGGTGCGGAACGCATCGGGCTGCGGGGCGGCCGCCGCCGCCGGCGCGGATTCCTGCGCCATGGCGCTGGTGTAGTAAAGCGCGTTGAACAGGAACTTGTAGGCGCCGTGCGATTGGCCGCGCCACTGTGGCTTGAAGCCCAGCAGGATCACGCGGCCCTTGCCGTATGCGACGTCCACGGCGGCGGCCTTGTCCTGGATGCGCTCCGGATGCAGAATGTAGCCGCTCATGAGCGGGCTGCGATCCTTCGGATATTTCGCCAGCACTTTGCCCTTGAAGGCAGCCTTGGTTTCGAACGCAGGCCCCCGCTCGAACACGATGATCGGTTCTGACGGCAAGCCCATCACGACGGGGTGCGCGGCGTCGGCCAGTTCCACTCGGAGCAGCGTGCCAGGGCAGAAGAATTGTTCGTCTTTGACTCCGGCAAGCACGTTCGTTACCGGAAGATTGAACTTGTCGATCACGAACTGCGACGAATTGTTCAGCGTGACCAGCGTACCCCCGTCCGAGACGAAAGTGCGCAGGCTTTCGACACCCGTCTCGCCCAATCCGCCCGCGTACTGGCCTGGAACGGCGCCGGTCTGGAAGCCGTCGGCCAAAATTCGCACGGCCATGTCGGGGATCACGATCGTGTCGAAGCGGTCGCGTAGATGGCCGGCCTGCACGTCCGCGTTGTAGACGTTGGCGAACTTAAATTCGTATTGCTCGAATAGCCAGCGAGTCCAGCCTTCGTCGATCACGCCGATCCAGGGGCGGTAGAGCGCGACGCGCGGCTGCTTCACGGCGAAGGTCGCGCCTTGCGCCGGTTTTGAAGTGGCGTGCACGCCGTTTTTCGCGAAGATCGGCTCGGCTTTGGAGCGATCGATGCCGGACGCGGTGATTGCGCCATCGGTCTTTGAAATCGTGACGCTCGCTCCGGCCGCCAGGAGTTCATTCATTGCGCGGATGCTGGCGTTGGGCTGATGGCTGAACGTGAAGGACGTTCCCGAGCCCTCGATGCCGCCGCGAATCGGCTCGACGCGCTCGAGCTTTTGTAAGCGCGCCTGAGCGCCAACATCCAGTGGCACGCTGATCGCGGCCGTCTCGACGCCCATCTGCATCGGGAGCGTCCAACCGGTAACGTCGTACGGCAATTCCGGCGGACCGTTCGGCGTGGGGCGCAGATCCGGGTAGCGCTGCGGCTCGAACAGCTCCTTGACGAGCGCCGCGAAGGGCTGGTTCATCAGCACCACCCAGCTTCCTTCCTTGTAGTCCATGCCGTTCGCGTGGAATGGCTGCGCGGTTTGATGCACTTCGATGCCGGCGAGCATCAGTTTTTCGACCAGCGTCGCGGCCGTGGCGAGATCGCGCTGCTCGCGCGGAATCACGTAGGCGAACGGCGGCTCTTTCTCGAAACGGTGGATCACGTCGCGGCCCGCCTGATAGCGGTTGTAGAGCAGATCTTCGCGATTCTTCGCGGCGGTGTTGAGCACTGCCATCGACGAGCCGAGCATGTAGCGGACGGCATCGCCCAAGCGCCACCAACCGCCTTTCCAGGGGCTGGAGTAAAACATTTCGGTGCGCAGATCCTGCTTGTCTTTCGGAAATTCGTCGACGGTGTAGAAATGCGGCGTCGCGTAGCGGTACAGGGCGGTTTCGGTGAGAAAAGAAACCGTGTTGCGAAAGCTGTTCACGTGATCGAGGAATCCGGGATACCAGTCGTCAAAACGTCCGCGATGCATCGCGCCCGGCATGCCGTGCTCATCCAGATAGGCGGCCATCGACGTGCCGAACAGGTTCACCCAGCGCCACATCAGCGGATGGACGTTGGACGAGATCGGCTCGGCGAACGGCGGAATCCAGATGCGCGCGGGGAAGGGCGCGGTCTGGTGATGGTTGTAGACCACCTGCGGATTGAAATCGAGCGTGGTGCGCGTGATGACTTGCGACTCGAGCATGTTGTTCATGTATCCGTCGCGATTGTTGTCGTGACCGATGTATTCCTGATAGAGGCCCGGCATGGGGCTGACTTCGTAAGCCGTGCCTAGGTTCTGCCGGTACCAATGCACCACCATGTTCTGGCCGTCGGGATTGATGGAGAACCACAGCACCAGGATGACGTTGTCGAGAATATTGGCGGTTTCCGGATCCGTTCCGCTGACCAGGTTGTAGGCGAGTTGGATGGTGTGTTGCGCGTGCGCGACCTCGGTGGCGTGGAGGCCGCCGTCGATGTGGACGATCGCTTTGCCTTCGCGGGCCAGGGTGTGGGCGCTTTCGTCGGTGAGGCCGCGGGCCCAGGCCAGCTTGCGCGCGACGTCTTTGTATTTGTCGAGCTGCGCGAGATTCTGGGGCGACGAGATCACGGCGATGTACCAATCGCGGCCTTGCGTGGTCTTGCCCACCTGGATCAGCTTCATCTTGTTGGTGGCGGGCGCGAGCTTTTGGAAATAAGCGAGCGATTCGTCGTAGCTGGCAAGGTAGAAATCGTCGCCGGGCTTGTGGCCGAGGACGGATTCGGGCGTGGGTGGCTGGGCGAAGATGAGGGAGGAAAAGAGGACTGCGGAAAGTAGCTTCATGGGTTAAGGCATAGGCTATCACGATGGCGCAGAATGCGGGCACGGACGCGGTCGGTTGGAGCTCAGCGGCTGAACCAACACAAGTCTGTTGCATACATGTCGCGTTTGCATCTAAACGCCGTGCACGAAAGCCGACCCTGCCGTCCGAACCAGTGGAATCGGGTGGTCGGCGTTGCGGACTTGGGAGACCTAACTTGAATCGGCGGGAGTCAAGGGACGGACGCGCGGGAACGCGTGCAAACGAAGCGTAGCGTTGACTCGGGACTTACTCTTTGTGAAATGCCTGAGCGACGCTCTCGCCTGCTAATCTTTTGAGTGGTAGGAAAGCCAAACAAAACATGAAGGACGTTCCAATTAGTCGCGTTGTTCACCAAAGCGAAGAGTTCAGGGTTACCTCTGAGCAACAGAGTCTTGCAAGTCAAAAACTCAAACAGTTAATCGCTGGCATTGCTGGAAAGCTATCAGCCGGGCGCTTCACGTCCAAGGACTTGCAAGTTTTCCTCGATGAGGATGTGGTGGGGCTTCTAGGATCAGTCACGGAGTTCATGGAAAAGACAAACGCTTTGAGGAGCGCTTGGGAGGATGGGCTGGTCCTTTTTACGGACGCGCTAGAGAGCCAGGCGAAAGCCACTGAAAAACTCCAGAAACAGATTGACCTGCTTCGTATCGAGAAAAGCCTCCAGTCGCTTGAGCAAAATGAGAGCTGATTCAAAAATGAGCCGAAAGAAACGTAGCGACCCGTGGAAGGCTTGGGATGAATACTGGGATTTGTACGCCCGAGCGTTTGCGCAGTCATTGCAAGCCAATGGTTTGCTCTCCGGCTTTGTTACAAATCCGAACGTTACGGGCTCCTATGCGGAGGCATGGATACGGTCGATGACCAGGAACATCCTTGGCCATCGCTTCCGAATATCCACGGGGGCAGTCATACGTGCGACTGACAAGACTCGGGGATTAGACCGCGTGTGTCAATGTGACCTGATCGTGTGGGACCCCTCTGAAATGCCAGCGGTCTTCGAATCCTCGGAGTTTGCCCTGGTCCCTCTCTTTGCCACCCGAGCAATCATTGAGATAAAGCGGACTGGTAGTAAGGCTGAAAGAGAAAAACTGGCTAAGCAGTTAAAAGAGCGTCAGAGCCTTCTGCCCACCATTTCCCAAATGGATTTCGTTCTGGGTATCATCGTCAACGACAACGGTGATCGGCAGCCGTTGTTCAACGACGAGCACAGGCCGAGCCCAAACTGGTTAAAGGAATACTGGCCAAACAACCCCGGAAAGCCGCCTGTCACGCGAATACTCTGTAACAACGAGCCTGACGCGAATGGCATCATGGCGTACATCTACTTCCTAACACAACTCGCCTCCCACAAGAGACGGTTTGCCACACCCGTTGATGCGACATAACGTCCTTCATATCCTGCGAGCAGTTGTCTAAGCTCGGTGGAGACCGTGCGCCGTTGCACAATCTGGATCGTCGGTCGCTGCTCATCTTGTCATATCGTCAGTTAGCCGGAGAAGTGGCGCTGTCGGGCTGTCTGCCAACGGGCCTGAGGTCATCGGAATACGTGAGCGTACTTCTGAAACCGTCCACTTCGCGACGCGGCGTAGGTTAAGTTAATTCGGAAACCGCGCCGGGTCGATGCCGGGGATTACGCGCATAGCGTTCTTGTAGTAGAGCTTCTTCAGCACTTCGTCCGGCAGGTCCAGGCCGTACATTTGCCAGAAGGCGTGGTAGTGGCGGTAGTAGTCGAAATATTCGTCGGCGGTTTCCAGCACGCGGAAGTACGTAAAGTATTCGTCACGGTTCCAGGCGTCTTTGCCGAACATCACGCGGTCCTGATACTTGATCAGCCATTCGCGCGCGAAACGCGGCTGGCGGCCCAGGTCGTAGAGCACCGCGCCGATCTCCGTGTTCATATTCGGCAGGCGATCCATCAGGCGGCCCAGTTCCGCGAGGTTGCCGCCGAGCCATCCCAGGTGCGCATTGATGAACGTAGTGTTCGGATGCCGGGCGAAGAGGCGATGCTGTTCCTCCATCAGTGTCTCCCAGGTCGGATATTTGTCGGGCGGACGCGCGCGGCCGGCGTGCGTCTTTAGCTCCAGCCAGCGCTCGTTGTACTGATCGATGGGCTGGAAGAACGACCAAGGCTCGCCGGTGTGGATCAATACCGGAATCTTCAGCCGGGCGCAAGTTTCGAAGATCTCGTCGAAGCGCGGATCGTCGACATGAATGCGTTGGCCCTTGGTGTCTTTCAGATCCATGCCGAAGTTCTTGAAGATTTTCAGGCCTTGCGCGCCGTTGCGGACGTCGCGTTCCAGTTGGGCGGAAGCGCGTTTGCCATAGCCGGGATCGTCGATGTTCGTGAAGTCGATGTTGGCGAAGAGGACGAAGCGATTCTTGTAGCGGCCCTTCATGTTCGCGACGCCTTTCTCCAGCCGGTCGCCGAAGCCGCCGCTCAGGTTCACCATCACCCGTAGGTTGATGCTGTCCATCTCTTCGACCAGCTTGTCCAACTTGTCGGCGGGCATCGCGGAGTTCTGATGATTGTGCACATCGATAAACGGATATTTTGCGCGCGTGACTGGATGCTGCGGCACCACGAGCGAGGACTTAGGCTTGTAGTCCTCGATGGACATCGTCGGCTTGGTTTGAGCGAGCAAGGCCATCGGGAACATGGCCAGGGCGAGCATCCTAGGCATGGATCGGTTGTTCCTCCACGAGTGAAACTATTCGATGCCGCAGTTCTTCGGTAAGTCGCACGCGATCGCGCAGCGAGGCCTGGTGCGTGGGAATCGGTTCGCCGATGCGCATCGTCACTGTTCCGCGCCGTATGTGGCCGGATCCGTAAGGCAGCACTGCGCGAGTTCCTTTCAATCCGACGGGAACCAGCGGAACACCGGCCTTAATTGCAATGAAAGCGGCGCCCTCTCTGAAGGGGCGCATCTCGCCGGCGCGGGACCGGCCGCCCTCCGGAAAAATAAGCAGCGAGACGCCCTGCTCGCGCACTACTTGAGCGGCCAACGTCATGGTCCTCACCGCCGCGCGCGCGTCTTCCCGCGGGACGCGGATATGACCGGCGCGGGCCAAATGCCAACCCAGAAATGGAATTTGAAACAGTCCGCGCTTGGCTAGAAACCGGAAACGCACCGGGATGTTCGCCAACGCGACCGGCGTGTCCATGTAGCTCGCATGATTGGACACGAAGACGTAGCTGCCGTCTTCGTGGATTTTCTCCAGCCCTTCTACTTTCACATTGACGCCGCTGATCGCGAGCAAGGCCCGCGCCCAGGCTCGCTCCACAGCGTTCTGCTTGCGGCGATCCGGGTCAAAAAACGCCACCACGAAGCTCGCGGAGCCGTACACGATGGTGGCCAACGCGATCAACGGGTCGGTAATCAGCAACGCTCGGAGGAACGACACTGGTTTTATTGTACGAGGAGCGCGCGGGCCTCGCCGACCACGAACAGAGAGCCGGCGATGAAGATGACGTCGTCGGAGCGGGCTTCGCGGAGCAGCGCAACTGCTTCACTCACCGTGCGCGTGACGATGGCGCCGCGCGCGGGTATATTTTCCGGCGGCATGGCGCGGGAGTTGGCAGGCGCGGTCACGATGACGCGTGCGGCGAGCGGAAACAGCATGGCGGCCATTTCGCTCGCGGCTTTGTCGCCCATGACGCCGTAAACGATCCAGATGCGGCGGCCGGAATAGAATCGACGGATGTAATTGACCAGCGCGCGCGTGCCAGCGGGATTGTGCGCGCCATCCAGGATGATTTCGGGTTGCCGGGAGATTTGTTCCAGACGGCCGGGCCAGCGCGTGCAGGCGATTCCCGCGGCGGAAACACCGAGCCGATGCAATGCGATTGCAGCGGTGCGCGCGTTTTCCACCTGGTGCTCGCCGGCCAGCGGGCAAGCCACCTCCAGGCCTCGCATCCGGAAGCGGCTGCTGCGCGCATCCAGCGTGAGATCTTCGATGGCCCATTCGCGCGCCAGCGTGTACGGTCCTTTGGCGTGCGCTCGCAGAACGGATTCGGCTTCCGGAGGCTGCTCGGCGAAAATCGCCGGCACGCCCGGTTTCAGGATGCCAGCCTTTTCCGCCGCGATTTTGGCCAGCGTGTCGCCGAGAAAAGCTTGATGATCGAAGTCGATCGGCGTGATGACGCACAGCGCCGGCGTTACGACGTTGGTCGCGTCCAGACGCCCGCCCATTCCTACTTCGAGCACGACCGTGTCCACGCGCTCGCGCCCATACAGCAGAAAAGCCATGGCCGTGACGGTCTCGAAATAAGTGGGATGCAAATCGAGTTGGCCCGCGGCGAGCATCTGCTCGGCGGTTTCATGCACTTCAGTGAACGCTTCGGCGAACTGAGCTTGGGTGACCGTCTGGCCGGCGATCTGGATGCGCTCGGTGGGCTCGCTGAGGTGCGGCGAAGTATAGAGTCCCGTGCGAACGCCGGCGGCGCGCAATCCGGCTTCGACCATTGCGCAGGTGGAGCCTTTGCCGTTGGTTCCGGCGACGTGCACAAAGCGGCCGGCGCGCTGCGGATCGCCCAGCGCTTTTAACAGACGCGCGATGCGGTCGAGATCGAACTTCGCGGTTTGGATTTCGTTTCCGAGCGAATAGAGAAAGCGGACGGATTCGGTGTAATTCATCCAGCGGCGGCCTTACTTCGTACAAATATCACGCGCCCGGCGACAGCGAGCAGCACCGAGCCGCCGACGACTTTCAATTCGAACAACCAAACCGACGCGACGCCTGGCGGCGGACTCGCCGAGAGGATTACGGCGGCTGCCGCAATCAACGCTCCGGCCGTTCCCGCCCAGCGCTGCCCGAATTTGAAACCCGTGGCGAAAATGTAGACGAACGGGATCAGCGTGGCGATGACGACCATGTCCACCAGGATCTGGTATGCGGCGCGCAAGTTTTCGCCCAGCTCCATCAGCAGCAGGAAGATGCTGGAGAGAATGCCTTGGGTCAGAATCGAAACGTGCGGAGTGTGCCAGCGCGGGTGCAATTTCGCGAGCGCGGCCGGGAGGTAATGATCGAGGCCGATCGCGTAGGGCAAGCGTGTGTTCCCTGCAATGTAGGTGCTGAGCTGTCCGACGACGCCCACCGTGATCAGCAGCGCAAAGCAGGGAGACAGCCAGCTTGCGCCGAATCTGGCTCCGGCCACATCTCCGGCTTGCGCGAGCCCGGTCATGGCGCTGATGCGATCGGGCGGCAATAACGCCAGCAGTGCGGCCGTGCCCGCCATGTAAAATGCCGCGCAGCCGAAGCCGCTGATCCAGGCCGCGCGCGGGATGTTGCGGCCCGGGTTGTGAATCTCGCCGCCCAAGATGGGGGCAAGCTCCAAGCCGGTCATCGCGAGCGCGATCTGCGACCAGAAGTTCAGATTGCCCCAGCTCGCGTCGGGTATGAATTGGAAATGCGTCGCCGGACCATAGCGGATCGCGACCAGCAAAGCGAACGTACAGAGCAGCGCTGCCACCACGTATGTAGAGCCGCCGCCAAGCAGCCCGGGCCATTTCCCGAAGCGCAGTCCCAGCAGGTTGGCTCCGAAAGCGAGCCATAGCGCGGCGAGCGTGAGCGGGATCGCGTACACGGGATTCTCCGAGTATTGGATGCCGCTCTGGCCGAACATGTAGCTGGCCATGGCGACGCCGGAAAGCAGCAGCGTCGGGAAGTAGAGGATGTTGCTGACGAAGTAGAGCCAGGCGCACAGGAATCCGTGCCAATCGCCGAAGGCTCGCTTGGTCCAGATGTAGAATCCGCCTTCTTCGGGAAAACGCGCGGAGAGCGACGAGACCACCAGCGCGGAGGGCAGGAAGAATGCGAGCGAGGCCAGCAGCCAGAGCGTGAGCGATCCGGGCCCGGCGTGCGCCGCCGCAGCCAGCCAGCGCACGCCGGCTACGGCGGAAATATTGAAGAGGACAAGGTGCCAGAGCCGCAGTTCGCGGCGCAATCCGGGCTGGCTCATCCACTGAATTATAAGCCTTGGCCGCTACGTGACCGGCGGCTGTCTTATACTTAGACCGCAGATGGACGTAGAGCGAACCATTGAATTCATCCTGCAGATGCAGGCCAAATCCGAGGAACGGATGGCCAAGTTCGATGAACGAATGGCCAAGTCCGAGGCGCGCATGGCCAAGGCGGGAGGCGCGCATGGACAAGTTCGACAAGCGCATGGAGGCTATGCGCAAGCTGGTGCAGACCGGCATGAAGATGCTGGTGAAGAATGAGAATCAGATTGCTGCCTTAACCGAGGCGCAACGAAACACCGATCGTAAACTGGACAGGCTGATCGATTTCTGGAGCAAGCGCCGCTCCAACGGGCACGGGCCAAAGAACTAGCCGAAATAAAAAGGCGCCGGTGCTGTTTGCCCCGGCGCCTTCAAATCACCGCTTACTTCTTTACTTCGGGCAGCCGACCTTCTTGAGATCAGCTTCCGGCAGTTCCTTGGCATCCTTCGCCGCGGCCGGCTGAGCGAGACCCTTTGGAACCAGCCAGATTTCAACGCGCCGGTTCTTCGCTTCGCTCGCGTCGACCTCGTTGCCCTTGCGCTCCTTGGGCGCCTCGGTGGATACCGTGCACGGCGTCGGCAGAGACTCGGTCTCCTGCGTCGCTCCGACCCAGGATCCCTTGATGCGCCCGTGATCGAGAGCCGTGCAGGTGCCAGTTCCGCCGCTCAGTACGCCCGCGGTGTTCATGACGCGTTCGCGATCGAGCGATCGGCCCTTGCTGGACTTGCCCTTAGGCACTTCGTTGGTATCGATGTGGCCCACCAGCACGACATCGTAATTTGTATTGGCGGCCAGCAACGGATACAACTGCTCGATGAGAACGCGCTTGCCGCAATTGTTGACGCGGGAGCTGCCCTTCGGGAACAGAATGTCGCCGAAGTGCTTCACCTGCGCTGGATAATTCACCGTGATGTTGGCCGATCCGGATGCAGACCCGCCCTTGCTGTCGCTAACGTTAGCGGTTACGGTCACTTGCTTGGACTGCGGACGGCTGCGGTCGCCTTCGTTGAAGGAGACCGAACTCGAGTTGTACTGGCCGTCGGCGCCGCTTCCGGACACCGTGCCTTCGCTCGCGGACCAGGAATAAGTCAGCGTTCCGCTGCATTCCGATCCTGTAGCGCTGGCGTGCACCGCAGAAGTTTGGCCGCGTTCGAGCTCCGAAGGATTAGCCGTCACACCGCTCACGTTCGGCCGTGCGTAGGTCCGCACGTGGATACTGACCGCGCTCACATCCACTGCGCCAGCGGGGCTTTCCGATGCAGTATCGGCAACGTGCAAGCCGATCCTGTGATCGCCCGAGCCATCCGCCGTCCATGTGAAGCTGGAATTGTCACCGCCCTGGTTCCGGCCATCCACGGACCACGCGTAAGTCAGCCGGTGTCCGTTGGGATCCGAAGCGTTCGAAGTCAGTCGAACGGTTTCGCCGGGGCAAACCGAGGTTGTGCTGGCTGATATCGAGCCTGCATTCAAGTTGTGCGGTGGCGTCGGTGGCGGAGGAGGAGGCGGTGGCGGCGGTGGAGGAGGAGCCGGTCTCTCTTTGCGTCCGACGTAGAAGGTCAACCCCGCCGTCGCCTGAACTCCTTGAAGCCATTTGCCATCCGGAATGTATGCGCCGCTAGTGCTCAAGGGAGATATCCCCAGTCTGGGCTGCGGTCCTACCAACCCCCGCACATCGGCTCGCAGGCCTACGCGTGGATGGAACTGAACTTTCAGACCAGCACCGTAGTTGCCCTGTAATCTGGTATCCCGGCCGAAACCACTGAAGCCCAGCGATGGATCGAGACTTCTTGCAGTCCTCCGGACGTCGCCGCTAGGGGCAAAAATCGACACTCCGAAGCCGGCTGTCAAGAACGGCCGGACCTTGCTGTCGCGCGGAGTCATGTATCCAACCGCATTCACGGCTCCCTGGTAAATGTGAGTTTCAAACTCGGGCAACGTATTGCCTCGCACCGGCTGAAAGAACTTCAGATCGTTCCACGAGTACAGCGAGAGGCTTTCCTCGATTCCGAAATACTGAAACGGATTCTCGGTTAATCGGATTCCCAGGACGCCTCCCTGCGTGAATTGCGTTCCCAGGCCAGCATCGACTTTACCGTAGTGCGTCATTCCGCCGAAAACGTTGAATTCGAACAGATTGTAGTAGTCGTCGGATGTGCTCGCCTTCTTACCCGTTTGGGCATTCGCCGCGGTCGGGATCGCGGACTCGATTCCAAACAAAACAGTAGCCAGAACCGCAAGCCTCCAAATTGCTCGCATAACTTTCACTTTCCCCCTTCTGTTAAGTTACTTCTCGTCTTTTGACGAAACCACTTGACCGACTTGCCCGGCCATCTCGGCCTGAGCCAGGTCGAAAACAAGCGCCCCCCGGGCGGCGCTTAGCGCAAAGACTCTTCCGGGGATTTCGGGCGCCAGCCATAACACCTGAACGGAGGAGTTCTCCAGTCCTTCGCTCGGGAAGAGCTGCCAAGTCGTACCTCCGTCCACGGACCGGTAGACTCGCCCATATTGAACCAGAAATGCTTCGAGTATTCGGTCGGGATGGAATCGAACCGAATTCACGGTGGCGGCTGGAACTCCATCCTCGATAATCCTCCAATGAACGCCGCCGTCCACAGATTGTAAAACACCGCGGGAGGTGGCCGCCAGCATAGGAGCGTCGCGGTTCACGGGCAGCGCGACGCCATAAATGTAATAAGTGTGCACCGCGAGCGTGGCGTGATCCCATGTCCAGCCGCCGTCTTCGGAGATGAACAGGCCGTCGTTGGTTCTTACCGCGAGCCGGGAAGCGCCCCGCGGAGGCGCATAAATTGCATTTACAGGCATGCCGGTCAAACCGGTCCACGTGACGCGCTCCCAACTTGCGCCGCCGTCCGAACTGCGGAACAGGCCAGTCTGCGTACCGGCGAAAAGAAGCAATTTGTCCGTTTGCACAGCCTGGAGGCAAAGAATGCGAAGCGGTCCGAAGGACTGCGGAGTCCGCCCGGGCGTAATTCTTGGCCGAATTGTCAGCGTCGACCACGTTTTTCCGCCATCCGGTGACTTCAATACGGCGTTTTCGCTGGCGGCGAACAGCAGCTCTCCGCTCGCCGAGGCTGCCACCAAGCTATTCAGATTGCGCCCCAATAGCGCTTCCTCATTGGCGCGAAGCCTCCAACCGAGCCCTCCGTCGTCGCTCGCGAATACACCACCGTAGCGTCCTTCATAGACGCTGCTGGCGTATAACCGTTTCCCTGTCCCCGTGATCTGCTTCAGGCTGTGGTTGGCGAATCCCTTGTTAACGGGCTGGAAGGACTCACCGAAATCCGTGGTCTTCAGGATTCCGGCGTATTCGGTGGCCAGATAAAAAATCTGCGGATCTACCGGGTCGAACACCATCCAGTTCACTTGTTCGGCGTTGAGGTGACGCCAGGAACGGCCGGCATCGGGTGTTTTGAACAGCCCCAGAGTTGTGCCGGCGAAGATTACATCCGGATTGCGCGGGTCCTCGGCGATGATATGCGTGCGCCGGTGCGTGCCGGGAATTCCGCGCAGCTTGGTCCACACCTCGCCGGCATTCTCGCTGCGGTAGATGCCGCTGCACGCGCTCGCGAAGATCAGTTGCGGCCGCTTCGGGTTCACGCGGATGGAAAAAATATCCGAGTCGTCGATGAGGCCGGTATGAATCGGCCGCCAGTTTGCGCCGGCATCCGTGGTTTTCCAGGGAAGGTGCGGCGTCCCGGCGTAGATGGTCCGCGCGTCGGACGGATCGAACGCCAGCGCCGTGATGTCCTGCATTTCCGAGTTCTTTTCGTCCGATATATGCCGCCAGTTTTCTCCGGCGTCCAAGCTGAGAAAGACGCCCTTCGCGGTGCCCGCGGCCAGCGTGCGTGCGTCTCCGGGCGACATCGCGAGCGACTGGATTCGCGATCCATGGAGCCCCGCCAGCGGCTGCCAGCTCTGCCCACCGTCCTTGCTTTCGTACACTCCCGAGGAAGGCGAATCGCCCGCGTCCAGGCCGGCGTAGAAATGTCCCGAGAGCGCCGGATCGACGATCAGCGCTTCCACCGTGCCCGGTGCGCCCGGCGGAAACGGCAAGAGGCGCCAGGATGAGCCCGCATCGTCGGAGCGGAACAGGAGGGAATCGCGTGCGCCCGCCAGAAGTGTGTTGCGATTCTGTGGATCGATCGCGATGGATCGCGCGCTGCCGCCAAAAGGACCGGATAACCGCCAGCCGCCAAGAAGGGGCAGCGACGAGACTACGATCAGGCTCAAATAACTTAGTACTTGTTTCCCCAGCCTTACGCGTGTCACTTAGTAACTAGTGTACTCCGGTTCCGGAGGCCGGGCCCGACACGTCGGTGATTTGCTCGGCCAGTTTTTGCGGTTGATCCAGGTTCTCCACCACCAGCCGGCTATACTCGCCGGCCGTTTCGATGGAGATATCGCCTACGCCGAAAATTCTCTGGCTCAACGACTGGATCACGCGCACGTCCTGTACTTTCGGAAGCTGAATGATGCGCGTCGATTTCGACAGCAAGCCGGTTTCATAATGCAGCTTGTCACCGGAAATCGTCAACTTGACCGTTTGGCGCTGGATGTGCCGTTTGATCGGCCAGATCAGCAGCAGAGCAGTGATCACCGGCAGCCACGGTATTTGTTCCGGCAGAAACTTGAAATGAACGGCGACGGCGATCAGGATCAACAGCAGCACCAGCACGTATCCCGCCTTGATGAACTTCATGCTGGGGCGAATGACCGTGTCTTGCATGACCGCTGGTCAATTGTACCGCGCGGCTATCAGGCACAATTGGAGTGATGACCCCGCAGGGCGCGCCCAAGAAGATGGCGAGATACGTTCTCTCGTTGCCTGAGCGCGTGTTCCGCTCCGGCGCGGCGCTCGCCGGGGGACTGATCCGCGAATTAGGCGACGTGACGCTGCCTGCGGCCGTGCGGCGCACGAAAACCTATCAGACTATGGTCGGCATCGCGCTCCGGTTCATGATCGAAGACATTGGCCAGGTGCAGGGAGTGTATCCGGTGGAAGGGGAGCTGGCGAACAACTTTCTGCTCCGGCGCACGGCGGGCCATGGAATCGAGCTGGTTGGCATTCTCGCTTTTCGCGCCTCGCCGGTCTGGATCATGGCGGCGTTGGCCGACATCTCGGGCGCCGGCCGCCAGATCATTCAGGAGATCGCGGAAGCGCTGAAGCAGGAAGGGCTGCTCGCCGGCGACGCGAAATTCGAGAACGTCGATCAACTGTTGGATGGCCTGGAGCAGACCACCGGCCGCGCGGCCGATGTGTTCAATGCACCGCCGCTCGATGTGGAGAGCCTGCGCCGGGAATGGGCCGCCTTTCGTGCCAGCGCCGTCAAGATTCCGCCGCGCAACTTACCTTCGCCGGAGCTGCTGCGCCGCCGTTGGGAAGAGTTGCAGGCCGAAGCCGTCGCGCAGAACCGTTCCGTATTTGCTGTTTCATCGCTGATGGCGCTGTCGGCGATCTCCCGCTCGCCGGATACGCTGCGGAGGCTGACGCGCGCGGCCAACCGTGCGGTTTGGCGCACCGGGCAACTGCTGGGCGGCGGCTTGCTGGATCACTACAGCCAGACCTTGCGCAATATTCGCGAACGAGGCTATGCAGCTTATTGGGCGGACGAGTTCCGCCCGTATCTGCGCGCGGCGGCAGGACAATTCTCGCCGGACCATCCTTCTATGACCGATCGCCTGCTGCGATAACCAAGGAACTAACGAACCGAGGAACAGATTTACTCGTAATGCAGCGCCTGGTTGGGATCGATCGCGGCTGCACGTCGCGCCGGAATGTAGCTGGCGAGTAGCGTTACCGCAAGCAGTGCCGCGGGAACGGCGATGAACGTCCACGGGTCGAACATGCTTGTCTCGAGTAGCCGCGAGAACAGCGCACGGATGCCTCGGACCACGCCGAAGCTGCCGGCCAAACCCACCGCCACGCCGATCACGGCCAGCGTCAGGCCTTGGCGCAACACGCTTCGCAAAATGTCGCTGCGTTCGGCGCCGATGGCGATGCGAATGCCGATCTCACGCGTGCGCCGGCTTACCGAATACGCCACCAGGCCATAAAGGCCAACCAGCGCCATGCTGAGACCCAGGAGCCCCATCATCCCGACCATATTGACTACCGAGCGCAGAGCCTGCAGGCCTTGGGTCCGATAGTATTCGCGCATGGTGCGGATGTTGTAAATCGGCTGATGCGCGTCGATGGAACGCACCAGGTTGCGCAAGGGCTCGGCGAGCGAGGCGGCATCGCCCGCGGTTTCTACGATCAACGTCATGCGAGTCTGCGGACTCTGCGCCAGCGGCATGTAAAAGAATGGCAGCCGTGGTTCACCAATGGACAAATACACGGCGTTGTTAGCGACGCCTGCGACCTGGACCCATTCTCCGCCGCGGTCCGCCAGCCGGAAGCGTTTGCCAATCGGATCCTGGTTCGGCCAGAAGGGCTCGCCATCACTTCGTTGATGACGACGACACGCGGAGACGCAGACGTGTCGGTCGCGTGGAAGCCACGGCCGCGCACGACGGGCGTTCCCATCGTCTCGAAGTACCGGCCGTCCACGGTGTTGCAAAGCACCGGCTCATTCTGCTTGTCCGGCGGGAATTGGTAGCCTTCGGGCGCGATTTTCTCAACCGCGACAATGGTGCCGTCGAAGGGAATGGTCTCGGAAAGAGCCGCGTCGTTCGCGCCCGGGATCTGGCGTGCCCGCTCTACAATCGTCCGGTAGAACTCGCGCGTTTGGTCCGGCGTGTAGCGCACCAGCGTCGGGTCGAACGACATCATCACCAGATGGTCGGTGCGAAACCCGGGGTTGCCCAGGATGACGGCCCGCAGAGTACGAATGAATAGGGTTGCCGCGCTCAACAACATCAACGATAAGGCCACCTGCCCGATCACCAGCGCATTTCTTCCCAAGGTCCGCCGGCGCCCGCCGTTCGCGTCGCCCGTCTTGAGAGCCGGCACCAGATCGGTCTTCACGCTTCGGATGGCAGGCACGAGTCCGAATAGCAGAGCGCTCAGCACCGCGGCGAAGAGGCTGAAAAGCAGTACGCGCTGGTCCACGCGCGCCGACAGAGCAAGCGGCAGATCGTTGGAAAACTGGAAACTCGAGAAGTATTCGGCGCCGGATTGGGCTAGCAGCAGACCCAAAGCAGCTCCGGCCAGCGAGAGGATCATGCTCTCGGTCAATAACTGCCGCAGCAGCCGTCCGCGCGTGGCGCCAATTGCGAGCCGCACGGCCATCTCGCGCGAACGGGATCGCGCGCGGCTGAGCAAGAGGTTCGCAACGTTGGCGCAGGCGATGATCAGCACCAGGCCCGCGATTCCCAGCAGCATCGCCGAAAGAGCAGCGTTTGGAGGCGATTGCACAGCGCGGGCTTGAATCTCCGTGCGCGCCGTGAGGTTGTGGTTCTTGTTGGTGGCGGGATACGTTGCCGCGAGATTGCGCGCGATCACATTCATTTCGGCGTTCGCCTGCGCCAGGCTCACTCCGCGTTTGAGCCGTCCCTTGACGGTGAAGGAGCGCAGGTCCCGCCGTTCGAGAAGGTCCGCTTCCGGCGTGTTCGGGGGCGAAATCCCAGGTAGCATCATGGCGGGAACATAAAGGTCCGGGCGCACCAGCGGCTCTATTCCGGTGAACTTCTTTGGCGCAACGCCGATGATTTTGAATTCGACGTTGTTCAAGCGAATGGCGCCGCCAACGATTCTCGGATCAGCGGAAAAGTGCTTCTCCCAGGCGTCGTATCCAAGCACGGCAACCGCATCGCGTCCCGGCACCCGATCTTCCTCGGCAGAGAAGCCGCGGCCAAGAGTAGGCTCGACCCCCATGACGCGGAAGAAATTGCCGCTGACCGCCACGGCCAGCCGCAATTCCGGCAACGCGTCCGCTTGTTCGGCCATCCCGACCAGTGCATATCTGGCGGCAATCAGTCCCTCAAAGGACTTGCTCTTGCCGCTGATATCAAGATAATCCGGATATGAAACCCGGCTGATTGTTCCGACCGGAAGCTCGGGCGCCGAGTCGCTGAGGGTAACCACTTGATGCGGACTCGGTACCGGCAGAGGCCGCAGTAGCAGAGCATCCGCGAGGCTGAACATCGCCGAGTTCGCCCCGATGCCGAGGGCGAGCGAAATCACGGCGATGGCGGTAAAGCCGGAGGTGCCGAATAATACCCGGCAAGCGTAACGGACGTCTCGAAACATTGCCTTTCCTTTTTCATCATTGCACGCACGTCGAATGCCACAGACAAGTCGGCAATACCTGGGCGCATAGCGCGCGGATCGAGCCTTGGATTGTCCGAAACTGGGATTCATCGTCGCGAGAGTGTGTCATACTGAGGTCGAGTGAACAAGCGGGCCACCACTTGCGTTTTGGCGGCGCTAATGGCGCTTTGCACGGCGCAGGCGGTGCCGGCGATTCGCACGCAACGATCCGCCGAGAACTGCCCGATCGTTTGGATTGCCGGGGCTCGTGACGAACAGCGCCAGGTGGTCGAAAAACGCGTCGCGCATCCGTTTGCTCCAATCGCCTTTGCCCACCTGGAAGAGCCAGCTGCCGGCGATCGGCTTTTTTCGAATTCCCTCTATCAGCGTCCTCCCCCGTTCGCTCTCCTTTAACTCAGTTCAAAGAGAAAGGAGGGCGTCATCATGCGCCGTTTTTTGAAGTATTTATTGCAACGATTCTTTCCCGATTCGGCATTGCCTGAGTCGAGAATTCCAACCATCAACCTCCGGCGCGCCGAGCTCGCGGGGCTAAGCGACGACGAGTTGAAGGCGGCTGGGCTGCGCGCCAGCGACCTGGTGGAAGTGTTCGCCGTCACCGCTGTGGTCGCCGCGCGGGTGCTGGGCCTTCAGATGTTCGACGTTCAGCTCCAAGGCGCGCTGGCCCTGGCTAACGGCAGGATCGCCGAGATGCAGACCGGCGAAGGCAAGACGCTCGCCGCTGTACCCGCCGTCGTTTGGTACGCCAAAGAAGGCCCCGGCGTTCACGTCATGACAGTGAACGATTACCTGGCGCGCCGCGACGCCAAATGGATGGGCCCCATCTACGAGTTCCTCGGCCTCTCGGTGGGCTACATCCAGCAAGGCATGTCTGTCGAAGAGCGCCGCCGCGCCTACGCTTGCGACATCACCTACGCCACGGCGAACGAGATCGGATTCGACCATTTGCGCGACGGCCTTTCGATGCAACCGGCCGAGCAAGTGCACCAGCCTTTTGCCGCAGCCGTGATCGACGAAGCAGACTCGATTCTCATCGACGAAGCGCGCATCCCATTGGTGATCGCGGGCGGGCAGGCCAGCCAGGAACCGCTCGCCTATCGCGTCGATCGCCTGACCCGGCACTTCCGGCAGCATGCCGATTACACGCTGGACGACTACGGCCGAAACATCACGCTAACCGATTTCGGCATACAGGCGGTGGAAAGCGCGTTCGGTTGCGGCAATCTCTTCGGCGAGGAAAATCTGGCGTTGCTTACCGCCGTTCAGGATTCGCTCCACGCGCACGCGCTGCTACGCCGCGACGTGGACTATCTGGTGAAGGACGGCGTCATCGAATCCGTGGACGAATTCAAGGGACGCATCGCGCAGAATCGCCGCTGGCCCGCCGGACTGCATACGGCCATCGAAGCCAAGGAGGGCCTGGCGTTGAAGACCCAGGGGCGAATTCTGGGGTCCGTAACGCTGCAAAACTTGATCGCGTTGTATCCGAAGGTGTGCGGTATGACCGGCACAGCCGCCACTCAGGCCGAGGAGTTCCGCGTGGTGTATGGCCTGGAGGTGGAGGTGATTCCGACCAATCGTCCGGTGATCCGCGTCGACCATCCCGACGAGCTCTTCCGCACGAAGTGGGAAAAGGAAGCAGCCGTGATCAAAGAGATCCACCTTGTCCACCGTGGCGGACATCCGGTGCTGGTGGGAACGTCGAGCGTGGAGGAGTCCGAGCGGCTCAGCGCGCGCCTCAATGGGATTCCGCACCAGGTCTTGAACGCGCGCCACGAGGAGCTGGAGGCGGGAATGATCGCGCGCGCGGGCGAGCGCGGGGCCGTCACCATTTCCACCAATATGGCCGGACGCGGAACCGACATCAAGCTGGGCGAAGGTGTGGCCGAGTTGGATGGGCTGTATGTGATCGGAACCAATCGCCACGAGAGCCGGCGCATTGACAATCAATTGCGCGGGCGCGCCGGGCGTCAGGGAGATCCGGGTTGTTCGCGGTTCTTTGTGTCGCTGCAGGATGACCTGCTGGTGAAGTACGGCAGCGCGAATCCCAAGCTCCAGTACGATCCGGAGAGCATCCAGCGGCTGGTGGAGGGCCAGAACCTCGAGATCCGGCAGTTTCTGCGCAAGTACGAGAGCGTGGTGGAGGGCCAGCGGCAGGAGATCCGGCGCCGCCGCCAGGATATTCTGACCGGTGTCACGCCCTGTGCTTCCGAGCTGGAGCGGCTGGTGTCGCTCGCGACCATCGACGATCTTTGGTCGGAGTACCTCGCCGGCGTCACCGATCTGCGCGAGGGCGTGCATTGGGTTTCCTGGGGCGGCCGCGATCCGCTGCACGAGTATCTGGTTGCCGTGGATTCGCTGTTCGCCCAGCTCGAGCAGCGGATCGATGAGGAGATCCCGAAGCGGCTGGCGGAAGCCGAGACCAGTGGTGTCGATCCGTCCGAGCGCGGAGCAACGTGGACGTATCTGACCACCGATCAGCCGTTCGGAAGCTGGAACGAGCGGATCATGCGGGGGATTGTGCGGAAGGTGAGAGCGCGCAGCGTTTGGGCGTAGGGGCCAAGCCGCCGCGAAAGCCGGCGGCTGCCCTGTCCCACATGTCGGGCGCTGTGGTATATCAGGTAATCTACCTCTGGAAAAGATGCGGAACAGAAATCTCCTTCTACCATTCCTGACGACGGCATTCATCGCAATCTATTTCCTTTGGCTCACCAGAGACGCGCGGCACTCCTACTTCACCCCCGATTCCTGCATGACCCTATATTGGGCTTGGGACAATTCGGCCGGAACGCTCTTGAAGGCCAATCTATTCTTCTTCTCGAGTTGGCCTTTTTTCCGGCCAATGACCGTCGTGTGGTATCGGCTGGTTTTTGATTTCGCCGGCTTCAACCCTTTGCTGTTTCACATCGCGAGCCTGGTTGTCTTAGCTGCGAACATCTGGCTCACGTACTGCGTCTCCCGGCGCCTGACCGGATCGCGAGAGACGGGAGCTCTGGCGGCGTTACTCGTTACCTACCACGGCCGTTTCATGCCGCTCTATTTCGATACGGGGCACTCTTTCGACGTCACGTGCTATTTCTTTTACTTTTCCACTCTTTTGTTCTACCTTCGCGTCCGCTCGCGCCAGAGGCCGCTCCTGTGGTGGGAAATGGTGATCCTATCGGCGCTGTACATCTGCGCGTTCAACTGCAAGGAACTGGCCGTGACGTTGCCGCTCGTCTTGGTTGTTTACGAATGGCTCTATCACCGCCCTTCGGTTGACTCCCTGCGCAGTCTGTGGCGATGGCTCATGACGGGCGGCCGTGCCCTCCCGGTGATGGCCGTTCTGACGCTGTTGTTTGCGATAGGGCGGGTGAGGAGCCAGGAACTCGCCAACGCGGCGTTTCAGCCGGTTTTCTCGTGGGATCGCTTCATGTCCACCAGCCGTCCTTTTGTCTCGGAGCTGCTCGCCCAGAAGAAGACTTTACCGGCCACAGTGATACTGCTGATTTGGTTGAGCCTCTTTGTCATCGCCTGGGCCACTCGATCGCGTGCCTTGAAGTTTGCCTGGATGTTTATCATGCTCAGCGTCATTCCAGTGGCCTTCATCATGCCGCGCGGGCCGGCGCAGCATTACATCCCGTATTTCGGCTGGGTACTCTATGCCGCCACCGCTTTGGTTGAAGGAACCAAATGGCTGTTTCCTAAGTTGCATGCCAGCAGGGGCCTTGCGGAGGCGCGCCACGTAGTTGTGTTCCTAGGCGCGGCCTGCGTCATGTTCTGGGTAAGCACGCAAACCTCCTGGGCGGAGGTGTGGAACGTCTCACTCGAGGGCGAGGAAAATCGATCCATCGTCGAGCAACTGCATCGGCTCCAGCCGGTCCTGCGGCCGCATTCGCGAGTGCTGTTCCTGGATGATCCAGTGGACGACGACTGGCAGTTGATGTATCTCGTGCGATTGAGCTATGCAAACCACGATGTCCAAATCGATCGCGCCAAAGTAATGAAGCCGCCTCCCAGCGCCGCCGAAATCGCATCCTACGACTATGTTTTCGACTATCTTCTGGGCCGTTTCTATACTTCGGCGCAACTCCGGAAACAAGGCCCGCAACCTGTGCTGGCTTTCGAATTCGGTGCTCCGGTTGTATTTCACGACGACGACGGGACTAGGGTGACGCGGTGGAATCCAACTCGGCCCGGCGAGCACGTCTTCTCCTTGATGACGGATCTTGGTGCGACCCAGCCGCCGGTGCCGAAAGACCAGCCATTTCCCGGGAGCCCTTTCCTGGAGGTGGCATCGCCGGTTCAAGTGCGTGTCGATGGAGTTCCCGCCGAGATTCTGTTGAAGATCGGCTGGCCAAACCGGGTGAACCAGTATCGCGTGGATTTTCGGATTCCGGAGAACGTCCGGTCTGAGCCGGCGTTAGTGGAAGTGACTGCCGGAGGAATCACTGGCCCGCCCGTACTGCTTGCCTTCAGCGGACGGCGCTAACTGAGCCGCGCGCGGTAGCAAGCGGTTCAGTGGAGCCGCCGAAGTGCGCCGGGATTGCGCTTTTGCCAGAATCAAATTAACGCCCTTACGTCCGGCGCGGCCTTCTGTCTTTTTCGGGGGATCGTGCGGAAGGTCAGGGTGCGCAGCGTTGGGGGATAAGTAGTACCGTTGATTCGATGGCCAGGAATGATCGCGAAGAGGTCCTGCCTGGTGTCGGAAAGAATTAACGACGCCTAGTTGAAGGCCCCTCGGGATCGGCCCCGAGACATGTTGGACTGGGCGCTGTGCAGGCCATCTGGCGGGCGATCCTTCCGGGTTCGGGTGCGGTCTGCGTAATGATTGAGCGGATACAGAGGCTACAGAGATGGGTGAATCGGCCTCGAGTTTTTATGACGGCCGTCTCGATATGTGCTCTTGTCGGAACAGTAGGGTCAATCTATGATGGAACGCTAAACGTGCTTGGAGGTTCATTCGTTTGGACGGGCTGCCTCGTCATTCTAGGGCTGGCATGGTCCGCACGGTCGGGCTGGTCAGAGATGGTCCGGTCCATTGTGTTTTGGCTTGGTCTCATCTTTGTTGTTATTGGAAACGTCATAACTCTATCAAAGCTTTATTCAAAGTAGTCGACTGCCGCATCATGACAGGGGTTGCTGTCCCGGCTCTAATCCGACAAAATTGAGGTAACGAAATCTGATGAGCCGGCTGGCGCCTCCGTCTTTTTTGCCTTGCTGAGCGTCTGTGTGAATGGAGCCGAAATTTGATATTTCGGGAGGTTGAGGACCGCGACCTGATCGCGAAGGCGCGAAGCGGGCACGTGGACGCCTACAACGTACTCGTGTCTCGCTGGGAGAAACGTGTCTTCAACTATCTGCTGCGGTTGGTGGGGAATCGTGAGGACGCGCTCGATTTGAGCCAGGATGTGTTTCTGAAAGCCTATCAGAATCTGCGAAAGCTGGAGGACGCTGCGAAGTTTCCAGGCTGGCTGTTTCGCATTGCGCACAACGAGGCCTACTCGCTGCTTCGGCGGAACCGGCCGGAGGGCGAAATCCTAGCCGAGCCCAAGAGCGGTGAGTTGAGCGCGCGCATGTTTCCCCTGGAGTTGAGCCTGGCAGTTCAAAGCGCCCTGGGCCGCTTATCCCAAGACCAGCGTGAGGCGGTGCTGCTCAAGGTCTATCAGGGATTCAAGTTCGAAGAGATGGCTGAAATCCTGTCCTGCCCGGTCTCGACCGTGAAATCCCGCCTGTATACCGCACTCGATCTCCTGAAGCGAACCTTGGCTCCCGTAGACGTAGGAGGCGCCGAATGAATTGCGCATCTGTAGACTTGAAAGCATATTTTTTGAACGAGCTCGCCGCGGGCGAAAAGAATTCCGTGGAAAGCCACGTGCACGCGTGCCAAAGCTGCCGCGAGGAGCTGGACCGATTGAAGCTCACCGAAGCCGCGCTGCGTTCGCTCGAGGACGAAGAGGTTCCCCAACGGATCGCGTTCGTGTCCGACAAGGTTTTCGAGCCGCGCTGGTGGCAGACCATCTGGCGCTCGGGTCCGGCAATGGGCTTCGCATCGGCGGCCATGCTGGCAGCGGCGATTCTGGCGCATGCGTACGTGCGGCCGGTTCCCGCCACCGGGCCGGGCGGCGTGGACGCCGCGCAGAGCATCGCCCAGATCGAGCAGCGCATCGAACGCGAGGTGAGCGCGCGTGTGGATGCCGCGGTCGCGAAGGCGGCGAGCGCGAGCGAGGCCCGCGAAGCGCAGCAGATCGCGAGGGTCCTGGATGCCGCCGACAAGCGCTATGAATCACAGCACCGGGCGGACATGGCCATGGTGCAGCAGGTTGCCCGATATTACGATCAACAAACCGGCAGGCTCATGGCAGCCGTGAATCAGGACAAGGCCGGACAATGAGAACGCTGGCTATTGCCGGTCTTTTGCTGTGCGCCCTTCCAGCCGGATCGCTGGCGGACAAATCGAAGGTGAGCCGCACCATGATCCAGGCCATGGAAACCAGCATGGACAAACAGTTGTCGAAACTATGGCCGGACGATCCCGCTAAGGTCGTCGGCTTGACTCAGGGCGCCTACATTAACGGATATGGCGCCGTCTTTATGAGCGAGGTGGACCTGGCGCCGGGCGCCACCATCACTCCATTCCACCAGACCCTCTCCAAGGACGAAATCACGCGCCTGCATGAAAAGAAACTGACGCGGCTGCCCAAGCTCAAGGAAGCTATGCAGAGCATGCTGCTTTCTTCGGCGGCATCGCTCGATACGGTGCCCGCGGACGAACAGGTTGCGCTGTCCATCACCCTCTTCTATTGGGTTTACGAGAGCACGGAGGGTTTGCCGGCGCAGATTGTGATGCACGCATCCAAGCGCGTATTGGTCAACTTGAAATCGGGCTTGGGCAAAGCGTCCCCTGCGACCGCCGTGACTGTGGAACAGTACTAATCCATGCGGCTCGGCGAAATCCTCATTGAGCGCAAGCTGATCTCCACCGAAGACCTGGAGCGCGCGCTCGAGTTGCAAAAGGAGCGCGGCGACAAGATCGGCAAAACCCTGGTCGACATGGGCTTCATCGCCATGCGCGACGTTCTGGCGGCGCTTGCCGAGCAGCTCGAAGTGCCGTTGGTGGCCATCGAAGGGCCGCCCGTAGTTTCGACCGAGACCGAAGCGCTTTCCCCGCGATTTCTGCGCCAATCCCGCTGCTTGCCCGTTGGGCGCGACGACCACACCGTGACGCTCGCCATGGCCGATCCGCTGGATGTGGAGACCATAGCGGCGGTGCGCAATTGCACCGGGCTCAAAGTTAGCACCGTGCTCGCCGCCGAGCAGGAAATCCTGGACGCCATCGACAAATATTACGGCGAATCGGCGCGCGGGGAAGCGGATTTCGACGCCGAAAGCGCCGAGGCGTCCGAGGACCTGGAGCACCTGCGCGACATGGCGAGCGAGGCGCCCGTTATCCGCCTGGTGAACGCCATCATCGCCCAGGCCGTCGAGAAGCGCGCCAGCGATATTCATCTGGAACCGTTTGAAAAAGAGTTTCGCGTACGCTACCGCATCGACGGCGTGCTGTATAACCAGGAGGCGCCGCCGCGCGAGATGAAAGCGGCCATGATTTCGCGCGTGAAGCTGATGGCCAAGCTCAATATCGCCGAGCGCCGCCTGCCGCAGGACGGCCGCATCAAGATCAAGACGCTGGGCCGCGAAGTGGATCTGCGCATCTCCACGCTGCCGACGCTTTACGGCGAGAGCGTGGTCATGCGTTTGCTCGACCGCTCGGCCGGTGATTTCTACGAGCTGAGCCGCCTCGGCTTCGACCAGCACATGCTGAATCGGATGGAGTACTTCACGTCCATGCCGCACGGGATCTTTCTGGTAACAGGGCCCACCGGCAGCGGCAAATCCACCACGCTGTATTCGGCGCTGAAGCGGATCAACCAGAGCGACAAAAAGATCATCACCATCGAAGATCCCGTGGAATACCAGATGGACGGGATCAACCAGATTCACGTAAATCCGCAGATCGGGTTGACCTTCGCTCACGGGCTGCGGCACATCGTGCGCCAGGATCCGGACGTCATCATGGTCGGCGAAATCCGCGATCGCGAGACGGCCGATATCGCGATCCGCGCATCGCTCACCGGCCATTTCGTCTTTTCCACGCTGCACACCAACGATGCGCCCAGCGCGATCACGCGGCTGACTGACATGAATGTGGAAAATTACCTGATCACTTCATCCGTCGTGGCGGTGCTGGCGCAGCGGCTGGTACGCCTGATTTGCCCGAACTGCAAGGCTCCCGACGGCACGCGTATCGCACCGGACGGCGAAACGGTGCAGTGCTATCGCGGGCGCGGCTGCGAGAGCTGTTTCGGCTCGGGCTACACCGGGCGCCTCGGGATCTTCGAGTTGATGGAGCTCAACGACGAGATCCGCAAGATGATCATGCGCAATGAGGATGCTTCCGAGATCACCACCGCCGCGCGCCGCCACGGCATGCGCAATCTGCGCGAGGACGGCTGGCTCAAGGTGGCTCAAGGCTTCACGACGGCGAACGAGGTGATGCGTGTCACGCAAGAGTTCTAACCGTCCCCATCTGATTCCTTCAGACGCCCCACACAAGGTGTGTGGTAGATGCCATGAATAATTTCCACTTCAAGGCCGTGGCTTCGGACGGGCAGCTTCGCAGCGGCACCATTCACGCCGAAACGGAGCGCTGGGTTGCGCAGGAACTGCGCCGTCAAGGACTGACTCCCGTATACGTCGGCTCCGAGCCGAAGAAATCATTCGAGCTGAAATTGCCTCGCTTCTCCGGAGCCAGGCGCCGCGACGTTCTGTTCTTCACCCAGGAGCTCTCTACGCTGCTGAGCGCCGGCGTGCCGCTGGACCGTGCGCTCAGCATCACCAGCGAGCTCACCGAGCGGGCCGCCTTCCGGCTGCTGGTGCTGGACGTTCTGCGCGTGCTGAAAGGCGGCAAGTCGCTCGCCGACAGCCTGGGCACGCACCCGGACTATTTTTCCGAGCTGTTCGTAAACATGGTTCGAGCCGGCGAAGCCAGCGGGTCGCTGGCGCCGGTGTTCGAGCGGCTGGCGGAATTCGAGCGCACGCGCGACGATCTGCGCAACTACATCCTGTCGTCGATGGCTTATCCGTGTTTGCTGGTGGCCGTGGGAATCGGCTCGATCCTGGTGCTCATGAATTTCGTGGTCCCGCGCTTCGCGACGGCATTTGAACAGTCGCGCATCGAGATGCCCCTGCCAACCAAAATGATGCTCGAAAGCAGCCGGTTCCTGCAGGCCTACGGCTGGATCGGCATCACCGCACTGTTGGGCTTTGCGATCGTGATGTACACTTACGTGCGCACTACTGCCGGCCGATTGTGGTGGGACACGCTCCGGCTGCGCATTCCCGTTCTGGGCGACGCCTTTCGCAAAGCGGAGACAGCCCGTTTCGCGCGCGCCATGGGGACGCTCATTTCGAACAGCGTGCCGCTGGTGCAGTCCATTGGAATCGCCGGCGCGACGCTGAACAACCGGCGAATCGCCGGCTCGCTCGAGACCGTGGCGATAGGCGTGAAGCGCGGCGAAGGCATCGCGGCGCCCTTGAAACGCGCCGGCCAATTTCCGCCCCTCGCGGCGCATTTGTTGAGCGTGGGCGAAGAGACCGGACGCCTGGATCAGATGTTCCATCGGATGGCCGATATTTATGAGAGCGACACCCGCACCGCGATCCGGCGATTCACGTCGTTGTTTGAGCCGTTAGTCATTCTGGTGATGGGGATCATCGTCGGAACCCTGATACTGAGCATGCTGCTGGCCATCGTAGGAATGAACGATGTCGCCATGTAGCCTGGGAACTGTTGGAGGTACCCAATGAAACGACGCAACAAGAGCGAAGCTGGCGTGACGTTGATCGAAATGATGGTGGTGGTCACCATCATCGCGCTGTTCGCGGCGCTGGTATTGCCCCGCATGCTGGGGCAGGCGGACCGGGCCCGCAAGACTGCGGCGCGCGCCCAGATCAACGCCTACATGACGGCCTTGGGCTCTTACAAACTCGACACCGGCCTTTTTCCCACTACCGAGCAGGGCCTGCAGGCTCTGCGCACGAAGCCGGAGAACGTCACCAATTGGCAGGGGCCGTATCTCCTGAAAGACATCGAGATGGATCCGTGGGGCCACGCCTACGTCTATCGCTATCCCGGCGAGCATGGCGACGAACCGGACATCCTGTGCTACGGCGCGGACGGCCAGCCGGGCGGAGAGGGAATCAATGCCGACATTGCGAGTTGGAAAAACTAGGGGGACGTTTCTCGTTTCTTGTTTCTCGTTTCTCGTTCGGGCTGAGCCGCGACCGACAGGGAGCGATTGCCAACGAGAAACAAGAAACGAGAAACGAGAAACGTCCCGCGGCATCACCCTCATCGAACTGCTCGTGGTTGTCGCCATCATTTCCCTCATGATCGGCATCACCTTCCCGGCCATCACTTCGGGCATCGATTCCCTGCGGCTGAATGCCGCCACCAACGGCGTCGTGGCGTTCTTCAACAGTGGTCTCAACCAGGCGGAGCGGCGCCAGCAGGTGGTCGAAATCACGATCTCGAAAGCGGAGAATGCGCTCGCCATGCGCTCCACCCAAGCCGGATTCTTTCGCAAACTTGCGCTGCCGGAAGGGATTTCGATTACGCATGTCCTGCCCGAGCTGCCCGAGCAGCCGGACGGGCCGCGAAATTTTCTGTTGTATCCCGGAGGCACGGTGCCGCGTATAGGCGTCCAACTGATCAACCGCCGAAATGCTGAGCGAATCGTGCGGATCGACCCCATCACCGGCGTTCCCCACGTGGAGCGAGTGGAGCCATGAAGCAGCGCGGTTTCACTTTGCTGGAAGTTCTGGTGGCGACGCTGGTCATGGGCATCGCGATCACCGGCCTGCTTTCGGCCCTCTCCACTTCGCTGCGCAGCGCCGCGCGCCTCACCGATCACGACCGGGCTGCGCTGCTGGCTCACCAGAAGATGGACGAGCTGCTGATCGCCTCCAAAGTGCAAAAGCTTGCTGTGGTCGAAGGAACCTGGGTGCCGGAATTGACCGGGGGTCTCCAGATCGGCTGGCGCGCGCGTATCACGCCGTATGAGTTCCCGGCCGGATCGGTCGCCGGCTCTCCAATTCTCGAACGCGTCGAACTCGAGATCTGGTGGATGAACGGCGATCGGCGGCGCACCTTCACGCTCGAGGGGTTTCGGCGTGGGCTGATGACGGAAGAAGAAGCAGCGGCGGTAGCGAGCAAGTGAAGCGCCAGGCACAGCGCGGTGTGACGCTGATGGAGCTGCTGATCGCGGTCACTCTGCTGGGTCTGCTTTCCGCCGGGATTCTGATTTCGCTGCGCGTCGGCTTGAACGCCATGACCAAGACCGACGACAAGTTGATGAGCAACCGCCGCGTGGCCGGCGTGGAGCGCATCCTTGGCCAGCAGATTTCCGGCATCATGCCGGTTACCGCGGACTGCCGCAGCACAGGCGACAATCCCGGCGCCCGCATCGCGTTTTTTCAGGGCGAGGCGGAGTCCATGCGCTTGGCTTCCAGCTATTCCCTCCAACAAGGCGCGCGCGGGTTGCCCATGATTCTCGAATACCAAGTGATCCCCGGCGACAACGGCCAGGGAGTGCGGCTGGTGGTGAACGAGCGTGTGTACACCGGACCGCGCGGCGCCGGCCAATTCTGCCTCGGCGTCGGCGATCAGGGGCCGTTATTCGCGCCCGTTGAGATTGGCGCAAATTCTTTCGTGCTCGCGGATAAGCTCGCGCATTGCAGTTTCCGCTTTCGCGACGTCGAGCCAGCCGAGCCGAAATGGCTGACGCGATGGGCCAAGCCCGTGCTGCCGAGCGCCATCCGCGTGGATATGGCGCCGCTGGTGCCGGACTGGTCGCGGCTGCAACCGGTAACGCTCACCATTCCGGTCCGCGTGACACGCTGGCCGCTGGAGCCCTATGTCGTCCACTACTGACTCCGCAAAGTGTGTTGTGGCACAGGCATTCCTGCCTGTGAGTCTTGAAAAGCGCGGCAGCGCCCTTCTGGCCGTCCTCTGGCTGACCGCCGCGTTGTCCGCGATCGCTTTCACCGTCGCCACCACCGTGCGTGCCGAAACCGAGCGAACCTCCACCGCAGCCGACGCGCTGAAAGCCTACTACCTGGCAACCGGCGCAATCGAACGCACCCTGCTCTACATCCAGTGGGGTCCTGGATTCAGAAACCCGGACGGCTCGCCGAAATATTTCGAAAACCCGATGCCGGTCATGCGCTTCGAGTCTTCCACCGGATCCGCCGTAGCTGAACTCATTCCCGAATCGTCCAAGCTTAACGTCAACACTGCACCGCCCAGCGAGCTGACCGGCCTGCTAGCCGCCCTGGGCGTTCCCGCCGATCAGGCGCTCACGATCACCCAAGGGATCCTCGACTGGAGGTCTCAGTCCCCCGGTAACTCCTTCACCCAGTTCGACCAATTTTACATGTCGCTCACGCCGTCTTTCCGGGCCCGGCATGCGTCTTTTCAAGAGATTGAGGAATTATTGGTGGTGCGAGGAGTGACACCCGACTTGTTTTACGGAAGATACACCGGTGATGGCCAGGGGGCGTTGCTGCGGCACGCGGGTTTGCGCGACTGCCTCTCGGTTTACGGCTCCATCGGCCCCATCGATGTCAATACCGCCGAGCCGGCCGTGATGCAAGCCATCGGAATGAACGCGGCCAACGCTGCCGGCATCGCGGCGTTGCGGAGCACGGGCCCCATTCGCGATCTCGACAAGCTGGCGCCTTTTCGCGGAACGGGCTCCGATCGGTTGGCCATTGTGCCAAGCCAGTACATGACCATTCGCTCGACCGCCAGGCTGCGGCTTGGTGACGGAAGGTATTCCGATCTTCGCCGAACCGTCTCGGCACTGGTGTGCTTCCTCCCTCCCGAATACAATCCGCCGTTCCACATCATGCGCTGGTACGACAACACCGTTTCACCACAATGACCGCAAACGACTTCAGGAAATGGCTCGCCATCGGGACCGGCGTCGGGATTGAGATCGGCCGCGACCACTTGATGGTCACCGTGGTTCGCGTCCGCCCGTCGGGCGTCAAAGTTCTCGGCGAATTGACCATCCCGCATTTCCGTGAGCAGATCGCCAGCCAATGGGGCGACACGTACGTGAGTTTTCTAAAGAAGCTCGGACTCACTCATCTGGCAGCCTCGGTATTGTTGCCCCGCGACGAGGTGATCGTCCGGCAAGTGGTGCTGCCCGGCGTTGCCGACCGCGATTTGGCCGCCGCCATCCGCTTCGAGATCGACGCGCTGAATCCGTATTCGGAAGAAGAAGCCGTCTTCGACTGGGGGCGCATCGGAAAGACTGCGTCCATCCTGGTCGGCGTCACGCGCCGTTCGGTACTGGAGCGCTACACCACGCTGTTCGCCGAAGCCGGCGTCAAGGTTGCATCGTTCACGTTTTCCCCTCCGGCCATTTACTCGGCGCTGCGCATACTCTCCTCTCCTCCGGCGGATGGCTTCGTCGCGCTGGAAGAAACTTCGGGCGAGCTGGAAGTTTACGGCGAGAGCCCGGCCCGGCCGCTGTTTTCCGCCCGCCTGGATCAACCCGCGGAGCGGGCCCGCACGCTGGCCATCTCGGAATTGCGCCTCGCTCCGGATACGCAGCACTCGGTGCTGCATAATGTCCTTCCTCCTCCGATCGCCGCGCCCCAGGACTATCAGCTCTCGGGCGCGGCGCTTTCTTACGCCACCGCCATTGCGAGCGCCTGCCCGCTTCATCCCCTGGCCGTAAACCTGCTGCCCGCCGAACAACGCCAGACCAGCTCCCGCTTGCGCTACGTGCCCGCTATCGTTCTCGCGGGTCTCTCGCTGCTCCTCGGTGTCACCGTCCTCGCCTATCCGAAATACGCCGACCGGCATTATCTGAGCCTGCTTCAAACCGAAATTCGCAAGCTGGACCCGCAGGCCAGAAAGGCCGCCGACCTGGAACGCCAGATCGCGACCACGCGCAATCGCGCCCAAGCGCTGGATAACTTCCGCAAGCACTCCAGGGACGACATGGAGGCTCTGCTCGAACTCACTAAGGTTCTCGCTCCGCCCACCTGGCTCTTTTCGATGCAGCTCAGCCGCGACACCGTCACTATTTCCGGCGAAACCGAGCAGGCCGCGGCCCTGCTCAAACTGCTGGACAGCTCCCACCAGTTCCGCGGCTCCTCCTTCGCGTTGCCCATGCAACGGAGTTCGACCGGAGAGAACTTCACCATCCGCTCCACGCGGCAGGGAGTCACACCATGACGCTGCAGCCGCGGGACAAGCGGGCGTTGGTATGGCTCGGTGGCGCCCTGGCGCTGGGTTTGATCTTCTGGCTCGCCAGCTCTCCCAGCCGCGCCACGGTGCAACTGTCCCAGCCGGTGGACAGCATCGAGCGCGCCGAAAAAAGACTGGCCGCTGTCAAAACCGTCGCCGCGACCATGCAGGGCAGGGAGGCGGTTTTGAAGCAGGCTTCCACCGAGTTGGCCTTGCGCGAAAAAGGCCTGATTCCGGGCACTACGGCCGATCAGGCCCAAGCGCAGCTCCTGCAAATTCTCGACCGCGTAGGCAGGCAGCAGTCGCCGCCGCTCTCCATCCGTCAGAAGGAACTCGGCGTGCCCCGCTCGTACGGCGATGCATATGGCCAGGTCACCGTTTCCGTCACCATCGACTGCCGCATCGATGAGCTGGTCAACTATTTGGCCACGCTGAGCGCACAAGCGGAAATCGTGGCAACCGACGAGATCCGGTTCGGCACTGCCCATCCGAAGCAGAAGACTATGCCCGTGCGCTTGACCGTCTCTGGCATAGTGGCGCGCTCGCTGGTCCCGGAAAAACTGCTGAAGAAAGGATTGCTCGAGCCTTGAAGATTCGGCTGCTCGATCTCGGAGTTGTAGCCCTGCTGGTGCTGCTGGCGCTTCTCGGTTGGCAAATGCGCCGCGAATGGGTGTGGGCGCACGCTCGCGAGCAGGCCCTGCTTCAAGCGCGCCTCAAGCCGGCTACGGTACAGGCGCTGGCTCCGTTATCCAATGTGGAGGCGCTGGTAGCTACCCGGTACGGTGATGTCGCAACGATTAACCTGTTTTCCAAAGATCGCAACCCGAACGTAATCATCGACCCGCCGCCCCCGCCACAGGAAAAACCCGTACCGCCCTTTCCGGTAGCGCACGGCGTAATGCTGTGGCCCGGCGGACCGCCGACCGTTGTCCTGAGCTCGGGCTCGGGTGGTCCGCAGAAAGGATATCGGCCTGGGGACGTGATCGGCCCGTGGAGAATCGTCGCGGTGGACAGCAAATATCTCGAACTCGAATGGGACGGCAAGCAATTCAAGAAGCGCCTGGATGAACTCTTTGATCATTCGTCTGTAGTTGCCGAAGTGCCGCAGGCGCCCTCGGGCGCGCCGAATGCTCCGGTGAGCGGCGCCACCAATCTTGGAGCGTCGGGAAATACGAAATACGGGCTCGATACCGGCCGTGGCGACAGGGCCTGCGTCGTCGGCGATACCTCGCCCGCGGGCACGGTCGCCGATGGCTTCAAAAAAGTGGTCACCACGACACCGTTCGGATCATCGTGCCATTGGGAGAAATAGGAAGAGAACAGAGGGAGACCATGAGAATCGTAATTCTAGGATTGACCGGCGCGGCGCTGTTGCTCGCGCAAGATAAAACGCAAGACAAAACGCAAGGCACCGAAGGGAGAATCAGAAACAAGCCGGCGACCATAACCGAGTCGCGGCCCGTGGCCAGTCCGGCCGCCGCGGCGTTGCCCACAGTCCCGGAAGGCGCCAAAGAAGTCGAGCCGAATCTTTATCGCTACACCGATGCCCAGGGTAAAACCTGGATGTACCGGAAAACGCCATTCGGCGTATCGAAGTGGGAAGACAAGCCCGGTCCGTCTTCGAAACAGGAAGCCGGGAACGCCGCTCCAGTTGTGATCACGGACCTTGGCGATAGCGTCCAATTCGATCGCCAGACGCCCTTCGGGAATTCCCGGACCATTCGCAAGAAGACCGAATTGACCGACGACGAAAAAGCGCTCATCCAGCGCGAGGAAGCCAAGCGCGCGACCGGCGCCAAGACGCAGCCGGCTGACAAGCCTCCTGCCAAGACAACGGAGAAACAATAGTGCGCCAGAACAAATGGTTTCGCGGCACATTCATCGCAATCCTGATAGCCGGTCTGGCTGCGCCGCAGCCACCCCCTGCGCAGCGGCCCCCGACCCCCCTTCCTCCGCCACCGGGTTTTGAGCCACGCCCCCTGCGGCCGGATCCGCAGCCCCCTAAGCAGGAACCGGCCAAACCGGCTGCTCCCGGCGCCGCGCAACCCGGCGCGCCCCAAACCACTGCGCCCGCGCCGACCTCGCCGCCCACTTCTTACGCCGGCCTTTCTCTCAACAACGCCTCCCTTCCCGAAGTGATCGATCTGCTCGCGCGCCAGCTCAAGATCAACTACATCCTGGACCCCAGGGTGAAAGGCAGCATCATTCTCAACACCTACGGTGAGACCAAAGATATCGACACGCGCTCGCTGCTGGAGACCATCCTGCGCATCAATGGATTCGGCATGGTGAAGCAGGGCGATCTTTACCGCATCGTTCCGCTGGCCGATATTTCGCATCTCCCCCTTCCGGTGGAGCAGGACGTCAAGAAAATCCCGGAAGACGACACCACCATGTTGAACCTGGTCTTTCTGAAATACGTCACCGTCGACGAACTGGCCAAAGTGCTGGAGCCCTTCATTGGCGAGAACGCGCGCATGTACGCGTATCCACCCGCGAACCTGTTGTTCATTCTCGACAGCCATCGCAACATGCGCCGGACCATGGAGTTGGTTTCCTTGTTCGATAGCGACACGCTGGCCAATCAGCGCGTCCGGCTGTTCGAGGTGAGGAACGGACGTCCCACCGACATGGCCAAGGAACTCGAAACCATCGCCAAGTCCATTTCGTTGAGCGATAAGAATGCCCCCATCAAGTTCCTAGCCATCGACCGCATTAACTCCATCATCGCGATAGCTCCCAATCCGGGAGCGTTCTCCGAAGTGGAGAAATGGCTCGCGCGGCTGGACGTTCCCGTCAAGATCACCGCCGGCGCTCTCACGAACTACGTTTATCGCGTCCGCTACGGGGATGCACAGTCGATCGGGTGCTCCATCCAGGCGCTGTTTGGACAGCTTTCCGGATACGGCCAACCCGGTGGCCAGAGTTCGATCATGATGTGCATGGCGCTCAATGGCGGCGGGATGTACGGCGGCGGTGGAATGTATGGTTCCCCAATGGCTGCTCCCTTCGCTCAACCAGGAGCGGCCACCGGCCAGCCCGGAGCCCCCGGGGGTGCGGCTGGCGCCGACCTTACCGGATCCTACTTGGGAAGCGCCGGGGCGCCCGGAACAGCCACCGCAAAGGTGCGAGTTGTCGCTAACCCCTTCAACAATACCCTGCTGATCCAAGCCACGCCGCAGGACTACGAAGGCGTTCTGAAACTCCTCAAAGACCTGGATATCCCGCCGCGCCAAGTATTGATCGAAGCCAAGATTTATTCCGTGGACCTCAGCCATGGTTTCTCGAGCGACGTTAAGGCCAAGCTGCAACTCGTGGCAGGCAACACTCCCCACACGTTCCTCGGCGACTTTGGCGGCGGCGTCACGAATCTCTCCACCGCGTCGCTGGTCGGAATGAGCCGCGAACTGCTCGCGGCAGTGCAGTTGCAGGAAAGCGAGAAGCGCGCCAAAGTGCTTTCGGCCCCTTCCGTCATTGCTACCGACAGCATTCCCGCCACCCTCAACGTCGGAACGTCAGTGCCCACTCTAACGGCCCAGGCCGTTACCAACGTTCAGCAGGGGGGGAACTCGCTGTTTGCGAACTCGGTTTCCCAACAAAGCTCGGGTGTGAGTTTGAACATCCTCGCTCGCGTCACTCCCAGCGGAATCGTCACCTTGGTGATTAACCAGGAAGTCAGTTCCCCCATGCCGACCACGTCAAGCGGAATTAACTCGCCGTCATTCGATAAGAAATCCATTGCGACTCAAATCACGGTGCAAGACGGCGATACGATCGCGATCGGCGGGATCATCAGTGAAAGTAGCACGGTTTCCAATTCCGGGCTCCCGATCTTGCATCGCCTCCCCTTTATCGGCTCCGCTTTCGGGTCCCGTTCCTACGGCAAGGAGCGGACCGAACTGATCATCTTCATGACGCCGCGCGTTATTTACGACACCAACCAATTGCAGGATGCCAGCGACGAGCTGAAAGGCCGCGTCACCAGGCTGCTGCGAGGAGATATCAACCGCACTCTCGATGGGTCTCGGGAAGGGCCCGCAAAGAAGACCGGCCGCGCTTTTTTGGACTTCATAAACTCCTATATCGAGCTTTACCCCATCTGGTTCTGAAAGGTGGCACAGGCCTTAGCCTGTGGAATCGAGCCGTCGCGCACCAAATGAGGCGCAACCAAGAGACGAGCAATTGGGTTTATAAGTAGATTGATGCGGTTCGCCTGCATAGGTATTGGTGTCCTCGGTTGCGCCCTAACGTTTGCGCAAACTATAGATGTCGGTTCCGGCTCGCCGAATTCGGCGGTCCAGGCCGCTTTCGTCAATGCCTTCTACCGCAACGGCTTCTCTAACCTTGTTAGTTTACCTCCGCTCGGTAACGTAAAAGCCTTCGGGACGCCGGGCCTGGTGCAGGAGTTCACGGACGGATCCAAGAACAAATATGCCCTGCTGATGCCCAACCCGGCCGTGCCCTTCGTTGCCGACAACAACGGGGTTTTTCAGCTCATGCCCCTGCTTTACGCCTACTACTCGTCGGTGGGCTCCAACACTGCGGGCTACCCCATCGGCGACTCGTTGAATTGTCCCCCGCTGAGCAGCGCGTCGAGTACGTGCCAGTACGATGTGTTCACCAAGAACTACGCCCTGTTCGCTTATTCCGCCGCCCTGCCTTCGGGGGTAACGAACATCGCGACTCGCGATCCCTTCTTCACCAGGTGGAACTCCTTCGGCGGGATTGCGGGCATTGGCCCGGCCGTTACCGCGGAGACGACGGTCACCTCTTCTGTCGTCACAATCGGCACAACTGCCGCCGCAGCCACGCTGCAGACGTTCGACACGGGCGCAATCTTCAACATCACTTCAGGCCCCTTGAGCGGCCGTTTGGTCGCGGTCGCCCCAATTGTCTACAGCCTGTATTCCGCCAATCGCGGCTACCTGGGATTCCTCGGTTTTCCCACCGCCGATGAAGTGGTCTTGTCGACCGGCCGCCACCGCCAAACTTTTGAAGGCGGCGCCATCGAATACGACCCGGGCGGCAGCCCGGTCCTGCGCATGCCCGTCCAAACCGTCGTGATTTCTTCCGGGTTCACCAAGCTGAATCTGAACCTGGGAGACACAGCAACTCTCCAGGCCACGCCATACGACGCCAACGGAGTGCCGCTCACCGATCGCACGATTGCCTGGAGCACTTCCAACAGCCGCGTCGTGTCGCTGCAGCCATCCGGCGCAACCGTAACTCTAAAAGCGGTAGCAGGCGGAGCGGCCACCATCACGGCCACGAGCGAGGGTAAGTCCAGCGGTCCAATCTCCGTATTCGTCTCGGCTTCCTGCTGCGGCATCGGCGAAGGCGCGCCCACGCCGGCGATTCAACAGCAATTCCAGGACGCCGTCGCGCGCAACAAACTGACCCTGCATTTGCCCATTCCAACTCCCGTGAGCCGCGTCGGAAATGGTTATTTGCAGAATGCCCAGGATGCCGCCGGCGGAAATCCGTATTGGCTAACCGTGCCGGATGGAGCGGGCACGGGTTATGTCGTAGGCGGCCTGTTGCTGAGCAAGTTCACGGAATTGGGAGGCGTAACCGGCGCACTTGGCTATCCCAGGTCCGATGCAACCGTGGGAGGGCGTCAGATGTTCCAGAACCAGACAGCCTTGGCCGGCAATCCGGTTCGGCTAGTCTCGGGAGCATTCCTCACGAAGTGGGCTGCGTTGAAATATGAGACCGGCGTCGCAGGATCGCCCGCTTCGGAGCCCGCCCTCGTGCTTACGTTTCGCGCCACTATCGGCATGTTGCAGATGTTTGCGAATGGACTCATGGCTTCCGCGCAAACCGGACCAAAGACCGGAGCCGTGTACTTCGTGAGCGGACCTGTTCTGGCCGCCTATAATCAGGCGGGCGCGGCTAGCGGCTCACTGGGCTTGCCGGTGAGCGATGAATTCCTTGCCTCGCCCAAACAGCGCCAGGACTTCGAGGGTGGCTTCGTCGATTACGCGCCGGGCGACTCCATTGGTCAGGTGCATCCGGCGGACCGGACACCGCTCGTGACGGCAACGCCCGCTAACGTTCTGGCAGGCGGCCGCGTCCGACTCGCCGCTGGTGGATTCAATCCTGGCAGCACTCTGCGCGTTTCCATTTCCGGCCTGCCGGATTTCCTGGTGAAGACCGACAACGGCGCCTACAGTTGGGAAGCCACCGTCCCGCTGAGCGCCAAAACCGGAGTGGTTTCCATTCACGCCGCCGATACGGCCGGCGCTTCGGCGGACGGATCGTATAGCGTGCGCGCTCAAAGTGACGTTCGTCTTCAGGTCGCCAAAATCTCCGGCGACGGCCAGAACGGTTTGCCGGGAGCGCTGCTGCCGCAACCCTTGAAGATTCTTCTGCTGGACGATTTGGGGGATCCGGTAACCGGAGCGCAAGTCCACTTCTCCGCCTCGCCCGGCGCTCAGGTGATCCCAACCTCCGCCGTCACCGGCCCGGACGGACAAGCCCAATCGTCGCTCCGCTTACCCGCTTCGGACGGCATCGCTCTGGCTACCGCCGAGGCCGGCGGCCAGATTGTGACCTTCGGCGCGCAGGCCGCGCACGGCAGCCTGCCGAATTTCCCCAGCATGAGCCAGGCTTCCAGCGTCACGCTCGGGAATGGACCCGATACGATCGCCGCGAAGGGCGCGCTTCTGGCATCGGCCGCAGCGATACTCCGCTACTACCAGAATCGAGGCGATCTGCCCGCTCCGAACGGGTTCTCCGATCCTCAGGCGCTCAATCAGTTTCTGAAAGGGTTCTGCGTGTACGACATCAAGGGCGCGCAGATTTGCGATGGCTTCCTCAGCCCGCGCGATTCCACCGAGCAGATCGTGAATCTTTGGCGTCTGGCTTCGTTCGCCGGAAATGCGCTGGACGTAGCGGCGCTGCCGCCCGATATCATTCGCGTTCGCGATATCCTTTCCGGCGGAGTTCCCGTTTTGCTCGCGCTGTCCATCGCGACGAACGGCCTCGCCGCCGGCGGCCATTTCGTGGTGGCGACCGGCATAGCGGCCGACGGCAGCGTAGTGATCATGGATCCGAATCCCGCTTTCGGAAAGTCGAACCTGAACGATTATCTCGCCGGATATGCGGGCGTCACGGGCACGCTTGCCGGCGCCGTTCAAATCGCGCCCCGCATTCCCGTATCTCGAGGCTTCCTCGTCGCGGGCACGCCGGCCTTCGAGATTAGTTCACCCACTGGGACGTGCGGCGTCAATCTCGACCTGCCGTCGGTGACCGCCGCGCAGCCGCAGCCCGTCGGCGTCGTCGTCTCCCAGTTTCGTATGCGCTTCTGCGATGGCGCCGGGAACCTCTATCAGCTCGACAGCACAACCAGCGCTCCCTTCGCGCTCACCCTCACCGATCTGGGCGATCCCGGCAATCGCGTGGATCTCTCCGGCGCGGGCTTGGTTTCCTTCAAGCTCTCGCGCCTTGGGGCGCAGTGGACGGCCGCCGCGCAAGAGTTGAGTTTCTTGGGTTCCAGCGTCCTGAACGCCGCAACCTTCACCCCGGACCTCGCTCCCGGCGCGTTGATCTCGGTCTTCGGCAGCGGCATGGCTGGTCCGGGCTCCAAGACCGCCATAGAAGTCTCGGGGCTCCCCGCGCCCGTGATCGCTCAGACGCCCTTTCAAGTGAACGCCCAAATACCATTCGAAGCCGGCGTTGGCGCCACCACCGTCAAGATCACTTCGGCGTTCGGCGCAGCCGAGCAGCCCATCCAAATCGGCGATGTCGCGCCAGGCATCTTCCGGATCTCGAGCCAGTCGGCTGCCATACTGAATTTGAATAACACCCTGAACGCGCCCGACAACCCCGCCAAGCGTGGGGAGACCGTGGTTATCTTCTGTACTGGCTTGGGTTTAGTGACGAGCCAGGGTTCCCTCAAAGTGGCTCAGGCTCCTGTTACCGCCCTCGTCCAGGGGGCGGTCTGGAAGCCCGACTTCGCGGGTCTTACTCCCGGTTTCATCGGGCTCTACCAGGTGAACCTGCCCGTCCCGGCTGCCGCGCCCCCCGGTCTGGGCCTTTCCCTTTCCCTTCAGCAAGGCGGATTGACCAGTAACACCGTCCCAATCTCCATTCAGTAGCACTATTTCGCCGTTTCCTGCAAGTCCTTGACATTCCGGGCGCTCGGCGTGTAAGATACTTAGCTAGGCATACTTGTCTGCGCCTGACGTCGGGGGATAGGGCGATTTCACTTTGCTCTTGACTTGACCCTGCGTAAGGTGTAAGAATAATTTGAGTTACGTTGTCGTTCGGTTTGGCGGCATTCATTTTGCAGTAGGTGTTGAATCCCG
>WNFJ01241039.1_pt1 | contig 106810 bp, 85 predicted proteins | sample 5400461 | NCBI WGS metagenome assembly WNFJ01 (sample SAMN13153349, study PRJNA577476) | soil metagenome | isolation source: 115 cm saprolite on Douglas fir-dominated hillslope | place: USA:California | collected 2013-09-17
CATACCCGGAGTGGGCCTCGCTTTCAAAACATTTCTCTATGGTCTTGTAGCGTAGCGGCAATTATGAATTTTGCAAGTGGCTCAGTGCACGCAATCACCGATTTTTCCGGCGGGTGGGACAGGGCCATGCCTGTCATGTGGCAGACTGGCATCATGGCATCGAAAAAGATGACCGACAAGCTCGCCGAGCAAGAACGGCAGCTAATCCGAGCCTGTGAAATCCTCAACGCAGATCCGGAAGTTAGAAAAATCGAGAAGGAGTTCGACGCGTTGACGGACGAGATTGCGGAGCCGTGGGAAGATTCCCCGGCGAGCTGAGATTTGGTGGTGCCGTCTGGACTCCAGCCTGGTGCTCTCACTTTTTGCAGCCTTTCCCTGGTACTGAGCCGGTTACCGAGGAAGGCCGCCTACGTCGCCAAGGACCATTTGAGCGGCGCGGTTTTGGAGGGACCTCAGCATCGTTAGGAGCGTAGGCGAGCATGTTGTTCCGGCGTAAGTTGCACTACCTCCTCACAAAATGGATATCGGCTGCATCCCCAAAAATAGCCGTGCCGCCCTTCTCGAATCACCATCGCGTGATTGCGTCGACAATGAGGTGGTGCCTGTTCTAAATCGAGAATACGCGTGTTAACACGGACTTGCCGCTTGGCATCGTCTTGTTCCCGAATTGTCGGCAGCTTTTCGTTTAATTCCCTGATCTCTTTCCTAACTCTCTTGCAGACTGCGAACGGCGCGAGCCTGCCCTTGATTTCAATAAGCCGGCGCACCATGGATGTGTAGTCCTCGATCGTGCCAACATCGAGCAACTCCTCTCGAAGTTTGATGAATGCCCGCAGCTGATCTGAGATTGCAGCCATGCTCTTCAAGGACTCGATGTGGCTTGGGGTGAACAAGGACCCTTGGGACGAGAACGATTCTCTCAGCGCCCTCAGCCGCTCGTTGATCGCCAGGAGTAGCTCTTGTTCTGAAATGGTGTGCTCAAGCGAAAACCTGAGCTCATCTATGACTGTCTGGACATCCATAGGATATTTGTGCCGTGCGGTCGTGATCTTTCTCATCAAGTTTTTAGGCTTCGGCGCGTCTGGGCCAGGGGGCATGAATGCCGGCGCCACATCGGCGTTGCACTCGCCCGGTCCCCCAAGTAGCATAAGAAAATGCCCGACCGAAAAACCCCCTACAACCGCCTCGGCCTCCCCAGCCGCCTAGCCACCTCGCCCCAAATCGGATTCCCCTCCATCACTCCCATCTTCGGCGGCATGTTTCTACCCGGCGGCAATGCCACGCAGCTATTCACCACCGACTCCTGGACCGCATTCGCCGCCCAAACCGATTCCCTCGCCGCCTCCGGCTTCCGCCTCGCCTCCTTCACCGCCATTCAAAGCCTCAACCGCACCTTCTTCTACGGCGCCTTCGAGCAGGCCACGGGCAGCTATCTCCTGCTCCGCACCACCGACCCCAACGAGTTCCAGCAAACCTTCACCGCTCGCAAAGCCGCCTACCGCCTGGTGGATTTCAGCATCACGTGGGAACAGGGCCAACTGGTTTACATCGGCTACTGGCTCGCCGCCAATGCCCCCAAGCCGCAGACGTTGGTCTGGGATGTCGATTTCAACACGCTGGGCGCGCGCTGGAGCGATCTGTCAACGAATCAAAACATGCGCATGACGCGCGTCCAGGCGTTCCCGCAGCAGGATGCCGCGTTCTTCGTGGCTCTATTTGAACAAGGCACCGGCGGGTATGTGCTGTGGAACGACACGCTCAACAATTTCCGCGGAATAGTGGAAGGAAAATTTGCCGGATTCTCGCTGGTCGGATTGGGCTACGATCCCGTGAACGGCAACATGGTCGGATGCTGGCGCGATAAAACCAATCCGTCCGCTCTGGTTTGGAACCTGGATTGGGACACCCTGGTCTCAACCGCGCAAAAATTGGCGGCCAAAGGACTGATCCTTCGCGCCATTTCCGTCTATCCCAACGTCCCGTCGTTTGACGACTACTTCGCAACCAACCTCGGACCCTTCGTGCGTGGCTACGCCTACGCCGTCGCAAAAGACGGCCAGATCGTTGGCAACGGAGCCGGTTTCGCCCGAGGTTCCAAGGAAACGCAGAATCCCAACAAGCCTTTCACCGCCGATACGCGAATCAACCTGGCCAGCGTCTCCAAAGCCGTCACCGGAATCGCCCTCGAAGTGCTGCTGCGAAAAACCGGCATCTCCCTCGACGCACAATTCCTCCCGTTCATCGCCTCCAAGGTTCCCAACGCGAATCCTTCCGTCAAACCCGTTACGCTGCGCAACCTGGCCACGATGAAGAGCGGTCTCCAGCCGCAAAACAACGAAGGACCCCTGGATGGCGACCTGTGGCCGTATCTGAATACCTACCTGTCGCAGCCGCTCGTCGGCACGCCCGGCGTAACCGACGTGTACTGCAATACGAACTTCACCATTCTGCAAGGCGTCATCGATCAGGTTTCCGGCCTCGACTACGTCGACTACGTCACCCAAAACGTTCTCACACCAGCCGGTATCAATCCTGCCATTTTCAACCCCACACCCGACGCGCCCTCCATTGCCACGCTGAGTTACAGCGGCGCGAACGATCCACTGCAAGGCCAATACTGGAGCCTGTTCCGCTTCGTCGCGCCCGGCGGATGGATCTCGACCGCGCGCGAGCTGGTCAAAATCCTGATGGCCCTCCGAGGCACGAGCGTCCTTCCCGCCGACGTCATCAGCCAAATGCTGAACGACGGCATCGGCTGGTACGCAGCCATGGGCAATTTCGGAACCTACTATCATCACAACGGCGGACTGGGCAACGGAAGAACGCCGACCCAGGGATTGAACACCTGCATTGTAAGGCTGGGCGAAGGCTACGACATCGCCCTCGTGACGAATTCACAGGCCCCGGCCGACGTCGTCAACCTGTCCATAGGCGCCTTCGATTCGCGCGGGCTTGCCGCATCCGATCCCGGCATTACCGCGGTCGTCCACGGCGCGAGCTTTCTGCCCAAAGTCTCGCCCGGAACTTTCGTCACCATCTTCGGAACCGGATTCGTCGAAGTGCCGCGCCTCTGGAGCGACGCCATCCCCGATAACGCAACCTTGCCGCTCGAGCTGGACGGCGTGCACGTCCGCGTGGGTTCGCAAGATGTGTACGTCGAATACGTCAGCCCGACGCAAATCAATTTCCTGCTGCCCTCGAACGCTCCGCTCGGCCAGGCAAACGTGCAGGTCACCACCGCGGGCGGCGTGATGAATGCATCCGTCGAGGTCGACGCTTTCACTCCCGGATTGTTTGCCTACTTGCTGAAGGGCACGCTCTACGCCGCGGCCCTCTTCGCCAACACTGCCATCTACGTCGCCGCTGTGGGCGCTCTGCCAGGCTCGTCCAGCAAGCCCGCCAAGGAAGGCGACATCCTGCAATTGTACGGCTCAGGTTTTGGACCGACCAATCCGGCCGCTCCGGACGGCGCAGTTCTGACGAAAGCCTACCCGGCCACCGATCTTTCTATTTTCCGCGCCACAATCGGCGGAAAGCCCGCTACGGTGCTATTCGCCGGCCTCACCTTCGCCGGCACTTTTCAAATCAACATCCAAGTCCCGGGCGGCCTGACCGGCGGCGACCAACCCGTAGTCCTGTTCGTCAACGACCTCCCCACCCAACCCAACGTGATGCTGACCGTTCAGGCTTGACGCGACAGCGCATCGATAGCTCGTTTCCAGTCGCGACCCCGCCGGATTCCCTTCCACCAGGTGATGATCGTGTTGTTGGGATGCAGCGCCGATACAAAATACTTCTGCCCTTGCGCGTGCGCCCAGAACTGGCAGCCGAATCCATACCACGGCCAGGTGAGGTTCAACTCCGGCACGGGAGCATCGAATACTACCCGATCCTCAACCACGAAACGCAGCCGGCCCTGATTCAGCGTCAACACGCCGAGTTCTGTATGGAAACCGCGGCCCATCCATGCTGGAGTTTCAAACTCGTTCAGAGCTTTCATTATAAGAAAACTGGGGACAGGCTACTCAATCACCATTTCTTCCGCCCGCCCGCTACCCCGCGCGTTACGATCAACCTGATGGCCACTCTCGTCACCGCAATCTACCTCGCCTGGATTTTCTGGCAACGCTACCGCCCCAGCCCCGCCCCCATCGCCAGCGACCCCATGGCCGCCTACGGCAAAAGCGTCAGGATCATCCAGTTCTACACGCCCACGCGCGAAATCGCCCCAGGCGAGAAAGCGATCCTCTGCTACAGCGTGGTCAACGCCACCACAGTGCGCCTCGACCCGCCGGTAGAGCGGTTGTGGCCCGCAATCAGCCGATGCTTCGAAGTAACGCCTGCGACAACTACCCGCTATACTCTTACCGCCGAAGGCGCCGACCACGCCACAGTCTCCCAATCCATCCAGATCGCCACCCGACCCCCAGCGCTAAAATGAAAACATGCACGACACCCTGCGCATCGCCGATCGCGAGTTCCACTCCCGCCTCTTCGTCGGCACCGGAAAATATCGCAGCTTCCAGGAAATGGCGCGATGCCACGCCGCCTCAGGCGCCGAAGTTGTCACCGTAGCGGTCCGCCGCGTCAACCTCACCGACAAATCCAAGGAATCCCTCATCGACTACATCGATCGCGACAAACTCTTCATCCTCCCCAACACCGCCGCCTGCTACACCGCCGACGAGGCCATCCGCACCGCCCGTCTCGCCCGCGAGGTCGGCCTGTCCAACTGGGTGAAGCTCGAAGTAATCGGCGATCAAAAAACGCTTTTCCCGGACAACGAAGGACTGCTGGAAGCCACGCGCATGCTCGCCCACGAAGGCTTCGTCGTCCTCCCCTACACTAACGACGATCTGGTGAACGCGCGCAAACTGATCGATGCCGGAGCTGCGGCCGTGATGCCGCTCGCTGCGCCCATCGGCTCCGGCCTGGGCATCCAGAACACCACCAACCTGCGCATTCTCCGCGAGACAATCACGGAGGTGCCGCTCATCGTGGACGCTGGTGTCGGCACAGCGTCCGATGCCGCGATCGCCATGGAACTCGGCTTCGATGGCGTACTGATGAACACCGCCATCGCCGAAGCCGAGGACTCCGAGAAGATGGCGCTGGCCATGAAACTCGCGGTCGAATCCGGCCGCCTAGCTTATCTCGCCGGCCGCATGCCCAAAAAACTGTACGCCACCGCAAGCAGCCCGCTAGCCGGCGTAGTGAGGTAGGACAGGGCCATGCCCTGTCACTGGACTTTGGACGTTTTGACTGAGCCGCGACCGGCAGGGAGCGCTACCACAATGGCCTGCGGCCCACCAAAGGTAATGAAGCGTTCGACCTGATGCCGTAAGTGCGTCTCACAAAACACCTTTGGTCACTTGCGTAAATCTGCATCCTGCACCAGACATCGCCTTGATTCCCGCGCCGCACCGTGATGTAATAGAGTTACATCACTCTGGAGCCTCTCGGGTTATGGCTACTTCCATGCACCGCCTGCAGATCTCTTTGCCGAAGACTCAGATGCAATACCTCGCCAGGCGGGCGCGCCGCGAGGGAGCCAGCGTCGCCGAACTCCTCCGCCGCATGATCCGGCGCGAGGCGGACGCGGCTCGTTCATCCAGTGTCGACTCGCTGTGGGAGATCGTGGGCATCGGCATCGAGAGCCGGCCGTTGATCTCCGGTATTCCCGTTAGCGAGCGTCCGGGCCTCTACCTCGCGGACATCGCCGCTCCCAAGGCCTCCCCGCGCGCGAAAAAGCCGCGCCGGCGGAGAATGCCCTAGTGCGCCGCGCTTTGATCGACACTGGAGCCATCTATGCCTTGGTAGCCCGGACCGATCGGCACCACGCTGCTGCCGCCCGCTTCACCAGAAAGTGGGTGGCCAGGGGCGGGCTGTTCGTTCTCGCTGATTGGGTCTTTGCGGAGACCATGACGCTCGCCAAACGGAGACTGGGAACGGCGGTCGCCCTCCGCGTAGGCCGCGAGTTGCGCGAAAACCCGGTGTACGTCTGGACCGTCGTAGCGCCCGAATTGGAGCGTGAGACGTGGGCGCTGTTTCAGCAATACGACGACAAAGAATGGTCCTACACGGACTGCGCCCTATTGATGCTGGCAGAGCATCTGAAGGTCCGCGAGATTTTCGCGTTCGATGACGACTTCACGCAGATGACTGGAATAATCCGGCGCCCTTGACCTGCTAAGTGATACTGGAACGGAACCGTCATTTGCACATTGCATGCCAGCCCGACGCCGGTGACAACGCTCGACGATTTTCTTTTCCCGGCGCCTCAGTAACTTGCAAGCAGCCATCATCCGCAGCCCGCACCACCTCGTGCTAGTTTCAATACGGAATGTGGCGCCGCGACGACAAAAACTACGCCCGGGTGAGCCGATTCGCCATATCATCGCCACGATCTTCCATGACAGAGTCTGCAAAATCGACTCTAATATTTCCCGAAATTCAGCGCAACTCCAAATTTGACAAGAACTTCCAAGACACCATCACCGAACACAAAAAAAGCCCACTCTGTCACGTCGCACCGGGCCGTACACTACCGAATTGCCACCGTCACGCCCGCTTGACTGGAATTGCTCCCCACCGTCAGAACAACCGGCACCGCTCCCGACGCAGCATCGTCTGGAACGCGCACGTTCACTTGCATCACCCCAGCCACCAAACCTTCGGCTCCGCCTTTGTACAGCACATCCGCCTGCTTCCCGTCGATCTTCACGGACACGGCCTCGACCGGCACAGGATACGGTGCAACGCCGAGCTGCCCGTCCACTCCCGCGGGATCGGTCTGGCCTTCGCCCGTCGCATACAGCAGCACCACGCCGCCCTTCTCCACCGGGTTCGCCGCCGAATTCGCACTCAGGTCCGCGTTCAGAATCGCACCCTGCCCGAAGCCTTGAGCGTTCGCCGCGAACAAACCCGGCGCAGAAGCCACCACCGGCAGCGCCACCACATTCGACCGCACACCGCTGTACTCGTATTGAACCTCGGTGCTCGCCTGGCCTTGAACGTAATACGGCACGATCACGCTCGTCTGGCCGGCAAGCGCGTACACCACCGGCGCCGGCGTTCCATCGAACAGCACGCGTGTGCCCGAAAGATTGGTAGATACGCGCCCGTTCGCATCGAGCTCGAAGCCAACCAACGCCGCCGGACCGAAGTTCGCTCCGAACAGCGTGACGATCTCTCCAGGCGACACGCCGCCGCCGGCATAGCTCGCTGCGTTCACGATGCTCGCCGCTTGAAGCACCGGCGGCGTGGTTGCCAATGCGTTCTGAAGCGCTGCATACGCCGGCTTCGTCTGATATGTCGCGTCGAACGGCAATGCAGCGCCAAACCCCGGGAAAAAGCCCGGAATCCAGGAATGCTTGTCCGTGAATCCCCAGGTTTGAATCGCCGTGCACAGCGGATACTTCAGGCAAACGGCCGTCAAATCGTGATAGATCTTGGCCTGCGCCGCCAGGTCCGCCGCCGAAGCGACACCATTGTTCACCGGCAGGCGAACGTCCAGTTCGGTGAACTGCACCTGCAAACCCAAATCGGTCAGACGCTTGATATTCGCATCCAGCCCGCTTAGCGAAACGCCGCTCAGAGTAATATGAAGCTGCAAACCCACGCCATCGATCGGAACGCCGCGCGACTTGAAATCCTTCACCATGGCGTAAATCGCATCCGACTTCGCGTTCACAGCCTCGGCGCTGTAATCGTTGTAAAAAAGCAGCGTGTCCGGGTCCGCCGCGCGAGTCCAGCGCAAGGCTTGCTCGATGTACGCCGTGCCCGCGCTGTCTACCCCGATCCCCGGCTTGTTGCGCCAGATGGAATCGCGCAGCGTGCCGTTGTCGTTGAACGCTTCGTTCACCACATCCCACGCGTACACTTTGCCGGCGTAATGTCCCGCGACCGTCGAGATGTGGTTTTGCAGAATATCCGAGAGCTGCATAGGGCTGAAATTGCCGTTGGTGAGCCAGCTCGGATTGTTGCTGTACCAAAGCAACGTGTGCCCGCGCACCGCCATGCCGTGATCCTTGGCGAACGAAACCAGTCCGTCCCCGTTTCGAAATGCATAGGTCGATTGCGCCGGATGAATCGTCGACCACTTCATGTCGTTTTCCGCCTGCAACTGGCTGTATTCGCGCCCCAGCACGGTTGCGTAATCGCTCTCGTTCAAGAAGCTATAGCCCGCCGCCGTTCCCACCTTGATCGCGCGCTGGTCGGCCGCTTGCCGCAGGGTCTGGGCGGAACAACAAATCGTAAGCGCGATGCAGGCCGCAATCTTTCTCATAACGTCCTCGTGACTTTCGTAATCGTCCGCGGCTCGTCCGGATTCAAGCCTTTCTCTTCCGCCAGACACGCGGCGAACAGTTGCGCAGGAATGATATACGGGATCGGCGTGAAAATCTCATCCAGCCCAACCGGAATCGAAATCGCATCCGTCGTGAGCACCAGCGCCTCCCGATTGTTCGGGTCGGTGATCACCAGCGTTTCGGCCTTGAGCTGCGCGAGTTTCTTCAGCATGTCCCGCATTCCCGGCCACGTCACGCCCGCCGGAGTGAACAGGAACGCCGGAAAGGAAGCTTCCACCATTGCGATGGGGCCGTGCAGCAGATCGGCGCTCGAAAACCGTTCGGCCACCACGTAGCAAGTCTCCATGAGCTTCAGCGCAAACTCGAATGTATTCGCGTAATTCAAGCCGCGGCCCACTACGACCGCGTGATCCATCGAGTGGTACCGAGCCACGCGGCGCCGGATTTCCGTCTCCAACTCGAGCGCCCGGCTCGCCCACTCCGGCAGGCGAGCCAAATCGTCCGGAGCGATCTTCGCGCCCAGCGCGTAAGCGATCAGATACAGCATCAGTAACTGGCCGGTATAGGTTTTCGTGGCGGCCACGCTTTTTTCCCGGCCGGCATGCACCAGAAACACGTGCTCCGCGATCCGCGCCAGCGCGCTCGACGCTTCGTTCGTTACCCCGATCGTGGATGCGCCCTGCTCGCGCGCACGCTGCAACACCAGGTTGGTATCGGTGGATTCGCCGGATTGCGAAATGGCGATCGCCAGCACGCCGTCGAAATGAAACGGCGCCCGGTACAGCGTGAAAATCGACGGTGCCGCCAGGGTCACCGGAATACCGGTGGTGATTTCCAGCAGGTAGCGCCCGAATTGGGCCGCGTTGTCGGACGTGCCCCGCGCCGCCAGCATGATGAACCGCGGCCGCCGCCGTTCCAGCAGCGAGCGCAACTGCTCGATCGATTTGCGCTCCGCCTGCAGCGTCCGCTCCAAAGCCGCCGGCTGCTCGCGGATCTCTTCCAGCATCTTCGACATGTGCAATTCTGAGGATAACAATCAGAGTACCGCCATGTTTGAAATCCTGGAGCACACCGCCGACATCGGCTTCCGCGCACAGGCCGCGAGCCGGCCGGCATTGTTCGAAATCGCCGCGGAAGCGCTGGTATCCATCGCCATGGAAACCGGGAACATTAATCCGCGCGAATCCTATCCGCTCGAAGCCGAAGGCGACTCCAACGAATCGCTGCTGGTGAACTGGCTCAGCGAAGTGCTCTATCGCCTCGACGGCGAGCACCTGGCGATGCGCAGTTTCAAAGTGACGGAATGCGATGGCGAACGCGTCCGAGGCCAAGCACATGGCGAGCCCCGCGACGCTCAACGTCACCCGCCCAAGCTGATCGTCAAAGGAGTCACGTACCATCAGTTGAAGATCGGACAAAACGCGCAAGGTTGGTACTGTGAAGTGTACCTGGATATTTAGGTTATGGAACTCGAACAAATCGGCCCCTACCAATATCGGATTGCGCGCGACGTAACGCTCGGCATGCGCACCGACGTGATCGTCTACGCCAGCCAGGCGTTGATCGACCAGATCGGCAAAGACCAGTCGTTAAACCAGGCAGTGAACGTCTCGATGCTGCCCGGCATCGTCGGCCCCAGCCTGGCCATGCCCGATATTCATCAAGGCTACGGCTTCCCGATCGGCGGAGTCGCTGCCACCGATTGGGAGCACGGCGTCGTTTCGCCTGGCGGCGTCGGTTTCGATATCAACTGCGGTGTGCGGCTCATGCGCACATCGGTCGGCGTGGACGAAGTGCGCCCGCGCATTCGCGACCTGGTCAATCAAGTATTCCGCGACATTCCTTGCGGCACCGGAGGCTCGGGGCCGATCGAACTCGACCAACAGGAGCTCGACGGCGTGCTGGTGAAGGGCGCGCAGTGGATGGTGGAGCACGGGTACGGTGAACCGCAAGATCCGGAGTTCGCGGAAGCATCCGGCGCGCTGGCCGACGCCGATCCCGCCCAGGTATCCGCGCGAGCGAAAGAGCGCGGCCGCCACCAGCTCGGCACCATCGGCAGCGGCAATCACTTTCTCGAGATCCAGTACGTAGAAAAAATCCACGACGATACCGCCGCGCGCGCCATGGGAATCGCAGAGGGCCAGGTGGTCGTGCTGGCCCACTGCGGCTCGCGCGGACTCGGGCATCAGGTCTGCACGGACTATCTTGCGCAGATGGGCGCCGCCATGAAGAAGTATGGGATCGAATTACCGGATCGACAGCTCGCCTGCGTTCCCATCCAGTCGCCGGAGGGCCAAGCTTACCTCGCCGCCATGCGCGCAGCAGCCAACTTCGCCTGGGCCAATCGCCAGGCGATTTTGCATTTTCTGCGCGGCTCGCTCCAGCGCATCTTCGGCGACGTGCGCGTGGATCTCATTTACGACGTTTGCCACAACATCGCCAAGCGCGAGCAGCATCAAGTCAACGGCGAAACCAAGGATGTGCTGGTGCATCGCAAAGGAGCGACGCGCGCGTTTCCAGCGGGTCACGCGGAGTTGCCCGACGCCTATCGCGCGATCGGCCAGCCCATCTTGATTCCCGGCAGCATGGGTACTGCGTCCTGGGTTTTGGTTGGCGCCGAGAATTCCATGAAGGAAACCTTCGGAAGCGTTTGTCATGGCGCAGGCCGCCTGATGAGCCGCACCGCCGCCAAGAAGGGCCGCAACGCTCAGGAAGTGCAGAAGCACCTCGAAGAGCAAGGAATCATCGTTCGCAGCGAAACCCGCGACGGAATTCTGGAGGAGGTTCCGGAAGCCTACAAGAACGTGGACGAAGTGATCGAAGTCGTCCACAATTCCGGCCTCGCGCGCAAGGTCGCACGTCTCCGTCCGATGGGCGTCATCAAAGGCTGATTTACGCGAATGCTTCTTTGACCGCTTCGCCGGTCACGATGGTCGGGCGCTCGGACCGGCCGTTGTGCAGGAAGGTGACGTCAACGTGATTCAGTCCCAGGGCATGCAGAACGGTGGCGTGAATATCGGTGACGTGCGCGCGTTTTTCGATGCCCCGCAAGCCGATTTCGTCGGTGGAGCCGATCACCTGCCCGCCCTTGATTCCGCCGCCGGCCATCCAGATGGTGAAGCCCCACGGGTTGTGATCGCGCCCGTCGCCTTTTTCGTTGAACGGAGTGCGCCCAAACTCGCCGCCCCACACCACCAGCGTATCGTTCAGCAGGCCGCGCGCCTCGAGATCCGCCAGCAATCCGGCGATCGGCTTGTCCGATGAGCGGCACATCTTGGAGTGGTTGCCTTCAATGTTGTTATGCGCGTCCCAGCCGCTGCCGCTACCGTTGTATAGCTCGATGAATCGAACGCCGCGCTCCACCAGGCGCCGGGCGAGCAGGCAGTTGGTCCCGAACTTCGCGGTAGCCTCGTCGTCCATTCCGTATAGCTTCTTGGTTTCTTCCGACTCCTTGCTGAGATCGACGGCTTCGGGTCCGGCGGCCTGCATCCGGTAGGCGAGTTCGTAGGCGTTGATGCGCGCCTCGAGTTCCGTGTCTTCGGATTTGCCTTGGCCGAAATGCTCGTTCAACGTCTTCAGCAGATCCAGCCGTCCACGCTGCTGTTCCTTGCTGACTGTGGCCGGTGGAACCAGGTCGAGAATCGGCGCGCCTTGATTTCGAAAAGCAGTCCCCTGATAGGTAGCAGGGAGAAAACCAGCGCCCCAATTATTGGGACCGCCGATGACTTCGGCCGCGTCCGTCAGCACCACGAAGCTCGGAAGGTTGCGGTTTGCGGATCCCAATCCGTACGTAACCCACGCGCCCAGCGCCGGCCTTCCGGCGAGAATGGAGCACGTATTCATCTGGCAGACCGATCCGACGTGATTGAGACCATCCGCCCAGCACGCGTGGAAGACCGACATTTTGTCCACGTGATTGGCGATCTCGGGATACCAGTCCGAGACCCAGATGCCGCTTTGCCCATGCTGCTTCCAGACTCGTTTGGACGGCATCAGTGTGTTCGAAGCTGTGCCCATGGCTGTGATCGGGCGGCCGAACGACGCCGGCATCGGCTGGCCTGCGAGTCTTTCGAGCGCGGGCTTGTAATCGAAGAGATCGACGTGGCTCGGTCCGCCTTCCATAAACAGCCAGATTACGGACTTCGCGGTGGGCTTGAAATGCGGCGGCTTGGGACGCAGCGGGTCGGGCGCATCTGCGGCCGCGGCTTTCGGCAGGAAGCCGTCGCTTGCGAGCATGGAAGCCAGCGCGATCGAACCGAGGCCGCTGCCCGCGTTGCAGAGGAAATCCCGCCGCGAGTAAGGAAGGCGCTTGTGAGACATTCTGGGCCGCTCCTAATTCCGATACACGAATTCGTTCGAGTTCAGCAGCATTTGACAGAAATCGACCAGCGCCGCGGCCTGCGCGGGATCGTAACCCGCGGGCATCGACGCAGGCAGTGCAATCTTTTCTCCGCGAGCCGCTCGCTCCGCGATGAGCTGTTTCTGCTTGGCGAAAAATGTGCTGATCGTATCCTTTTCGAAACCATCCGGATGACGGCCGAACGCCAGGCGGAATGCTTTGTCGACTTCGGCGTTCGAATCCGTGCCTGCTTCGGCGAGCAGGCGGCCGGCAAAGGCCTGGGCCCATTCCATGCTGACCTTGCCGTTCATGAGCGCCATGGCCTGCGGCGCGGTGATGGTCTGATTGCGGCGCCCGCAGGATTCGTGCGTATCCGGCATGTCGAAAGCTTCCATCATCGGATAGCGCGCGGTGCGCTTCACAAAAATGTAGACGCTGCGGCGATTGCGGTCCACGCCTTCGGATACTTTCCATCCGCCGCGTGGTTTACCGGCGCCCTCGGGCAATTCGGGATAAACGCTCGGCCCGCCCGGCTTGTCGTTCAACAAACCGGAAACTGCGAGAGCCGCGTCGCGGATCACTTCGCCTTCCAGCCGCTCGCGCGGGAAACGCCACAACAGCGTATCGCGCGGATCCTCTTTCGACGCCGTTTCGTTGAACACGGAGCATTGCTGGTAGGTGTTGGACATCACCATCAGCTTGTGCATGGCTTTTATGTCCCATCCGCTGCGTACGAACTCGGCCGCCAGCCAATCGAGCAATTCCGGATGCGACGGACGGCCGCCCATCATTCCGAAGTCGCTGGGCGCCGGCGCGATTCCCTGCCCGAAGTGGTGGTACCAGATCCGGTTCACCATCACGCGCGCGGTCAACGGATTCTCAGGGCTCGCGATCCAATTCGCCAGCGCCGTGCGGCGGCCGGTGGAATTGAGCGCCGCCAGTGGCACGATCTTGGGAGCACTGGCATCGATGATGGACATGAAGCCGGGCTGCACTTCATCGAGCGGCGCGTCATAAGCGCCAACATTGAGCACGTGCGTTGCCGGCGAATTCGCGCTGAGGTCGCGCATGCCCGTGCCGAATGGCGGCTCGCCCGGATCGAGACTTGCGAACTGCTTCAAGCTTGCGGCCAGCGCTTGATACTTCTTGCGATCGTCGCCCTTAAGCGCCTTGCCGGCGGCATCGTCGTCGATCACCAAATACGGTTTAGCCTTGTAGTACATCTGCCACTCGAACGGATTTCGCTCGGCGGCGGGCTTCGCGATAGCGGCCTGGATTTCAGGCGGGTACTTATCCACGAAGTCCTTCAGCAGCGCCTGTCTCTTCGGTTCGAGAAGAGCCGCAATCTGGTCGCGCACGGGCTTTGTTTTTTCTTCCCAGACCGCTTTGCGCGCCTGATACTGTTTCATCTCCTCGGACGAGATCATGGGAATCTCGTCGTCCGCGGCGGTATTCGCAAAGAACGCCTGGAGCCGGTAATAATCGGTGTGCAGAATCGGATCGAACTTGTGCGTGTGGCAGCGAGCGCATCCGTAGGTCATGCCGAGGAAGGTTGCGCCCACGGTGTCGGTGATGTCGTTCAGAATTTCCTGGCGGCGCTGCATCAGATTGCGGGCGTTGCTCTCGTCCGGGTAGTGGCGATTGAAGGCGGTGGCAACGTGCGCTGTAGGATCGTTGGGCCACAGCTCATCGCCGGCGATTTGCTCCTTGATGAAGCGATCGTAGGGCTTGTTGCCGTTGAAGGACTGGATCACGTAATCCCGATAACGCCAAGCGTTGGGACGCACTTCGTCGGACTTGAATCCTTCGCTCTCGGCAAAGCGCGCCAAGTCGAGCCAGTGCCGCGCCCAGCGCTCGCCGTAACGCGGCGAAGCTAGCAGCCGGTCGACGACCTTCTCGTAAGCTTTGGGCGATTTGTCGGCGACGAACGCGTCCACTTCTTCCGGCGTGGGCGGCAAGCCGATCAGATCGAACGTAACGCGGCGGATCAAGGTTACGCGGTCAGCGCGCGTGCTCAACTGAAGTCCTTTGGCGTCCAACTTTGCCGCGATGAATGCATCAATCGGAGTCGCAACGGCACTCTTGTGGTGGAGCGTGGGAAGTTGCGGCTGGACGACTGGCTGGAAGGCCCAGTATTTGCGTTGCGCCGGCGTGAACGTGTCTGCGGCGATTGCTGAGCCGAGACAGAGGAAGGTAACAGCGGTCAGACGAGCAGCGCGTCTATCCATATATCCTTGGGATATTTATACCACGCCGCAAGCGAATATGGAAGGGCGCGCCGCGTCGCCCGTTCAGCTTAATGGCTTAGCGTTGGCCGCCCTGCCCGCTCTTTCGCTCCTGTTCTCCGCCCTTCCCCGGATCCTGTCCGGGCTGCTTGCGCTGCTGATCTTGCCCTTGTTGTTGGCCTTGCTGGCCCTGTTGGCCGTGCTGACCTTGTTGGCCCTGTTGGCCTTGTTGGCCCTGTTGTCCTTGCTGACCTTGTTGGCCCTGCTCCCCTTGCTGTGGACCCTTGCCTGGTTCGTTTGCCATGATACTGCTCCTTATAGTTTGTTGATTGTGGCTCGACGCCTGAGACGTCTGCCGTGCCGTATGATGTTGGCCCGGTCTCGATCGTTTCGGTGACTAGTGTGTTACCCGGATAGTAACGTTTGTCACGCGGCGAACGAAGAAATCGCCGAAGTAGTTCATGGCAGCGTGAACGAAAAAGGTTTGCTCGATGCCGTTCCAGCCGTGACTACGATGCTGAGCGGGCCGGAACTGATATCGTCGGGAATCACGAGATTGATCTGGTTAACGCCTTGCACCAGCCCGGGCGCGACACCGGCGTACAGCACCTGCGCCGATTCGTCGTTCACGGTCGCTGAGACAAGCAGTTGACAAGCCGGCAAAGCATCTTGGGTCAAGGCTCCGCATCCGGTCGCATAGAGCGTGAGAGTCCCATCGCCGTTTGCGACCGCCGCGAAGATGCCCGGCGCCGATTGCGCGACATCCAGACTGACCGGTACACTGTTGCCGACTTGCAACGATGTCGTCGGCCCACGCACTGCATATGGCACGGTAGCGCTCATCTGCGTAGCCGATGAGTACACCAGTGTTGCTGGAGTGTAGTCAAACGTGACGTTACCCGCGAGATTGGTCCCAAAGATCGTGACGATTTCGCCGGGCGCCACAGGACCACCGGCGAAACTGGCCGCGTTCACGACCGATGCCGCAGTGAACGTCGGAGGCTGCACTCCCACCGCCAATGAGAGCACGTTGGACAACGCCGACTGCGGGTTCTGCACCACAATCGTGTGGTTGTACTGCACCGAGAAATACGCCGCAGGCATGCTGAATTTCAGGGTGGATGCATCGACAAACTGCACCGGCGTTGTCAGCCACGGGATGCCGTCCACAAGGAGTGTCGAACTGCTCGTGAATCCCGAGCCGTGAACCGTGATGGTCGTATCGTTTGAACCCATCGGCACGAGCGCGGGATCGACCGACGTCAGCACGGGCGCTGGCGCGAGAACCGTGAACGTCACCTCGATCGATGCTGGCGTGGCGGCTTGCGGCGTGAGGCTGACCGAGGCGTTGTAGGTGTTTGGTGCGAGTCCGGCCGGATTCACCGAAACGGTCACGTTGGACCCGCTCGTGTTGACGACCAGCCAAGAAGCCGATGCGCTGGCTGTAAACGCCGACCCAGAAACCGCGACCACCTGCGGCGCTGGCGTGCTCCCACCCTGTATGTACCGGAACAGCAGGCGGCCGGGATTCGGCGTCAGGGGTGATGGCGCGAGTGGTGTGTTATCGCTGATCTTGGCGAAGAAGAAATCACCACCGCCGCCGTATGTGCTCTGAAACGCTTTCTTCGTCGGAAAGTCATCAGAATAGGTTATCCCGGTGACGTACGCGTTTCCCGAGCTATCCACAGCGATGCCTTCGCCGAAATCCCCATTGTGGCCGCCCATTAGCGTCGAATAAATCAGCGACTGTCCACCGGGGGCGAACTTCGCTACGAAGGCATCGCATTGGCAAACTCCGCCCCCGATGAAGGATTGAAACGATCCCTTGACCGGGAAATCGACTGAAGTTGTGCCGCCGGTGACGTAGATACTGCCGAACTGGTCCACCGCAAGCCTCCGAACGTTATCGCTTCCTGACCCTCCGAAATATGTTGCGAAAACGACGTTCTTCAGTGCTTTATCGATCTCAAGCAGGAAGCCGCTCGAATAACCCTCGAAGTGCGCCTGGAATGCATTCTTGGTCGCGAGTGCCGAGTCCGCGGCACCACTCAGATACACGTTGCCTGCTTGATCCACCGCGATACCGTAGGCCGCTCCAGCCACCGGGCCGCCGAGGAAGGTCGCCGCAGCAATCGATCCATCGGGGCCGAGTTTAATAAGGAGCGGGGTCGACCAACCATTTCGCGGCGTGATTGCGGTCTGTATTGCATTCTTCAGCGGAAAATCAAGCGACCTGGATGCGGCGGCGATGTAGGCATTGCCTTGTAGATCGGTCGCAACGCTGTAGCACCAGTCAGCGCTGCTGCCACCCAGGTATGTAGACCATAGGAGATCGCCGTTCGGCGCGACCTTGGCAGCGTAGCAATCATCGGAGCCCCCGTATGAACTCTGGATCGCATTCTTAACGGGGAAGTCGTTAGAACCGGTTATGCCCGTAATGAAAGCGTTGCCCTGCGGGTCCAAAGCGAGGCCGTAGCCATCCTCGCGGTGACTTCCGCCAATATAACCGGAGTAAACGAGCGATCTGCCATCAGGAGATAACTTGCTGACAAACGCATTCCAGTGTATAGCCTTGAACTGCGTCTGAAACGCATTCTTCAGTGGAAAGTTCGTGTTTTGGGTGTCGCCTGTGATTACGGCGCTACCGTTGGCATCGACGCCGATAGCCAACGCCTGATCCCAACCACCGTTGCCGACGAAGGCATAGTACAGTATCTTCCGCCCGTCAGGAGTCATTTTGAAGACAACTGGGCTCATGATAAGCGCTGTGGTCTGTTGAAACGGGTTGAGGTCGGGCGTCGCCGGAGCCTGGCTGCCGCCCGCAAGGTACACGTTACCTTGCGAATCGAATGCGAGACCGTATCCGCTTTCCTCCGCGACGCCACCGAGATAGGTTGAAAACTCCAGCACTGGATCGACTGTGAGCGCCTGCGAGCGGTCGTACTCGGCGAACGCCAAACGGATTTCGCTGCGTTTACCAAGCACGTACTCGCACGCGATCTCGCGGTCGTTCTGATACACCCGCGGCCGCTTCTGCCGCAGCCCCGCGATCAACAAATCACCGTTCTCATCTACTCGAACCGGTTTGTTGTACGCCACACGAATCTGGTTCGGATCGGCGTCCGGCCGCAAGACAAAGTCGTACTCAATGTTGTGTCCGTTGGCGTAGTAAACGACATCGATTCCGGAATAAACATTCCTGTCCCGCACCCGCGTGTAGTGCGGGATGCCGGTGTGCCAGTCCTTCTCTGTTCGCCCGATGAAGTAGCTGCTGATCCCTCCCGTTGGTTCGATGAAGTCTACCGAAGCCTTCCTGTTCCCGCCGACTAGCTCCATACGCACATCGTGCACAGCCATCCGATTCCGAGCGAAGTAAACATACCCGCCACCCGATCGCGCCAGGAACTCGACGGAACGATGCACCTGCCCTCGGTTCGGCTCGAACCAGACACTCTGCGCCAATAGCGGCAAATGCACGCAAAGGAATGCAGAAGATGCAAACCGTCCTATGACCTTGAGGGATATTGACATCGGAACTCCAAACACGGAAGAATGGATATAGTATGCAAGGCAATGGAAACGCGCCGGTCACACGGGCAGACCTGGAAGAGTTCCGAGGGGAGCTCGTCAAACAAATCGGCGAGTTGATCGATGGGCGGATTCGCCAATCGGAAGACAAGCTCGCGGAACATCTCGCGCAGCGTTTCCAGCATACGGAAGAGCAGTTCGCGGAACGCATCCACGACGCGGAGACCAGGCTGTTGAAGGCCTTCTATCAATATCAGGAGCACTCGGATGTACGCATGCGGAAGATGTCGGCGGACATCTCCAACATGGACACTGCGAGCGATCTGCGGCTCAACAATCTCGAACGCCGCGTGATCGAGATTGAGCGGAAATTCCTGGACAGCGGCCACTAGCATCAAAACACCGCCCTCAAGGCCAACTGGATCGACCTCGGTCCGCCGATCTGGTACAGCGGATTCAAACCGGCATTCACGCCGCCCCGCCCTAAGCTCTGGCTGAGCATTTGTGTCGAACATCCGAATTGCGTGCTCTGCATGGCCCCGCTCGGATCGGCGAACGAGGGATGATTGAGAGCATTGAACATCTCCGCCCGGAACTGCAGCCGTGCGCGCTCATACAACGGGAACTCACGCCGCACGGTCAGGTTCAACTGTTCGACCGGAAAACCGCGCAGCACGTTGCGCCCTAAAGTGCCTTGCCGGCCGGGATAGGTGTTGGGGAATTCAAACGTGTCGGGATTGAAACGCCGGCCGCCAGCCACGTTCGGATCGACCAGGTATAACGTCTGGCCTGCCACCACGTCCGGACGCCAGGTGTACACTCCATAGCCGATGTCCGCCGAGTAAGTCACATCCACGGGAGTCGCGGACCGCGCCGAGAAGACGCCGTCCAGCGCCCAGTCACGCGCCAGCGGTTTTAGAACATGCGCTTTCGGCAGGTTGTAGCTGAACGCCGCAGCCAGCGTCTGCCGGATGTCGAACTCCGAAGGCCCGTAGTCGCGCTTGGGATCGATCGCGGCCGCAATCAGGTGCGACGACGAATCATTCGAGTTGTTGTCCAGCGATTTTCCGTAGGTGTACGAAACCAGCGCCTGCAAACCCCGCGACAGCCGCCGCTGAAATTGAACCTGCAACGAGTGGAAATTCGAGAACGCATCGTTGCGCAGCAGGTACGCGTAAGTGATATCGTCGTTCGGCTTCACCCAATAATCCTGCCGCAGCAGGTTCCGGCCCGCCGCGCCCACGTATCCGACGGAAATGGCGTTGCTTCTGCCCAGCGCCCGCTCCAACGTGACATTCCACTCATACGTGACCGGAAGCGACAACCCGTGTTGTGCGCCGTAAATCGAGGCGATCGGCGGCTGCAGCGAAAACGGCGGCGCCGCTGCCAGACTATCGGGCAGGGGAAAGAACGTTCCGTTCAGGAAGCTCTCGGTTCGAAAATACGGCCATCCGGATGCCGACTGGCTGATGATCCCGGAGCCGAGGTCGTAAAACAATCCAAAACCGCCTCGCAACGTGGTTTCCCGGCCCGGCCGTGGATCGAGCTGGTATGCCGCGCCGATTCGCGGTCCCAGGTTTTTCCAGGTTGACCTGTACAATGGCGTGCCCACGGGCGCAGCCTCAATCTTCCGTGGATCGTCGTACTTCGTGAACGTGTACAAGGCTTTCGAACCATGTGGCGCAGGGTTGAATTCCCAACGCACTCCATAGGTGAGCGTCAGGCGAGGCGTCGTCTTCCAAGTGTCCTGTGCGAACGCCGACAGATTGTTGAAATACACGGTGATGTCTTCCTGCGCATCGATGGTGGTTAGCGCAGTGTGCCCGCCGATGACGCCCGCGCCGGCAAAATAGGCGAAAAGGTCGTAGGCGCGCGGGCTGTTCAATGTAGCAATGCGGCGGTAATCCACGCCGAGCTTGATCTGATGCGTGCCCGTTGTGAATGAGACCGCATCTACGATGTTGTACTGGCGCTGCGCGTTCTGGACGTTCTTCCCGAGATAGAAGTTCGAATTGATTCCGCCGCTCAGGAACAGGCCGCCGAACGAGTTCTTCGGGTCGGCGAAGGACGGAAAGAACGCCGCGGGATCGAACGCGACAGCGCCGCCGAAGTTGTCCAGGCGGCCGAAGCTCTCGCCCGTCGTGTAGCTGTAATTGAAATGCGCTTCGTTATTCAGATGCGGCGTGAGAATCGCGGTCGCACCGGCCGTCAGCGTGTCGGTATTCGCAATCGTGCGCGTTGGGTTGCTCACGGCGAACAAGCGGGCGACAGAGTCCGACGGCGCGTGATTGTATCGACCGAAGAGCGTCACGTGAGTGCCGATCAGTTGATCCATGCGAAGGCTGGTCGCGTCGAGTGTAGATCTGTCCGTGTAGCTAGCAACAAATTGTGAAAAACCGAACTTCCCATCGGGGCCATTGGGCAACGGGAACGCGTTCAGAAAGGTACGGATGGCCTGCGGGGATGCCTTCCTGAGAAAAGGCGACGGCACGTCGGTGGACTCTACCTGCGGTTGCCCCAGCCTGAGGCCTTCGTAGGAAAAGAAGTAGAAAGTGCGATTGCGCAGAACGGGCCCGCCGAGGACTCCGCCGAAATCGTGCTGCCTCAGGGCCGGTTTGGGCAGGCGATATGCATTCGCAAACCAATTCGTCGCGTCGAGCGCGTCGTTCCGAAAGAAATCGAACAGCGCGCCATGCAGCGCATTTGTGCCGGAGCGCGTCAGGATCGTAATCTGCGCTCCCGGCATGCGTCCGTATTCGGGCGCATAGCCCGACGTCTGAACACGGAATTCTTCGAGCGCCTCCACGGAGACCAGCGTGTTCGTCCCGCCCGTGGCGCCGAGCCCGGGAAGTGAACCGGATGCCGACTGCACAAGCGTAAGGCCGGCGCTGACTCCGATGTTCGCACTTACGCCGTCGATGGTGAAGTAGTTCGCATTCGCACGCTGACCGTTCACGCTGAACTGCCCCTGCTCGCCGAACGTGGCTTTGGTCAAGACAACACCGGGTGTCAACGCGATAAGCGATTGAAAACTGCGGCCATTCAAAGGGAGATTTTCGATGAACTGCCGGTTGATCACCGTGCTAACGGTCGCCGAATCCGTCTTGACGAGCGCCGATTCCGCGCTGACGGTGATGGATTGCTGAACGTCGCCGGGTTTCAAAGTAAAATCGAGCCGGGCGACCTGACCGACATCGAGCTTCACGCCTGTTTCGCGGGCGGTTTGGAAGCCCGGGGCCTGGACTTCGATGACGTAGAGTCCCGGCGGCAGTGCGGTTAAAACGTATGCGCCTTCCGCGGACGCAGTGGAGGTTCGCTGTGCGTTGGTGCTGTCGTGGATGGCGCTTATCCTTGCGCCGGGCACCAGGGCGCTGGAGGCATCGCGTACGGTCCCGGAGAGCTCCGCCGTTTGCGCGAGAAGTGGTCCGGCAATCAGGAGAGCTGAAATAAGCTTCAAGAGAACTTCCTTGCTGGTCGCGACGCGGATTTATTGCATTATAGCGGGAATCTGGGGGCGGTCCGGCCGGCAGGCCGCGGAAAACGATGGCCTGCCCCACGACATTCACACGCGCACGGTGAAGACTGCGCCGCCGTTCTGGCCGTTGGCTGCGCTGACGGAACCGCCATTCTGTTCGACGATGGATTGCACCACGTACAGGCCCAGCCCCGAAATAATCGATTTGGTGGAAACGCGCGGCTGGAAAATCCGCGGAAGCAATTCGGGCGAGATTCCGGGGCCGTCGTCGCTCACGACGATCTCGCCTTCGCGCGCTTGAATGCGAATGTTCCTGGCGCCGGCTTGCGCGGAGTTCAGGAACAGATTCACCAGCACGCGTTCCCACTGCGCGGGATCGCCCTTCAGGCGAAAATCGGGATCGATCTCGTGCACGAACTCGATCTTCGGAACGTTGGCGCATTCCAGATAGTCCAGGCAAAACTGCGCAGCGTTCTCGATCACGGGCGGAAGTTCGGTAGCGGAACGATTGGTTTCGAGAATGCTATTCACGATTCGCGAGCCGCGGTCGACGCTGCGCTGCAGGGTGTGGGCCAGCCGTTCCCACTTCGGGTCGCTCTGCAGCAGGTCCGCGCTCTCGCCGATGGTCTGAAAAACGTTGTTCAGATCGTGGATCAAGCCTTCCAGGGTGAAATCGGCAACGTCCATACGAAATTACTCAGCGACTCGATGTAGTGTATCGAAAAATTCGGGAAAAGACACGGACGCTGAATCGGCTCCCTCGAGAAAGCACGGTCCGTCGGCCACCAGAGCGGCGACGGAGAACGCCATGGCGATGCGGTGGTCGCCGAAGGAGTCGAGTTCGGCGGCATGGAAGCGCTGGCGGCCGGGCACTTCGAAGCCGTCCTCGCGCACTTGGATCGTGAGTCCCATGCGGCGGAAGTTTTCAGCGATGGTCGCGATGCGGTCTGTTTCCTTGACTCGCAATTCAGCGGCATCACGAACCACGAGTCCATCTTCGCTCGCCGCGCCGAGCACCGCAAGCACGGGGATCTCGTCGATGAGCGCTGCGGTTTGCGCTTTCTCAAGCACGCCGCCGCGAATGGCGCGCGATTTCCGGACCAGGACGTCGCCGATCAGCTCGCCGCCCGTCGCGGTGATGTCCAATACCTTGATCTCGGCTCCCGCGGCGGCCAGGAAATCGAGCAGGGCCGAACGCGTGGGATTCAGGCCGACCGAACGAATAGTGAGACTGGATTCGGGAACGATCAGCGCGGCGACGATGAAAAACGCGGCGGACGACAGGTCGCCGGGGACGAGCAAGTCGCGGGCCTGAAGATGGGGCCTGCCCGTGACGGTGACGGATCGCTTTTCAACTTCCACTTCGGCGCCGAACTCGCGCAACGCCAGCTCGGTGTGATCGCGGGTGCGGACGGGCTCGTGAACGGTGGTGCGGCCTTCGGCGTAGAGCCCTGCCAAGAGTACGCAGCTCTTCACTTGAGCGCTCGCGACCGGCAGCGTGTACTCGATCGAATGCAGTTTGGTTCCACGAATGGTTAGCGGCGGAAAGCTGCCATCGCGCGCCTCGATGTCCGCTCCCATCTCGGCGAGCGGCTTCATGACGCGAGCCATGGGGCGGCGCGAAAGCGACTCATCGCCGCCGATTCGGGTGACGAAGGGCTGGGCGGCGAGGATGCCCGAGAGCATGCGGATGGTGGAGCCGGAATTCCCGGCGTCGAGCATGTCCGCCGGCTCGCGCAATCCATCCAGGCCGCGGCCTTCGATCCAGAGCGTTCCCGCGCGATTTTCAACATTGGCGCCCAATGCGCGCATACACGCCAGCGTGGATTGGCAATCCGCGCCAGTAGAATAGTTGCGGATTTTCGTGGCGCCTTCCGCTATGGACGCGATCAGCGCGTATCGATGCGAAATGGATTTATCGCCGGGAAGCTGGATGGCGCCGCTGACGGCGCGGGCCGGTAGGATTTGCACCCGCATCGAATAAGAGTTAGTGTAACTAAATAGGGAAAGGACCAGCACCTATGCAATCGAACATCAGCAGGCGAACGTGGATGAAAGGGTCGGCCGCCCTCACGGCCGCAGCCGCAGCGGGCCCCCTGGCACTCGCGCAGAGTCCTAAGAACATCGTGATCTCGAGCGCCAACGGCCTTCAAGCGTGCAAGAAGGCGATGGACATGCTGAAATCGGGCGCCGACACTCTGGACGCGGTGATCGCCGGAGTGAACATCGTCGAATTGGATCCGAACGACCACAGCGTCGGCTACGGCGGTTTGCCCAACGAAGAAGGCGTGGTGGAGCTGGATGCAAGCGTGATGCATGGGCCGACGCGGCGGTGCGGGTCGGTGGCCGGCATCACAGGGTGCAAGACGCCGTCTAAAATCGCCAAGCTGGTGATGACTGAAACGGACCACATCATGCTGGTCGGCGGCGGCGCCGCGAAGTTCGCGCGCGAAATGGGATTCAAGACAGAGGATCTGCTGGTGGACGATTCGCGCATTGCGTGGGTGGTATGGAAGCGATCGATGCGCGACAAGAGCGGCCATACCAACTGGTCCGGTGAACTGGACGCGGGCACGGCGGCGACCGCGGAGCTGAAGGAACAGTTTCCGCAGGTCGACGAGAGGACGCTGGCCTGGGCGATCGACGTAGCCATGCATCCGCCGACCGGCACAATCAATTGTCTGGCGCTGAACTCCAAAGGCGAAATGTCGGGCGTTACGACGACGAGCGGACTGGCGTGGAAGATTGCCGGACGCGTGGGCGATTCACCGATCATCGGCGCGGGCGTGTATGTGGACCAGGACGTCGGCGGGGCCGGGTCGACTGGCCGCGGCGAAGAGAATATCCGCGTCGCCGGCGCGCACACCATCGTCGAGAACATGCGCCACGGCATGACGCCTAAAGAGGCGTGCCTGGACGCTTTGAAGCGCGTCTCGCGCAACTTTAAAGACGATAAGAGGTGGCTGTCGGCGATCGATCTCAATTTTTATGCGCTGCGCAAGGACGGCATGTACGCCGGCGCTTCGCTGTGGAACGGGCGCCCGCCTCGCGCTGGACAGGCGCGGCGTGAACCGTCGTTTTCGGTGAACGACGGCGGCGAGAGCCGGCACGAGACCTGCGTGCCTCTGTACGAGCGGTAATTAGGTGTCAGGTGTCAGGTGCCAGGTGTTAGGTGTCAGGTGCTGGGCGTTGCGCCGCTCCCCAACCGAAACTAGTTGATTCATTCGGGGACCAGTTGCATCTGTAGGTACGTATGGCTTCCACAAATGTACTGATCGCTTTCTATTCCCGCAGCGGATCCACGGAAAAGATGGCTAATGCCGTCGCGGAGGGCGCGAAGGCCGAGGGTGCGGAAGTTCGGCTGCGACGCGCTCGCGACATTGTTGGCCCGGACGTGATGGCGCGTGCCGCGGGCTGGGCTGAGAACGCGGCGCGAATGAACGCCCTGTATCCGCCGCCAACTACCGAGGATGCGGAGTGGGCTGACGCGATCATTTTCGGAACGCCGACCAGGTTCGGAAATGCGGCCGCGGAGCTGAAGGCTTTCATCGATTCGCTGGGCGGGCTGTGGTTTCAGGGAAAACTGAACGGCAAGGCGGGCAGCGCTTTTACGTCCACTTCGTCGCCACACGGCGGCAATGAGAGCACGATTATTTCGCTGTACAATCCGCTGGCGCATCTGGGATTTATCATTGTGCCGACGGGATATCTGGATCCGGCGACGTTTAAGGCCGGGACGCCTTACGGCGCGTCGCATGTCGCGGGTCAGAATAGTTCGCCGCCGACCGAGGATGAGTTGGCGGTGGCGCGGTTTCAGGGGAAGCGGGTGACGCAGGTGGCTCGGGCGTTGAAGGCCGCGAATTAGGCCACGGATGAACACGGATAAAAACTCAGCTCACTGCGCTTTGTACCGCTTCGGCTAGCGTGGGGTGGATGTGGATCGCGTCGCGGATTACCGTGGATGATGCGCCGGCGTTCATGATGTCGATGTAGAGGTGCACCAACTCGGCCGCGTCCGCGCACAGCAGCGCGGCTCCAAGAATCTTGCCGGTTCCCTCCTCAAGCAACATTTTGATGAAGCCCTCGGGCTCGCCGATCTCGCGAGCTTTGCTGTTTTTCTTCATCTCGAACTTTGTGGAGCGGAACTTCAGTCCCTGCTCGCGCGCTTCGCGTTCGGTCAGCCCGACGCGGCCCAGCTCGGGATCGGTAAACATGGCGTAGGGCACGATGCGATCGGTTGTGCGGGAGCCGTCGCCCGCGATCTGCGACATCAGGATCCGATAGTCGTCCCAGGAAGTGTGCGTGAATTGGGGCCCACCGCGTGCGTCGCCGGCCACCCAGATGCCGGCCACGTTCGTGGCCAAGCGGCGGTCCACTCTCAGGTATCCATGCTGGTCCGTTTGTACACCAATCGTTTCGAGACCGAGATCGTCCGTATTGGGTTTGCGCCCGGCGGCTACGAATACCTCGGTCGCGTTCAATTCATCAATGGATTGAATGCGGGCATTCAGGTGAAACTCGATTCCTTCCTGTTCGAGGAATTGTTGAATCGCGGAGGAAATCTCTTCGTCTTCGTGCATGGCGATGCGCGGCGAAGTCTCCCAGACCGCGACGCGGGTACCCATGCGGCGGTAGAACTGCGCCATCTCGAGTCCGATGTAGCTCCCACCGATGAGCGCGAGCCTCTCAGGAAGCTGCATGTGTTCAAGCCAGTTGCCGGAGTGGATGAAGGGGATTTTATCGAGGCCCGGAATATTGGGGACTGCCGTGCGAGTGCCCGTGTTCAGGACCACCTGTTTGGCCGAGACACGCGTGTCTGCGACTTGCAGTTCAAAACCCGGGCCAAGAAACCGCGCGTGGCCGCGAAGCAGCGTCGGATTGTCCGAATTCTCGAAGCTGTGGTCGAGCGAAGTTCGAGATTCGAGAGCGATGCCGGCGGCTCGCCGGATGACCGCGGGAAAATCAATCTCGACTTGCGGCACGCGCAGGCCGAAGTCGGCTCCACGCCGCGCCAGATGCGCAACTTTTGCGGATGCAATGGCGGCTTTGGTGGGCGTGCAGCCAAAGTTCACGCAGGAGCCGCCGAGGTATTTGCGCTCGGCGACTGCGACTTTTTTGCCCGCCTTCGCCAAGTGGAACGCCAGCGGCGTGGCGGCCTGGCCTCCGCCGACGATCAGAATGTCGAAGCTGGATGACCCGGCCATAGCGCCTCCATCGTAGCGCAGGCACTCGCGCTTGCCGTGCTCGCCGAGTTGGGGGGCAATGCCTATTGGAGCGGCAAATTATTTTGCCCGCCGCCGTTGCCGTTTGTGCCGCCGTTCACGGATTCCTCCGGAATTACCGACGCGGCGGCCGCCTGGTCGCCTTCGTCCATGCGCACCAGACGCACGCCCTGCGTGGACCGCCCGGCTTGGCGGATCGCGCCCGACTCCAGGCGGATGATCTTGCCATCTTTGGTGATGATCATCAGGTCGGTGTCTTCCTTCACGGAAAGAATCGCCACGACCTTGCCGATCCTGGGCGTCACCTTCATGTTGATCACGCCCTTGCCTCCACGCGCGGTCAGACGATAGTCCTCGAGCGGCGTGCGCTTGCCGTAGCCATTCTCGGAGATGGACAAGATCAGGCCGTCTTTCTCCACCACCTCGGCGCCGATGATGTAGTCGTCCTTGCCGAGGTCCATGGCGCGGACTCCGCGTGCCGGACGGCCCATCGCGCGCACGTTCTCTTCGCGGAAGCGGATGGCCTTACCCTCGTGAGTGCCCAGGAAAATGTAGTTCTGGCCGCTGGTGAGACGCGCGCCCAGCAGCTCGTCGCCTTCGTCGAGCGAAACGGCGATGATGCCGCGCGACATGGGATTGTCGAACTCCGTCAGCTCGCATTTCTTGATCACGCCCAGCTTGGTGACCATCACGATGAACTGGCCGGGCACAAAATCTTTCACGGCAAGAAATGTCTTCACCGCCTCGTCGGGCTGGAGATTGATCAAGCTCGAAACATGCTTGCCCTTGCCCGTCGTGCCGGCGTCGGGAATTTCGTAAATCTTCAGCCAGTAGACGCGGCCCTTGGTGGTGAACACGAGCAGATAGGCGTGCGTGGAAGCGACCACCAGGTGTTCGACGACATCCTCGGTGCGCGTACCCATCCCGATGCGGCCTTTGCCGCCGCGCGACTGCCGCCGGTAGGTGTCCACCGCTGTGCGCTTCAGATAACCGCCATGGGTCACCGTTACGGCGACGTCTTCCACCTGGATCAAATCTTCCAGATGAATTTCGCCGGTGTCTTCCATGAACTGCGTGCGGCGCTCATCGCCGAACTCCTTCTGGACGTCTTTCAGTTCTTGCACGATGATGCCGCGCAGTTTCTTGTCGGAAGCGAGAATTTCCAGGTACTCGGCGATTTCGAGCTGGATTGAGGCCAGCTCGTCGATGATCTTCTGGATCTCCATGCCGGTCAGGCGCTGGAGTTGCATCTCGATGATGGCCTGAGCCTGTTTTTCGGTGAACTCGAAGCGGCCGATCAGGCCGTCGCGCGCTTCCTTGGGCGTCTTGGAGGCGCGGATCAGCTTGATCACCGCGTCCAGATGCTCGATGGCCTTCTTGAAGCCGAGCAAAATGTGTTCGCGCTCGCGAGCTCTGCGCAGTAAATAATCCGTCCGGCGCCGCACGACATCGATACGATGATCGATGAAACGCCGCAGCACGTCCATGAGGCCCAGCTCGCGCGGCTGCCCGTTGACGATGGACAGCATGATGACGCCGAAGTTGACTTGAAGCTGCGTGTGCTTGTACAAATTGTTCAGAATCACTTCGGCCTGTTCGCCGCGCTTCAGCTCGAACACGATACGCATGCCGTCGCGGTCGCTTTCGTCGCGAATCTCCGAGATGCCTTCGATCTTTTTGTCGTTCACCAGAGCGGCCGACGCTTCGATGAGGCGGGCTTTGTTTACCTGATACGGGATTTCGGTGACCACGATGGCTTCGCGGTCCTTGCCGAACGTCTCGGTGGCGGCCTTGGCGCGCAGCTTGATGGAGCCGCGGCCTTTGGTGAAGTAATCCACGATGCCTTGCCGGCCCAGGATGAATGCGCCGGTCGGGAAATCCGGCCCCAGCACCACGTTCGCGATCTCGCTCAGAGGTGTGTCCGGCTTCTGCACCAGCATGATGGTTGCGTTGACGATTTCGGTGAGGTTGTGCGGAGGGATGTTGGTGGCCATGCCGACGGCGATGCCGGAGGATCCGTTGATCAGGAGGTTGGGCACGCGCGTGGGAAGCACTTCGGGCTCCACGCGCCGCTCGTCGAAGTTGGGTCGGAAGTCGACGGTTTCTTTATCGAGATCTTCCAGCAGCGCGGTGTCGATGCGGGAAAGACGCGCTTCGGTGTACCGGTACGCTGCCGGCGGATCGCCATCCACGGAACCGAAGTTGCCTTGTCCATCCACGAGCGGGTAGCGCAGCGAGAAGTCCTGCGCCATGCGGACCAGAGCGTCGTAGACGGGAATGTCGCCGTGCGGATGATAGTTGCCAAGCACCTCGCCGACGATGCCCGCGCACTTGCGATAGGCGCGGTTGAAGCTGAGACCCATCTCGGACATCGCGTAGAGAATGCGGCGGTGCACGGGTTTCAAGCCGTCGCGGATGTCGGGCAAAGCGCGCCCGATGATGACGCTCATGGCGTAATCGAGATACGAACGGCGCATCTCGTCTTCGACATTGATGTTGATAATATTCTGCTTGGATTCACCGCCCAGAGGCATCTGCGACCCGCCGCCCGGTGGCGTCTGCGGGATGTTCGGGTCTTCGGGATTAGGCAAAGGTTAACTCCTTGAAACTAAAGGGCTGAAGTGCCGGAGACGTGTGGCGGTCGGCAAGTATTATTTTAGCATTTTTGAGGGGCGGCGTGGGGGAAAATTTAGCCGCGGATGAACGCGGATTCAGCGCTTCAGACCCAAGCCTGGGCGGTCGGGCAGGATCAGCTTGCCTTCTTTTACTGTGACGCCGGAGAACGGGTCGTTGGCGATTAGCAGGTTGCCGTCCAGGTCCGCGTAATCGACCAGCGGAGAAAGATGCGCGGCGGCGGTCACGCTTACGGAGCTCGAGATCATGCAGCCTAGCATCGTTTTCATGCCTAGCGATTTTGCGATTTGAATCTCGCGATAGGCTTCCAGGATTCCGCCGCATTTGTCGAGCTTCACGTTTACGCCGTCGAAGGCGCCGAGGAGTTTGGGGATATCGGCGGGATGCAGCCCGGCTTCGTCGGCGATCAGCGGAAGGTGCGCGCGCTGGTGCACCCAGTGCATTTCTTCGAGCATGTGCGCGGGCATGGGCTGCTCCACGAACTCCACGCCCTTGGTGGCGAGCCAGTTGATTTTGCGAACGGCGACTTCTTTGTCGGTCCAGCCTTCGTTCGCGTCCACGCGCAGCGGCTTATCGGTGGCGGCGCGAATGGATGCGATGGTGGCTTCGTCGACATCCAGGCCGACCTTGACTTTCAGCACCGGATACGCAGCGGCTTCGCGAACTTTTTGTTTGGTGACCTCGGGCGTATCGATGCCGATGGAAAACGTCGTGATGGGCGTGTCTTTAGCATCTAGGCCGAAGTAGCGATACAGCGGCACGCCGAGTTTTTGGCCGATCCAGTCCATGAGAGCGATGTCGATGGCAGCCTTGCCGGCATTCTGACCTTCCACGCGATGGAAGACATCGCTCATGAGCTTGGAGAATTTCCAGGGGTCGGCGGACGCGATCAGGTCGTGCACGGAATTGACGGCCTGTTGCGCTCCCTTGGCGTCCTCTTTATAACGAACGATGGGCGCGCCCTCGCCGTGGCCCGTGATGCCGTCCTTGGTGTAGCGAAAGTAGAGGACGTCGCGGTAGTCGCTCGAGGACATCACGGTGGTCCAGGTATGCTGCAACTTCAGGCGGACGATTTCGGTTTCGATGCGCGCGGGCGAGCCGGCCGCGAAGCTGCGCGAAGCGAGTCCCGCGATCAGCGGGGTCATTAGAATGTCGCGCCGGGTCGTCACTGTTTGATTCTCCGAGCCGCTACCAACAGCTTGGCCCAGTGGCCTTCCAATTCGCTGATCTGCACCATGGGACGCAGGTACGCCGTGGCATCGATGAATTCGCCGTTGCCGATGTACATTCCGGTGTGGGTGATTTTTTTCGCGGATTCGCCGAAGTACAGGAAGTCGCCGGGCTGCAATTCCGCGGGGTCGATGGGTTGCATGCCGGTCCAGTTCGCTTGCGGACCCGAGTCGCGCGGAAGCGAGTAACCGCGGCGACGGCAGAGCATCTGCGTGAAGCCCGAACAATCGTAGCCGAAGGTGGAGGTTCCGCCCCAGATGTAGGGGATGCCGATGAAGCGCTTGCTCCATTCGATCAGTTCGGGAACGGCGAGTTTGCGCGGCGAGAACGTTACATCGCCGCTCTGGACCCAAGCGCTGCGGTTGTCCGGAAGGCGCACTTGGAGCCAGCGGTCGTCATCGCCGATGGGGCCGGCGACTACTTCGAGGCGCGATTCGAACGGGATGACCAGCAGTGGTTGATGCTTGGTGACGTCGGTCTCGCGATAGAGTCCGGCGAAGAGGTTTTCTACTTGAGCTATGCGGCCGGTTTGCGCGTAGGGCGCCGCGTTGGCGAAAGCGCTCGATTGCATCCAGCCGGTGTAGCCGTCGGGCGTGCGAACTTTCGCCCAGCCTGGCTGCTTTTCGAGCACGGCGATGTTGGTGGAATAGATGGCCTGCGAAGTGACGTCGGCGTCGGCCGACGCTTTCGAGTACATATTCGCCACGGGCTGGATGACGACGGCGTTGTCGACGAGAATGGTGTCCGGTGGCGCGGCGAACATGGCCAGGAGGAGCGCTGCGAGCATCTACTTCAATTGTAGCGGGCCCCCGGAGTGATTCGCTGTTTTTCCTTGTTGAGCCAAAGCGCGGTCGAGGAGGTAGCGCGCCTTGGGATTTTCGGGATCCAGCGCGAGCGCTTTGCGTGCGAATTCTTCGGCTTGCGGAAACTGATGGAAAGCAGAGTATGCCCAAGACAGGTTCGAGTAGAGTATCGCGTCCGGCGGCCCGATTTCCAGCGCTCGCTGGAACTCCTGCATGGCTTCCGCGTAGCGTCGCGCGCGGGCATATTGTGCGCCGAGGTTGACATGGGCGTCGCGGAACTCGGGATCGATTTGAACAGCTTGCTCCAATTTGCCGATGGCGCGCGCAGCGTCGTTCGCTCCCGAATATCGTTGCGCGTCTACTGCGGCGCGGAAGGCCTGCTTGGGAATCTTGTGCCGGAGTTCGCGCAACGAAACGATGCCGGATACGGGACGCGATTCGGGCTGATCCGGCAGACGGAGCACCAGCGGAGGACTGGCTGGAGCGATTTGGCAATACGCTTCCAGAATCGGTTCCGCGCCGGGCGCGGCCAGCACGCGGATGGAGTACGATCCGGCTTCGACGCCGTAGAAACGGAACCCGCCGTCGGGCGCGACTATAGTGCGCTCGATCATTCTGTGACCTTGCATTTCGTAGAGCTCGACGAAAAGGTTTCTTGCTTGCTCCGGGTTCCGCGCTTGGATTTCGCCGGTCACGAGCACGCCGGCTGGTTGCGCGCAGAGGATCGCTGTCGCGAGGACTATTGGAATGAGTTGATGCGTAGACACACTTCCTCCTGGATGATGGGTTTCAATTTGTCAGGCTGAACGGCGAGGTTCTCGGGAGATTTTCTGCGAACGGACGGGGGAAGGAAGAGCTTACGAGGGCTCTTGAGATTATTCTAAGGGATTTTGCGGGTGGCGCTTATCGAAACTTTCTATGCGGTGGATGGCGCCAGAGGCACAGTCGAAGGTGATTATTTGGAAACGCTGTGGGGCGGACACCCCCTGGTCCGCCCACAAGGTGTCCATCAACTTTGGTGGGCCACAGGCCGATGAAACGCTCCCTTCCGGTCGCGGCTCAGTCAAGTTCCGGAATCACAGCTCGCCGCGGCGGGCGGCGTTCTGGATGTAGTCTGCGACCCGGTACGCGAGCGCTTGAATCGTGGCGGTCGGCTGCTGGCGGCCGCTGGTGACCAGGCTGCTGCCGTCCACGAGAAACAGATTTGGGACGTCGTGCGCGCGGTTCCAGCGGTTGACCACGCTGGTACGCGGATCATCGCCCATGCGGCACGCGCCCATCAAATGGCGCGAATACGTGGTCTCCTCGACAGTAGACGGGTCAACCCAAACTTTCCTCGCGCCTGCGGTTGTCAGAATCTCTCTCTGCCGTTCCAGGATGAACTGCAGAGCCTTCATGTCGTCGGGATGGTTTTTGAAGGTGACCCGCAGGGCCGGGAGTCCCCACGCGTCCTTCACCTGATGGTCGAGCGAGATGCTGTTCTGCTCGACGGCGAGGCAGCTTGTGTGTCCGAGCGCGCCCAGCATATGAGTGTAGAATTGCCCGACGGTGCGCTTCCATTCGGCGCCCCATTGCGGCATGTCCTTGGGCATGCCGTCCAGCGCGAACCCTATGGGGTAATAATCAAAGCGCGAGTCGATGCCTCCGCCGCCGTAGAATCCGCGTTTCGGATCGGAGCGATAGAAATCGTGGAGCACGCGCGTGACGACGATGCTTTTGTACTCGTTCAGCGGGTGCTCGCAAACACCCATGGCGAACGCGCCGTTATCGAACATCAGATATTTGCCGACGTTGCCGTTGGAATTCGCGAGTCCTTGCGGGAATGCATTGGACTTGGACATCAGCAGCAGTCGCGGCGTTTCGGCGCCGTTGGCGCAGACGACCACTGCTTTGGCGCGCTGTAAAATTTCGCGCTTCTGGCTGTCGAAATAGATGACACCGCGGACACGGCCGGTCTTGTCCACTTCGATCTTGCGGGCGTAGGAGCCGGGGCGGATCTCGCAGCGGCCGGTTTTGACGGCGGCGGGAATCAGGGCCGCGAGCGTGCTCGATTTCGCGCCCATCTCGCATCCGAAGCTTTCGCAAAAGCCGCAGTGCACGCAGGCGGCGCGTCCGCGATAGGGTTGCGACAGAACGGCCACCGGCGCGGGGAACGGATGCAGGCCGAGTTTTTTGGCGGCGCGCTCGAACAAAACACCTGAGGACTTCACCGGCATCGGCGGAAGCGGATACGGCCTGGACCGCGGACCGTCGAACGGATTCGAGCCGCCGAGTCCGGAGATTCCCAGGTCCCACTCCGCCTTGGTGTAGTAGGGTTCCAGTTCGTCGTAGGTGATCGGCCAATCGCGCAGGTCGGCGCCGGAGATCGGGCCAAGCGTCGAGCGCTCGCGAAAATCCTCCGGATGGAAACGCCAGTAGTTGGATGTGAAATGTACGGAGCCGCCGCCGACCATGCGGCCGTATTCGACCGCTGGTTGGAGTCTTGCGGGTTCGCTGGCGGTCTTGCGAAAAGTGTTGGGCTGTTTCTTGAAGTCGTTCGTGAGCCCGCTGCGATACACTACGGTGACTTCGTCGTGTGTGAAGTCTTTCTCGTGGAACCAGGGGCCTTGCTCGAGCACGACGATGCGGAATCCGGCGCTGGCAAGCTCCTTGGCCATCACGCCGCCGGCGGCGCCGGCGCCAACTACGATGAAGTCGACCGCGTCGGCGTGGCGAAACTTCGCGGATGTCACTTCGTGTCTCCGCGCGCGGCTTCGGCATCGTAGTAACCGAACGGAGGCTCGTACTGCATGGAATGTTCGATGTCGATCAGCTTCCAGGCCACCATGTCGCGATTGCCGCCATGCATCGGGTGCCCGAAGAAACCGAGGACAGTGTGGAAGCGGACTGTCTGGAAAAATTCCGTCTTTTCGATGGCTTTCAGCAATGCGATCTGCTGGTCCGTGGTGAGGCTCGCGATGCTGGCGGAACCGGGAAACATTTCGGCGCGCTTCGCCTGCGTTTCGGCTAGTCCTCGCTGGTAGAGTTCGTGCTTGTCCCGATCGTAACCGGCCAGCGCGCGATCAATGAACCAGATGACGCCCGCGCGGTCCGCGCCGGGCGTGTCGTCATCGGGAATGATCTGAGCGGCGATGGCTTTGATTTCGGCGCCCGTGGGGGGATCGAAGAAGGCGAAGCTGGCCGCGGGAGGCTGAGCGCGCAACACTTCGGACCAGCAAGCGGCGGCCAGCATCCAATCGCGCCGGGTGAGGTTCATGGTGCAACAATTATAGCCTCGGTAGAACGCGGAGTTGAAACCGTTACGCATCGCGTGGCGTGGCCCTTGGTGTGCATTCCATACAGTTGGAAATTGTGTCGCTGAGGTGGTTATGGCATTGCACCACGAAACAATTCTCGTGGTTGATGACGAGGCAGCGGACCGCGGACTGATGGCGCATTTGCTGCGCAGGCAGGGGTATCGTGTACTGCTTGCGGGTAATTATTACGAAGCATTCTTGAAAGTCAGCCAGTCGCTGCGTCGGATCCGCTTGCTGATCACCGATGTGGCGCTGCCGGGACGAGACGGGTTCGAACTGGCCGAAAGCATCGCCCGATTGCCGAACCGCCGGCTGGATGTCCTGTTCATTTCCGGCGAAGCGGGGTCGAGAAGCCTTCCGTACCACGGACTGCCCAAGACGGATGCGCATTTTCTGCGCAAGCCGTTCTCAAAATCCGAATTATTGAAGCGCGTCGAGGAACTATTGCACACGGGACCGGGCGCGCCGTTGCGCCGGGCGTCCTGACCGGGACTTGCGCGGGCTGCCGCGGTCAAGCTAGAATCCGGCATGCCCGACCGGACTGCAGCGACGCCTTTGCTCGCCGCACAAGCCGCGGACATCTGCTTTCTTAGCGCAGTCGAGATGGCCGGACTCATCCGCGGCAAGAAGTTGAGCGCGCGCGAGGCGATGGCGGCGCACTTGAAGCAGATCGAGCGGCTGAATCCGAAGGTCAACGCCATTGTCACGCTGGTCGCCGAGCAAGCGATGGAACATGCGCGCAAAGCCGATGAAGCACAGGCGCGCGGAAGAGCGCTGGGACCGCTACACGGGTTGCCTGTGGCTCACAAGGATCTGGTGGAGACGGCCGGGATTCGCACGACGTTCGGCTCGCCGCTGTTTCAAGACTACGTGCCGAAGCAGGACGCAATCACGGTGGAACGGATCAAGCGGGCGGGTGCAATCACGGTTGGAAAGACCAATACGCCGGAGTTCGGCGCGGGGTCGCAGACCTTCAACCCGGTGTTCGGCGCGACCAAAAACCCTTACGACTTGACGAAGACTTGCGGCGGCAGCAGCGGCGGGGCGGCGGTGAGCTTGGCATGCGGCATGGTTCCGATCGCCGATGGGAGCGATACGGGCGGGTCGCTCAGGAATCCGGCGGCGTTTTGCGGCGTGATTGGCTTCCGCGTGGCGCCGGGCCGGGTTGCGAATGCGGCGGTGGGAAATGCGTGGAACACGCTGAATGTTTCCGGGCCGATGGCGCGCACGGTCTCCGACGTGGCGCTGCTGCTGAGCGTCATGGCCGGACCCGACCCGCGCTGTCCGATTTCCATCACGGAGCCGGGTTCGCGCTTCGCCGGGAACCTGCAGCGCGCGTTCCAGGGGACGCGCGTGGCGTGGTTCAAGAATCTCGGGGGCATTCCGTTCGACGCGAGGATTCGCGAAACGGTGGACGCGCAGCGCAAGGTTTTCGAAGAACTAGGCTGCATTGTGGAAGAGGCCGAGCCCGATCTCAGCGGCGGCGATGAAGCTTTCAACACGCTGCGCGCGTGGGGTTACGCATCGACGCGAGGGGAGCTGGTGCGGGCGCATCGCGACCAGGTGAAGGACACGATCGTCTGGGAAGTGGAGCGCGGCTCCAAGCTCACGGGCGCGGATATCGCGCGGGCCAATGCGTTGCACAGCCAGGTGTGGGACCGGATGCGCGTGTTTCTCGAGAAGTACGAATACTTCGTGCTGCCGACGACGCAGGTTCCGCCATTCGATGTGACGCAGCCGTACGTCACCGAGATCGAAGGGGTAAAAATGAACAGCTACATCGAATGGATGAAGAGCTGCTACCTGATTTCGATCCTGGAGAATCCGGCGATTTCCGTGCCGTGCGGATACACGCGGGATGCACTGCCGGTAGGTTTGCAAATCGTAGGCCGCCATCGAGACGAGTGGAGCGTTTTGCAGATGGCGTACGCTTTTGAGGAAGCGACGCGATCGCATCGCCGCAAGCCGGGAATCGTTTGAAGGTGGAAGAGCCCGTCAGGACAGAACATCTTCGAGCGACGCGTGGTGCGCGCGATGGATGGCGGCCAGGAGCGCCTCGGCGTGAACGGGCTTGGCCACGTAGCCGTCCATGCCGCTGGCGAGGCACCGCTCGGCGTCGCCCTTCATGGCATGCGCTGTCATAGCGACAATCGGGATGTGCGCGCCCGTCCGGCGTTCGCGCTCGCGGATCGCCGCAGTGGCCTCCAATCCATCCATGTCCGGCATCTGAACGTCCATCAACACGAGATCGAAAGCCTGAGCCTCCAGCGCCTGGAGCGCTGCTATTCCGTTGGCGGCTACGGTAACGGCGTATCCGCTGCGTTCGAGCAAGCGTACAGCCAGCCTCTGGTTCACCAGGTTATCCTCGGCCAACAAGATCCGCAGTTGTTTTTCGCCGCGCGGCGGCGCCTCGACCGTGGTCGCGACCGCCTGGGCCAGCTTGGGCAAGGCTACGGCGCCGAGTGCGGCGCGGATTGCATCCAGTAATTCCGACTGGCGGATGGGCTTGACCAAGTAGGCGGCGATGCCCAGTTCGCGACAGCGGGCGCTGTCCCCCAACTGGCCGATGGAGGTCAGCATCATGATGGTTGCGCCGGCCAGATGCGGAAGCTGCTTGACTCGTTCGGCCAGGACAAAGCCATCCATTCCGGACATCTGGACATCGCAGAGAATCAATTGAAAAGGCCGCGCGGCGGCATAAGCTTCTTCCAGCGCGCTCAGGGCAGCTTCGCCGCCGTCGACGGCCGCGGGCCGCATGCCCCAGTGCTTCATGATGTCGACCAAGATTCGCCGGTTCGTGGCATTGTCGTCCACTACCAACACCGAGAGTCCACGCAGGTCGGTTAACTCCACGGGAGTGCGCCGCGGGGCGGAGAGCTTCGGCAATCCCAGACGCGCTGTGAAGTGGAAGGTGCTGCCGGTCCCCAGCTCGCTCTCAACCCAGATCTTGCCACCCATGAAAGCAACCAATCGGGAACTGATGGTGAGCCCCAGTCCGGTGCCTCCATAGCGCCGCGTCATGGAGCCGTCGGCTTGCGAGAACGCCTCGAAGATTTTCTGGCGATGGTCCTCTGAGATGCCAATTCCGGTGTCGGAGACCGAGAAGTGCAGCGAGACGGAGTCTTCGTTCTGCGACTCCGTTTCGACGGTCAGCAATACTTCTCCGCGCTGGGTGAACTTGATGGCATTCCCCACCAGATTGACGATTATCTGGCGCAGCCGTCCGGGATCGCCCACCAGCACTTCGGGCACGCCGGGCCGAATGTCGTAGACCAGCTCCAGATTCTTTTGGTGGGCGCGCAGGCTGAGCGCCTTCATGACGTCGCCGATGCTTTCGCACGGGCTGAATTCGATGGCTTCGAAGTCCAGCTTCCCGGCCTCGATCTTGGAATAGTCCAAGACGTCGTTGATCACGGTAAGCAAGGATTCAGCGGACAATTGCAGCATGCCGAGATTGTCGCGTTGCTCGGGATTCAATGGCGTATCCAGGACAAGCTCGGTCATGCCGATGATGCCGTTGAGCGGCGTGCGGATTTCATGACTCATGTTGGCCAGGAACTCGCTCTTGGCGCGGCTTGCGGATTCGGCGGTTTCCTTGGCGCGGGCCAGCTCCACGGCCACGCGCTTGCGCTCGGTGATGTCCTCCACGGTGCCGATATAGTAGAGCACCGCGCCGCCTGAATCCCGAACGGCGCACGCATTTTCCGAACACCAGATGCGGGAGCCATCCTTGCGGTAAACCTCGTATTCGAATTTCTCCACGATGCCGCGGTCTTCCATCAGGTGTCTAAAGACGTCGTGCTGTCCCGGATCGACGTAGATCTGGCGGCGAGCCTGCCGGTAACACGCCATGAACTCTTCGGCGGAGCCGTAACCGAACATGCGCGCCATGGCCGGGTTGGCGCTGAGGAATCGGCCCTCGGGCGTGGTCTGGAAGATGCCGACGATGGCGGCTTCGAAAATGCCGCGGTATTTTTCCTCGGCCTGCCGCAACGCCGCGTCGGCGCGGGTATGCTCCACAATCTCCTGCTGCAGTTCGCGGGTGCGTTCATCGACGCGGCGGGCCAGTTCCGACTCGCGCTGTTTCAGACTGCTTACGCGCGCGCGGTAGATACCCGTGGCAGTAAGCACGATGAGGAGGACACAGAGGGCATAGAACCAATACGTCTGCCAGAAATGGGGGCGCAGATAGAGTTCGAACGCCGCGCCGGCTTCGTTCCAGGCTCCGTCGCTGTTCGAGGCGATGACCTGGAAGCGATACCGTCCGGGAGGAATATTGGTGTAGAAGGCGCTGCGCCGGCGGCCCGCGTTGACCCATTCTTTGTCGTATCCTTCGAGCCGGTATTTGAATCTCACTTTGTTCGCCGCGAGAAAGCTGAGACCGGTATAGCTGAACTCCAGTTCTCCGCGTCCGGCGGGAGCGTCGGCGCCGCCGCCCAGCTCAATCCGTTTGCGGTTGACGGTAACCGATTCGACGATCACCGGAGGGGGCACTCGGTTGCTGCGCAGATTCTTAGGATCGACGATCGCGATGCCCCCCATAGTTGGGAACAAGAGTTTGCCGTCCTGTTTTTTCCAACCGGCCGGTTGTGCGCCGCCATTGCACTCGGCGTTCTTCATGCCGTCCGCCACTCCGTAGGAGATGGAGGTGATGGAAGCGATCTTGCCGTCCGCGAAATCTTGCAGTTCGTTCTTACTAACGCGGTAGATTCCCTTGTTGCCGGTCATCCAGAGGTTGCCCAGGCTGTCGTCCATGATTTGCGAGACGACGTGATCGAACAAGCCGTCTTTGGTGGTGTAGGCCGTGATTCTTCCGTTCTTCAGGCGGTTGAGGCCGTTGCCATAGGTGCCAAACCACAAGGCGCCATCCGCATCCGCATAGATGGATCTCACAAAGCGGTCGGAAAGCCCGTTCCGGACCGTGTAGACGGCAGTTTTGCCGTCCTGGAAGCGGGTAACTCCGTTGTCGGTTGCAAGCCACAGCGCGCCCTGGGAATCCTCCTCGATGACCCGGACGTAATTGCTGGAGAGGCCGTCGTTTACCGTATAGGCGATAGCATTTCCACCCGCGACTTTAAACAAGCCGGAGCCCTCGGTGCCGACCCAGAAATTGCCGTTGCGATCTTCGTGGATGCTGTCCACAGTGCTGCTCGATAGCGCCCGGAATGCGGGATCGAGGATGAATTTGCCATTCTGGAACCGCGCCAACCCTTTTTGCGTGCCAACCCACAGTTGGCCGCTACGGTCCTCTGCGAGTGCCCATACGAAGTTGGATGGCAATCCGTCGCGTTCGGTATAGATAGTGACTTTTTGATTCCGCAGCCGGCCCAGGCCGCCGCCTTGAGTGCCGAACCAGATCGTGCCGTCTTTGGTCTCCAGGACGGTGCGGACGGTTTCGCTCGTCAATCCGTCCTCCTTGCTGTAAGTGGAGATCAACGACGGCTTGAGCCTTTCCAGGCCGTCGCCGGACCGGCCCACCCACAGGCTGCCTTCGCGATCGACATAGAAGGTGAAAATGGCGCGGCTGGACAGTCCGTCATCGGAGCTAAAGCTGGTAATTCTCTCGTCTTTCCAGCGCAACAGGACGCCGGCGTCGGGCAATGGGTTCTCGGCTTCAAATTTTCCATCCTTCCACCGGCTGGAGGCGGTGCGCATCCACAGGCCCGCCGTAGTATCCCCGTGGATCTCGACTACGACTTCATCCCGCTCTTTACCGTTGCGCGGGTCGATCCGGTACGTCGTAAACCTGCCATCGCTGAATCTGGTCAACGCTTGTTTGGTTGCGATCCACACGTTGGACTGATTGTCCACGTAGATTTGCTCGATCCTGCCGCCGGGGAGTCCGTTGGCGGCGCCGTATGTGATGAAGCGGCCGTGCTCGAATCGCGCCAGTCCGCGTTCGGTGCCGATCCAGACGCTTCCGTCCGGGCCAGCCGAGACCGGGCCGATGGAATCGGAAGGGAGTCCATCCACGCCGGTGTAAATGGAAAAGCGCCCGTGCCGGAACCGTGCCAGTCCTTTGCTGGTCCCGATCCAGGCGCTTCCCTGTGTATCGGCGGCGATTTCACTCACAGCCCCGTCCGGGAGCCCTTGCGCGGCGCCGTAGGCGGTAAATCTGTGATCCTTGAAGCGCGCCAGCACGCCGCCCTCGGTCTTGAGCCAAATGCCGCCGTCGCGGTCCTCATAGATGCCGGTGATGTGACTGGACGGCAATCCATCCCGGGCGGACAAGGTCACAAACCTTCTATCCATGTATCGCGTCAGCACCAGTTCGCCGCCCTTCGGGTCCGGTAAGATCCAAAGCGCGCCTTCGTGGTCCACGAACAGCTTTCTGATCCGGGCGGTGGTCAACTCCTTGGTATTGGTGGTATCGAAGACCGTGAATCGGACGCCGTCAAACCGTACCAGGCCGTCATAGGTTGCGAGCCAAAGATAGCCGTCGGGAGTTTGCGCCATCGAGCTGACCGAGTTTTGCGGCAGACCGTCAGCGGTGCGCCACAGCTCATGAATGTATGGGCCGACTTTGTGAACTTGTTTGGGATCGAGAACCGGACCGGGCTTGGCAGCTTGCAAGATCAGGGAGAGAATCCCAAGGCACGCGATCACAACGGCTACTCTGCGGATGCGGCCAACTACTAGGAGCGCCGCTCTGAAGAGCCCCGGAGGCTGTGCCGAGAGTGTCACACCGACCCTAAGATGCTCATCGGAAGCATCCGGCGGTGTTTTACACCAATATCAGGTCTTTTCCCCTCACTGACGTTTGGGGTTACGCTGCGCGAGGGTCATCTTTGCGCCCAATAAGCGGGATGGCCGGCGTAGGTCTGGTTCTCCAGATTCGCCAGAATGACGCGCCGCAATTCGAGGATGTCCAGCTCGCCTTCCTTCTTGAAAAGAACCTTGCCTCCGGGAGCGATCAGCATGGTGAACGGGACTCCGGACTCCCAGTGCGCGTCAAACGCAGCCTGCAGCGCATAGGTGTCCTCGGTTCCGAACTGCAAGTTGCGGCTGGAAGCGTGCTGCGACTGAAGAATCTTCATGACGCCGGCCTTTTCGTCAGGCAGGTTTGTAGACACCGTGACCAGATCGAAATCACGGTGACGGAACATGCGATAGGTAGTCTGGAGATCGGGAAATTCTTCCACGCAGGGTCCGCACCAGGTGGCCCAAAAGTTGACCAGCAGTACTTTCTCTGTCGGATTGGTTCGCAGCTTTTTCAGATCTTGGGCGCTGGCCATTTCCAAACGCACAGGCTCGGCCTCGATTTTCTTCTGCTCGTTCAGTTGGCTGTCGATCTTGGACTTCCATTTGGTATCGCAGCCGAAGGCGGAGGTATGTGCGACCGGGACTGGGTTGCCGGCGAGCAGGGCTTCGATAGCGTTGCGGGCGTCGCGAGTTTTTACCAGCGATTCCCGCTGGCTGTCGTCGACGTGGCCTTCGTAGCGCAGCTTTCGCTCTTTGTCAAAAATGAAGACGTGCGGCGTCGCCTTCGGTCCATAGGCGCGCGAGACGGACTGCGTTTCGCCGTCGTACAGATAGGGCAGATTGAAATGCCGGTACCCGGCGCGGATCTTCATTTCATCGAAGCTGTCGCTCACATCCGTGTAGCCCAGCTCGGACAATCGGATGGCTTGAGGATCGTTGGGTTCGATTGCAACGAAGTTGACGCCCTTGGACTGGTAATCGTCGACGAGCTTCTTGATACGGCTTTCGTAGAGCTGCGCAGTGGGGCAGTGATTGCAGGTGAAGACGATCGCCAGGAACGGACTATTGGTGTAATCGCTCAGCTTGTGGATGCGGCCATCGATCCCGGGGAGCGAGAAATCCGGAGCCGGAGAACCGATCGCCAGCGTCGGGTGTTCCTGGGCAGGCGCAAATGCGGACACGGCGAGAAGTACGACACTCGCTCGGAGAGCAGTAGTTCGATGCATAGTAGGTACCGATCGTCAAATCTATAATCTCACTTTCGCCGATATCGGCATCCGGCGTATACACCGGCTTTACGAATCCGGTGCTGACGGCCAAGCCACCAAACAGTCGGTAAGGTCCGAACGATTCGCAGGCTTGGATCAATCCTGCGAAGCCGGTCGAACAACCTGGGTTGCCAACTCGTACGCCGTCAATCCGGTCACAACTTCTCTCTATTCGATGCTGGATGATGGTGTAAACTCGCCCTCGTCCCTTGGCTTGGTCCACGAGGAGAGTCAACCTGTTGTCGTGCCGATCACCCAGAACCCGAACACCAGGCGCCCATGATAATGAGCCCGATCGACCTGTGGAAATCAGCCCAACCTCCAATGCGCCAAGAGCTTACGGATATACACCACTGTCCATTGGAGGTGCCGCACGGTAGGGTTCGTTTTGACAAATCCCGAAGGGGGAGCCCAGGTAGCCAACCCCCAAGCCCCTCTTTCTAACCCGGTACCCCATACAGGGTTCTATGGTGAAAACTTCAGTTTTCAGAGGCGCACTTAGATGCCTTCTGATATAATGGGGTTTCAGGGTACGTCCGATCCGGATGAGCAGTAGATCCATGGTCCACGGAGAAACCGCGTGAAACGTGCAGGTTCCGACGACTCGTTGCGTTGTTCTTTTTGCCGTAAAAGTCAGGACGTAGTTGGCAAGTTAATCTCTTCCCCGAGCGATTACCCCCGCGCCTACATCTGTGACGAATGCATCGCCGTATGCAACTCGATCCTCGAGGACGACCGGCATGAGCAACCCTACGGGACGCCCCACAAGCTTCCAAAACCGTTGGAACTAAAGGAATATCTCGATCAGTACGTGATCGGCCAGGACCCCACCAAGAAGAAACTCGCCGTCGCCGTCTACAACCATTATAAGCGTATCCAGATGAACAAGCAGCGCGGCGCCGAAGTCGAGCTGTCCAAATCGAACATCCTGCTGATCGGCCCCACCGGCACCGGTAAGACCCTGCTCGCCCAGACCCTGGCTCGCATCCTGGACGTACCGTTCGCCATCGTCGATGCCACTACGCTTACCGAAGCCGGCTACGTCGGTGAAGACGTCGAAAACATCATCCTCCGGCTCCTCCAGAATTCCGACTGGGACGTGCAGCGCTGCCAGCAAGGGATCATCTATATCGACGAAATCGACAAGATCGGCCGCAAGGACGAGAACCCCTCCATCACGCGCGATGTCTCGGGCGAAGGCGTGCAGCAGGCCTTGCTTAAGATCCTGGAGGGCACCGTCGCCAACGTTCCTCCGCAGGGTGGCCGCAAGCATCCGCACCAGGAATTCACTCCCGTCGACACCACCAATATCCTCTTCATCTGCGGCGGAGCCTTCGTCGGACTGGAGAAAGTCATCTCCAGGCGCGTCGGCACCAAGTCCATGGGCTTCATCTCTCAAGAGGAGCAACACCGGGCCGATACCCCGCACCGCCCGAATCCCAATCGCCGCGACGTGGACATGCTCGAGAACGTCCAGCCCGTCGATCTCATCAAGTTTGGCTTCATTCCCGAATTCATAGGCCGTATGCCGGTGGTGGCCGTCCTGGAAGACCTCAGCAAGGAAGCTCTGGTCCAGATCCTGACCAAGCCCAAGAACGCCATCGTCCGGCAGTACCAGAAACTATTCGAGTTTGAAAATGTTAGACTGAAGTTTAGCGACGACGCCCTCGAAGCCATAGCCGCTCTTGCCATGGAGCGCAAGGTGGGAGCTCGAGGCCTGCGGATGATCCTCGAAGACCTTATGTTGGACCTGATGTACTATCTGCCGTCCTTTAAAAAGGTCCGCGAGTTCCTGGTGACGAAAGAGATGGTCATGACGCAGAAGATTAATATGGCCTTGCTCGAAAAGGCTGGATAAAAACCGTTCCTTAGTTCATTGGTTCCCTGGTTCCTTGGTTCCGAAGACTGAGGAACGAATGAACCCAGGAACGAAGGAACCAAAGAACCTCTTCCGATGCTTACTTCCAAAGATCGACCCGATACGAAGCGCTTACCCATGATGCCCATACGGGACGTCGTCATTTTCCCGTATATGATGACCCCCTTCGTGGTGGGGCGCGACTCGAGTGTAAGGGCTCTCGAAGAAGCCTTGGCGGCCGACAAGAAAATTTTCCTCGCGACGCAACACGACGCCTCCGTCGACGAACCCCGGCCCGACGAAATCTACAGCGTTGGAACGCTGGCGAATATCGTCCAAAGCCTCAAGCTGCCGGACGGCAACATCAAAGTGCTGGTGGAAGGCGTCGAGCGCGGCAAGATTATCTCCGTCAGCGAAGACGAAGGCTACTTCCGGGCATTGGTCAAGACTTTCAATTTCCGCGTGGATCCCGGGCCGCAGCTCGAAGCTCTGGTTGGCCGCGTCACCGGCCTCTTTGAGCAGTACGTCAAGCTCAGCCAGAATCTGAACTACGAGACCATGATCGCCGCTATCCGCGTGGACGAGCCGGGCAAGCTGGCCGACACCGTGGGCGCGAACCTGCAGTTGACCATCGAGGAAAAACAGGAGCTGCTCGAAATCTTCGATCCGGTGGACCGCCTGACGCGCGTCGCCGAGATGCTCGACATCGAGATCGAGAAGCTCAACGTCGACCGCACCATCCAGGGGCGCGTCAAGCGCCAGATGGAAAAGGCGCAAAAAGAGTATTACCTCAATGAAAAGATCAAGGCCATTCAAAAAGAGCTGGGCCGCGGCGAGAAGAGCGAATTCGACGAGCTGAAGAAAAAGATCGAAACGTCCGGCATGACCAAGGACGCGAATGAGAAGGCCATCGCCGAGCTGAAGCGGTTGGAAAACATGCCGCCCATGTCGGCCGAGTCCACCGTATCCCGCAATTACCTGGATTGGCTGCTGGCCGTACCGTGGAAGAAGAAAACCAAGGAAATCCGCGATCTCAAGTTCGCCCAGCAGATCCTCGAATCGGATCACTATGGTCTGGAGAAGATCAAGGAGCGGATTCTGGAATTTCTGGCGGTGCGGCGGCTGGTGCAAAACCCCAAGGGATCGATTCTGTGTTTCGTGGGAGCTCCGGGGGTGGGCAAGACCTCGCTCGGAATGTCCATCGCCAAGGCCACCGGACGCAAGTTTGTCCGCCTTTCACTGGGCGGCGTTCGCGACGAGGCCGAAATCCGCGGCCACCGCAGGACCTATATCGGCGCGCTTCCCGGCCAGATTATTCAGATGATGAAGAAGGCCGGTACGCGCAACCCCGTCTTCATGCTGGATGAAGTCGACAAGATGTCCATGGACTTCCGCGGCGACCCCTCCGCCGCCCTGCTCGAAGTGCTCGATCCCGAGCAGAACTTCATGTTCGTGGATCACTACCTCGACGTCGAGTACGATCTGAGCCAGGTATTCTTCATCGCCACGGCCAACGTGCTGCATACCGTTCCGCCGGCGTTGCAGGATCGCATGGAAGTGATCCGGCTGTCAGGCTATACCGAGCTCGAGAAACTCGAAATCGCCAAGCGCTTCCTGGTTCCCAAGCAGTTGAAGCAGACCGGAGTGAAACAAGACCATCTGGAGTTTTCCGATTCGGGACTCCAGACCTTGATCCAGTCCTATACGCGCGAGGCGGGCGTGCGCAACCTGGAACGCGAAATCGGCAACGTCTGCCGCAAGGTCGCCCGCAGCGTAGTCAACGCACAAACCGAAGCCAAGCGTGGGGAGAAGAAGCCGGCGCAAGCTGTTCTCAACGCCGAGACTGCCTTCGACTACCTCGGCCCGCAAAAATTCCGCGACCTGCAAGCCGACCAGAAGAACGAAGTCGGCGCCACGGTCGGACTGGCATGGACCGAAGTGGGCGGCTCCATCCTGACCACCGAAGCAGCCGTGATGGAAGGCAAGGGCAAGCTCCAGACCACCGGCAAACTGGGCGACGTCATGCAGGAGTCGGCTCATGCCGCCATGAGCTACGTTCGTTCGCGCGCCCACCTGTTCGGCCTGCAGCGGGATTTTTATCGTAACCTGGATATTCACGTGCACGTGCCCGAGGGCGCCATCCCCAAGGATGGCCCGTCTGCGGGAATCACCATCGCCACCAGCATCTGCAGCGCATTGACCGGCATCCCGGTTCGCTGCTGCCTCGCGATGACCGGTGAGATAACGGTCCGCGGCAAGGTGCTGCCCATTGGCGGGCTCAAGGAAAAACTGCTGGCCGCGCACCGGCAGGGTATTTACGAACTTGTACTTCCGAAGGATAATGAGAAAGACCTCCCCGACATCCCGGAGATTGTTCGAAAAGATATGAAACTCCACTTCGTGACCTCCATGGACGAAGTGTTGAAGATCGCTCTGGAACGGGAGATTGTAGCGCTGCCGCTGGCAGGCGCCGCTCCGCCGGTTGAGCTGGTGCGCCCGGTAAGCGAAGAACGGATTTCACAATAGGTGGCCCCGGCCGTTTCCGGCTGTGATTCCTGTTTTCAGAGGGCCCTATGGAAGCGGAATTTGTAGTCAGTGCAGCCCGGCCGGATCAGTTCCCGGCTGAATCGCTCCCGGAGATCGCGTTTCTGGGAAGAAGTAATGTGGGCAAGTCCAGTTTGCTGAACTGCCTCACCGGTCAGAAGGGGCTGGCGTTTACGAGCGCTAAACCTGGTTGCACGCAGTTGATCAATTTTTACCGGGTGGACGGACAATTCCACTTCGTCGACCTGCCGGGATACGGATTCGCCCGTGTTCCCAAGGAAGTAGCATTCCAGTGGAAGCGGCTGATCGAACAATACCTTTTACATCGAAGGTCGTTGGAACTCTGCTTCCTGATACTCGACGCGCGTCGGGGCTGGATGGATCCGGACCTGGAACTCAAAAAGTGGTTGGAGTTCCATAACCGGCGATACCTTGTGATCGCCACTAAGACAGACAAGTTGAGAAGTCAGAAAGATCGACGGCTACAGGTAGATGCTATCCGGGGCGAGTCTCCGGCGAGCGAGCCTCTGCCGTTCTCGGCAATAACATGCCGGGGAGTGAGGGAAATTTGGCAAGCGATACAGAAAATCAAGATCAAGCAGCAGTAGCTGCTCCCACCACGGAAGACAATTCCGAGAACCAGACAACTGAGGCGACGGTCGCGGAGCCCAAGGAGGCCAAAGGCGACGACAAGCCCGACAAGGCAGCCCCAAGCGTAAGCGAGGGGACAAGCGAGGGGACACCCACAGCGACCCCCGACGTCAAGCCGCCTGAACCAACCGCGCCCACCCATCCCGGCCAGCGCAAGCGCCACGGAGGTGTGCCCGGCCCAGGCCAGAAGAACGGCGCCACGCTCGATTTGGTGGAGCTCAAGGACATGAGTATCCAAAAGCTCAACCAGATCGCCAAGGACCTGGGCGTCACCGGGACCGCCGGCCTGCGCAAACAGGAACTGATTTTCAAGATCCTGCAGACCCAGGCCGAAAAGAGCGGCCTCATCTTCTCGGAAGGCGTGCTCGAATGCCTGCCGGACGGATTCGGCTTCCTGCGCGCTCCCGAATACAACTATCTGCCCGGACCGGACGACGTCTACGTCTCGCCGTCGCAGATTCGCCGTTTCGATCTGCGCACCGGCGACACCATCTCCGGGCAGATCCGCCCGCCCAAGGAAGGCGAGCGTTACTTCGCGCTGATCAAGGTGGATGCGATCAACTTCGAGCCGCCCGAGGAGGCGCGCAACAAGATCTTCTTCGACAACCTGACGCCGCTGTATCCCAACGAGCGGTTCCGGCTGGAGACCGTCAAGGAAAACTACTCCGGCCGCGTGATGGATCTGCTGACGCCTGTCGGTAAAGGACAACGCGGACTGATTGTCGCCGCGCCCCGCACCGGCAAGACGATGCTGCTGCAAAGCATCGCCAACTCCATTACAGCCAACCATCCCGACGTAACGCTCATCGTGCTGTTGATCGACGAGCGTCCCGAGGAAGTCACCGACATGCAACGCTCCGTCAAGGGCGAAGTGATCAGTTCCACCTTCGACGAGCCGGCTTCGCGCCACGTTCAGGTGGCTGAAATGGTGATCGAAAAGGCCAAGCGGTTGGTCGAGCACAAGCGGGATGTCGTCATTCTGTTGGACTCCATCACGCGCCTCGCGCGCGCCTACAACACCGTCGTCCCGCCCTCCGGCAAGGTCCTCTCGGGCGGCGTCGATTCCAACGCCTTGCAGCGCCCCAAACGATTCTTCGGCGCCGCGCGCAATATCGAGGAGGGAGGCTCGCTGACCATCGTCGCCTCGGCCCTTATCGACACCGGCAGCCGCATGGACGACGTGATCTTCGAGGAATTCAAGGGCACCGGCAACATGGAAATCCACCTCGATCGCAAGCTGATGGACAAGCGCGTATTTCCGGCCATCGACATCACCAAGAGCGGCACCCGCAAGGACGAGCTGCTGCTCCCCCGCGAAGAACTCAACCGCATCTGGGTGCTGCGAAAAGTGCTCAGCCCGCTGTCGCCCGTCGAATCCATCGAACTCCTGCTGGACCGGCTGGCCAAGAGCCGCACCAATGCCGAGTTCCTTTCCTCGATGACTACTTAATACGCTTACCACCCGCGCTCATGGGAAAAATACGCGTCCTCTCCGACACCGTCGCGAACAAGATCGCGGCCGGAGAGGTTGTGGAGCGCCCGGCGTCGGTCGTCAAAGAGCTGATCGAGAACTCGCTTGACGCCGGCGCGACGCAACTTCGCATCGAGGTCGAAAGCGGCGGCCGGCGCCTTATTCGCGTGTCCGACGACGGCTGCGGAATGCTCCGCGACGACGCCCTGCTCGCCTTTGAACGCCACGCCACCAGCAAACTGAGCGACGTCAAAGATCTGCTGTCCATCGCGACGCTCGGCTTTCGCGGAGAAGCTCTGCCTTCCATCGCCTCGGTCTCGCGGCTGCTGCTCGAAACACGCTCGGCGGACGAGACCACCGGCGCGGCCGTCGAGATCGCCGGCGGAAAGCTCTTGCGCTGTGATGAATTTCCCGGCCCTGCCGGCACAGCCGTCACGGTCCGCGATCTGTTCTTCAACGTTCCCGCGCGCAAGAAGTTCCTGCGATCCGACCAGACCGAGTTGGCCCACATCGCTTCGCTCGCCACCCATTACAGCCTGGCCCATCCGCAGAAATCGTTCCAGTTGCGGCACGGCATCAACGACCTGCTGGACGTGACGCCGGTGGAAACGCTGCGCGAGCGCGTCTACCAGGTCTTCGGCAGCCAGACGTTGGACGAGCTGATCGATCTGGACATCGTCGAGCGCGAACTCGGGCCGGCCGCGCCGGACGAACAGGAATCGCGCGTCTTCTGCCTGCGCGGATTCATCTCGCAGCCGCAGGTGCAGAAGCTTAACCGGAATTCGATCTTCCTGTTCGTCAACGGCCGGCTGATCCGCGACCGCTTGCTGCTGCACGCGCTCTCGGCCGCGTATCACAACCTGATGCCACCGGCCTGTTATCCGTTTGCGCTGCTGTTTCTGGATTGCGATTGCGAAGAAGTGGACGTCAACGTCCATCCTTCGAAGACCGAAGTCCGCTTCCGGCACGGCAGCTTCGTGCACGATTTCGTTCGCGACACCATCCGCGAGCGCCTGATCGCGTCGCGTCCGGCCTCCAGCCTCCCCGTTCCCACGCACCCGCAGGCGGCGGCAACGCTGCCCTATTCCGATTTCACGCAGCGCATCGAGAATCAGCAGTTCCAAGCGATGCCGGACGCCCCGGCAGGGCGTGTCGAGGATCTTCCGGTTTTTCATCTAAAGACCACAGCGGCGCCCGAGCCTCGGTTCGATTTCGAGAGCGCAACCGAGCAGAGCGTCCCGGACACGCACGGTCCTTTGCCTCTCGGCGCTGAGCCGCCCCAAAGCCTGGCAAGTCTAGCCGACCTGCGGCCGCTCGGCCAGATTCACGACAGCTTCATCATCGCGGCCGGCCGCGACGGTCTGTGGATCATCGATCAGCATGTGGCGCACGAGCGCATTCTGTTCGAGAAAGTGCTCCGGCAACAGGCGGAAGGCCGCGTCGAACGCCAGCAACTGCTGATGCCGATCCTGCTGGAGCTGACGGCATCACAACAGATCGAATACGCGCGGATCGCCGGAGAACTGGACCGTGCAGGCTTCGACTCCGAGCCGTTCGGCAACCGGACTATTGCCGTAAAGGCCTCTCCGGCGGATGTCGGCCCCGGCGACATCGAGAAACTCGTGCTCGAGATCCTGGAAATCGCGGAAGGCGAATTGCGCAAAGTATCGCTGAGCGACCTGCGCCGCGCCATGGCAGCGAGCATCGCCTGCCGCGCCGCGATCAAGATCAACATGCGCCTCGATCAGAGCAAAATGGAGTGGCTGCTTTCCGAACTCGCCGCCACCGAGTGCCCGATGAGCTGCCCGCACGGCCGCCCCATCGCCCTGCGCTATTCCATGCGCGACATCCTGAAAAGCTTCCACCGCATCTGACTATTCCCACTCGATCGTTCCGGGCGGTTTGTGCGTCAGGTCGTAGAAGACGCCGCAGACGCCTTCGACCGTCATTAGCTCGCTCGCCATCCGGCGCAGCAGGTCGGCGGGCATGCGGACCACCTGGGCGGTCATGCCGTCCACGGAGTGGATGGGGCGCAGCACCACGGAATCTGGCTGAGCGCCTGCGCCGAGCGGGATCAGCACCACGGGAAACTGCCAGACCTCGCGCTCGAATCCAGTCTCGTGCGAGAGACGGCGGACGATCGCGTCCGCCTGGCGCAGCCGTTCGAGCCTTTCGTGTGTCAAGGTGCCGAGGGTCGAGCGCAGCGTCGAAATCGCGGCGCGCGTGCTGACAACGCCGACGACGCGGTTGATCGCTTCCCAATTGTGATTCACCAGCGCGGTTGCAAGTTCGTCTTCCGGTAAGTGCTCCAAAGCCAGCACGGCGCGGTAGCTGCGCGAGTCGCCCTGGACGCCGACCGAGCGGATCGGCAGCAGCCAGCCCGGATCCATGCGTCGAACAGGAATCTCGGTGTCCGAGCACAAACAGCGAATCGCAAGGCCGGGCCCCGGAAAAGGGTGCCGGTGCAAAAACTCGCCGGGGATTCGCAACTCGGCGCCGATCTCGCGCACTTCGTCCTTGTAAAACGAGGCCAGCGGCTCGATGATGCGGCCGGTTTCGATCAGCTTCTGAATTCCCGCAACGCGGTTGTGATGGGTCTTGATGACATCGGCTCGCGCGGTGCCGCCGGATTCGATGGTGTCGGGATAGATAGTGCCCTGCCCCAGAATCCAATGGCCGTCGAGAAAGTGGCCGGTGCTCAAAACGCGCTCCTGCACGGCCACGAACTGCTCGCCGATGATGTGCCTTTTCTTTTCGGGATCGCAAATGCCGGTCAGCGCGCCCAGGAACTCGCCTTCGGCTGCTTCGATGTGAAAGGCGGTCGCGCCGAGCTGCTGGAACAGCCGCTCGACGTAAGCGGTTTCGCCCTCGCGCATCAGACCCGTGTCGACGTAAATGCCGTATACGCGATCCGGTCCAAGCGCTCGCAGGCAGAGCGTGTAGGCCACGGTGGAATCCACGCCGCCGCTCACGAAGAAAAACACGTTGCGATCGCCCGCCACGGCGCGGATCTCCGCTTCCACCGGAGCGATGCGGTCCTTCGGATCCCAATCCTTGGTGCAGCCGCACACGCGGAACACAAAGTTCGAAAGAATCTCACGGCCCTGCCGCGTGTGAACCACTTCGGGATGGAACTGGAGGGCGACGAGCGGGAGGTCGCGGTGTCCCATGGCCGCGATCGCGCAGGTATCTGTGCTGGCTAGAACCTCGAAGCCCGGCGGAACCGACTCGACCTGGTCGCGGTGGTTCATCCAGACCTGCGGATCGCCGTTCAGTCCGGTGAACACGACGTGCGGCTTCACCGCTTGGAGCAGCGCCAGCCCGTACTCGCCCTTGTCGCCTTTACGCACGTGGCCGCCGAGCGAATGAGCCATGAGCTGCTGGCCGTAGCATATGCCGAGCACGGCGCTGCCGCTGGAAAGAATGGCCGGATCGATGCGGGCGCTGTCCTTCTCGTAAACGCTGTCGGGCCCGCCGGAGATGATGATGCCTTTGCGGCCGCGCAGTTCCACCGCGGGCGTATCGCTGGGCCGTACATCCGCGTACACGCCGAGGTCGCGAACCTTTCTGGCGATCAGATGACAGTATTGCCCGCCTGCATCCAGGACGGTTATTTGCGGCATCCTACGATTTCTTCATCGCCTAGACCGTCGTGGTAGCGCTCCCTGCCGGTCGCGGCTCAGTTTCATGGCTGGCCGTCGCGATTGATGCGCTGGACGATCAACTTCTTGGATTTCTCGAGCAGCGACTTGGCTTCCGGCAACGCGTCGATGGCCTTGGTCACCATCGGATCGGTCTGGACGGCGACCTTTTGCGATTCCTCGAAGCTGAAGCCGGTAGCGTACATCTCACGCTTCAACTGGGACTCGATCCAGGTGCGGTTATCGGTCCACTCGGCTTCGCTAAACAGAATATTCTGCTTCATCAGATACTCATGAAAATCGTTGAGCGCGCTAGCGTCCGGCTCCCAGCCCTTGGGAAGCTTGGTCTGTGCGTGAGTGCCGAACCACTTCGCGGTGAAGGTGAAGAAGATGAACCGATCCTTGGTGAGCAGCGCGGTCTGGAAATGATTCGGCTTGGGCGGTTCGTATTTCTGGTCGGGCGTAATGCCGCCGCCGCCGTAGACGGTCCGGCCGCTGTCGGTGCTCTTCACATCCATCGGATTCTTGGTGTCGGTGTGCTTGCCGTAGTAGTAATCGAGGAACGAGATGTTGGAGTAATCGCGCTGGATCAGGCGACCGCTGGGAGTGTAATAATGCGCGGTAGTAAGGGCGAGGCCGGTGTTGTCCTCAAGCGGATAGACGGTCTGAACCAGTCCCTTGCCGAAGGTAGTCTCACCCAAAATCCAGGCGCGGTCGTGATCCTGGAGCGCGCCGGCCACGATTTCGGCGGCCGAGGCTGAATATCGATTCACCAGGACGACGATGGGGTAATTCTCCCCGTTGGCGCTGCCTCGGGCGGCGTATGGCTGCTGGCCCGAATTGCGACCGCGATGCGAAACCACCTCTTCGCCTCTTCGCAGAAAATGGCTGGCTACGGCGACGCCTTCCTTCAAGAGGCCACCAGGGTTGTTGCGCATGTCCAGGATCAGCCCTTTGATGTTCGTCTCACCGAGCTTCTTGAGGTTGTTTTCCATTTCGTCGCTGGTGGTTTCGTTGAAGGCTGAGACGTTCATGTAGGCGATGCCGGGGCGCATCCAGAAGGCCTCTTCGACGCTGTAGCGCGGGATCTCGTCGCGGATGATGTCGAAGGTCAGCGGCTTGTCGGCGCCTTCGCGCGCCACCATTACTTGCACGTGCGTGCCGCGCGGACCTTTCAGCAGATCGGCGATTTCCGGCGTGGTGAGGCTGTCGGTGAGCTTGTCGTTCACTTCCAGGATGACGTCGCCTGGACGCAGGCCGGCTTTGTACGCGGGCGAGCCGCCAAACGGAGCGATCACGATGGTCTTGCCGTTGCGCGGTCCGACGGTCATGCCGACGCCGTAATAGTGACCCTGCTGATCGTCGCGCAGCGATTTGAAATCCTTGGGATCGAAGAAATTGGAGTGCGGATCGAGCGTGCGCAGCATTCCGGGAATGGAACCCTTGTAGATCCCCTTGTCGGCCGTGACCTTGTCGGCGAAGTTTGCTTCGACCACGTCGTAAACTTTGGTGAATTGCTTGAGGCTGGCCTTGAGATCCTCTTCGGTGGCGGAGGTGGCAGCGGAGACGCCGGTAACGCCGGGTCCGAAGATGCCTCCGATGACGGAGCAGAAGACGATGACGATTAGGATCAGGAGTAAGGGCCGTGCTCGACGAGCCATGAGAACCTCTCTGCTTTTAGTATATCAGGGGCTAGGAATTCAGGAATCCAGGAATTCAAGAATGTGGGGGCTGGTGGTTCGCTGGGAGCGGGCGATTGTAGCATGCGAGTTTGGGGCTGGGTGCGATGGTTGGCCGGAGGTGACGCAAGACGATTTTTTTGTGTGGGGTGATGCTATGTCGTAAGTTGTTGGAGGCGCAAGGAGGATAGCCGGATTTCCACAGGCGATTCGCGGCGATAGGGCATCTTGCGTCACTAAATCCAAGTGTTGTGACTGGCTGGGGGCGGGGTGCTGGAGCAGGATTCGCTGAGTGCTGGTTTCGCGGCTTATCATTGCGATTTGAGACTAGCATGAGGTCAAGCGCGTAGACGGGATGGAAACCTGCAAGTTGTTGTGGGGCGGGGAGAAATAAGGCAGTGGAGATCCGTGACCGCTGGTTCAGGTCGAGCCTGCGGCGGCCTCAGCGCCAGATCGGATTGATTTCCCACTGGCTGGGCAACATCTTGATGTACTGGGCGACGCGCGGCCGATCCGAACGATTCGGACTGCTGCCGTGCGGTAGGGCGTGATGCCAGATCACCAGGTCTCCCTCACGTCCCGCGATCGGAACAGCGCCCAGGGTGTCGAGCACCGTACGATCCCTTGGATTCGTGCGCGGCGGGAGCTGCGCCAGCCAATCGCCCAGACGCCTGTGAAATCCGGGCACGCAGGTGAATGCGCCTTGGTCCGCCGCAGTGTCGGTGAGATAGAGGATGCCTTGCATGCCGAGTGGCGCCGGTTGCGCGATACTGACGTCCCAATGCAGGTGCGGTCCGGGGAAGGGCCAGTCCGGACGTTCCGACGGGTTGAAGCCGCCCTGATCGACACTGATCCACAAATCGGTGCAACCCCAAAGTTGCGCGAATGCCGAATGGATGCGCGGCGATTCACTATTGGCCTGGAATGCGGGATGGCGTAACAGCTCAACCCAGATACTGTGGCCGCGAGGATTGCCGTACCAAGTGTCGGGATTCGATGGGTCGGCGCTAAGAAAGCCGTAGATCGCTTGGGCTGCGGCGCAGCACTGCGCGGGCGTCACTGCGTCGTGCAGGACGACGTACCCGTGCTGGTTCCAGAAATCGAGGCCGGCGGCACTCAGCGCGGCGTTCTCGGAGCCGGCGATGGGCGGCGTGCCGCGATCCAGAGCGCCAGTGAGTGCGGCGTTGATGCGCTTCACGATGGCGGGATGGATCCATCCGCCGTTGATATTCAGAATCCAGGATTCGAACTCGTCGAACGTCGGATCCGACTGCACCACAAACGAGACGGCTTCATGAGTCGCGGCGCGAAGACCCGAAAGCAGAACGTAGTCCTCCACCGGCTCGCCTGGATGTTGCTTGCCTGCCCGGGAGGCCAGGGTTTTTGACCAGAACCTCTTCAGATGCATCACGCCGAGTTTGCCGGTTTCTTCGAGAGGGGCGATATCGGAAACTCTCATCGGGTTCCTGATGAGAGGATAGCGTGAAGGACGGGGCGAATCGAAAATGGTGATTGCGTGCACTGTCCCCGGTTTTTCTCTATACTTGCCGTATGCAACACTCAAGATTTTTTGTCGCGGCAGTATTCGGGATCTTCACGCTGGCGGCGCAGGAAACGCCGTCGGCGCAGCGGCTCACTACCGACCATTATTTCGAACTCGAACGCATCGCCAATGCGCAAATCTCGCCCGACGGCGCGCACATCGTTTACACGCGCCAGCAGGCGAATCGCGTAGAGGACAAATGGGAGTCTTCGCTGTGGATCATGAATGCCGACGGGTCGCAGCACCGGTTCCTCGCCAAGGGCTCGGGTCCGCGCTGGGCGCCGGACAGCAAGCGCATCCTGTACCTGTCTGAAGGCGAGCCCAGAGGCACGCAAATCTTTGTCCGCTGGATCGACGCCGACGGCCCTCCCACGCAAGTGACGCACGCGACCGAGAAGCTCGCGGACGCGCACTGGTCGCCGGATGGAAAGACGATCGCGTTTTCCATGTTCGTTCCGGACAAGCACAAGTGGACCATCAGCATGCCGTCCGAGCCGCAGGGCGCGAAGTGGACGCCCGCGCCGCGGATTGTGGAGACGCTGCACTACCGGCAGGACCAGGTCGGCTTCCTGCAGGACGGGCAGACGCACCTCTTTGTGGTCGCGGCCGATGGCGGCGCATCACGGCAGCTCACCAGCGGCAACTGGAGCGCCGGCGCGGGCGAACTGCGGGCCGCCGTGTCGATGGACTGGATGCCGGACAGCAAGTCGCTGGTCTTCCAGGCCAATCGCGACGCCAAAGCCGATGTCGAATACCAGCGCTCGCAGTTGCTGGTGGTGGATGTGGCGTCGGCCGCGATCCGGGACCTGGTGACCAAGCCCGGTTCATGGGGGCGCCCGACGGTGTCACCGGACGGCAAGAGCGTGGCTTTCACGGGTTACCCGGCATCCGGGAAAACGCACTCCGTCGCGGACCTCTACGTTGTGTCGTCCGCCGGCGGTGAACCAAAAAAGATCAGCGGCAATTACGATCGCGATCCCGTTAATCTCTGCTGGACGCCGGACGGTTCGGGTTTGTATTTCGAAGCCGACGACCACGGCTCGCGCAACATACAGTTCGCGTCGGTGAACGGCGGCGTGCGCGCGGTGACCAACGGGGTGGACATGCTGTCGATGGATTCGGCATCGAAGGACCTGGTGGCCGCGGGAACGGTCACCGATCCGGATCATCCGGCCGAAGTGGTGCGATTCAATCTTCGCGGATCGCCGGAGGTGAAGCAACTCACGAATGTGAATGCCGGCATGCTGGCGGGGAAAAAGCTGGCGAAGACGGAAGAGATCACGTATGCCTCGAGTAACAACGCGCAGGTGCAGGGATGGGTGGTCAAGCCGCCGGATTTCGATGCGGCCAAGAAGTATCCCTTGATTCTGGAAATTCATGGCGGGCCGTTCGGCATGTACAACGTGGGGTTCAATTACATGTGGCAGAATTTCGCCGCCAACGATTTCGTGGTGCTGTACGTGAACCCGCGCGGCTCGACCGGGTATGGGACGGGGTTTTCGGGCGCGATCGATCACAATTATCCGGGGCCGGATTACGACGATCTGATGGCGGGCGTCGATTCGGTGATCGCCAAAGGATTCGTAGACACGTCGCGCATGTACGTTTCGGGATGCAGCGGCGGGGGCGTGCTCTCGAGTTGGGTGATCGGGCACACGGACCGTTTCGCGGCGGCGGCCGTGCGGTGTCCGGTGATCGACTGGCTGAGCATGGCCGGGCACACCGATATTCCGCTGTTCACCTACAGCTTTTTCAAGAAACCGTTCTGGGAGGACCCGAGCGACTGGCTGTCGCATTCGTCGATCATGTACGCGGGCAAGGTGACCACGCCGACACTGTTGATGACAGGCGTGCTGGACCGGCGCACACCGATGCCGCAGACCGAAGAGTATTACGCCGCTCTCAAAGTGCGCGGTGTTCCGGTGACGCTGTTGCAGTTTGAAGGCGAATACCACGGCACGGCGTCGAAGCCTTCGAACTTCATCCGCACGCAGTTGTACATGATGAGTTGGTTCAAGCGGTACACGCGGTCGGGCGAGGGGAAGGCGGTAACGGCGACGGGGCAGTAACTTCACAAGGGAGGTGCCCGCTCATTTTCGCTTTCTTCCGCGCAGCCGCTTCCACGCTGCATCGTCGCCGGGCTCCGGCAGGTCCTCCAACGGCGTTCGCCTATTGGAAGCGGCCCGATCGAACAACGCCCAAAACCGTTGGCTATTGGAAAGAATCAATGTTTCCAGGTCGGTGTTTTCGTCAATCGGAATTAGCAACGCGGCGCTCTTACCGTTCTTTGTCACGACCACCGGGCCGGTCTTGCGCAGCCGTTCGATCACTTGGCTGAAGTTATTCTTGACTTCCCGAAGACTCTCGATTTTCATAGCGCGAACTCCTCACCCTCAACGATCAATTTGTTCTTTCGTTTCTCCCCGATCAAATTGACAATCACCAAATCGCTGCCCTCCATCACGGTGTAAAACACTCGCCAATCGTCGAGTCGAAGTTCCCGCTCCGCATGAGCCGAAGGTCGTTTCAACGGGAACTTGTTTCGGGTGACTTCTGACGGATCGTTGTCGATCAGATGAGTTCTGATGCCGTCCAGCACAAACTTCCGGTATGCTTTCTCCATGCCGGATAAGGCTTCAAGCGCCGAATCCGTCAACTCCACCCTGCGCTTCACGATTTAGTGTAGCACAATAGTACTACGGTTGGCCATTCATCACAGTACGTTTCGGTCCGGCCTGGCGCGACGGGAAGATTCGCGCCGCGGACGACCGAGTGTCACGCACTGCATGAGTTAACCTAGCGATTCGTTGCGGCGGCTGATGGGATTCGCCCCGTCCCGGCCCTTGAAACCACGCGAGTTGCTGATTTCAGTATATGCTGCAACCGCTGATCTGCCCCAGGGGGCGGACGGGAACGGCCATCTCACGCAACCGGGACAAGGTCGCAATCCTTCTGGGTACCGCATCTCGGGCAAACGCAGACAGCTCGATCTCTCCTCATTCCCCTTTCGGTGGAAAGCGTACCCGAAATGTGCATACTGAGGTCAGTACGACAATCCTGCTCGTAGCAATGCAAGTATCGATAACGTCTCGGACCTTCATCCCGAACAAGACTGAAATATCCGACCACGCCGGAATAGAAACGCCCGCAGTGACAACTATAGAGCGGGCCTTTCACCCTGTTGCCGCCTTGATCGACAAGTACCTTCTCGAGTTGTCGTCCATCCATTGGACTAGCGATACCCCTATTGGTAATGCAATCGTCACAAAGAGTCTTTAGTTCGGTCATATGTTCACATCGTAGCTCCGAAAACGAACGTGCCGACCAAGTACGGACTTCGGCAAGCTTGGCACCGCGCCGGCCGCGGGAACCCACGACATCCAGAACCACAATCTGGCGCTACTACCAACTGGGCTACAGCCGCCGTATCTCCCGTTTAACATTTGCGCCCGATTCGTTAACCGAGCAGAGCTGACGGAGACAAGCATCCGCGCAGTCGGCGAAGAGTAAAGACAACGTCATTACGATTTGGTACACTGATTCCAGAAGATCATATGCGTGCTTCACAACGAACGCCCAGGCGCGAAGCGCTCAACATCCGCATCAAGCCCGAGGTGCGCGCATTAATCGATCGAGCCGCGGAAGTCGCGGGCAAGAACCGCACGGATTTTGTCTTGGACGCGGCACGTCGCGCCGCCGAGGACACGCTGCTGGATAGGACAGTTTTTTCGGTCAGCCCCAAGGCTTATCGTCAGTTCCTCGCACGCCTGGATGCTCCACCGCGCCCGAACAAGCGGCTGCTCAAGAGCATGCGGACACGCGCTCCGTGGGATTGAGTGTGCCTCTTTCGCGGCCCAGGCTGCTGGCCGACAATCACCAGATTGACAGTTTCGATTCGGGTGAATCTCTGCTGGATGACTGGCTCAGACGGCGCGCGCGGGCGAATCAGACTAGCGGTGCATCCCGGACCTACGTGATAAGCGAAGGCAACCGCGTGGTCGCCTACTACGCTCTCGCCTCAGGCGCTATTGCACTGGGGAGCGTCCCAGGCAGATTCCGGAGGAACATGCCAGATCCTATCCCGGTCGTCGTTCTGGCGCGGCTGGCCGTGGATCGCAATTACCAGGGCCGCGGCTTGGGGCGAGCGCTGTTTCGCGATGCGGCGCAGCGCGTCGTTCACGCAGCCGATACCATCGGGATCAGGGGCATCGTTGTTCACGCGATCTCTGAGGACGCACGAAGGTTCTACATCGCGCTGGGCTTCGATCCATGCCCGGCCGAGGCAATGACTCTCGTGGTCACGCTCCGCGATCTTCGGGCTGCGCTCCAAGAGGATTGAGGCGATTGACCTACAACTGGACCATCGTGGTAGCGCTCCCTTCCGGTCGCGGCTCGGTTTGCGGCGAAGGCGCGCTGTGTTTATCATCTGGTTATGCGAATGTTGCTGGCGGTGATTGTGTGCGCGATTCCGGTTGCGCTCGGTCAGGGGCAAGGGCCGAGTCTCGCGGCGATCCTGAGCTTCGAAACGGAACATCCTGGCGGCTCGCCGGGAGGCTGGATGAGCGCTCCTCCAGGAAGTGTCGTTGTGGACGACAAGATCGTTCATGGCGGAAATCTTCGCGCACCGAGGAGAAATCCAGCTCTAGTAGTGCAAGGGGGGAAACCAACACAGCCACACGAATGGCTGTGCCACAATCACTGTGCTACCTATCGGGCGCGGCGGGGCTTATGGATGAAGTCGCCCACGCGGCGCATCCACGCCAGTTCTTCTTCGCTCATCGGGCCCAGCTCAATCGCGCGCAGCGCGTCGTCAGCCTGCGCCTCGTTGGCCGGACCGGTCATGCATACGTCCACGGCGGGGTTGGAGAGAACGAAGCGATAGCAATCCGTCGCGGCCGGCACGCGTTCGCCCGGCGGGACGCGTTTGGGATTGAGCAATTGCCGCCAGCTCGTCGCCGTAAACGCGACGATTCCCGGGCCGTTCCCGTTAGTCCGGAGCAGGGGGAAGACCTCGCGCTCGGCGCCCTTGTGGACAGCGTTGTAACGCAGGTGCACAATGCCGATGTCGGGATCGGCCGCGAGTTTAGAAACCAGCGGCCGATTGTGCGTCGAGACCGCAATGTGGCGGATGAGGCCGCGGTCGCGCAGCCTGCGGGCGGCATCCAGAATTCGCTGCCACGGTTTTTGGCCCCACAGGCCGAGCAGCAATGCGTCCGCAAAATCGAAATTCAGCTTGCGCAACGCGATCTCGACGCTGGGCGCTACCAACGCGGCACTCCTTGAATATGACTGCAGCACCAGCACCATTCGATCGCGCCGCGGCTTGAGATTGCGCAGCGCCTGTCCGAAAGGCCCGCGGCGAAAAGTTCCCCAATACAGGTAGTTGACGCCGCGCTCGAAGGCGCGCTCCACGGCTGCCGTGGGCACGCCGTAGCTCGCGGCCATGCCGAGACGTCCGGCTTGGAGGCGGGTGCGGCCGAGAATGCGTGTGTCCATGGTTCAGCCCGCGATTCCGAGATACCGGATTCCGAACCGCCCGAGCTTGACGCGATCCAATGCGTTCCTGCCGTCCAGCACGATGCGCGAGCGCATCCGAGCGGCCAGCGCTTCCCAGTCGAGTTCGCGATAGTGCTGCCACTCGGTGACCAGGACAAGAGCATCCGCATCGTCGGCAACCTGCTCCGGCGTCTCGCAACAGATCACCGCCAGGTCGCGGTACTCTTCTTGAAACCGCTCCAGCGCCACGGGGTCGTGAACTTTCACCTTGCAACCGCGCTCCACGAGTTTGCGAGCGATGTCGATGGCCGGCGACTCGCGCAAGTCGTCGGTGTTGGGTTTGAACGCCAGTCCAAGGAGGCCGATGGTTCTGCCTTTCAGGATTTTCAGCTCGCCGAGCAGCTTCTCCACGACGCGCTCGCGCTGGCGCCTGTTGATCTCGCGGGCGGCTTCGACAATCGGCATGGTGAGGTTGTACTCGGAAGCGGTGGCGACCAGCGCGGAAGTGTCCTTGCCGAAACACGACCCGCCCCAACCGATGCCGGATTGCAAGAAGCGCGTTCCGATGCGCACGTCCAGGCCGATCCCTTTGGCCACCTGCTGGATGTCCGCGCCCACTTTCTCGGCCAACTGGCCAACTTCGTTGATGTAGCTGATCTTCAAGGCGAGAAAAGCGTTGGCTGCGTATTTGATCAGCTCGGCCGAGGCGAGGTCGGTTGAAATGAGAGGCACGGCTCCCAGGCCCTCGGGCCGCGGCAGGTACGGCGGAGCTGCAAACGTCTGGTCGAGGATGGGGCGATACAGCGTGTAGAGCATTTCGAGCGACCGCGCATCGTCGGCTCCGATCACCACGCGGTCGGGATACAGGCTGTCGTGCAGCGCCGTGCCCTCGCGCAAGAACTCCGGATTCGATGCGACCGAAAACTGCTGGTTCGCCTTTCGTCCGCGGTGCTGTTCGTAAGATTCACGGACCAGAGATCCGACCCAGTTGCCGCTCCCGATCGGCACGGTGGATTTGTTGACCACGACGACGAAGCTGCCGTCGTAATGCTCACCGATGCCGCGCGCGGCGGAGGAGACATAACGCAGATCCGGGCTTCCGTCCGGACTAGGAGGCGTACCTACGGCAATAAAAATAAGCTCGGCATCCGGAACAGCCGAGGCGTAGCCGGTGCAGAATTGAAGATTCGATTTCGCGTCGGCCAGGAGTTCGGTCAAAAACGGCTCGTAGATGGGAGTCTTGCCGGAATGCAACAAGGCGATCTTCTTCTCGTCCGAATCGATGCAGGTGACCTTGTGGCCCAGGTACGCGAGGCAAGCGCCCGTGGTCAGGCCTACGTAGCCCGTGCCGATGATGGAAACTTTCATGTCTTTTTCTACCGTAGCAGTTCCTTGGTTCTTTGGTTCCTTAGTTCTTTGGTTCACGCGGCGAAGCGAAATGCGCAAACCAACACAGGCAAGAATGCCTGTGCCACGCTACAGCTTCTGATCCAGATCAAGCCTGGAGCGCTTTCGCGAGGAACGGCAGGCCGCGCGCGCCGTGGAATTCGTGGATGCCGTCGAAGACTTCCTGCTCGGCCGCATCGGGTGCGCCGAACGCTTCGTAGACTTTCTTGGCGCGCTCGAAACTTTCGCGGCTGGCCGCTACGGGGAAAATCGGATCGCGCGTACCGGCTTCTGAGAATAGAGGCCGCGGCGCGATCAGGCCCGCGATATCGTACATTTCCGCCCAATTCAGGATCCCCGGCACGTAGTTATCCATGCAGTGCGACACGCTCATGACGCTGGAGCGAAATGTGTTCAGGTATCCGCTCACGAAAGCGGCGCGGATGCGCGGCTCGAGCGCAGCGGAGAACAGGGTGCAGGTTCCGCCGCCCGAAATTCCCATGCAGGCAACGCGCTTCGAATCCAATGCGGGCTGCGTCTCGATCCAATCGATGGCGCGCATGACGTCGTAAACGCGCCAGCCGATCATCGTTTCGCCCAGCAACAGCGCCGCGCCCGCGGTGGGCTGGCAAGCTGAAGTTCCCAAACCCTTCCTGGCCGTGATCGCATCGCGGCGGCAGCCGAACGCCATCGGCTCGATGGCCAAGGCCGCCATCCCGTGCTCGGCCGCCTGCAGCGCGAAGTCGTGCTGATAACCAGCCCGGTCCGTGCGATCTTTTCCGTACTCGTCGATCCCGACGATGTCGTCGACACCCCGTCCGTGCCCGGGTACGCAGATTGCGACCGGCATCGGTGATTTCGCGCGCAGCGGCACGATCAGGTACGCCAGCACCGCATTCCCCGGCCGGCTTTGAAACCAGAATTTCTCGCGCCGGTAGGTGGGGAATTCGCGCGTCTCCAGAGTTTGCGGCTGCAAGGGCGAAGGCTTGGCCGGGAACCCGCCTACCAACTCGACCAGTTTGACGCGGAGCTGCTGCTGCCACGCCTCCGCCTGCTTACGATTGCGGGCGCGGAAGGTGAGCCGCAACGGCGCTGCGTTGTATCGCTCCATGGTCCAGGCCACGGGATCGAATTCCTGCAGAACGACCTTGCTCTCGAAACCTTCCAAGGCTCCGCCGTATTTTTTCTTTTCGCTTTGCGCATAGGCCGCGGTCCCCACGGCGGCCAGTCCCAGCGCCCGGCGTGAAATCTTCGTCGACATGTTTAACAGTCTACCGGTTTACTTCCTGACCAGAAAAACCGCCATCTCGGCCATCAGGTTTGGCAGGAGCTTCACCGTGCGGGGGCCGTGCAGAAACATACGCCGCTCCACGATCCACTTCTCGTTTTGAGCCAATGTTTCGAAATCGTGGACCGTCAGAAAATGGATGTTCGGAGAGTCATACCATTCGTAGGGGAACAGCTTGGTCTGGGGCGCGCGGCCGGTCCAGAGGTGCGACAGCCGCACGCGCCAATGGCCGAAATTCGGGAATGCGACGATGGCCCGCCGTCCCACGCGCAGCATGTCGTGGAGCACCTTGAGAGGTGCGCGCGTTTCTTGCAGGGTCTGGCTGAGGATGACGTAATCGAACGCCTGATCGGGAAGATCCGCCAGGGCCTCTTCCAGATCGCTATGGAAAACCGATACGCCGCGCGCGATGGCCTGTTGCACTTTGGGCCCGGCAATCTCGACGCCGCGCGCATCCACGTGTTTGTTTACGGCCAGCCACTCCAGCAGCTCGCCTTCGCCGCAGCCCAGGTCGAGGACGCGCGTGTCCGGTTCGATCAGCTCGCTGATGATCGCGTAGTCGCTGCGTCCCAGCAGTTCGGGGACAAAGGCATGCGCCACGCTAGGCCCGCTCCCGGAAGGTGCTTGCCAGGAATCCGCGGACCAACTCGGTTTGCTCTGTCACATTCACCAGGAAGGCGTCGTGACCGTAGCTGGAGGGCAGCTCGCAATACGCGACGTCGCAGTTGCGGCCCCGCAACGCGCGTACTACTTCGAGCGACTGATAGCTGGGATACAACCAGTCCGACGTGAAGCTGATCACCAGAAACCGCGCCTTCACGCTTTCGAACGCGGCGCTTAGCGAGTGGCTCTCAGTGGTGAGATCGAAATAATCCATCGCCTTGGTGATGTAAAGATACGAGTTGGCGTCGAAGCGGTCGACGAATTGGCTGCCGCGGTATCGCAAGTAGCTCTCCACTTCGAACTGGTTTTGATCCCGCAGGCGGCGACCGAACTTCTCGCGCATGGATGCGTCGCTCATGTAGGTGATGTGCCCCACCATGCGCGCCACCGAAAGACCGCGCGCCGGGGGCCGATGGCTGTAATAGTTGCCCTCGTTCCAATCCGGATCGGCCATGATGGCCTGGCGGCCGACTTCGTTGAAGGCGATCTGCTGCGGGCTGTGCCGCGCGGTGCCCGCGATCGGAATCGCGGAGGCAATTGCATCGGGATACGCCACGGCCCACTGCAGCGCCTGCATCGCGCCCATGGAACCGCCCGAGACCGAGAGCAGCCGCTCGATCCCCAGATGTTCGATCAACATCTTCTGCAGCCGCACCATGTCGGGAATGGTGACCGGCGGGAACGTCATTCCAAACGGACAGCCGTTCGCGGGATTGATGGAGCCTGGTCCGGAGGTGCCGCGGCAACCTCCCAGCACGTTCGAAGAGATCACGAAGTATTTGTCGGTGTCGAATCCCTTGCCGGGTCCGATCATGTTGTCCCACCAACCCACGGCGCCCGATTCCTTGTCTTCGCCGGCGGCGTGTGCGTCGCCCGAGAACGCGTGCAGGATGAGGATGGCGTTGCTCTTCGCCGAGTTCAACTCGCCATAGGTTTCATAGGCCACTTCCACCGGGGCGAGCGTCATCCCGCCGTCGAGCGAGATGGAATCGAACTGGACAAACTGGGTCTCGGTGATCATCCAAGTGTGCTTATTCTTATGATCGCAACGTCCGGGCGCGTTCGTCCATCAGGGCGGAAACGCCGTGGCCGTAGCAGGTTCGGGTTACTTTCATTCTTGATCGACCTTGATCGACGCTGAAGCATGGCACAATAGAGCTACACCGAAGTTAGGAAGACGCGCGCATGAATGATAAGATAGCAGTCCCAACAATAGCATTCGTGCTCATCTTCGCTCTGCGTGTTCTAGTGCAAGGACAGGTCGCAGATGTTACTGGCGAATGGAGAGTTGTTCATCCTCCAGCAGTCACCGCGTCGTCATCACGCGTCGAAGATTGGCTGCGAGCCCTGCCTGGGGCGACTTTCACACTAACACGCAGCGTTATCCCGCCCCTTGCTATGGTCCGCAAGGATTTGGGATATACCTACGTCCTGTCTTTGCCCACCATCACGATCATAGAGGGAATGCCCGATCAGCCACGCCCGTTGGGTTTCCTGCAACCCCAGGTTGGTCGGCGATTTGAGGGCGAACTGGCGTCGGGAGGCTGCTGGATACATCTTTCACTGGAAGAGTCCGAAGATGGGTCCACGTTGGTCGGTTCGGCCAGGATCAACGCCAAGATCTCCACGCGTGAGTGCCGGAGCAACATGGCCAAAGGGTTCAAGAAGGGAGAGGCCTTTCAGTATATGCTGATTCGATTGAAGTGACAAACCATGAAGGGGTGGCGCCGTTACTTTATCGAATCTCCAAAGCAGCCCGCTACCGGAGCGTCTTCTGACACCTTGACCGTTCCAACTTCATTTTTAGGTCGTCCACTTGAACGATTTCGAGCGGAAAGAGGAGGTGCTTGCAAATGACGGCTGATGAAAACGTCCTACTGGCTCAGTTCCATCACACAATCTCCGAACAGCTTAACGCTAGACTTTCCGAGAGTCCGAAGGTTTTCGCGCTGTTGGTTATCATTAGCACTGGCTATGGATACGTGCTATTGAAGCCCGGGCCGTATGAGTTTTTCGTGCCTGCCAGTCTGTTGGCATACGGAGCTGTGCTGTGGGCGAGCTGGTACCTTGCTGCGCTTGGGTACGCCTTCCGGTTCCTCCAAAACTCCCAGCACATGATAGAACACGCGCTCGGCTGGAACCCCCGGTACGTGCCCGGACCAGAAGATGGACGAACAACCGGCGTGCCGCCGCCGCCCTCGAAAAGGCCTTCCGACTGGTTCTGGCTATTGCCGAGCATCTATCATCCACATGCAGTAGGGTTAGCGTTTTTCCTTGTCCTCGTATGCGTTGCGTTTTGCTGGCATCGCTGGAATTACTGGTCACACGGATGGTTAATAATGATCGGGCTCGCTGGCATGGTTGTCGGCATCGGTCTAATCGTGTGGATGAACCTGCACTACCTAAACAAGTTTCGACAGAAGTGGAGAGAGCCTTAGCGGTGGCCTCGACAGCGGTGGACTCGACCCGCTTTCGGACAAGTGCCGAGACGTCCATCAACCAATTATAGGGCGCTCCCATCATTGACAAGAATCGATATGGGCGTTATCTTCATAGCGGGAGTCAATTTGGCTATGAACGTTGAGCTCACAGCGGAATTCGAAAGGCTTGTACAGGAAAAGGTGAATTCGGGCCGCTACAACTCCGTCAGTGAAGTCGTGCTGGAAGCGTTGCGACTCCTGGAGCAACGAGATCATCTTGTAGAGCGCCGGCGAGATGCCATCCGCAAGAAAATAAATGAAGGCTGGGACTCCCTTCAACGCGGCGAAGGCCTGGATGGGGACGCTGTATTCGCCGAGATGGAACGGGAACTGGACGATCTGGAGAAGGCGCGCAAGGCTGGATGAGGCGGTATTCCGTCTCGCCGCAGGCGCGGCAAGACCTCCGAGATATTCGGAAGTACATTGCCGCGGACAACGTCGTTGCAGCTCGCAGGGTGCTCGCCAATCTAAAAGCGGCACTTGAGAACCTCGCCAGGATGCCAGGCCAGGGACACAAGCGTGAGGACCTCACCGACAAGCCGGTTCTTTTCTGGCCAGTTGGCGCCTACCTAATCGTCTACAATTCCAAGAGCCGTCCGATCGAGATTGTTCGAGTACTCCATGGAGCACGCGATGTTGCGAGCCTGCTCTAAATAAGGATTCGTTACCGGAAGTCTTCTTGCAGGCGATCCAAGGCTTCTGCGCCCGGACAGAGCTTCTCGTACGGAACCTTGGTTAGCGGGACGTCGGTGGTCTGGTTCATTTCGTGCAAATCGGGGACGCTCTCGTTCAGGTACAGCAGGCCCGTCACTACCTCGCCCTTGCCTTGGTGGTCTTCGAGGTACCCGATCACCTTTTCCCGGTCGCGGGGATCGTAGTCTTCCGGAACACCTTTGAATCGCACCACGCTGCCGTCGTGCATGGTCACGTTGACTGCGCCGTTCTGGCCGATGTGCGCCAGGATCTCGCTGGCGGGTAGAACGAAATCAGCTTCGGTGGCCTTGAGTTCATGCTGGCGCGTGTACAGGTAGCTCTTGGTGGAGCCATCGTGGTCGTTAAAGGTGACGCACGGCGATATCACGTCCACGATCGCGAACCCGCGGTGCGCGATGGCCGCCTTCAAGATCGGAACCAGTTGCTCCTTGTCGCCGGAGAAGCTGCGCGCGACAAACGTTGCGCCGATGCTCAAGCCCAGCATCACGGGATCGATGGGCGCCATGCTGTTCGGCTCACCGCGCTTGCTCTTCGAGCCGACGTCGGCGGACGCTGAAAACTGGCCTTTGGTCAGCCCGTACACGCCGTTGTTTTCGATGATGTAGACCACGCGCACGTTGCGGCGGATGGCGTGGCACATGTGGCCCAGTCCGATGGAGAGCGAGTCGCCGTCGCCGGAGATGCCGATGTAGACCAGATCGCGGTTGGCGGCGTTCGCGCCAGTGGCGATGGGCGGCATGCGTCCGTGCGCTGAGTTGAATCCGTGAGCGCCATTCACGAAATACGCCGGGGTCTTGGACGAACAGCCGATGCCGCTCAGCTTGGCGATCATGTGCGGCTGCGCGGACACTTCCCAAAGCGCTCGCACCAGGGCGGCGGTGATGGAGTCGTGCCCGCAGCCGGCGCATAGCGTGGACATCGCCCCTTCGTAGTCTCGAATTGTAAGCCCGAGTTCGTTGCGCTGCAGGCTGGGGTGTGTCGCAATCGGTTTGGCTATGGATGGCATGGTTCAGTCCTCCATCTGGAGTTCGGGTGCGGGCGCGCGGGCGGCGGAAAGCTCTTCGTCCGGCGTCCCGAGCGATCCCAGGATTCCGTTTATGACATGCGTGGCGCTGAGCGGGAAGCCGCCATAGGCGAGTACGGACCGCAGTTTCTCCCTGGCTACGCCGGTCTCGAGCGTGAGCAGCGAGCGGAGCTGTGCGTCGCGGTTCTGCTCGATGACGAAGCAGAAATCGTGTTCCTCGAGGAAGGCTTCCACGCTCTCGTCGAACGGGAAACCGCGGACACGCATGAAATCGGCTACCACGCCGCGTTGGGCCAGCAGGTCGAGGGCTTCACGCACGGCCAGATCGCAGCCGCCGACCGTCAACACGCCAAACTGCGCGTCCGCCCGCCGCAGGATCACGGGCGGCGGCACGAACTTCGTCGAAGCTTTGTGCTTCTTTAAGAGCCGGTCCATCACTTCGCGGTATTCGTCGGGAGTCTCCGTGTAGCCCCCGTATTTATTGTGTCCCGAGCCGCGCGTGAAATACGAACCCTTGGCGTGCACGCCAGGCAACGTGCGCGACGCGACGTAGTTCTCGTCTTCGTTTGTATAGCGCTGGAATTTGGCCAGCTTTTCGATCTCTTCGGCGCTCAACACGCGGCCGCGATCGGGCTGATACGTTCCGTCCCACTTGAGGCGCGGCACCACCCAGTCGTTCATCCCGATATCCAGGTCCGTCAGCAGGAACACAGGCGTTTGAAAGCGCTCCGCGAGGTCGAAGGCCTTGGGCGCTAATTCGAAGCACTCCGCCGGATTTGCCGGGAACAACAGAATATGCTTTGTATCGCCGTGCGATGCGTAGGCGCATTCCAGGATGTCGCCCTGCTGCGTGCGAGTGGGCATTCCGGTGGAGGGACCCACGCGCTGGACATCGATCACCACGGCGGGTATCTCGGCATAGTAGGCCAGGCCGAGCAGTTCATTCATCAAGGAAATTCCCGGACCCGCAGTAGAGGTAAAGGCGCGGGCGCCGTTCCAGGATGCACCGAGCACCATTCCGATGGCGGCCAATTCGTCTTCGGCCTGGATGATGATGTAGTTGTTTTTTCCGGTTTCCGGATCGCGCCGGTATTTCTCGCAAAACATCTTGAACGCATCCAGCACCGACGTCGATGGCGTGATAGGATACCAGGCCGCAACCGTAGCGCCTGCATACACGCAGCCCAACGCAATGGCGGTGTTCCCGTCAATCAGGATCTTGTCGCGGTTGGCGTCCATCTTCTCCAGATGAAACGGCAGCGGGCATTCAAAATGATCTTTGGCGTAGTCGTAACCCAGGCGGAGCGCGCGATGGTTGGATTCGAGTAACGCTTTTTTCTTGGCGAACTTTTCGTTCAGAAGCGCCGCGACGATGTCCATGTCGACATTGAGCACCGCCACCAGGCTTCCGGCGTAGGCGATGTTCTTCATGAGGATTCGCTCGCGCGGATCGCGGAAGCCGTTGCAAAGCTGTGCCAGCGGCACTCCCAGAAAATTGACATCGTCCCGCTTGAGCGACGCATCCAGCGGCCAGGTGGAGTCGTACAGCACATAGCCGCCTTCCCGCACTTCGTGGATATCGCGCGCGTAAGTCTGCGAGTTCATCGCCACCATCAGGTCGTAATCCAGAGCGCGAGCGGTGTAGCCGTCGCGATTGACGCGAATTTCGTACCAGGTGGGCAGTCCCTGGATGTTGGAAGGGAAAAGATTCTTGCCGGATACCGGAATGCCCATGCGAAATATGGCCTGCATCAGCAGGCCGTTCGCGCTGGCGGAGCCGGTCCCGTTTACGTTGGCTAATTTGATTGCGAAATCGTTCACGCGGGAACTAGTGACTCGTTGCACACGGGCCTCCCAGCGTAAGGAATCAAGAGTTCAAATTTTTGCATGTCCCAGGCCGCGGTCGGACAGCGTTCGGCGCACAATCCGCAGTGCACGCACAGGTCCTCGTCCTTGGCCATAATCCGCCAGGTTTGTGGCAGCGCGGCGGAAACATAGAGATCTTGTGTGAGGTTCACCGCCGGGGCCGAGAGGCGCGTCCGGAGATCCTCCTCTTCGCCATTCCGCGTAATCGTCAGGCATTGTACCGGACAGACGTCGATGCAGGCGTCGCATTCGATGCAGCGCGCCGCGGTGAAGTCGGTCTGGATGTCGCAGTTCAAGCAGCGCTGCACTTCGCGCACGGTCTGTTCCAGCGAGAAGCCCAGCTCGACCTCGATGTTCATTTTTTTGAAACGCTGCGTGAGATCGACGTGCCGCATCTTCTGGCGCTGCGCGGGATTGTAATCGTTGTGATAGCTCCATTCACTGAGCCCCATCTTCTGGCTGATGAGGTTCGTTCCTTGCGGCAGGCGCTCGGTGACCGGCGTGCCATGGCAGTAATTGTGGATGGAGATTGCGGCCTGGTGGCCGTGTTCGGCGGCCCAGATGATGTTTTTCGGTCCCCATGCAGCGTCACCGCCGAAGAAGATCCCCTCGCGCGTACACTGCATGGTTTTCTCGTCGACCACGGGCATGTCCCACTTGTCGAACTCGATTCCGATATCGCGCTCGATCCAGGGGAACGCATTCTCCTGCCCGATAGCCAGGATGACGTCATCGGCGGGGAAGAAGACAGTGTCGATGGTTGTGGATTTTTTCGCTCCCTTGTCCCACTCGACGCGCTCGAACTCCATGCCGGTGAGCTTTCCGTTTTCGATGACGAAGCGCTTGGGCGCGTGATTCACCACGATCTCGACGTTTTCTTCCTCGGCGTCCTCGAGTTCCCACGAGGAAGCCTTGAAGAATCCGCGCGGGCGGCGCGCCATCACCTTGATCGTCTTCCCGCCCAGCCGGCAGGACGACCGGCAGCAGTCCATGGCAGTGTTTCCGACGCCGATGATCAGCACGTTCTCGCCCACCGAATCCGTGTGCCCGAATGCAATCGATTCCAGCCAATCGATACCGATGTGGATGCGATTGGTGTCGTGGCGTCCGGGAAGATCGAGTTCCTTGCCGCGCGGCGCGCCGGTGCCGACGAAGATCGCGTCAAAACCCTCGGCGAGCAGCGCCTTCATGCTGTCGATGGACGTGTTGTAGCGGATCTCAACGCCCATGTCGAGGATCTGGTTGATCTCGTCCATCAGGACGCTTTCGGGCAGCCTGAAAGCAGGAATGTTGGTGCGCATCAAGCCGCCGGGCTTGTCGTATTTCTCGAACATCACGACTTCGTAGCCGAGCGGCAACAGGTCGTTCGCGACCGTAAGTGAGGCGGGTTCTTCTTCTTGGGGACTTTGGGCAGCAGGTGCGCGATTTCACCCCGCAGATCGGCGGCTACGCGCTTCAGCCGGCAGATCGCAACCGGCTTGCCATCCAAGCGGCCACGCCGGCAGGCGGGCTCGCAAGGCCGGTCGCAGGTGCGTCCCAGGATCGCCGGGAACACGTTGGATTCCCGGTTGAGCATGTACGCGTCGGTGTAACGGCCCTGCGCAATCAGCCGGATATACTCGGGAACGTTGGTGTGGGCCGGACAGGCCCATTGGCAATCAACGACTTTATGGTAATAGTTCGGATCGTGAACGTTCGTGGGTTTCACACGTATCCTCTAGGCATCGATAGTAATCGACGGGCCGTTCGGTGAGATGAGACCTGTCAATTTCATTGTACTAGGTGGTGGGAGGTGGTTGGTGGATGTCGAACTAAGGCAGCAGGCTAGGTGGGCGGCGCGGTGGGCTCAGGGCGTTGATCCGCGCCTGCGCTTCGACAAATTGCGAACTGGTCACGATGTAATCCTGCTTCGCAGCCGACAATTGCGCGGCCCTAGCCCGTGCATCCGCGGACACGCCCTCTTCGAGTTTCATCCGCTCGAAGAAATCCACCAAGGCGCGCGGATCGTAGCCGGCCTTCGATAGGTACTCCACGCCGAGTAAGTCTGCGTCCCGTTCAAAGCCGCGCTGTGTGGGCAGGTACCCGACGGGCAGTAACGCGGCGTCCGAAAAGCGGTTACAGAGACCGGAATCGACCATGAACATCGTTTGACTGCCGGCGCTGGCTGCGATATGCGCGATCTCATGGGCCAGGACACCTGCGAGTTCAGCCTCCGTCTGCGCATGGACTATTAGGCCAGAGCTTACGTACAGATAGGCGCCTGGAATCGCAATCGCTCTTGGCTCGGCGCGGTCAATCACTCGAACCTGCATTGGAAATCCCGGCTCCAGCTTGCCGGTCAACGTGTGAATGTATTGAGTGACGCGAGCATCCGCCAGCAGGCTCCATTGACGCTCAACATCCGCCGCCAAGCCCCTACCTATCGCGCTTTGCTTTTCGAGTGGAATTTGGCCAAATGCCGAAGCGATCACCAGCAGCGCCGTCCAACGCATCATTCTGTGCACTCGACGTTCCGTCTCACTGACCGGTTGCATAAAACTCGCCTGCACCGACGATCTCTGCCGGACCAGTCAGGTAGACGGTATCCTCCCAGCGCAGGTCGAGCGACTCGCCGGCTGTCATCACGCGTACGGGACTCGCGGCCAGATTCCTCAAAATCGCCGCCACCGCAGCACCCGTCGAGCCGGTTCCGGAACTCAGCGTGACCCCGGCGCCTCGCTCGTAGAAGCGCGCTTCGATGGTGTGCTGGTCCACCACGCGCACGAACGATACGTTGGTACGCTTCGGAAAATGCGGATGTCCTTCGATCTCGGCGCCCAGCGCAGGCCAATCCGCCGGAAAGCCGTCGACAAAGACCGCGCACTGCGGATTGCCGACGTCGAGAATGGTCACCTCCTGCGAGCCGCCCCGCACCGGCAGCAGGCAGCGGACCTGGTTGGCGTCGAAAACCGGACGGCCCATGTTCATCTCGAACAGAAAGCGGCGGCCGCTGCGCTCCATCAGGCGCAAATGTTTTGGCCCGGCGCCGGTCGCGATGGTGACTTCGTTGGACGCGCGCCCCGCGTCGATGAGCAACGCCGCTGCACAGCGCGTCCCATTGCCGGAAATCTCGGCCTCGCTGCCATCTGCGTTGAATAGCTGAATGGACGTGTCGCGCACCAGCATCCAGCCGTCGGCGCCGATGCCTGTATGACGATCGCAAATCGCGCGCGCGATCGACGCCAGATCCGTGGCCGCAACCTGATCCGCCCAGCTCAGCAGGAAATCGTTGCCGGCGCCATGCGCCTTTGTGAACGGGATGGTCATGGTGGTTTGTACCAAATGATAGCGTGGCCCGTTAGGATAGTGTTTTGCTCACACAGCAAGACCGGGCTTTCGCCCCTTCCGGGTCAACGCCCGGCACTCACAACTGGCCGGAGGTCTTGGCGCGATTGGCAGCCGCTTGCTGCGTCGTGTTCGCGCTCGACGCCGCCGTCTTCCGCACCGGCTGGTATCAGCACGTCCTCGAACCCGCATCCTTCGCCGGCAATTTCGAACGGGCGGTGCGGAACGAACGGCAACGGCCCATCGATGGCCGCAAGCAGATCCTCGCTGTTGGCGACAGCCGCTCGCTTTCCATCCGCCCGCGGATCGCCGAGGAGTTGACTGGCCGCACGGAGTTCGCCTTCGCCAACGTTGCGGTTCCCGGCAGTTCCGCGCGCGGTTGGTACTATTTGCTGCGCGACATCGACCCGGACGCGCGGCGCTACACGGCGATCATGTTTGGCGTCGACGATTACGACGACGAAGACGGCGCCGAAGAACTCGCCGACCGAATGCTCGATTTGCAGATGGCCGTGGGCAGCCTCCGCTTGACCGATCTGTTCGACTTCCCGTTTACTTTTCGCGGCGCGCAGAACGCGCGGCAGGCTTTTCTGGGTTGCCTTCTAAAGGGCGCCGCCTACAAGACGGATCTCCACGGATTTCTCGCTCACCCCAAGCATCGCTGGAACGATGCAGCGATCTGGCGCGAGCGTTCCGTGCGCGAGGATTGGAATGCGACGGGCCCGATCGGCAGCCTCGCGGGGCTCAAGGTCGACTGGTCCGCGAAAAAGCTGACCCTTCCGTCCGGCGTGGACGCGATGACCCGCGAGCTATTGCGGCGCCAGGTGGACACTCCCAGTTATCCGCAAACCGGGCGCAACGCCCAATTCCGGCGCCAGTGGCTGACGCGCATCGCCGACCGTTACCGGAATTCTCCAACCGTGCTCCTTTTCGTGCGACTGCCGCGTTCACCGATTCCCCGCCCCGAAGCGCTGGCGCCGGCCAAGCAACGCGGCGTTATCCGCGAATTGGCCCTGCGTCCGAACGTGATGCTGGCCGATGAGCACGTCTTCGAGCCGCTGGAATCGCCGGAGTTTTTCAGCGACCAGTTTCACCTCAATGCCGAGGGGTGGACGCTCGCAACCCGCATCGCGGTAGAGCAACTTCGCATGGCGCTGGCTCGCGCGGCGGGGAGGTTCTGAGTTGCTCTTCAGCACCATTCCATTTTTTGTTTTTCTGGCCACGGTGCTGTTGCTCTTCTGGATCTCGCCGCCCGCATGGCGCAAGTGGCTGCTTCTGCCGGCCAGCTACTTCTTCTACATGTGCTGGAACCCGAAGTTCGTTCTGCTTCTGCTCGCGCTGACCGCCATCGATTTCGCGGCGGCGCTGTGGATGAGCCGCGTTCAGCCGGAGCGTCGCAAGTTCGTTTTGTCCATCAGCCTCGTTGCCAACCTCGGGTTTCTCGGCTTCTTCAAGTACTACAACTTTCTTGCAGCCAATGTCGCCGCGGCGATGGGGAAACCGGCCGATTCGTTCTTTTTCGAAATCGTGCTTCCGCTCGGCATCAGCTTCCACACGTTTCAGAGCATGTCATATGTCATCGACGTGTACCGCGGGCAGCAGGCGCCCATCCGGAACGTAAGCGACTACGCTCTCTTCATTTCGTTCTTTCCGCAACTGGTCGCCGGACCGATTGTGCGCGCGCGTGAGTACTTCCGCGATTTGTACGGCTGGCGGCCGCCCAGCCGCGTCGAAGTTCACCGTGGCGTCTTGCTCATTTTCTTCGGACTCACGAAGAAAGTCGCACTGGCCGACCAGTGCGCTTTGATCGCGGACGGCTACTTTGGCAGCATCGCCGCGCATCCGGGCCTGCTGCCCGCGTGGAGCGCCGCGGCAGCTTTCGCCGCCCAGGTCTATTTCGATTTCTCCGGTTACTCCGACATGGCCATCGGCATGGCGCTGTTACTGGGGTTCCGTTTCCCGGAGAATTTCCGACGCCCGTTCCTGAGCGATTGCATCACGACGTACTGGCAACGCTGGCACATGACCCTGTCGCGCTGGTTGCGCGACTACCTGTATTTTCCGCTCGGCGGAAGAAGCCGCCACTCCGCGCGCGCCTACACCGCCCTGATGATCACCATGCTGCTCGCCGGACTCTGGCACGGAGCCGCGTGGCATTTCGTTCTTTGGGGCGGAGCGCTGGGGCTGGTGATTTGCATCGAGCGGGCTTTTGGAGTTCGTCCGCTGCGCTGGCGCGCGCAACCTCTGCTTTATACCCTTCGCATTCCAATCGCGTTCGCAATTTTTGTCGCCGCTACGGTTCTGTTTCGAGCGCCGGATATGAAGACCGCCGGAATCGTATATGGCCAGATGTTCGGGCACACCCTCGGTCCACAATTGTTAAATCTTTGGCAGACCGGCCTGGCTCTCTGCGCGCTGGCATTGGCGGTATTGGAGGAATGGCTGGGATGGTTCGAACACCTGGCCGCAGGTTCGCGCTGGGCCTATATCGGCGCGGTTGCGCTCATGCTGTTGACTCTCGAATTTTTCAGCGTGACCGAGGTTTCGCTGCCCTTCGTCTACTTCCAGTTTTGAATCTCGAGGGGCGGGCCGCCGGTGATGCCCGAGTCCCGTTTGTAGATTTCGATTACCGGAGCGTTCTTGAGCATGATGATGTGTTCCAGACGATAGCGCGGTCCGTTTTTGAACGTGGCGCGCTGTACGGCGGTCGCCACCGGATCGCCGGAGATCGCCACGGCCCACTCTTCGTGGAGGAACAGATCGGGGCGCGTGGTGGCCGCCATCCAGGCGGGCTCGTTGCCGTCGTGCAACATTTCGCGCAGCGGGATGCCGGCTTGGCGGAAAATCCCGGTCAGGTCGCCGAAGCTGGTGAAGATGCCTGCGCCGTGCACGTACCGATCCGCAAGAACGTGCGCGGCCTCGGCCGTCCAGGCGCGGCGCGCGTCTGAGTTGAGCTTCGATTCTTTCCAGCAGATCCAGTCGTCGGGCTGCGGCCGGATCAGCCACGGCGCGATTCCCGCTCCGATCACCGCCACCGCAACGAAGGGCCGCCAGCGCTTGCTCACAAGCAATGTGAGGGCACCGCCTGCGATCGCCAGCAACGGCAGCGCGGTGACGCCATAGCGCGTGTTGTAGTAGCTGTCGAACCAAAGCTGCGGGACAAACACGGGCGTGCCGCCCGAGTGCATGCTCCATAGGTAAAAGATGGGCGTGAGGGAAGCGAACACCAGCGGCCAGAAGATGCGCTTCCAAATTATGCCGAGCAGTCCGGCCGCTGCGGCGATCAACACTCCCCACCCGGTGAACATGGCCGTCATGGTGCGGTAGAACAACCACGTTTTCCGCCAATCGTGATCGCCGGGATAAGTGCCGGTTTTTTTGTAAATGGCTTGCGCGGAATACGGGCCGTTATAAAATTCGAGCGGATTCCCGTATAGCCACCAGTTGTGACCCAGCCAGTAAAGCGGCGCGATCGATGCAACGCTCGCGAAGATCAGCGCCGCCAGCAGTCTCCGCCGCCGCGCGGCAAACAGAAAGTAGACCGTGACAAATGGGATCACGAACCAGCCTTCGTAGCGCGCGAGCGCCGCCGCCAGGCTCGCGCACCCGGCCCCGGCCACGGCGAGAAGCGATTGCGTTTCGCGGAACAGGATGGTGAAGTAAAAGAGCGCCATCAGCGCGGCGAGAACCATCGGCTCGGACATCGGCGTGGACTGCAAGTACAGAAGATTCGGGTTCAACGCCAGCAGTCCCAGTGCGGCGGTTGCCGCGGCCGATGATAAAGTCCCGCCAGCACGAAACAGGCCGATGATGGAATGGCGCCGGCCAGCCCGCTGCGCCACAAGCGGTCATCCCTGACGAAGGCGAGCGCAAGCAAGTGCGGCAACGGCAGCCAGGACGTTCCGATCTGATCGTATCCCGGAGTGCGCGAATCCAAGATGCGGCGCGCGATGTTCAGGTGCGCCTCGGCGTCGCCATAATACAAGGTCCACCCGGAACGGCTGACAAACGCGGCCGCTGCCACGCTGAGTCCGGCCAGCAGGACGAACACGACACACAGCTCGAGAAAACGTGCGCGTTTCAAAATTCGGTGAAGGCCCGAAACTCGTCGAAGCGGGCGTCAATTTCGGAGCGGGTCAGCGTGCGGAAGCGGTCCACGCCGAATTTCTCGCAACAAAAGCTGCCCATCACCGAGCCATAGATCACGGCGCGGCTGAGCTCCTTCGCGTCGATGTGTCCCGCTTTCAGATCGAAGCCTTTCTCGGCGAGGTATCCGATGAATCCGCCCGCGAAGCAATCACCCGCGCCGGTGGGATCGAACACTTCCTCGAGAAGATATCCGGGGACGATGAAGTGCCAGTCGCGATGAAACAGAACTGCGCCATACTCGCCGCGCTTGATCACCAGCGTGTGGGGTCCCATCTCGAAGATCTTTGCGGCAGCGCGTCTGAGGTTGTGCTCGCCCGAAAGCATGCGCGCTTCGGCGTCGTTGATGAGCAGAAAATCCCACTGCCGGATGGTGGCCAGCAGTTCGTCGCGATAATCTTTGATCCAGTAGTTCATGGTGTCGCCGCCGGCCAGACGCAAGCCGTTCATCTGTTCGCGCACGCTGCGCTGCAATGCGGGCTGGATGTTGCCCAGGATCAGGTAGGGCGCGGCGCGGTAGCTTTCCGGCAGCTTGGGATCGAACCCGGCGAATACGTTGAGGTCGGTGACCAGCGTCGTGCGGTCGTTCATGTCGGGCGAATAGACACCGGCCCAGAAAAACGTTTTGCCGGCAACGCGCTCCAGGCCTTCCAGATTGATGCCGCGGCTCGCGAGGAACGCCTCGTCCTCTTTGGCAAAGTCGTCGCCGACGATGGCGACGATTCTGGTCTTGGCGAAGTAGCTGGAGGCCAGCGCGATGTAAGTGCATGCGCCTCCCAGCATGCGCTCGACATGCCCATGCGGCGTCTCTACGCCGTCATAGGCGACGGAACCAACCACAACAACGGACATAAATCTGATTGTAGTATCTGCGAGGCAGGGCCATGCTTTCGGATAGAATGAAGTTGCCGCACCTTGGGCGGTTAGCTCAGCCGGTTAGAGCGCCTGCCTTACAAGCAGGAGGTCCGCGGTTCGAGCCCGCGACCGCCCACCAGTTTTTGGTTTGCTCAGCAGTCTCGGTAGCACAGACATAGGAACGCGACCGGTGCATGGTCGTGATCCTCGTGGAGGGTTCAGGTGAAGACAAAAGTGCGTTCGCCGCGCCGCCGGCTTCGTACAAGCGTCACTCCAGCACACGCCAGGGCGAACGGCGTTCCCGGCAAGACGATTCAAGAACTGGCGCGGGAACGCGGCGCAAAGCCATTTGACCCCCAAGCCTTCGCCGGAATTGTGCCGCCACACGAGGATATAGGCGCATTTGTCGAAGAGATCTACAGCGCCCGCACATAAGAAGCTTTGGTCCACGATCCGCTCGACATCATCCTGCTCGACACGGACGTTTTCTCCTATCCGATGGAGCCCAGCGATCGGCGTGGTCTGCCATATCTCCGCCACGTGGAACGGCGAACCCCGGCTCTTTCGTTCATCACCGTAGCAATGGGATCGGCGGTCGTGTGTCTTATCATTTTGAGCATTTACGGTTCGATTGCGAATCGAGTTTGGCAGCCGTTCGGTAGGCGGATAACGGCTACTCCACAATCGACAGCGCGATGATGCTCGATTCCGCGGCCACCGCAACGTACTGCTTCCCGTCGAACGAGTAAGTCATCGGCGACGCCTTCCAGGAGTGGTTCGTCTGGAAGCTCCACAGCGGCTTGCCCGTCAGCGCGTCCACGGCCATCAGCGCGCCGCCTTCTTCGCCGAAGATTACCAGCCCGCTCGCGGTAGCCAGCGTGCCGCCCCAGGAATTCGCCGGCCCGGGTTGCGGTAATTCCCAGGCGATCGCGCCCGTTCGTATATCGATCGCCTTGAGCACCCTCTCCGGTTTTGGCTCCGGCGCCGTGCGTTCCGACCCGCCCAAATATGTCTTCCCCGCCTCCCACTCGCCCCCCTCGCTCTTCGTGTAGATGCTGCATTTCTCGAACGTCTGAATGTAGTACAAGCCGGTTGCAGGATTGAATGAGGGCGAGAACCAATTCGTCGCGCCGTCCTGCGAAGGGCACACCCTGGTGCCGGAGCTGGTCGGTTCCTGGTTCGGAAGCTTGATCGGACGTCCGTCGCGCCCGATCCCGCTTGCCCAGGTCAGATTCTTGACGAATGGTTTTGCCAGCAGCAGTTTCCCGTTCACGCGATCGAAGACGTAGAAGAACCCGTTGCGGTCGGCATGCAGCATCAGCTTGCGAGGCCGGCCCTCCCAATCGGTGTCTACCAGAACCGAAGTTTCCGTCGCATCCCAATCCCACAGATCGTGCGGAGTGAATTGGTAATGCCACTTGAGCCTGCCGGTCTTGCCGTCCAGCGCCAGGATGCAATCCGAATAGAGATTGTCACCCAGGCGATGATCGCCGTTGTATTCCTTGGCGGGGTTTCCCGTGGGCCAATAGACGATATCGAGTTGCGGATCGTAACTGCCGGTGAACCAAGTCGGCGCGCCGCCATGATCGATGTCTTTGCCTTGCCATGTCTCCGAACCAGGCTCGCCGCGCTTGGGAACGCTCCAGAATCGCCACGCTTCCTTGCCGGTGGCTTGGTCGAAAGCGGCGACAAAACCGTTCGCGCCATGTTCGCCGCCGCCGACGCCGGAGATAACGAAATTCCCCGCGGGCAACGGCGCGGAAGTGGCGAAGTAGTTCTTATGCCAGTCGGCAATCTCGGCGTCCCACAGCAACTCTCCGTTAAAGCGGTTCAGCGCGATGATGTGGGCGTTGTCGGTTTCCATGAACACGCGGTCACCGGCTACTCCAACACCGCGGTTGACGCCGACGATGCCGCTCAACCCTTGCGTGCGGGGCCGGCGGTAATGCCAGACCTGGCGGCCCGTCCCCGCATCCAGGGCGTAGCACTCGTTCGTCGCGGCCACATACATCATGCCGTCCACGACGACGGGTGTTACTTCCGATCGACCCGCGTTCGGAATCGTAAATACCCACTTGGGCGCCAGCCGCGCGATATTGCTCTTGTTGATTTGTGTGAGCTTCGTATAACGGTTGCCGCCGGGATCGCCGTTATAAGTGGGCCAGCCGGTCTCTGAAGTGACCTCTCGAAAACGGTCGCCCGCCCGGCGCAGCAAATGAACGCGCTGATCGTCGGTGCGCAATTGCAAATCCTCGAAACCCTCGCCGAGCACTTGCCCATTCAGCACTCTGCCATCGATCGTTTGAACCTTGATGCGCACAACCGGACGGCTCTCGGCGCGCCGCTGCATCGAGCGCAGGAACCGGATGAGATTCGGCATCTCGGTGTCGGCAACCTGGCTGGGCGGCATGCCTCGCGACGGCAGTCCTTCGCGAATCAACCCGGTTAACTGCTGGTCGTCTCGAGCCGCGAGGCGGAGTCCAATCGCCGGCCCCATTTCGCCTCCGTTGCCGTCTGCCCCATGGCACGTTGCGCAGCGAGTCTCAAATGCCTTGCGGCCTGCATCGGCGTCTTGCGCGGCCAAGCTCGCTGTGGCAATCGAACCAGCGATTAATAAGATAATTGAGTACGCGATTTCGCAAATACGGTCACATGTGCTTCCGTGGCGCAGGCTCTCAGCCTGCCGACTCGACACTCGTGCCGAGTCTTGTGCTCGGCTTGGCAGGAAGCGTCGAGACGAGTCTCGACGCAGCAGCCTGAGAGGCTGCGCCACAGGCGCCGAATACATTACCGAACGTATGAAACGGCGTACCAAGATAACAGGGATCCGCACAACGTGCGTCATGGTACCAATTGATAGCTGACGAACGCCAGCCGCCGGCTGTCCGGCGACCAGGAGTGCACGTTGATCGTTCCCTGACCGCCGAAAAGCTTCGCCAGAACGCTGATTTTCTTGTTGCTGAGCGTCATCATCCGCAGCATCACATCCTTGTTCGCCGGATGACCCGTGACGTCCTTTTCATAAGTTAGAAACACCATCCGCTGTCCGTCGGGCGAAATGTGCGGGAACCAATTGTTGAACTCGTCAGACGTCACCGCCTCCTGTTCGCTACCGTCCGCTAGCATTCGCCAGATCTGCATGCTGCCCGTGCGCGCCGAATTGAAGTAGATATATTTCCCGTCGGGCGAGTATTCCGGACCATCGTCAAGTTCTGCGGCCGTGGTGAGGCGCTTTTCTTCGCCGCCGGCCGCCGGAATCGAATACACGTCGAAGTTGCCATTCCGCTCGCCGCAGAAAACCAGCGTCTTTCCATCCGGCGACCAGCCGTGCCAATACGAGGGCGACTTCTCGGTCACGCGCCGCGGTGTTCCGCCACCGATCGGCACTACATAGATGAGCGACCTGCGCGGTTCTTGCGATTGGTCGCTGATCGCGAGCATCGTCCCATCCGGCGAAATTCCGTGGTCGTTGTTCAGCCGCGTGGCGAATCCCGTATCGATCGGTTCCGGCTTCCCGCCGTCCACCGGAATGCGCTGGAGCCGTCCGTTCCCGTTGAACAGCAGCAGGTTGTCGCGCGTCCAGTTGGGTGCTTCGAAGCGTTCAGCCGCGACATACACCACGCGGCGGTCCGTGGACGCAACCGTGATCGTCTCCAGCGTGCTGTAGAGCTTCGCTGGGCTGGATGGCGCCACCGGTGCTATTTCAACGTTGGTGAACACGGCGCTCTCGATGGCATCCTTGTTGTGCGCGCAGACTCCGATGCCAACGTAAAACGGCTCCCGCATCGGGACCAGCATCGACCCACCGGCCAGACGCAGTTCCTCGCCATCGCCCGCCACGGACATGTAGAAATATTTGCCCAGCTTGCTGATCCGCAACCGCTTGGGCGCCGCCAGATTCCACTGGATCCCATGCGTGGCTGCGCCCTTTTCCTCCCGCGATTGCAGCGACGTCAATCCGTTGCCATGCAGAACCGCATCGGCGTACGCCGAATCCGCATCCAGGCTCTGGCGGATCATGAGCACAGCCTTCTTGTGCGCATTTCCGCCGGCGTCCGTGAAAGAAATGTCCGCTGTCAGCGTGACGTCGCCCGCAACTTTCTTCCATGCGAAATGAAAAGCGTCCGCCGCGGCCCACATATTCTCGCCGCTCCCGCTGACACGGTAGCTCTGCGCGGATGCATCGTATTTCACCGAACCTGCATGCAGAACCGTCCCAATGTCGCCGTGACTCTCGAAAACACCCGCGACATTCGGCTTGGTCTGCGCGGCACAGGCGAGACACAAAACACACCCCAGCGCCCAGGCCCTCATGACAGCAGCGCAGCCTGCATCATGGCCCGCGCGTAACCAACGTTGAATGCGAAAGCCGCATAGCCGCCGCCACCTGGATACCCTCTCAGCGGGCCCCGGTCGCGGTCGTAGTCGAGCGCGCGCGGATGTTCCGGATAGATCAACCGCGTGTACTTTTGCTTCACCAATTCCTTCATCACCGCGAACATGTTGTTCTCGCCTTCATCGATGAACACTTCCGTGTACCGTTCATACGGCTTCTGCACCTTGACGTTGCGGAAGTGCATGTGATTGATGCGGTCGCGCGATCCGAAATAGCGGCAAACTTCCACCGGATCGTGACCCATCTCGCGCGTGACGCCGCAATCGAAAGTAATACCGTTGGCCGGGCTCTTCACGATTTCGATCAGGCGCTTCCAGCCTTCCACGCTTCCCATGATCTGTTGCGATCCGCGGCTGATTGGCGACGGGGGATCGTTGGGATGCAATGCCATCCGGACACCGGCCTTTTCGGCCTCCGGTATCACGGCCTTAAGAAAATAGGTGATGTTGGTCCACATCTCCTCCAGTGTATGCGCGCCCTCGCGCTCGAGCGGCGGCAGATCCTTGAACGGAATCTTTTTCCCGTCTACGTCGATGGGGCGTTCGTAATCGAAGCCCGTCCAGCCCGCGCCTGCGCGCCCGGTCTCCTCGAAATAACCTTCCATGGCGCGATGCGCATACCAGTTGTACTCGACCATGGGCAAACCGGCCTCGCCCGCCGCGCGGATGGAGCGGATCACTTTGTCGATATCCTCGTCGCGTCCCGGCCTGGCATAGATCGCGTTGTTGAATCCCGCGATCATCAGATTGCCGAGCGTCACACCGTTCGCTTTGAGCTGATCCATCTGGCTGCGCAGCCGGGCCGCTTCCCAGGGAATAGGCGGCCCTCCGGAAAGCACATGATCCACGCCGAGCTGCTTGATGCGTCGCGCTGTCTCTGGAGTGGGCCCGCCATCGCCGATCGAAAGACAAATCTTGGGCGTGTCGGGACCTTCGAAGCGCGGCCCCGGCACGCTCGCGGCAGCGCTGAGTGGCGGAGCAAGCGCCGCGACGCCGGCAGCCTCAATCAATTTTCTTCGTGAAATGTGGCCCGTCATCTTTTAGTCCTCCGTAGCAACAAACTGCCGGCAACCTCGTGGCGCAGGCACTTCTTGCCTGCTGGGTCGAGACTCGTCTCGACCACAGGTCTTCGCAAGTACACGATGCGCCTGGCGCGATGAACTATTCCTTCGCGCCCTTGATCCACGCCAGAATAGTCGCATATTCTGCCGAATCTTTCGTGAACCGGACGCCGCCGCCATGCGAGAGAATCTTCGACGCCGCAATACCCTCGCTCTCCGCGCTGGATGTCGGCTTGCGCAGAATCAGACTGTTCTCCGGATTCGCCGTATCCACCACGTTCCGCGCCGTCGACCATGTTCCGTCAAACAACGTGTGCGTCGCATGGCAGTTCACGCACGCGTAGCCGTCTTTCCCGCGCTTCATGAGAATCGGCTCCACGTATCCGCGAAAGAAAGCCTCGTCCAATCGCGCTTGCGGTGCGCGGTTTGTGGCGCGCCCGCTGGCGCTTGCGTTCATGGGCGCAGGCTTCATCTGCCGGACCACTTCACCGGCCTGCGGCATCTGTTCCAACTTGGCGTTGAGCAGCTTCACGTCATTCCCCGACGGCCCCGCCACACGATTCACGTCGCCGAACCGCGTCTCCCGCACCACCAGCGCCGCCGCCGTGGCAATCCGTCGCATCTCGGGGTCTTCGGAATCCAGCAAAGGCGACAACGCTTTCGCAATCCGATCGGCGCTCGCTCCGAAAAACGCGATCTGCTCGATATCATTGCCGATGCGGTTGTAAACCGGCGGCCCCGCTTTAGCCAGGTCGGCGGTCAGATCGTAAACATCCGCGCGCCGCAGCGGAAATCCGGTGAGAGCGCGCAACAGAGCCTTTTTCTGCACGTCTGAATTGCCTTCCAACACCGCCGCAAACTTCGCCGCCAGCCGTGACTCCAGCGCAAGCCGCCCCCGAATCGCGCGCTCCCGATCCTCCGGCCGCCCAAGTAACGGGATCCAGTTGTTATAGAGGTAGCGGATGTTCTCGTCCGCTAGATTGTAGATCGCGTCGCTCAGGTTGCTCGCCACCCAATCCGGTTGCGGCCTCGACACCGCCGCCAGCAGCGTGTCTTCAATGCGGCTCTTTGTGTTCGCGTCAGGACTCCAGAACCAGAACTGCCACAGCCCTTTGATCGACTGCATGCGCACCGTCACCGCCGGATCGTCAACCAGCTTCGCGAGCGCAGTACCGATTTCCGGACGCTTGGCGATCGCCGAAAAATGAGCCGCGAACACGCGCGTCGCTCCCCAGCGCACACGATCGTTCGCGGACCCGAGCGCTGCGATCAATTCCGCTGACGGTGTCTCCGCGTGCCGGCTGCACGCCTGCCGCATCGCCCACGCCGCCGTGCGCTGCACCAGTTTGCTCGGATCGCCCAGCAACTTCGCGTAGCACGCCGCCTCCGTCCCCAGCCGCCCCAGCGCTTCCACCGCGGCCTGCCGAATCAGCGCATCATTCGATCCTGCCGCGGATTCGATTTCTCTGCGCACCGCCGCGGACGGAGCGTCCCACACGCCGTCGAGTTGCTCGAGCAACTCCACCGGATCGCCCGGCAAACGCGCCACCGGCGTCGAACCCCATCCCTTTACTCGCCCTTCCATCGGAAAATACGAGCTCAGCGCCAGAATTGCCATCTGCGTCTCGCGGAACGGCGTCCGAAAATTCTCGAACGATTGCAGCGGGTCCATCCAACCGCCGAAGGATTGCTGCCTCGCGAGCAAATAATCGATGGCCTTCCTCACCTGCGGATTTGTCGCCGGGATGCCGGCCGCTTGCAACGCCCACAACGCGTGCCCGGTTTGAAACTCCACTTCAGGCTGCTTCGCATCGAACCGCATCGACCATTGCCCGTCCGGCCGCTGCAAGCTGAGAATCCGCTCCGCGTTCTTCTGAATCTGGTCCCGGTATCGCTCGCGATCGATGTCCGCCAGCGCCAGCGTCTGGTAGCAGAGATCCACCATGTTCTTGATCTCGCCCGCCGCGATGAAATCGCCCAGCCGCGCTTCCTTGGTCGCCGTCCACGCATACCACGCCACTTCGTGAGCGCTTACCAGCGGCGTGTTCCCGTTGGTTTCGTCCGGCGGAAGCGTGTCGCGGCCGGCGTAATAAAGATTCAGGTACTTCGCGATGCCGTCGTGAAACGCCGCACGCCGCTCTCCGCTGACTTGATCCTCAAAGATGTCCATCAGGTGCGACATCCGGCCCAGTACATTCGCGGGCGCCGAAATCATGCGCGCCCACACCGCGCCCTGTTCCTCGAATCCATAAAACGGCCGCGGGTTGTTATAGAACCGCTCGGTCAGAAACTGCAATTGCTGCCGCTCGACCACCGGGTACCCGTTGCGCGCGGCGTAAAGTTGGGCTCGCAGCGGAAAATGCGTCACGTGACAACCCACGCACAGCGACGTTTCCTGATGCACGCTCGATATGCGATCTAAGATTCCGCCGCGACGTGGCGTATTGCCGTGCCACGAATCGCCCGCGGCCATGATGTAATCGATCGCCGTGCGCACCGCCACGCGCGGATCCTGATACGGCGGCGCATCGTAAACTCGCGTGCGCAGCTTATATTCCGGATGATTCGCACGAACGGCGATGTAATAAGCGCCCTTCTCGCTCAGAGTGCGGGGCGTAAATTTATTCCCCGCGAGCGCCTGCACTTCGTGCGGCAGCGTGACCGGATCTTCTCCCTCGAAATACTCTATCGGTTTCCCATCCACGACCCGATACACCGACACATTCGCCGGAATCTGGTCGCGCTCCATCAAATCGATCTGCAAGAAGACGAGCTTTGGAGTATCTCCGGAGAATTCAAACCGGTACCAATCCAAGCCGGCCGGATCTTCCACAGTCGCGCGGCGCGGCGTCCCGGTCAGAGGGATGTACTCCGCATCGTCTCCGGATGCGAACACCGTCTTGCCGAGCCGGATCTCCATCGCGTCCTGCCAGCGATGATTTCCGCCGCTCTTCACCTCCGCCGACCGGGGCCACCGGTTCACCTGCAACGTGTAGCCGCCCGATGCGCCGGTTGCTTCAATGTGCAGCACACCATTGCCGCGATGCTGGGCGTGGAATTGCGTGTAGTAATCCGGATCGCCCGCGTGCAGCGTCTTAGAACACAGAACGGCCTGCCCCTCGCGCAACTCGACAACCACGCGCGCGTCCGGACCTAGGTTGCGCAACGAATCGACCGAGTACAGCAGGCTGTACTGATAAGCCGGATCAAGCGCCGCTAAGGCGATGCTTTCCGAATGAATCGTTCCCGTCCGCGAGACGACAACCGGCAACGAAGCCGCAGCCAACGCATTCAAACATGCAAAAAGAGCCGCGGACCTCAATCTCAGCGCCACCCTACTATTCTACAGATTGTTGCAACCTTGAACTATCCCATCAGCGTTCATCAGCGTTCATCCGCGGCCAAAAAATAATCGCCCCGCTCGATTCAACGCGCTTTCCCCGCGGCCCGCTCCAGTTCCCCCATTTGCGCGAGACGCCCGTGAATCGGCGCGATCTGCGCCACATCCAGCTTCCGGGCCATTACTTCATCGTAAAGAGCCACTGTGGTCGGATTGGGCGTGGCCGGCGCGGTAGCAATCGCCTGCGCCGGTGGAGTGAACACGTCGGCCTCCACCAGGATCTTCTCCTTGGGCAAATAGATCATCGTCATCGCGTCGTCGTGCGGATTGTTACGCACTAGATAAAGCTCCATCACACGGTTCCCATCGCTGATCACCTGCTTGTCGGCGAATGTGAGAATCTTCGCCTTGATCCTTTTGGGATACTTGCCCGGATTCAAGGTCCGCGGCGCCGCCACCGCCCGCGCAAAGAACTCGCGGTTCATTTCCTGTGTGACGATCGTTGCACCCTCGGCTGCGAACGGTCGAACGCCGCCCGAGTGATCGAAATGATGGTGCGTCGGCACAACGTACCGGATCGGCTTGCCCGGAATCAGCCGCCGAGTTTCGGACATCACTGCCAGCGCGCGTTCCTCGTTCTGCGGACCTTCGATCACCGCCACGTGGTCCTTGAACTCCACTGCCAGGCTGTGGTGCGATCCGCCTGTCAAGTACCACAGGCCATCGCCAAGCTTTTGCGATTCGACGCGCACGGCCGGTAACGTCGCTGTGCGGACCGCGTCGGGAACTGTAAGGCTCAGCTCCACATTTGCCTTCGCATCCGTGACGTTGAACTCCGTGGCCGGAAACCCGCCCTCGGATTCGACAATCTTCCCCGGAAACTTCACGCCGCCGAAGTCCTTGTAGTCGGAGAATGCAACCGTCACCGGCATGTCGCCCAGCACGGCGTTGTCGATCGCCGTCGCGACGCTCTGCGGCATGTTGTCCGCGCCAAGCGTCCCGCTTACCTTCCGCTTTCCGTCCAGAGTGAAGGAAATGGTCCTGCCCTTCACCTTCGCGCTATTGGCCTGCGCCGCCTTCAGAAACCCATGCGGCGTGAGAATCCGAATCATCAGGCTTCGCTGTTCCACCGCCGCCAATTGTGGCGCCGGATTGCCGTTGGGGAGGACGTTCCAGGCGCGTCCCTCGCTCAGCAAAGCTTGAATGCGCTGGTTGTTCTGCATCCCTTCAACTCGCGAGGCTGGTTTGTCGAAGGCTTGGGTGGTCTGAAAGCTCGCGAGTTCCACACGCGGCCAGGGCCCATTCGGATTCTTACTCTGACCGACGGTAAAGACAGCGCCGCTCCCGGAAAACTGGATCGTCTTGACGTTGGCTCCGCCAATCGCCTCGAGCGCCCTGTCGATCGCTGGATCGGCCGCCGGCAAAATCGTGGAAAACGTAATCAAGCCGCCCGCCAGCAGCATCGCCTTGTGACAAGCTCCGAAAAACATGTTCACCTCCTCGTCGGAGAGTTTACCACTCCCTATGCGCTCGGCTTCTCACGACTTAAAAACATGCTCTACGCCCGCAGGAACTGCGGGAAGCGTTTCCGCCTACGATACGCCAGCAGCGGGTATAATTTAGTCATGGGCAGCTCCACAAGTGAGCGGATCGTCAAGACACCAGAAATCTGCGGCGGGAGGGCACGTATTGCCGGTCACCGTGTTCGCGTGCTCGACATCGTCACTTGGCAAGAGCATCAAGGGCTTACGCCTGACGAGATCGTTGCTCACGTCCCGTCCATCACGCTCGCCGATGTACACGCCGCCCTCGCTTACTATTTTGATCACGTCGAGGAGATCCAGGCCGAGATGCGGGAGGAGCGCGCCCTTGTAGAGGATGCGCGCCGGAATAACCCTTCGCAGGTCGATGTGAAGCGGCGTGAGGATCATCGGGAAGCATCCTGACGGATGCTCATCCGATTTCACTTGGACGAAAATATTTCCACCAGTATCGCGGAAGGTCTACGCCGACGCGGCGTCGACGTGACCACTACTGCGGATGCCGGGCTGATGGGCGCGGATGACGCGGCTCAGCTCGCTTTTGCCGCGGCCCACGGTCGAGTAGTGGTTACACATGATGCCGATTTTCTGCGGCTCCATGCGGAAGGAACCGTGCACACAGGCATAGCATATTGCTTCGTAGGGGCATTGACGGTGGGAGAACTACTCGGCGTCTGGTTCTGATTTACGATCTGTTGTCAGCAGTGGAAATGGAGAATAGAGTCGAGTTTTTGTAGGGAGGCGTGATCGGCGGGAATTATCCGTCCCGGCGAGGTCATCCGGTCGATGAGACTATGAGTGTTTTGACCATTCGAGTATCGGAGTGCAAACTTCAGCGACTGAAGCTTTTTGCAGAGTCCCGCGGCCTCAGCGTCAACAAACTGATCGAAGAACTGTCCACTGTCGCGCTGGCTCAGCATGACGCCGAAATGCGGTTTCGTCTCCTCGTATCGCGAGGCTCGGCGCAGAGTGGATTGAAATTGTTGGACAAACTCGATCGCGGCTTCGAACGGAAATCACGTCGCTGATGTGATATATCACAAATGACAATCCACCCGGACCAAACTCTAAGAATCGGTTCGGCCAATACAGGCGAGTCACAACCCAGCCGCCCACCGATGTCACTCAAAACACTCAGCTTTTTTCCAACACGCGGACTACCGCGACATTGGCCATGCTATACCTGGGCGAGGATGACACAGAAGAACCCGCGTCTCCAAGTCGGCAACCCCAAGCGTCAGCGCGTGGACCGCATGACGCGCGGTGACGGCGATCTACGGATCCGCGTCTCCCTGAACCCAAATCCGCAAGCCAACTTACGTGAAAGCTATAACTTACAACACACGAGCGACACGCCCGAAATCGCCGTCACCAGCGTCACCCGCCTCTTCGAAACCAGGCGGAGTCGAATAAGCTCGGCAGCTCTGAAGACTGCAGGCGAGCCAACTTTCGGTGCGGCGTCCGCCCCCAATCCAGTCTGAAACATCAGAACTTGACACATCCCCAAATAGCCTGTCATACTGCCCTTTTGTCATGAGCGCGCAAGTCGTTACTGCCAAAGCCGCCTCCCCAACCGACCTGGCTTGGGAGGCGATCCGAGGCGCGTACGACCTTCAGGTCCACGTCGCTCCCGACGTCATCGAGCGGCGCATCGACGACATTGGCTTGGCCCAGGAATTCCTGGCGCGCGATCTCAAGGGATTCGTCCTCAAATCGCACTACTTCCCCACCGCCGAGCGCGCCAAAGTCGTTACCCGCGCCGTTCCCGGCATCCAGGCCTTCGGCGCAATCGTGCTCAATCACGCCATCGGTGGATTGAACCCCGTCGCCGTCGAGCTGGCCGGACGCTCCGGCGCCAAGATCGTGTGGATGCCAACCGTGGACGCGGCCAACGAAACCGCCGGCCGCCTGGATGGACCCAACACCAAGCTCCCGTTCTGGGCCAAGATTCAGCGCGAGCTGGCCGCCACCGGCATCGCCCCGCCGCCGCTCACCGTTCTGGATGCGAACGGCAGCGTGAATGAAGCAACCCGCAGGTGTCTCGAACTCATCGCCAGGCACAACATGATCCTCGCCACCGGCCATCTGGGACGCCGCGAGATCTTCGCCCTCGTCCGCGTGGCGCGGGAAATGAAGCTCAACAAAGTCCTGGTGACCCATGCCGAGTTCCCATCCCAGAACCTGACCGTGCAAGAACAGCTCGAGCTGGCCGACATGGGCGCATTCATCGAACATTGCTTCACTACCATGCACACCGGCAAAGCGCCATGGGAAACTGTTTTGGACAGCATTCGTCGAGTCGGTCCCGAACGCTGCCTCATTTCAACCGATCTGGGCCAGACCATCAATCCGCCGGTTTCCGATGGTTTTGCGATGTTCGCCCAGACTTTGCTCGATGCCGGTTTCTCGACGGAAGAAATCCGGCGCATGGGTGTTACGAATCCAAGCGCGCTGATCGAGTAGAATTGATTCGATTAGTGCTATGGACTCAAAGAAGAGCGTTCTGGTGGTGAGTGCGCACGCCGCCGATTTCGTCTGGCGTGCCGGTGGAGCGATCGCGCTATATGCGCAGCGAGGTTACCGCGTGCGGATTCTGTGTTTGTCCTATGGCGAGCGAGGCGAATCCGAGCGGCTCTGGCGGCAGCCCGGTATGACGCTGGAATGCGTCAAGACCTCACGGCGCGCCGAATCCGAGAAAGCCGCAGCCATTCTCGGAGCCGAGATCCGCTTCTTCGATTCCGGAGACTACCCGCTCTCGCCCACTCAGGACACCGTTCACGAGATGGTCGGCGAGTACCGCAAACTCCAGCCGGAGATCGTGCTCACTCACTCGTTCAAGGATCCCTACAACCCGGATCATCCGGATGCGAACGACCTGACGCTGCGCACCCGCGTCTACGCGCAAGCGGCCGGTTATCCGATCGACGGCAAGAAGCTCGAAGCGCCGCCGGTGTTTCTCTTTGAGCCGCACCAGCCCGAGCAGTGCGAATTCAAGCCCGAAGTACTGCTCGATATTACGTCAGTCTTCGACACGAAGCGCAAAGCCATGGAGTCGATGGAGGCCCAGGAACACCTCTGGAACTATTACACCGACCTCGCCAAGCGCCGCGGCACACAGGCGGTGCGCAACTCGGGACGAAAAGAAATCAAGTACGCGGAGGCTTACCAGCGAGTTTACCCGCAAGTCTCGAGCGAGTTGCTATGAGCCACAAAGTCGTGCGCTCGATTCCCCGCCCCGACGCGGAACTCGTGCGCTTGCTCGGCGAATTGGGCGTCGCTACCGTGCACGAAGCCCAGGGACGCACCGGCTTGATGCGGCCTTACATGCGTCCGATTTATCCCAACGCCAAAACCGCAGCGCCGGCCGTCACAGTTTTGTGCCAGCCCGGGGACAATCTGATGATTCACGCCGCCGTCGAAGTGTGCCGGCCCGGCGACATATTGGTGGTCGCTCCGGCGTCTGAATCCACCGACGGAATGTTCGGGGAGTTGCTCGGCGCCTCCTGCCGCGCGCACGGCATCGTGGGACTCGTCATCGACGCCGGCGTGCGCGACACCGCCGACCTCACCGCCATGCAGTTTCCCGTCTGGGCCAGGGCTGTCTCCGCGCAAGGTACCGTGAAGGCCAGCGCCGGTTCCGTTAACGTGCCTTTGGTGTGCGCGGGCGCCATGGTGAATCCCGGCGACGTGATCGTGGCCGACGCGGACGGCGTGGTCGTCGTACCGCGCGAGAGTGCCGCGGAAGTTGCCAAGCTCGGTGTCGCGCGGCGCGAGAAGGAAGAAAAAACTCGCCAGCGTCTCAGCCAAGGCGAATTGGGACTTGATTTCTACGGACTCCGCGCCAAGCTCGCGGAATTGGGAGTGGAGTATGTTGACGAGCCGCCTGAAGAGAAGTCCAAGGGCGGCCTCAGAGCAGTAGGGAGGTAACACATGGGACAAATCGTAACGGCAATGGCCACAGTCCACGCGCCGCAATTATTCACCAGGCCGCCCACGGACGATCCGGCTCAGCTCGATGCCGACATCGCAGCGATGCGCGAGTTGGGCAAATCGCTCGATGAAGCCAAACCGGATGCCGTGATCGTCCTCGGCAGCGATCATCTGGAAACATTCTTCCTGTCGTCGGTTCCCACGTTCGCCATCATCGCCGGCGAAAATTCCGTGGCGAAATTCGCCGGGCGCGATTACAACGTGCCCATCCATCAACCTTTGGCCGAGGATCTGTTGGACCGGCTGGTGCGCGCCGATTTCGACATGGCCTATTCGCAGGACGCCGTGCTCGGCCACTCCTTCGCCGCCGTCTACGAATGGGTGATCGAGGGCCGCAAGATTCCGGTTGTTCCACTCTTCGTGAATACCTATCTTCCGCCGCTTCCCTCCGCGCGGCGCTGTGCGGCGCTCGGCCGGGCCATCCGCGACATTGTGGCATCGCGGCCCGAGCGCGTCGCCATCGTCGCCAGCGGCGGCATGTCGCATTATCCCGGCACCTGGAAATATCCGCAGCCCGCCTTCGATTTCGATTGGTGGGCCATCGCCCACATGGAGCGCGGCCACCACGACGCTCTGCTCGACCTGACCAACGAGCAACTGGATGAAGTCGGCAACACCGAAATGCTGCCCTGGATGATCCTGTTCGGCGCAATCGGCAATCAGCCCGGCGAGCTTCTGACGTACCAGCCGACCTGGCACCACGGTCACGCCGTCATGCGGTTCATTCCGAACAAAAAAGGCACGCCTACAACGCCCGAGCCTGGACCGGAGTACGAGTTCCAGAATGCGGGCGGCTTTCAATTCTACAAGCATCCCGATCCCGTGCATTACAAGCTCAACAAGGTTCTCTACGATCTGCGCCACGACCAGAAACTGCGCCGCAAATTGTACGAGAACACGCCGGCGCTGGCCGCCGAATACGGTCTGAATCCGCAGCAGTCCGAGGCGCTCGAGACCGTCAAAGACGAGAACATCGACATGTTGCGGTCTCTGAAACCGCACCCGTTGGTGGAAGCGGGCGCGCATCCGCTTGGAACGCTGATGTGCCTCGTCGTTGTCCAGGCCGAAGCGCGCAGAATGCGCCAGGAGGCAACGGCGAATTGATGGCCGGACGCTTGGACGGTCGCGTTGCGGTAGTGAGCGGCGCCGCCGCTGGACTCGGCCGCGCGGCCGCGATTCGACTGGCGCAAGAAGGCGCAGCCGTTGAAATCCTGGATTTGAAGGACGGCTCCGAAGCGGTGAGTGAAATCTCGGCGCTCGGCGGAAAGGCGCACTCGATTCTGTGCGACAGCACCGACGAGCAGCAGATCGATCGCGCAGTGAAGGAAATCGAGGGCCGCCACGGCCACGTCGACATCCTCGTCAACAACGCCGGCATCCTGACCGCTCGCAAACCCTGGCTCACGCTCACCAAAGAAGAAGTAAACCGCTACGTTCAGGTGAACTACATCGGATACTTTTTGGTGACCAAGGCGATGTTCCCGCTCATTAAGAAAAGCAAGACGCCGCGCATCATCATGGTCGCCTCCCGAACCTATTTCCTGGCGAACCCCGGCCAGCTGGCCTATGTCGCCAGCAAAGGCGCTGTGATGGGCATGACGCGCGTGCTGGCCAAGGAACTCGGCGACGAAGGCATTCCCGTGAACGCCGTGATGCCCGGAATGGTGGCGACGCCCGGCACCATGGAGCACTCGCAGGAAGAGGCATTCAACCGCGTCATGAACAATCAAGCCATCAAGAAGCGCGTGCAACCCGAGCACCTCGCCGGACTGATCGCGTTCCTCGCCAGCGACGACGCCGAGTTGATCACCGGCCAGACGATCATCTGCGACGGCGGCGGCTACCTGCACTAGCAACTAAGGCCTTGTCATGAAACAATTGCGTGGATCTGCATGCTGTGCTAGTGGGGCAGGCCATCGTTTTTCGTGGCCTGCCAGCCGGACCGGGTGGCGCGCGTGAAGTGGTTCCCGTTCCTGCTCGCCATCGCCGTCGGCGCGGCAATCTTTTTCATCCCCACGCCCCACGGCCTTTCGAGAATCGCTCAGATCTCGCTCGCCATCACCGGCTTCACCATCATCCTGTGGGCATTCCAGGTGATGAACAACGGCGTGGCGTCGGTGCTGATGATGGCGCTGCTGATTCCCGCCGGCGTCAAACCATCGCTTGCGCTCAGCGGCTTCTCGACCGGTTCGTGGTGGGTGCTGCTCGCGGTTCTCTTCTACGGTTTCGCAATGCAGCGCACCGGACTCGCCGCGCGTATCTCCTATTACATCCTGTCGCTGTTTCCGGCGACGTACTCCGGGATTCTGGCTGCGTTCTTCGCGATCGGAGCGATTCTGTCGCTCGGCATTCCCTCCATGACCGTGCGCACCGCCATCATGGTGCCCATCGCGTGGGCGCTGGTGCAGTCGCTCGAGTTGAAACCGCGCAGCCGGAGTTCGGCCCTCATCATGCTCACGACCGTTGAGATGGCCGTCGTTCCAGGTTGCGGGCTGCTGTACGGATCGCTCTTCGGCCCAGTGGTTGATTCACTATTTCAAGTGAAACATTTGCCGTTGAGCTACCTGGCCTACGCGCGCGTCCTCGAACTACCCACGCTGCTGTTGTGCGTGCTCATCCTCATCGGCAACCAATGGGTGCTGAAACCGGACAAGCCGCTCGACTCCTCGCCGGAGTTCGCGCGAAATAAGCTGCGCGAACTGGGCCGCATGGGACGCGCGGAAACCATCACCGCGCTCATCGTCGCCTGCTCCATCGTGTTTTGGGCCACGGACCGCTGGCATCACCTCCCCAGCTTCTTCATCGGCATGGTCGGTCTCGCGGTGTTCGCGCTCGCGGGCATCGTCGGCAATGCCGATATCGCCGGCGGGGTGTCGTGGACCTTGTTGCTCTTCATGGGCGGCATCTTCAGCCTGGGCAATGTACTCACCGAATACAAAATTACCGACTGGCTGGCCGGCTACTTCGTACCCATCGCCCAACATCTGACCTTCAGCACGATCGTCCTGCTAGCCGTCGTGGCGATTGCCATGTTGCTAGTTCGGTTCCTCGACCCCAGCGGATTCATCGCCATCGCTGTCCTCTTCATCCCCATCGTCGAAACTACCAGCGCCGCCGGAATTCCTCCGCTCGTGTTGACCGCGGCTTTGATCCTGCCTTCCGTGCCGTTCTGGGCCACTTACCAAAATATTTGGGTTGCCATGGGCGACGGCATCACGGATGGCCAAGCCTTCACCGCGGGAGAACGCGTGCGTCTGGCGAATCTCTACGCTGCGTTGGCGCTGATCACGTTGGCCGTCTCCACGGGATACTGGAAATTGATTGGAGTGCTGTGATGGAAAGCTTGTCGATCGGATTCGTTGGCTTCGGCGAAGCAGCTTTCCACATCGCCAAGGGCCTGCGTCAACCCGGCATCGGCCCGATCGCGGCCTACGACATCAACACGCATGCGCCGGCGCTCGGCGAAAAGATTCGCCAGCGCGCTCAGGAAACCGGTACGCGACTGGTGGAAACGAACGAGGAATTGATCCGTTCGTGCGAAATTGTTCTGTCCACCGTGACATCCAATCACGCCGCGGCGGCTGCCGAACAGAACGTCCCTTTTCTCGGCGCCGGTCATCTCTATGCGGACTTGAACTCGGTCTCGCCGGCCCTGAAGCAATCCATTGCGCGCACCATCGCGGCCACCGGCGCGCGCTTCGTCGAGATCGCTGTGATGTCGCCGGTCCCGCCGCATGGCCACCGCGTTCCGATGCTCGCCGGCGGCACGGCAGCTCATGAGTTCGCCGAACGCCTCACCCCGTTCGGAATGCGCATCGAAATCGTCGGGAGCGAAATCGGCGTTGCCGCCGCCACCAAAATGTTCCGCAGCATCGTCGTCAAGGGCATGGAAGCGCTGCTGACCGAATGCGTCCTGGGCGCGAGCCGCTACGGTGCTGAGCAGCGCGTGTTCGCGTCGCTGGCCGAAAGTTTTCCAGGCATCGACTGGCCCGAGCTCGCCGACTACATGGTGGGGCGCGTCGTGGTGCACGGCGAACGCCGCGCGCGCGAGATGGAGGAGGTCGCCGAGACTCTGCGCTCGCTCGGCATCGAACCCATCATGGCCGAAGCCATCGCCCGCCGGATGGATTGGAGCGCGCAGCTCGGATTGAAAGCGCGATTTGGCGGCGATGCTCCGAAGAGCTACCAGGAAGTCCTGGATGCAATCAAAAAGATGACCGCCGCCGCAGACTGACTTAGGATTGGCGGGCCTTCTCCACATCCGGCAGGAATCCTGTTAACAAACCGATCATGGGCAGGAACGCGCAGACGTGGTACACGAAGTTGATGCTGGTCAGATCGGCGAGCTTGCCCAGCACCGCCGCGCCGACGCCTGCCATTCCGAAAGCCAGCCCGAAAAACAGGCCGGAGATCATCCCCACTTTGCCGGGAACCAGTTCCTGCGCATAGACCAGGATCGCCGAAAACGCCGAAGCCAGAATCACGCCGATCACACCGCTGAGAATGCTGGTCCAGAACAGATTCGCATAAGGCAACAGCAGCGTGAACGGAAGTATGCCAAGGATCGAGACCCAGATGACCGGCTTGCGTCCGAGGCGGTCGCCAACCGGCCCGCCGATCAGGGTACCGGCCGCCACCGCGCCCATGAACAGAAACAGGTGAAGCTGCGCGCTTCGCACCGTAACGTGAAATTTGTCGATCAGGTAGAACGTGTAGTAACTGTTCAGGCTAGCCAGATAGAAGTACTTCGAAAAAATGAGAGCGATCAGGACCGCCATGGACAGCGCAACTTTTCTCGAAGGCATCGCCACATGCCGGTTCGCGCCGGCCGATGAGGCAACTCCGGTGCGCCGGTGTTCCTTCGACCATGTGCCGACCTTTACCAGCACGATCATGCCCAGCAAAGCTGCCAGCGAAAACCAGCCAACGCTCGATCTTCCCCTCGGCATGACGATCAGGGCCGCAAGCAGCGGACCCATCGCAGATCCGGTGTTGCCGCCCACCTGAAAAAACGATTGCGCAAATCCGTGTTGTCCTCCCGACGCGGTGCGGACCACTCGCGACGACTCAGGGTGAAACACCGCGGATCCTATGCCCACTAGCGCCGCACCCGCAAGAAGCGTCGCGTAATTGGGCGCCGCTGCTAAAATCAGCAAGCCCACCAGCGTGAACCCCATTCCGATCGTCAAAGAATACGGCTGTGGCCGAATGTCCGTGTAAAGCCCGATGAGCGGTTGCAGCAGAGACGCGACCAACTGGTACGTGAACGTGATCAGACCGATCTGGCCGAAATCGAGTGCGAAGGACTGCTTGAGCAACGGATAAATCGCCGGCAGCAGCGATTGAACCAGGTCATTCAGAAAATGGCAGAAGCTGGCGGCAAGCAGGATGGCAAATACCGCCTGTTGTCCTTTGTTTTTTTCCGCGGCTGCGGTCGCCATTTTCAATTGTGACCGATGATTGCGCGAGGTTGGTAGAGTTCGCCGAGCGTCTTCAGTTCTTCGGTGTCCAATTTCACGGAAAGCGCCGCAATCGCGTCTTCCAGGTGCGCGAGTTTGCTGGCGCCGACGATCGGCGCGGTAATTCCAGGTTGATGCAACACCCAAGCCAACGCGATCTGCGGATTATTTAGGCCGCGCTTCGCAGCGACCGCGGTAATTCGATCGACGATCGCGAAATCTTGCGGACGATAATACTGCGACTTGGAGTATTCGTCGGTCTTGGCGCGCACCGTCTCGCCCAAGTCTTCCTTCCGCCGATTCCCGGCGACGAATCCGCGCGCCAGCGGGCTGAACGGAATCACGCCGATGCCTTCCTCGCGGCACAGCGGCAGCATCTCGCGCTCTTCTTCGCGATACAACACGTTGTAATAATTCTGCATGCTGACGAAACGCGCCAGGCTCAGCCGCTCGGACGTGGCCAGCATCTTCATGAACTGCCAGGCGAACATCGCCGATGCGCCGATGTGAAGCGCCTTGCCGGATCGCACCACGTCGTCGAGCGCGATCAGCGTTTCTTCGATGGGCGTGGAATAGTCGAAGCGATGAATCTGATACAGATCGACGTAATCCGTGCCTAGCCGGCGCAGGCTGTTGTCGATGGAGTGCAGGATATGTTTGCGGGACAATCCGCGGTCGTTCGGATCGTCGCTCATGGACTGGTAGACCTTGGTGGCGACGACCACGCGATCGCGCCCGGTTCCGAAATCCTTCAACGCGCGGCCCAGGATCTCCTCGCTCGCTCCCAGCGAGTACATGTCGGCGGTATCGAAGAAATTAATTCCAAGTTCGAGCGCCCGGCGAATGAACGGCCGAGCCTCGTCTTCCTCGAGTATCCACGGTCTCCAGTTTTTCGAGCCGTAGGTCATCGTGCCTAGACACAAGCGCGATACTTTCAATCCAGTGCGGCCGAGGTTGATGTAGTTCATGTCGTAGCAGACGGGACCGTCTGCCCCACGTCAGCTTTGTGCTGACTCAGCGGCGGCAGCGCTTTCGGCGTGCAAATGCACCACGAACTGCTTTTTCGGATTGCGCGAATAAGTCTTCCCGTGAGTTTTGCGAGCACGGAAATAAGGCTCCAGCCGCTCCAGCGCACGCTGCATGCTGCTGGTGACGTGTTCCCGCATGGCAGCGGCGGCGGCATCCTTGTCACCACTCACCAGCACATCAATCAGTTCCACGTGCCGGCGCGGCGCATGGCCATTGGAGAATGCGCGGGCTACGCACAGCCAAGTGGAAGACAGCGCTCGCGTCTTCTCGATGGCGTCGCATAGCGCGGGACAGCGCGTACACTCGGCGATGCGCCGGTGGAGTTTCTCGTGCAGATTCAAATAGTGGAAGCGGTTGGTCTCCGGCTGCGCGGACATCGCGTCCACGCGCGCCGCCAGCTTCACCAGTTCGGCGCGCTCCTCGGGCGTGGCAATTTCGTTGAACAGCCGGGCCGCTTCGACTTCCAGAGCTTCGCGAACCAAATAATGTCCGCGTACATCTTCGCGGCTCGGAATGCGTACGCGCGTGCCCGCGCGCGGACGGCTCTCCAGCAGTCCTTCGAATTCCAGTCTCAGGAACGCCTCGGAAACGGGCAGGAAGCTCATCCCCAGTTCGGCCGCGATTTTACGGCGGGAGATCACCTGACCGATCGAAATCTCACCGCGCAGAATCCGCTCGCGGATGATTACGTAGGCTTCTCCGGCCAGATCGGAGGCCTCTAGGCGGTCTCTCGTCATGTGTGTATTACTATATCACACGCTCGCAAATTTACGGAGCTTTCTATCGCCCTTCACTCGACGGCGGAACCAGGCCCTTCAAGCGCATGTACACCGCCATCGTGCCGTACATCTCGTTGTCGTGCGACACGTTGCCATAGAGCGCCGCCAGTTTCGTTCGTTGTCCGCGAAACGTGGCGACCATTTGCGTGGCAGTCGCGTCGGTGAGCGAATCGTATGCGCCGTCGCAATAATCGAACGACGCTTTCAGCGCAGCCACCAGGTCGGCTTTGGACGTTTTGCTGGCGGCATCGGGGCTTACCTTCTCGCCCTTCACCGCGGCGCAGCCGCGCATCTGTGAGTCGGCCACGTGCGCCACCAGGTGGCCGAAGGGCCGCACCTCGGGAACCGCCTTGAAACTGTAGTTCTCCTCCGGCATTTTCTCGGCCGCCTTCATCAGGTTGTTCTTGATCCCGGTGTAAAGCTGTTTGACCTCGGTGCTAAACTGATTCGCATTCTGCGTCTGCGCGGCGCAAACGCTTCCCAGCGCGGCAATGAGCAGGATTGAGTAGTGACGCGTCACTTTGGTTTTTCTCCTTGTTCTGACTAAATCTCCGTTACGGACCGGCTCTTCACCCTTTCTCGAAATGGTACGGGGTTGGATCTGATATGTCAAGCGGGCATTCGCCGTTGCCCTGCTGAAGAGCGGGCCGGATTACGAATGCTGGCGCCGTTGGAAAACGCATGTTGGTATAACGTTATGTAAGGTCTAAGCCTGCAGTCTCCACCCGATGAGATTGCCGAAAAGGCATCGCGCGGCGAAAACATATCCGCTTACTTCACGAACAAGTTCCACGGGTGAGGCCCGTCCGCCGGGTGAATGTTGATCTGACCCAAGGCATGTTACGCGAACTCGATGAGCGGGCGGCCAGGCTCAACGTCAGCCGGCAAGCCGTAATCAAGACTTTGCTCGAGCGGGCCCTGGAAGAGCGCAGCGGCAAGCACCGAGCCAAGCGAAAGTCCGGCTAATTACTCATAGCGCAACGCGACCATTGGGTCGATTTTAGATGCCCGGCGCGCCGGAAGATACGCAGCCAGCGCTCCCACGAGCAGCAGCAACATCGCTGCGCCGCTGAAGGACACGGGATCCATCGCGGTCAGCCCGAACAAAAAGCTTTTGATCAAGCGTGTGGCAACAAACGCCGCGCCGACTCCGGCGATGCCGCCGATCGCGATCAACGTGAGCACTTCGCGCAGAATCATGCCGATCACATTCGTGGCTCTCGCGCCGAGCGCGATTCGAATCCCGATCTCGTTGGTCTTTCGCGCCACCGCGTACGACATCACACCGTACAGCCCGATCGCAGTCAACACCATCGCCAGCACTCCGAAGAACGACGCCAGTTTCGCAACCAGCCGTTCCTGCACCACGCTCGCATCCATCAGCTCGCGCTCGTCTTTGATGCTGAGAATCGCCAGATTGTGGTTCACCGCCTGCACTTCGTTCCGCAGCGCTGCACTCACGCTGGCTGGATTCCCGTTGGGACGAATCTCGAAATTCGCCGTGGTGATTCCGTCAATCGGCTGGAAGTAAGAAACATAGAAGCGGCGCACGGGTTCGTCGCGAAAATCGTGATCCTGCGCGTCGCGCACCACGCCGACGATCTCCATCCGCACCTTCGAGCCGGTAAAATGCCTCCCGATCGGGTTCGCCCCATGGAAATAAAACTTCGCCATCGTTTCGTTGATGATGGCGACGCGCGGAGCGCCCGGCAAATCCCGCTCGCTCATATCGCGGCCGAGCAGAATGGGAATACCGACTTTCGTGAAATAGTCCGGGCCGATCTGATCGAAGCGGGCCCCGCGCTCCTTATCCGAGGCGGGCGTGAATCCTTCGACATCCACGTTGTCGCCGGATTCCGTTCCCGAGAACAAACCGTTTTCCGAAAAAGTGGCGGACCGTACGCCGGGCAGCGCGCGCACACGGTCGAGCAGATTCTTCATCGCTCGGCCTACGTCGTCGCCCCGATATCCCGCGCTCACCGGATCGACGCGCATGACCAGGAGATGGTCGGGGTTGTAGCCCACGTTTTGCGTCTTCAGGTTGTATAGCGTTCGCAAGAACAGACCGGCTCCGATGAGCAGCAGCAGCGAGACTGCCACTTGCGCGCCTACCAGCAGCTTGGCTGTTCCAGCTCGGCCTGTTCCGCCCCGGCCGGCGTCCTTCAGCGTTTCAGCGAGCGTGATGCGCGTTGCGCGGAACGCCGGCGCCAGGCCGAACAGGATCCCGGTGGTCACGGAAATCGCCAGCATGAACCCGAGCGTCCGCACATCGGTCTCGAACGGAATCGCGAGAGGAAACCCGACGTCGGAGAGAAGAAGCAATAATACCTGCGTTCCCGCATACGCGATCGCTATCCCCAAAACTCCACCGATGCCTGCCAGCAGGAAGCTTTCTGTAAGCAGTTGCCGGATCAATCGCAGACGGCCGGCGCCCAGCGATAGCCGCACGCCGATCTCCCGCTTTCGCGCCGTGGCGCGCGCCAACAGAAGATTCGCGACGTTGAGACAAGCGATCAGCAGTACCAGCCCCACCACCGTCATCAGAACCAGGAGCGGCTGCGAGAACCTGCGCCGGATCTGTCCGAATCCTTTTTCGCCGGATTCCGTCTTCAGCGTGTCCTCCGCGATTTCCCGCCGCCCCTGCTCGTTCAGCTTCGATCCCTCGGCATCCGTTAGAATCTGCCGCCACAGAACAACCAGCGCCGCGGTCGCCTGGCTCTTACTGATTCCCGGTTTCAGCCGGCCCATCATGTTCACCCAGACCGCATTCCGTTGCTTGAGAAACGGCCGGCCGGGCATCACCGCGGGTTGCATCATCATCGGGATCCACACGTCTATCGAAATCCCCACCGTGTCGCCGAAGAATTCCGGCGGAGCGACTCCTACGATGGTCAACACCGCGCCATCCACCGGCCTCGATCCCGAACTATCGAACACATCGAGCCCGGAAGTTCCGCCGTTGGTCATGCCGGTTTTCACCTGGATCTTCTTGCCGAGTGCGTCCGCCGATCCGCCGAAGACGCGCTTCCAATAGCCGTAGCCGATCACGGCCACGGGACTCGACTCCAGCGTCACGTCGTCTTCCGGGAGCAGGGTTCGCCCGAGCGCGGCGCGCACGCCCAGCGTATGAAAATAATTTCCAGAAACAAGCTCGCCCGCCGCGCTGCCCAGATTTTTCACTTGCAGTTCCGGCATGAGGTGGACTCCGAACATCTCGGAAAACACGCCGTTCCGGTTGCGCACGTCTTCAAATCGCGGATAAGACACATTGCGGCGAATCACCAACAATTGCTCGGGATCGCGCACCGGCAGCATCCGCAGCATCACATGATCGATCAAGCCGAAGATCGCCGTGTTCGCGCCGATGCCGAGCGCGAGCGAAAGAATCGCGATCGACGCAAATCCCGGATTCGCGGCGAGCTGCCGCAGCGCATAGCGCAGGTCCTGCCAAAGCCGTTCCACTGACGTCCATCCCCACATTTCGCGACTGACCTCCTTCAGGATTCCGATATTTCCAAACTGCTTCCGCGCCGCCTGCCGGTCGCCGGTCCGTTGCGCTTTCATTTCCAGATGGAAGCGCATCTCCTCGTCCAGCTCGCTCTCGAAGCGGGCGCGATCGAGCAGGAAACGCAGCCTTCGCCAAAGTTCGCGCATGGTCAGGCCGGTTGAATCACACGCGTAATCGCGCGCGTGACCTTTTCGAATTCGGCGATCTCCGCATCCAGTTGTTTTCTCCCGCGTGGCGTGAGCCGATAGAATCGCGCTTTCCGGTTGTTGTCGGAGAACCCCCATTCCGCCGCAACCCAGCCCTTCAGCAGCATGCGCTGCAGCGCCGGGTAGAGCGATCCTTCTTCGACTGTCAGCACCTCATCTGAAATCTGTTGGATGTACTCCGCGATTCCGTAGCCGTGCATCGGACCGAGCCGGGCCAGCGTCTTCAGGATGAGCATGTAGAGCGTTCCCGGAGGGATTTCCGTGCGTGTTCCCATAGCCTAACTATGGTAACGCATCCGGGGGCGATTTGGTTCCGGGAAATTGCCGCCACTGCGATGACGCTGCTGCGCTCTGGAGCAGGAATGTGTTCTGGCCGGACTTACAGCCGCACAACCTTCGGCGACGCGTGGTTCTTCAACGCATTCCGTGTGTCCACGATCAGCCGCGCGTTCTCTACAATAGCCCCATAATCGAAGCTCGCATGATCGGTCACTACCACAACGCAATCCGCCTCCGCGGCCATGCTGCTCGCATCTTGTGCGGTAAGCTCCCGGCCATCCAGCCGGACTTTAGGCACGAACGGGTCGCTATAAGTTACTCGCGCTCCACGACGCTCCAGCAGCAGCACGATGTCCAGCGCCGGCGACTCGCGCACGTCGTCGATATCGCGCTTGTACGCCACCCCCAGAATGTGAACGTGGGAACCTTTGAGCGGCTTCGCGTGATCGTTGAGCGCGTTCTGAATCTTGTCCACCACAAAATGCGGCATTTGGCCGTTGATGTATCCGGCTAGCTCGATGAAGCGCGCCTCGATCCCCGCCTGCTTCGTTTTCCACGAAAGATAAAACGGATCGATGGGAATGCAGTGGCCGCCCAAACCCGGTCCTGGATAAAACGGCATGAACCCGAAGGGCTTCGTGGCCGCGGCGTCGATCACTTCCCACACGTTGATGCCCATGCGATCGCACATCAGCGCCATCTCGTTTACCAGCCCGATATTGATCATGCGAAAAGTATTTTCGAGCAGCTTCACCATCTCCGCGACCCTCGTTGAGCTGACTGGCACCACTTTCTGTAACGCCTGCGAGTAAAATAACGCGCCAATTCTGGTGCACGCGGGCGTGATTCCTCCCACCACTTTCGGAATATTCGCGGTTTGAAATTTCGCGTTGCCCGGATCCACCCGTTCCGGCGAGAAGCACAGGAAGAATTGCTCGCCCACTTTCAGCCCCGGACCTTCCAGCATTGGCAGGACCAGCTCGTCCGTGGTCCCCGGATACGTCGTGGATTCGAGGATCACCAGTTTGCCCGGACCGAAATACTTCGCCGTCTCCTGGCACGCGGACACGATGTAACTCATGTCCGGATCCTTCGTCTTCCGCAAGGGAGTGGGCACGGCGATGTTGATGGTGTCGAGCTCCGCCACCGCCGAGAAGTTCGTCGTAGCCCGGAGTTTCTTGGTTTCCACCAAGGGCCCCAGGACCTCCGCCGGAACATCCTGGATGTAGGATTCGCCGCGGTTGAGCTTGTCTACCTTGGATTCCTGAACGTCAATTCCCGTGACACAGAAGCCTGCCTTCGCGAATTCCACCGCGAGCGGCAGTCCAACGTAACCCAGGCCGATGATTCCAACGCGGGCCGTGCGGCGCCTGATTTTATCTTCGAGTATCTCCGCCGCCGTAGCCGTTGCATGCTGCATGGAGTCTCTTACGAGTTTACTCCGTCCCGGTCCGTGGCAGCGGGCTGAGCCGGTAGAGTAGGAGAGAGGGCGATGCGAGGCACGACCCACTCTCCCCTCGTCGAACCGGAGGTGCAGATTTCCCGCGTCCGGCTCTCCTGAAA